>ERZ1066118.129-NODE-129-length-80869-cov-16.554025_pt1 | contig 80869 bp, 72 predicted proteins | sample MGYA00382765_ERZ1066118 | MGnify/ENA primary metagenome ERZ1066118 (study PRJEB33369, sample SAMEA5778348) | biofilm metagenome | biome: Industrial cooling water; feature: Water cooling tower basin; material: Biofilm | place: United Arab Emirates | collected...
GCGCAAGCGCCCGCCGTCGCGGTGCGTGGCGCCCGCGCCCGACCGGACGTCAAGAAGGTGGTGCTGGCCTACTCCGGTGGCCTGGACACGTCCGTGATCCTCAAGTGGCTGCAGGACGAGTACGACTGCGAAGTGGTGACGTTCACCGCCGACATCGGCCAGGGCGAAGAGCTCGAGCCCGCGCGCCAGAAGGCCAAGGCGGCTGGCGTCAAGAAGATCTACATCGAAGACCTGCGCGAGGAATTCGTGCGCGACTTCGTGTTCCCGATGTTCCGCGCCAACGCGCTCTATGAAGGCGAGTACCTGCTCGGCACGTCGATCGCGCGGCCGTTGATCGCCAAGGCGCTGATCGACGTGGCGCGCAAGGAAAACGCCGACGCGATCAGCCACGGCGCCACCGGCAAGGGCAACGACCAGGTCCGCTTCGAGTTGGGCGCCTATGCGCTGATGCCCAACGTCAAGATCATCGCGCCCTGGCGCGAGTGGGACCTGCTGTCGCGCGACAAGCTGCTGGCCTACGCCGACACGCACGGCATCCCGGTGGACTTCAAGAAGCGCAAGGGCGAGGCGCCCTTCTCGATGGACGCCAACCTGCTGCACATCTCGTACGAAGGCGGCCTGCTGGAAGACCCCTCCAAGGAGCCGCCCGAAAAAGGCATGTGGCGCCTGACCGTGTCGCCTGAAAAGGCGCCCAACACGCCGCAGTACGTGGAGCTGGAATTCAAGAACGGCGACCTGGTCGCCATCGACGGCCAGAAGATGAAGGCGCACGAGCTGCTGGCCGAATTGAACCGGCTGGGCGGCATGCACGGCGTGGGGCGGCTGGACCTGGTCGAGAACCGCTACGTGGGCATGAAGTCGCGCGGCTGCTACGAGACGCCCGGCGGCACCATCCTCTGGAAGGCGCACCGCGCGATCGAGTCGCTGGCGCTGGATCGCGAAGTCGCGCGCCTGAAGGACGACTTGATGCCGCGCTACGCGTCGATGATCTACAACGGCTACTGGTTCAGCCCGGAACGGCTGGCGCTGCAGGCGCTGATCGACCACACCCAGCAGGGCGTCAACGGCAAGGTGGTCGTCAAGCTGATCAAGGGCAACGTGATCGTGGTGAGCCGCACCTCGCCGAATTCGTTGTTCGACGCGCGCATCTCCACCTTCGACGACGACGGCGGCGCGTACGACCAGGCCGATGCGGGCGGGTTCATCAAGCTCAATGCGCTGCGCATGCGCATCGCGGCGAACCTGAAGAAGGGCAAGCGCGGTCGTTGATCCGCATCGCGGCCGCGGCGCCAGACCGGCTGCAGCCCGTGCTCGCGCTCCCAGGCGCAGCCGCACGACACCGTGCGGTGCACCGGCCCGGACGGGTCGACGCCGCGGGTCGCCATCACCTGCTGCGGCTCGACGTGCCGCCAGGCCGCGGCCGGCGGCGCGACGGTCGGCCAGTCGATGTCGTAGCCGCCGCGCTCGCGCACGGCATCGGCGCGGTCGCCGGGCGCGGCATCGCCGGCCAGGCCGTCCACGGTGAACATGAATTCCCGCACGCGGCCCGCAGGCCCGCTGCCGCATCGGCAGGCACCGCCCGGCGCGGCCCGCCCCGAGCCGCTCGGCGGTCGATCCCCACGTGTTGTCCACCCGGTTGTCCCCAGCCCGCGTGGATAACCCGCCGCGGGCCAGGAACGATCGGAGCTCGCGCGGCCGCACCGGCTCCGGGTGCTGCACGAAGGTCCGCACCTTGGCCGACAAGTCCCGGCGGTGCGGATACACCGCGTGGACCCCGAGCGTGCCGAAGCGCCCTTGCGGCAGCAGCTCCACCAGCCGGCCCGGCGGGGCGCGCGACGTCGCACCCTCGGACGACGAGGCGCTTGGCCGCCGCTTCCCGGGCGCCTGGATGGTCGACAACGGCGACGACCGCGAGAGGGCCATCGAGGCGATCGCTTCCGGCAAGGCGGATCTCGTGGTCATCGGACGACCTTTCATCGCCAACCCGGAGCTGGTCCGCCGCTTGCGCGAGCAGGCGCCGCTGAACGCGGTCGACCGGGACACGATGTCCGGCGGCGGCGCCAAAGGCCAAACCGATTGGCCGCTGCTGGCGGCCTGAAGCCTTTTCGGGCCCTGGCGCCGAGGTCCGCCCGGCGCGGCGCGGCGTAAGATGCGCGGTTCCCCTCTGGATCCGTCGCGCCGCCCGCCCCATGCCTCTCCTCACCGTCACCGGCGCCCATCTCTCGTTCGGCCACGTCGCCTTGCTCGACGCCGTCGACTTCTCCATCGATGCCGGCGAGCGCGTCGCGCTGATCGGCCGCAACGGCACCGGCAAGTCCTCGCTGCTCAAGGCGATCTCCGCGCAGGTCGCGCTGGACGAAGGGCTGGTGGCCCAGCAGTCCGGCGTCACGATCGCCTACGTGCCGCAGGAGCCCGAGTTCGAGCCGGGCCATGCGGTGCGCGAAGCCGTGGCGTCGGGACTCGGCGGGCACATGGCGCAGATGGCCGAGTACGAGCGCCTGACCGCGCAGCTGTCGAATCCCGATGGCGCTGCGGGCAGCGTGGGCGCGACGCGCGACGATGCCGCCGTGCTGGACCGGCTGCACGCGCTGCAGGCCGACCTGGATGCCAGCGGCGCGTGGGCCCTGGGCGCCCGTGTCGATCGCACGCTTTCTCGCCTGTCCCTGTCGCCCGACGCGATGATCGACGCGCTTTCAGGCGGCATGCGCAAGCGCGTGGCGCTGGCGCGCGCGCTGGTGGCCGAGCCCGACCTGCTGCTCCTGGACGAGCCCACCAACCACCTGGATGTCGAATCGATCGTCTGGCTGGAGGAGCTCCTGATCGCGCATCGCGGCGCGGTGATGCTCGTGACGCACGACCGGCGTTTCCTGGACCGCGTCGCCACGCGCGTCGTGGAACTGGACCGCGGCCGCCTGCGCTCGTACCCCGGCAGCTTCGCGCAATACCAGCAACGCAAGGAAGACGAGCTCGCCGCCGAGGCGCTGGCCAGCGCGCGCGCCGACAAGTTGCTCGCGCAGGAAGAGATCTGGATCCGCAAGGGCGTGGAGGCGCGGCGCACGCGCTCGGTGGGGCGCGTGGCGCGCCTGGAGCAGCTTCGCCGTGAGCGCGCCGCCCGGCGCGAACGGTCGGGCAACGTGCAGCTGGCGGTGGCCGAGGGCGAACGCTCCGGCAAGCTGGTGGCCGAACTGGTCGACGTCACCAAGGCGTACGAAGGCCCCATGGGCCGCCGCACGGTCGTGCGCGACTTCTCCGCCATCATCCAACGCCGCGACAAGGTCGGGCTGGTCGGCCCCAACGGCGCCGGCAAGACCACGCTGCTGCGCCTCATCCTGGGCGAGATCGAGCCCGACGCCGGTCGCATCCGCCGCGGCACCAACCTGTCGGTGGCGTACTTCGACCAGATGCGCGCGCAACTGGACCCGGAAGCCACGCTGGTCGACACGATCAGCCCGGGCTCGGACTGGATCGAGATCGGCGAGGAGCGCACGCACGTCATGAGCTACCTGGGGCGCTTCCTCTTCGCGCCGGAGCGGGCGCGCTCGCCGGTGCGGTCGCTGTCCGGGGGTGAGCGCAACCGGCTGCTGCTGGCGCGCCTGTTCGCGCGGCCGGCCAACGTGATGGTGCTGGACGAGCCCACCAACGACCTCGACATCGAGACGCTGGAGCTGCTGGAGGACCTGCTGTCCAACTACGCCGGCACCGTGTTCCTGGTGAGCCACGACCGGACCTTCCTCGACAACGTGGTGACGCAGACCATCGCGTCCGAAGGCGACGGCCACTGGCGCGAATACGTGGGCGGCTGGAGCGATTACGAGGCGCAGCGCTCCAGGCCCAATGGCGCGGCGGTGGCTGCGACCGCGTCGTCGACGCCTTCCACGTCGTCTGCTGCCACCGCCACCGCCGCCCGCCCGCGCGTCAAGCTGTCGTACAAGGAGCAGCGCGAGCTCGAGGCCCTGCCCGCCCGCATCGCCGCGCTGGAAGCCGAGCAGAAGACCATCGGCGCGCAGTTGGCCGACCCTTCGCGGCAGCGTGGCGGCACCCAGTCGCTGCAGGCGCTGTCCGAGCGCTTCGCGGCCATCGACGAGGAGCTGCTGCATTGCCTGGAGCGCTGGGAGGCGCTCGAATCGGCCGGGAGCCGCGTGTGAGCGGCGCGCGCCACCCCTACGAAGGCTTGACGCCCGAGGTGGTCCTCGGCGCGTTGGACTCGATCGGGATGCGCGGCGACGGCCGGCTGATGGCGCTCAACAGCTACGAGAACCGCGTCTACCAGGCGTGGCTCGACGACGGTGACCCGGTGATCCTGAAGTTCTACCGGCCCGCGCGTTGGAGCGACGCGCAGATCCTGGAGGAGCACGCGTTCATCGCCGAGCTGGCCGAGCACGAGGTGCCGGCGGTCGCACCGCTGACACTGCGGCCGCTGGAGGCGTCCGATGCGATCGTGGCCGGAGATGCCGTCGCGGGTGGCGATCCGGGCGCCGCGACGCTGGCGATGCATGCCGGCTTCCGCTTCGCCGCCTTCCCTCGCCGCGGCGGCCGTGCGCCCGAGCTGGACGCGCCCGGCGTGATGCGCCGCATCGGCACGTACCTCGGCCGCATCCACGCCGTCGGGGGGATCCGGCCCTTCGCGCGGCGGCCCGCCATCACCCTGGACGAGTTCGCCCGCGAGCCGCGCGCATTGCTGCTGGATGGCGACTGGATCCCGCCGGAGCTGCAGGCGCCGTGGCGTGCCGTGGCCGACATGGCGATCGAGCGCATCGAGCGCGCCTTCGCGCAGGCCGGCACGCTGCGCGCGCTGCGCCTGCACGGCGACTGCCACCCGGGCAACGTGCTGTGGACCGACACCGGCGCGCACTTCGTGGATTTCGACGACGCCCGGACCGGCCCGGCGGTGCAGGACCTGTGGATGCTGCTGTCCGGCGACGCGCAGGCCATGTCCGGGCAGCTGTCGGAGGTGCTCGCCGGATACGAGACCTTCCAGCCCTTCGACCGCCGCGAGCTGCAGCTGATCGAGCCGCTGCGCACGCTGCGCCTGCTGCACTACGCCGCCTGGATCGCCCGACGCTGGGACGACCCCGCTTTTCCTGCCGCTTTTCCTTGGTTCGGCAGCCAGCGTTACTGGCAGGATCGGATCCTGGAACTCCGCGAGCAGATCGCGGCCATGGACGAGCCGCCGCTGCAACCCGACCGATGAACCGACCACGCCACCGCCCCCTGCTCGCCCGTTGCGCCCTCATCGCGGCGGCCGTGCTGCTGGGTGGATGCGACTACCTCGGCATCCAGAGCGAGAGCGACAAGGCCGCCGCGCGCGAAGCCGAAGGACGCGCCATCGGCAGCGCTTGCCGCCACGCCGGCCGCGCGCTGGAAGACTGCTACGCCTACAACCCCGGCGCGTCCAAGGCGGCCGTGTTCACCGGCTGGAAGTCGATGAACGACTACATGGCCGAGAACAAGATCGAGACGATCAAGCCGTTGGTGGAGCCCAAGCCGCCCGGGTCGCGTCGCAAGCCGCCGGCCGAAGCGGGCGAGGACGGCGCCAAGGCGGAGACGGCGCACGGGGACGGCGCCGCGAGGGACTCCGCGGGCAAGGATGGCAGCGGCAAGGATTCGGCAGGCAAGGTCGCGTCCACCAAGACCGCGACGGCCCGCAAGATCGACCTGCCTTTCGACGCGGCCAAGGGCGCGGCGCCGACGTCGCACTGAGGTTCGGGCCCGCGGCGGTTCGCCTGCCGCATGCGGCGACGAGGCCGACGGCCGCGCGAAGCGGCCGCCTCCACGGGATCAGCGCCGGATCAACGCTTGGCGCCGGCCTTCTTCGTGCCGGGCTTGGCTGCCGCAGCCTTGGCGCCCTTGCCGGCCTTCGCGCCGGCAGCGCTCTTGGCGCTCTTGCTCGCGGCCTTTTCGGCTTTGCGCGCGGCGGCCTTGGGGTCGATCGCGGCCTTGAACGCAGCGCCCGCCACGAACTTGGGCACCTTCGTCGCGGGGATCTTCACGTCCTCGCCGGTCAGGGGATTGCGCCCCTTGCGCGCCGCCCGCGCGACCGCCTTGAATGAGCCGAAGCCGACATAGCCGAAGCCGTCGCCCTTCTTGACGGACGCGACGATCGACTGGAACACGTCGTCGATGATGCGGTCGGCGCCCGCCTTGGACAGGCCATGGTTGGCGGCGATCTTCTCGACGAGCTCGATGCGGTTCATGTGCTTGGAAGCCTTGTGGTTTAAGGGTTCGCGGAGTCTGCCCGCTGCCGGCCGCACGGGCGCCACGCAAACGGGCGGGTGTCCACGCCGGGCCGACGGACGGCAGGCATGGCCGGTGCAACAACGAAGCATGTCGGCAGGCTGACGGCGCCGCGGCCGTTGACGACCCGTGCAAGCGCGGCGCGCGGCGCGCGTCGCGCGGCCGCTACGTCCGCTGTGCGACGTGCGCGCCGGTGCGTAAGCTGGCCTGCTCGCCGGTGCGGGCCGCCTCGGCGTGCCTGCCGCCCTCGACCGCAGATGCCCCTGTCCGCCGACGCCACGACCGACGCCCTCACCTTGACCGCCAGCGAGCGCGAGGCGGTCGCGGCCGCCATCACCCACCGCTGCGAAGCGTGCCCGATGCCCGAGCGCGTGGCGCTGCATGCCCTCCTGCGCCGGCTGTCGGCCGTCAGCGCTTCGCGCGCCGGCGCGGACGGCGAAGACCATCCGATCGAGATCGAGATTTCCGACCGCGAACGGGGCCTGCTCGCCGATGCCATCGACGCATTCATGGCCGACTGCAACGAACGTCGCGGACAGGCGGGCGCGCGAGAACGGTCCTTGCACCGCTATCGCGCCGGCGGCGTCGCCTTGCGTCTCTGACCCGCCCCTCGCGGCCCGAGCCGGTCGAGCGAGCACGACCGGTGTCAGCGGATGACGAAGGCTGGTGGTTGGATGACCACCGAGGGCGGCTGGACATAGACCCCGGGCGGAGGCGCGCGATACACCGGCGCCGGAACGTACGCGGGCGCCCCGCCGTAGGGCCCCCAGCCGCCATAGGCCGGTCGCGCGTGACCACGGCACTTGCGCTCTTCCTTGAAGCCGCCCCAACGGTCGTAGCGCCGCTCGACCTTGCACCGCCCGTCCCAATACTCCTCGCGCCACCCCCTGCCCCCGCCATACGGCCCCGCGTGGGGTCCGCCATGACGCCCGTCAGCGTAGTGTCCGCCGTGCGGCCTGCCATAGGGCCCGCCATAGGGGTCGCCGTACGGGCCGCCGCGGGCCCCGTAGCCGCCGCGATGTTCGGCCCGGTCGAAGCGATGGTGCTTTTCGCGGTCGTCGCGGTCGTCGCGGTCGGCGAAGGAAGGCGAAGCGGCCAGGGCGGCGACCGCGGCCGTGGCGAGGTGGAAGGCGAGGCGTTTCATGGATGGCACGGGTGGGCGGTCGGCAAGCGATGGGTCATCGGTTCGTGCCTTCACCTTATCGCCGGCCCCCGCTCGCGGCTGTGTCGGATGGTTACCGGATGTGAGCGAGGAAGGCGCGCCGCACTTCGGACGCGCCTCGCAGGCTCGGCTCGATGGTCCGGGTGAACCAGGACGGGTCGCCCGCCAGGAAGTGCGCGTGCAGGTCGACCCGTTCCCCGTGTCGGGCCGCGAGCGCCCCGATCACGTCGTTGACGCGACGGAAGTTCGCTCGGGCGATGCGGGCGTCGACGCCCAGGAAGTTGCGGGCGTCATCGCCGAAGGTTGGGTCGTAGACCGTGCCCAGCAGCACGGGACGCACCGGCAGCGCGGCCAAGAAGCGGTCGAACGCCGCCTCGAAGGCCCGCAGTCCAGGCCCGCGGTCGGCCGCCAGGCCCCGGATCAGGTCGTTCCCGCCCACGGTGACCAGTGCCACCGCCGGGCCGGTCGGGGCCGCGAACCCGAGCGCCTGCCTCGGCAGGTCCGCCACGGTGGCGCCGTCGACGGCCCGGTGCTCCAGGCGGGCCGGCCCGCGCGACTGCAGGTCGCGGCCCCGGAACTCCGGGAAGAGCGCGTCGTCGTTGCGCACGAGGAGCTGGCCGGGATGCACGCCGTGGTCGTTGTAGCGGGCGCAGTCCAGGATCGAGTCGCCGAAGGTGCAGAGGGTGAACATGGTGGAGGGGCGGCCGTGGGTCATTGCCGCGCCGGGCGAGCCGCTCGCCAGCGCGATCGAGGCGCCCGCCAGGAAGCGGCGCCGTGGGAGGGAGGAAGGCATGCTCGTCCTTGATCGCGGTCAAGTCGGGGACGGGCGCCCGGACCTAAGATCCAATCCATCGACAGAGGCTTTTCGCAGGCGACGCCATGTTCGGCATGACAGAAGCGCAGTTCTCCGAGATCGCGGTCTCGGTGGGCACCACGGGCCTGATGCTGTTCATGCTCTTCATCATCTGGGAGCTGGCCCGCAAGTCACAGGCAGGCAAGACCGGCACCAAGGTGCTGTTCCTGGTGCTCGCGCTGGGCATGAGCAGCTTCGTTGCCAAGACGATCATCGAGTTCTTCATGAAGGCCTGACGAGGCGGCTCGGCGCGACCGGGCGCCCGGCACGCGCGATACACTGTCGCCCCGCCATCACACGGCCCCGTTTTCCGGGCCCGCAGGACCGCCGACATGCCCTCCTTCGACGTCAAGCAGGAAGCCGACATGGTCGAGGTGCGCAACGCGCTCGACCAGGCCAACAAGGAGATCACCAACCGCTTCGACTTCAAGGGGTCGGACGCGCGCATCGAGCTCGCCGAGCACGAGCTGACCCTGTTCGCGGACGACGACTTCAAGCTCGGGCAGGTGAAGGACGTGCTGCTCGCCAAGCTCGCCAAGCGCAACGTGGACGTGCGCTTCCTGGACTATGGCGACAAGCAGAAGATCGGCGGCGACAAGATGAAGCAGTCGGTCAAGATCCGCCACGGCGTGGGCGGCGACGACGCCAAGCGCATCGTGCGGCTGGTCAAGGACAGCAAGATCAAGGTGCAGGCCAGCATCCAGGGCGACACGGTGCGGGTGTCCGGCACCAAGCGCGACGACCTTCAGGGCACCATCGCGCTGCTGCGCAAGGAAGTGGCCGAGCTGCCGCTGACCTTCGACAACTTCCGGGACTGACGCGCCTTACCCGTCGATCCGCGCGTAGGCGCTGTGGTTGTGGATCGACTCGAAGTTCTCGGCCTCGACGGTGAACGAGTCCACCCGCGCATCGCGCTTCACCGCGCCGGCCACGTCGCGCACCAGGTCCTCGACGAACTTGGGGTTGTCGTAGGCCCGCTCGGTCACGTACTTCTCGTCGACCCGCTTGAGCAGGCCCCAGAGCTCGCAGGACGCCTGGGCCTCGACCAGCCGGACGATCTCCTCGGGGGCGATCTCCTGGCGGCTGGTGACCCGCACCGTGACGTGCGAGCGCTGGTTGTGGGCGCCGTAGTCGGAGATGTCCCTGGAGCAGGGGCACAGGCTGGTCACCGGCACCAGCACCGTCAGCGACAGAGACGACACGCCGGCCACGCGCTCGGCGACGCAGCCGACCCGGTAGTCCATCAGGCTCTGCACGCCCGACACCGGGGCCGTCTTGCGCACGAACAGCGGGAATTCCAGCTCGATGCGCCCTTCCTGGGCCTCCAGCCGCTCCAGCATGGCCGACAGCATGGCGCGAAGGCCGGGCCCGTCCAGCGGCGCTTCGGCCTGCTCGTCCAGCAGGGCCAGGAAGCGGGACATGTGCGTGCCCTTCTGCGTCGCCGGCAGCGCCACGTACAGGCTCCACGTGCCCACGGACGGCATGGCCACGCCGCCCTCGGTGCGCCAGGCCATGGGGTGGCGCACGCTGCGAACGCCGACCCGCTGGATCGGCAGCTCGCGCAGGTCGGGGCTGCCCTGCACGTCGGGCATGGGGGCCGAAAGGGTCGCGTCGCGGGTGTTCATCGAGTCTCCATGGGCAGGCGCGCGCGCGGGCGCGACGCCTGGTTCTCGTTCAGCGCTGCGCGACCAGCTTCGGTGCGCTTTCGGTGCGGTCCAGCAGGCTGGGGAAGCGTTCGCGGACCGCGCGGGCGATGCCGGCGCCATCCAGGCCCAGTTGCGCGAGCAACTGCTGGTGGTCGCCGTGGTCCACGAATCGGTCCGGCAGGCCCAGGTTGAGCACCGGGCACGCGGAGCCGCCCGCCGCCAGGGCCTCGTTGCAGGCGCTGCCGGCGCCGCCCATCACGGCGTGCTCCTCGACGGTGACGATGGCGGCATGCGTGCCGGCCAGCTCGGCCAGCATCGCGGTATCCAGCGGCTTGACGAAGCGCATGTCGGCCACGCTGCATTCCAGGCCCTGCGCCGCCAGCAACTCGGCCGCGGCCAGCGCCGGCGCCACCATCGTGCCGAAGGCGAGGATGGCCACCTGGCCCGCTGCCGGCGTCCGGCGCAGCACGCCCTTGCCGATGGGCAGGGGATCGAGCGCGCGATCCACCACCGCGCCCACGCCCGCGCCGCGCGGGTAGCGCACCGCCGCCGGCCCGTCGTGCAGGAACGCGGTGGTCAGCAGCCGCCGGCACTCGTTCTCGTCCGAGGGCGCCATCACGACCATGTTGGGGATGCAGCGCAGGTAGGCCAGGTCGTAGGCCCCGGCATGCGTGGCCCCGTCCGCGCCCACCAGGCCCGCGCGGTCCAGCGCGAAGGTCACCGGCAGGTTCTGCAACGCCACGTCGTGGATCAGCTGGTCGTAACCGCGCTGCAGGAAGGTGGAGTAGATGGCGACCACGGGCTTCATGCCTTCGCACGCCAGCCCCGCCGCGAAGGTGACCGCGTGCTGCTCGGCGATGCCGACGTCGAAGTAGCGCGTCGGGTAGCGGCGCTCGAACTCCACCATGCCGGAGCCTTCGCGCATGGCGGGCGTGATGCCCACCAGCCGCGGGTCGGCGTCGGCCATGTCGCACAGCCATTCCCCGAAGACCTGCGTGAAGGTGGGCTTGCCGGCCGCGGCCTTGGTGATGCCCTGGCGCGGGTCGAACTTGCCCGGGCCGTGGTAGAGCACCGGGTCGGCCTCGGCCAGCTTGTAGCCCTGCCCCTTCTTGGTGACCACGTGCAGGAACTGCGGGCCGCGCAGCTCGCGCAGGTTGGCCAGCGTGGGCACCAGCGACTCCAGGTCGTGGCCGTCGATGGGGCCCACGTAGTTGAAGCCGAATTCTTCGAAGAGGGTGGCCGGGGTGATCATGCCCTTGGCATGCTCTTCCAGCCGGCGCGCCAGGTCCAGCAAGGGCGGCGTGTGCGACAGCACCGCGCGGCCCACGTCCTTCGCCTTCGCGTAGAACTTGCCCGACAAGAGCCGCGCCAGGTACCGGTTCAGCGCGCCCACCGGCGGCGAGATCGACATGTCGTTGTCGTTGAGCACGACCAGCAGGTCGATGTCGTGCGTGACGCCGGCGTTGTTGAGCGCCTCGAAGGCCATGCCGGCCGTCATCGCGCCGTCGCCGATCACCGCCACGTGGCGGCGCCGGTCCGGGCCGACGTTCTCGCCCTTGTTGCGCGCGCCCACCGCCATGCCCAGCGCGGCCGAGATGGAGGTGGACGAGTGCGCGGTGCCGAAGGTGTCGTATTCGCTTTCCGAGCGGCGCGGGAAGCCCGAGATGCCGCCGGCCTGGCGCAGCGAATGCATGCGGTCGCGACGGCCGGTCAGGATCTTGTGCGGGTAGCTCTGGTGGCCGACGTCCCACACGAGCCGGTCGCGCGGCGTGTTGAAGACGTAGTGCAGCGCGATGGCCAGCTCCACGGTGCCCAGGTTGGACGACAGGTGGCCGCCGGTTCGCGACACCGACTCCAGCACGAAGGCCCGCAGCTCGTCGGCCAGGGCCTGCAATTGGGCGCGATCGAGCCCGCGCATCTCGCGGGGTTCGTCGATGCGGCCGAGCAACGGATAGCGTGCTTCATCCAAGATGCGTGTTCTCCAGTCGGCGCTAGTTCGTGCGCAGCACGACGAGGTCGGCCAGCTCGGCCAGGCGTCGTGCGGACGCGCCCAGCGGCGCGATCGCCGCCAGCGCGTCGTCGCGCAAGGCCAGCGCGTAGGCGCGGGCCGCGGCAAGGCCCATCGCCGAAACGTAGGTGGGCTTGTCGCCCTGCGAATCCTTGCCCGCGGTCTTGCCCAGGGTGGCGGTGTCGGCCTCGACGTCCAGCACGTCGTCGATCACCTGGAAGGCGAGCCCGACCGCAGCGGCGTAGCGCTCCAGCGCGTCCCGCCCCGGGGTGCCGGGGGCCGCCGCCTCGGGCGCCGCGGCGATGGCGCCCATGACCACCGAGGCGCGCAGCAACGCGCCGGTCTTGCGGCGGTGCATCTGCTCGAGCGCCTCGCGCGCCAACCGCTGCCCGACGGCGTCCAGGTCGATGGCCTGGCCGCCCGCCATGCCCAGCGAGCCGGCGGCGCGCGACAGCTCGGCCACCATGGCCATGCCCGCGGCCGGCGGCACGCCGTGCCCGCCCACCGCGGCCAGCGCCTCGAAGGCGAGCGCCTGCAGCGCGTCGCCCACCAGCATCGCCTGCGCTTCGCCGTACGCCACCCAGACGGTGGGCTGGCCACGGCGCAACGTGTCGTTGTCCATGCAAGGCAGGTCGTCGTGGACCAGCGAATAGGCGTGGACCAGTTCCACCGCCGACGCGGCCAGGTCGAGCGCGGCCCGCAACGGCGCGGGCCGGCCGGCCGCCGAGCCGTCGAGCGCGGCGGCCGGCGCGAGCGCTTCGCCGGCGGCGTGGACCAGCAGCGGACGGACCCGCTTGCCGCCATTCACGACGGCGTAGCGCATGGCCCGGTGCAGCGCGGCCGGAAGCGCGTCGGCCGCGGGCAGCAACGCGTCGAGCGCGGCTTCCACGCCGGCACGGCGCGCGTCGGCCCAGGCACTGAAGGATCCGTCGGCCATCGCGTGCGCCGCTGGCGAGGCCGCCGCGGCGAAGGCGTGCGGCTGGCTCACCGGTCTTCCTCGTCCTCGCCGAAGGGCTGCAGCACGTCGCCCTCCAGGATGCGGACCTGCTGGCGGACGTCGGCGAGCGTTTCGCGGCAGTATCGGATCAACGTGGCGCCGCGGCGATACGACTCGACCGACTGCTCGAGCGACAGGCTGCCGCCTTCCATCTGCGACACGAGCGATTCGAGCTCGGCCAGGGCCGCCTCGAACGAGGGCGGTGGCGCTTCGGTGGTCGGGGACGGGTCGGCCAAGGTGGGGGAAGCCAAGGATGCGTGTGAGACCGGAAAGGGACCGCAAAGGGACCGCGAAGGGACCGTGAACCGGATACGAGAAGCGTTGGACGGCGTGCCACCGGCACTGTCCGGTGACGGCGAAAGCGGCCGAAGGGCTTGATTTTAATCCGATTCGCCCCATTTCATCCCGACGGCCGCGTCGTCGGGCGTCGGGTCTTCCCGATGCCTCGGCGCGTCGATGCCCCAGGGTGCGAAAAGACGGGTACACTCCGCCCCCTTTCGCTGGTTCTGGTTCTGGAATTCACTCGGGAATTTCGGGGGGTTTTGGAATGTCGGATCTGGGTCGGCGCGCCTTCCTCGCGCCAAGTCGCGCTCAGCTGCCCGTTACCGCCTACTTCGATCAGTCGCTCTTCGAGCGCGAGAAGGACATCCTGTTCCGCAACGGCCCGCGCTACGTCGGGCACGAGCTCATGGTGCCCGAAGTCGGTGATTACCATGTCCCGGCCGCCGAAAACGGCGGGCGCGTCCTCACGCGCAGCGCCCAGGGCGTTGAGCTGCTCTCCAACGTCTGCCGTCACCGGCAGGCCGTCATGCTGGAGGGCCGCGGCAACACCGGCAGCATCGTCTGTCCCCTGCACCGCTGGACGTACGACCTGCGCGGCCAGCTGTTGGGCGCGCCGCACTTCGACGAGCAGCCCTGCCTGAACCTGGGCCGCACGCCGTTGCAGAACTGGCACGGCATGCTCTTCGAGGGCCCGCGCGACGTCGCCCGCGACCTGGCGGGCCTGGGCGTGGCCGACGACCTGGACTTCTCGGGGTACATGCTCGACCACGTCGAGATCCACGAGTGCGCCTACAACTGGAAGACCTTCATCGAGGTCTACCTGGAGGACTACCACGTCGTGCCCTTCCATCCGGGGCTGGGGCGCTTCGTGGAATGCCGCGACCTGCAGTGGCAGTTCGGCGACTGGTGGTCGGTGCAGACCGTGGGCATCCACGACGAGCTCGCCCGCCCGGGCAGCGACGCCTATCGGCGCTGGCACGAGCAGGTGCTGCGCTTCAACGGCGGCAAGCTGCCCAAGTACGGCGCGGTCTGGATGACGTACTACCCGAACATCATGGTCGAGTGGTACCCCAACGTGCTGGTCATCTCGACGCTGGTCCCCAAGGGGCCGCGGCACACCACGAACATCGTGGAGTTCTACTACCCCGAGGAGATCGTGCTCTTCGAGCGCGAGTTCGTCGACGCCGAGCGCGCCGCCTACATGGAGACCGCGGTCGAGGACGACGAGATCGCGCTGCGCATGGACGCGGGCCGTCGCGCGCTGATGGAGCGCGGCGAGAACCAGGTGGGCCCCTACCAGTCGCCCATGGAAGACGGCATGCAGCACTTCCACGAGTTCCTGCGGGCGCGCATGGGTCCGGCATGACGCGGGGCTGACCCGCCTTGCAGGCGCTCTGGATGGTGCTGGCGTCCCTCGCGTTCTGCGCGATGGCCGTCTTCGTCAAGCTGGCCTCGGCCTCGCACCACGCGGTCGAGATCATGTTCTGGCGCGGCCTGCTGGGCGCGCTGGCCATCGCGGCCTGGGCGTTGCCGCGCGGCGGTGCCTTCGTGGGCGAGCGCTTCCCGGCGCATCTGACGCGCAGCGCGGTGGGCACCGCGTCGCTGCTGTGCTGGTACTGGTCGCTGGGCTTCCTGCCGCTGGCCACCGCCATGACGCTCAACTACACCTCGCCGCTCTTCATCGCCGCCATCCTGGTCGGCGGCGCGGCGATGGGGCGCGGCCGGGTCGAGGCGCCGCTGGCGGCCGCGCTGCTGGTGGGCTTCGGGGGCATCGTGCTGCTGCTGCGTCCGAGCTTCGCGGCGGACGACGTGTTGCCGGCCACGGTGGGGCTCATCGGCGGCGCCGTCTCGGCGCTGGCCTACCTGCAGGTGCGCAAGCTGGGGCAGGCGGGTGAGCCGGGCTGGCGCATCGTGTTCTGGTTCTGCGCGATGCAGGTGGTGCTGGGCGCGGTGGCGATGATCGCCCACATCGGCATGCGGCTGCCCAACGCGCACAACGCGGGATTGCTGGTGGCCGTGGCCGGCTCCGCGCTGATCGGCCAGGTCTGCATGACACGGGCGTTCTCGCGCGGCAAGACGCTGCTGGCCGCCAACCTGCAGTACCTGGGCGTCGTGTTCGCGGCCATCGCCGGCTGGTGGCTGCTGGACGAGCGGATCGACCGGTCGGCGCTGGCGGGGATGGCGGTGATCCTGGCGTCGGGGGCGGCGGCGACGGCGTTGACGGCTCGGCAGGGCAGCAAGGCACGGGCCGACGCCGCCGGACAGGCCAGCTGATTCAGTGCATCCGGGCCGCCACCCGTGCGGCCAGCGCATGCTCGCGCAACGCGGTGTAGGGTGCGCGCAGATGCGTGACGCGCAACATCAGGTCGTGGACCGCCGGATCCTCGGCCGCCAATGCGGCGACCACGCCGCCGTAGCGCAGTCGGGCGGCCAGGTCGGCCGGACGTTCGCCGCGCGTCTGCGGATGGGTGAAGTCGGGAATAGCGGCGCCGAACCAAGGCGTGTCGATCAATGCCTGCGCTTCGGCGAAAAAACGCACGGCGAGGTCGGACAGCGGGTCCGCGCGCCCGGTGGATTCGGCCAGTAGACGCGCCAGCGCGCGCGCCTGTTGCGCCGCCACGCTCATGCCCTGCCCGTAGAAGGGGTTGAAGCGGCAGATCGCGTCCCCGATGGGCAGCAGGCCGCGCGGGAATGCGGCTACGCGCTCGAAGCGCCGCCGCAAGCTGTCGGGAAAGCGGTAGCGGACCACGCCGCCGTGCTTGCGGGCGCCTTCGACCGCATCGGCGACGGTGCGCGTCCGCAAGCCACGCGCGTAGGCGAGCAGCGCGCCCCACTCCCCGGGGGGCGGATCGTCGTGCCGGCCAACCAGCGTGAGCATCCATCTTCCGCCTTCGATCGGCAGCATGACGGCCCCGCGCGCATTGCCTGGCCCCGGCAATGTCATCACGCCCAGCCAGTCGTCGGCGCGTTCGGCGGGGATATCGAAGACCGCGGTGGCGTAGCCGATGTCGACGCCGATCGTCTCGGTCGGAGGCGGCGGCGCGCCGGTCGACGCCAGGAGCGCGAGCGTCGGCTCGCCGCGGCCGGACGCATCGATCACCAAGTCTGCGGGCAGGATCGCGTCGTGGCCGTCATCGGCTTCGGCGCGAACGCCTGCGACGGACGTCCCGGCCGCATCGGTCAGCAGCCCGGTCACGCGCCAGCCTTGGCGCAGTTCGACGCCGGGCAGGGTCGACACGCGGCGGCGGACCAGATGCTCCAGCAGCGGGCGCGACAAGCACAACGATTGCCACCCCAGATCGCGACGCGGGAAAGGATCGAAGCCGGGTCGCTCCACGCGCAGGTCCAAGCCGACCCGCTGCGGCACCGCGCCGGCCGCGGTGATGTCTTCGGTGAGGCCCGGAAAAAGCGCTTCGAGCGCGTCCTGCCCACCGGCCAGCAACGCGTGCACGTGCCGCGCCTGCGGCGTGCCGTCCCGCGGTGCTGGGTCGATCGGAAAACGGTCGCGGTCGAGCACGATCACTCGCTCGAACACGTCGGCAGCCGCCCGTGCGGCGCCCAGCCCGCCGATGCCGGCGCCGATCACGACGGCCTGCCGGCCGATCCGCTGTCGTTCCATGACGCTCTCCTGTCGGCGTCGGAATCGGACCGTCCGATGCCTTCGTCTACGCAGGACTCTATACGTCCGGCCCGCCGCTGCCGTGACGCGAAGGCGGGATGGACGAACACGGCGACAGGCCCGCCACCTGCCTGCATCCGCTACCCTGCGGCTCTCCGAACTCCCCACCCTCCACGCCACCGTGATCCACACCACGCTGATCGCCGTCGACGAACTGGCTCACGTCATCGACCGATGCGTCCTGGTCGACTGCCGCCACGACCTGATGGACCCGGGCGTTGGCCGCAAGGCATACGACGCCGGACACCTTCCGGGGGCGCACTTCCTGTCCGTGGACACCGACCTGTCCGGCCCCAAGACCGGACGCAACGGCCGTCATCCGCTGCCCGAGCGGGACGCCTTCCGGACGCGGCTCGAAGCGTTGGGCGTCTCCGACGACACCCAGTTGGTGGCCTACGACGCGCAGGGCGGCCAGTTCGCCGGCCGCGTGTGGTGGATGGCGCGGTGGGTCGGCCACGCGGCGGTGGCCGTGCTCGACGGCGGCATCGACGCCTGGACGCGGGCCGGCTTCCCGCTGTCGACCGACGTGCCGCAGGCCCGGCCCGGGCGCTTGGCGGCGCGGCCGTCCCGCGTGCACGCCATCGACGCGGACGCGGTCCAGCACAACATCGCCGGCGGTGAGCTGCTGGTGGTGGACGCCCGCGCGCCCGAACGGTTCCAAGGCAAGGCCGAGCCGCTGGACCCGGTGGCCGGGCGGATCCCGGGCGCCGTCAACCGGCCCTTCCAGCAGAACCTGCGCCCTGACGGCCGCTTCAAGCCTGCCGAGGTGCTGCGCGCCGAGTTCGAATCGCTGTTGGCCGGCCGGCGCGCCGACCAGATCGTTCATCAGTGCGGCTCGGGCATCTCGGCATTGAACAACATGATCGCGATGGAGCATGCCGGACTGGCCGGCTCCCGCCTGTACCCCGGCTCCTGGAGCGAGTGGTGCAGCGATCCCGCGCGGCCGGTCGCCAAGGACTGAACCCCATGCCCCGCCTCATCTTCTTCACCGGCCATGCCGGCACCGGCAAGACCACCCTGTCCAAGCAGGTGGTGCCGCGGCTGCACGCGCGCACCGGCGACAATTTCGCCTTCCTGGACAAGGACACGCTGTACGGCGACTACAGCTCGCGCGTCATGCAGTTGCTGACCGGCGACCCGCACGACCGCGACAGCCCCACGTTCCTGGAGCACCTGCGCGAGCCCGAGTACGAAGGGCTGCTGGCCACGGCCCGCGAGAACCTGGAGATCGGCGTCAACGTGGTGGTGTGCGCGCCCTTTTCGCGCGAAGTGAAGGACGGCAAGCTCTTCGACCCGCAGGCCATGGGCATGTCGCCGGACACGCGCATCAGCGTGGTGTGGCTGACCCTGGCCGAAGAAGAGGCGCGCCGCCGGATCGAAGCGCGCGGCCACCCGCGCGACCGCTACAAGCTGGCGCACTGGGACGAATACCGCGTGCGTCGCTTCGAGCCGGCGGCGGTGGACTACCCGCAGATGCTGCTCTTCGACACGACGCTGTTCACCGACGCGAACCTGGACGCGATGGTGGAGTGGTTGGCCGGGCGCTGAGCGCGACCGGCGTCGCATCTGGACGGGCGCGCCGCACGGGGCGCACACTGCCGCGTTCCCATGCCCCCGGAGTCCGCCGATGCCCTTGATCCGCACTGCCCTCGCCTCCTGCGCCGCGCTCGCCTTGGCCGGCTGCGCGTCCACGCCGCCCGTCGCCGACGCGCCCGGCTGTCCCACCGACGCGCAGGTCGCCGACCTGGCCCAGCGCTACGTCGCGATGCAACCGGTGCCGAACCCGGCCGCCGACATGGGCGCGGCCGCCGCGATCTGCGGCCGCGACAAGCTGACGCGCCGACTGGGGCAACACTTCGGCCGGGTGGTCGGCTACAAGGCCGGGCTGACGAACACCGCCGTGCAGCAGCGATTCAACTACCCGAACCCGGTGCGCGGCACGCTCTTCGAGCGGATGCTGCTGCAGGATGGCGCCGAGGTGCCGGCCCGCTTCGGCACGCGGCCCGTGTTCGAGGCCGACCTGGCGGTCGTGGTCAAGGACTCGGCGATCCACGACGCGAAGACGCCGCTGGAGGTGCTGCGGCACCTGTCTGCCGTGCATCCCTTCATCGAGTTGGCGGATCTCGCGGTGGAAGACCCGTCGAAGCTCGTCGGCGCCGGCATCGCCTACATCAACGTGGGGGCGCGGTCAGGCGTGATGGGTCCCGGCATCCCGGTCCGCGCCGACGCCGCCTTCGCCGACGCGCTGCAGAACATGACGGTCCGGCTGGCGGACGCGAGCGGCAAGGAGCTCGACTCGGGCCGAGGCAGCGCGATCCTCGGTCACCCGCTGAACGCGGTCGTGTGGCTGGCCGACGACCTGCGCAAGTCCGGCATCCGCCTGAAGGCGGGTGACGTGCTGTGGCTGGGATCCTTCACGCGTCTGCTGCCGCCGCAGGCCGGCACGGCGGTGCGCGCGACCTACGAAGGCCTGCCCGGCAACCCCTCGGTATCGGTGCGCTTCAGGTAGCGTCGATACCGATGCGGTTCAGGTGGCGGCGGGCGCCGCGGTCGCGGCGCGTCGCCGCCGCTGCCTGGACTCCATCGCCTCGATCGCCGCGAGCAGGACCAGCGCGGCAGCGGGCGGCGCGGCCAGCCATGCGGCCGGCGGCAGCGCGAAGGCGAAGAGCCCTCGTATCGGCGGCACGGCGATGGTCGCGGCCAACGCGACCACCGCACCGGCCAGCACCCACCAGAACGGCCGGTTGGGCGTCCGCAACGTTGCCGCCAGCGACCGGGCCGAAGACCGGTTCGCCACGATCAGCGCCAGGTTGGCCAGGACCACGGTCGAAAAGGCCAGCGCCCGCACGGCTTCGTCGGCGAGGCCCGCCCTGCGCGCGCCCAGGTAGACCGCCAGCACGCCGGCCAGCGCCACGCCCCCCTGCAGCAGGCCGGACAGCACGGTGGCGCGCTCGAAAAGGCCCTCGTCGCGCGGCCGCGGGGGTCGGCGCATCGTGTCGGGCTCCTCGGGCTCGGCTTCGAAGGCCACCGAACAGGCCGGATCGATCACCAGTTCGAGGAACGCGATGTGCACCGGCAGGAGCAGCAATGGCCAGTTCGCCGCGATCGGCAGCAAGGCCGCGCCCACGATCTCCACGTGCACCGCGATGATGTAGATGGTGGCCTTGCGCAGGTTGTCGAAGATGCGCCGGCCCAGCCGGATCGCCTGCGCGATCGAGGCGAAATGGTCGTCCGTCAGCACGATCGCCGCGGCCTCGCGCGCGACGTCCGTGCCGCGCCCGCCCATGGCGATGCCGATGTCGGCTGCCCGAAGCGCCGGCGCGTCGTTGACGCCGTCGCCGGTCATCGCCACCGTGTCGCCCTGCGCCTGCAGCGCCGACACGATCCGCAGCTTCTGTTCCGGCACCGCCCGCGCGATGACGCCCACCCGCTTCACGCGCTGCGCCAGCGCCAGCTCGGACAACCCGGCGATCTCGGGGCCGGTCAGCACCTGGCCGGCGTCGGCCAGGCCCGCGGCCCGGGCGATCGCGGCCGCGGTGGTCGGGTGGTCGCCGGTGATCATCAGCACGCGCACGCCGGCCTCGCGGCAGGCGCGCACGGCGGCCGGCACCTCGGCGCGCAGCGGGTCGGCCAGCGCGACCAGCCCCAGGAATTGCAGGCCCAGCGCCTGCGGGTCTTCGGGCAGCGCCTCGGGAGGCCCGGCCCACTGCGCGCTGGCCACGCCCAGCAAGCGCAGCCCGTCGAGGGCCGCCGCGTCCACGGCGGCACGCATCGCGACCAGTGGCGCGCCGGACAACCCCGTGAGCTGCGCGACGGTTTCCGGTGCGCCCTTGGCCGCCACGACCAGCCCGGGCCCGTCGACCCACGCGTGCGTCAGCGCCAGGCGCTGCGGGGTCAAGGGCCAGCGGCGCACGAGGCTCGATGGGGCCGCGTCGATTTTCTCCTGACCTTCCGACAGCGCGTGGATCGCTCGCTCCATCGGATCGAAGGGGTCGGGCGCGCACGCGCGGATCGCGGTGCGCGCCAGCGCTCTGAAGTCCGCAGGCGCGGCCGCCAACGACCGGGCATCGATGGCGCTGCCGTCGGGCAGCACCAGCCGCTGCACCGTCATGCGGTTCTCGGTCAAGGTGCCGGTCTTGTCGACGCACAGCACGGTGGCGGCGCCCAGCGCCTCGATGGCGGCCATGCGCCGGGTCAGCACCGCGCGCTGCGACATGCGCCATGCCCCGATCGCCAGGAACACCGTCAGCACGACGGGGAACTCCTCCGGCAGCACCGACATCGCCAACGCGATGCCCGCCAGCAGCCCCCCGGTCCAGTCGCCGCGGGTGGCGCCGAAGACCACGACCGCGCCCAGCGCGACCGCGATGCCGCCGGCGGCCAGCTTGCGCACCACGCGGCCGGTCTGGACCTGCAGCGGCGTGGCGTGCGTGTCGATGTCGCGCAGCGCCCGGCCGATGCGGCCGATCTCGGTGGCCGCACCGATCGCGGCCACGCGCACCGTGGCCCGTCCGGCCACGACCAGCGTGCCCGAGAAGACCGTGTGCGACTCCTGCTGGGCGGGCGACTGCGGCTCGGCGCCTTCCGCGGCTGCCCGCTTGCCCACCGGCAGGGATTCGCCGGTCAGCAGCGACTCGTCCACCTGCAGGTCGGCGCTGTCCAGCACGATGCCGTCGGCCGGCACCCGGTCGCCCTCGGCCAGCACCAACACGTCGCCGCGCACGACCTCGCGGCCGGCCACGCGAACGGCGTGGCCGTCCCGCAGCACCGTGGCGCGCGGACTGGACAAGTCGCGCAGCGCCTCCAGCGCCCGCTCGGTCTTGGCCCGCTGCACCAGCGTGATGGCGATCACGACCAGCACCAGCGCCGCCAGCACCGCCGCTTCGGCCGCGTCGCCCAGGGCGAAATACAACGCCGCGCAACCCACCAGCAACAGGAACATCGGCTCGGCCACCACTTCGAGCGCGATCGACAGGCCGCCTTGACGGCGCGCGCCGGGCAACTCGTTGAAGCCTTCGGCGGCCAGTCGTTCTGCCGCCTGCGCGGTGGTGAGGCCGGCCGTGGCCGTGGGGGAAAGCGCTTGGGGCTGCATGCGATCGCTCCTGCGGGGCCGCCCGGGCTCAGGCCCCCGTGTGGTTCGAGCGGGCACGCCCCAGGCGGTCGCGCCGCGCGATGGCGATGGCCAGCAGCAGGTCGCAACAGGCCAATGCGCCCGTGACCATCCAACCCAGATGCCAGCCGCCCGCCGACGCCGCGACCGCCGCGAGCAAGGGCGGCGCGCCCAGTTGCCCGATGCTCGACCCCTGCTGCACCAGGCCGGCCGTGGTCGACACCGCTCCCGGATGCGGCGCGAACGCGGGAATCGTTGCGAAGAGCGTTCCAGGGATGAGGCCGCCCACTGCCGAAAACGCGACGACCGCGGCGAAGCGCACCGGCAGCGGCGCGCCGGACCCCAGCGCCACCCAACCGCAGACCAGCATCGTGGACGCCGCGATGGCGATCAGCGCGCCGCGCGTGGCGCCGCGCTGCAAGAGCCATCCGGCCGCCACGTTGCCGCCCGCGTTGACCGCCACCCCGCCCGCGGTCAGCACGGCCGCGGTCGACAAGCCGATGCCTTCTTCCCGGTAGAGGGTAGGCAGGAAGCTGAACAGACTCATCCATTGCGCCGCGTAGAAGCCGAAGCAGCCGGCCAGCAGCCAAGGCCCCGGACTGGTCAGCACGTCGCGCGCCAGGCGGACCGTGGCCGCGCGACCGACCGGACGGGCCGCCACCGCCGCCGCCGCGGCTTGCGTCGGCAGCCGGACGCCGCGCGCCACCAAGAGCGCCAGCAGCGCCGCCAGCACCGCGCAGCCGATCCACAGGACGCGCCAACCGATGCGCTCCAGCGCGACGGCGCAAAAGAGCATGATCGCGGCCATGCCCGCCGGCATGTAGGCGCCCCAGAGGCCCATGGTGAAGCGCAGACGCGCGGGCGGCACCATGCGGGCCAGCAATGCCGGACCCGGCAGGACCGTCATCAGCAGGCCGCACGACTCGACGACACGCGCGGCCAGCAACGCCGCGGCCCCCTGCGCGAAGGCCCCGGCCAGGCCGCCCAACGCGAGCAGCAGCAACCCCGCCACCATGGTGCGCCGCTGCCCGACACGGTCGGCGATGGCGCCACCCGCCAACGCCAGCGCGGCGCCCGCCAATTGCATCAGCGACACCAACCATCCCGCCGTGACGAGCCCCAGGCCCAGCTCTTCGCGCACCAGCGGCAGCGCGGGCGGCAGCTTGCCGACGTGGAAAGCGCCGACCACGCCGGCGATCAGCACCAGCGCGACCGGCGCGCGCGAAGACTCAGGCTTGGCCACGTGATGCGGTCGGGGGCGCGGGGTCGGCGCGAGGAATCAGTGCGCGTGGAACTGCGCGGTGAGCAGCGCGATGGCGCCGATGCCGGTCGCCATCAGCGCCAGCTGCCCGGCGGTCTCGCGACGATCGCCGTTGCGATGCATGGTCGGCACCAGGTCGGCCAGCGCGATGTAGACGAAGCTGCTGGCCGCGATGACCAGCACGTGCGGCAGCAGCGCCTCGGCCCGGTCCAGGAAGAGCCAGCCCAGCACCCCCCCGGCCACGGCGGCCAGGCCGGACAGCAGGTTGTAGGTCAACGCCCGCGCGCGGGAGTATCCGGCGTTGAGCAGGACGATGAAGTCGCCCACCTCCTGTGGGATCTCGTGCGCGGCCACGGCGGCGGCCGTGAGCCAGCCCAGGCGCCAGTCGGCCATGAAGGCCGCCGCGATCAGGATGCCGTCGGCGAAGTTGTGGACCGAGTCGCCCACCAGGATCAGCCAGCCGCCGCGGCCGGCCTCGTCGCGGTCGTGGCCGTGGTGGTGGTGGTGCCCGTCGCCTTCGTGGTGGTGGCTGTGCCGCAGGATGGCGGCCTTCTCCAGCAGGAAGAAGCCCACCAGCCCGCCGAGCAGCGTCCACGACAGCGCATGGTGGTCGATGCCCATGTCCAGCGCTTCCGGCAGCAGGTGCAGGATGCTGGCGGCCAGCAGCATGCCGGCCGACAGGCTCACCAGCCGCTTGACCAGCGCGGCCAGCATGCCGAAGGACAGCCAGGCCGCCGCCAGCACCGACAGCAGGCCAGCGAGCACGGTCGCCGCGATGATGGACAGTAGGGTCAGGGCCGGCTCCGCCGCGCACGGGGCGCGAATGCAATCGTGTTGCGAAAAGTACGCGAAGCGACGAATTATATCGAGGCGGGTCGGCGCGCCGCACGTCGGCCGCCGGACAGCAACAGTGCCGCAAGCGACACCGCGGCCAGTTGCGTGATCGCCAGCGACAGGGTGCTGCCCCACACCAGCGGCGCGACCACCCCGGCGGCCACCGCATTGGTCGAGCTCTGCAGGAAGCTCTGGCATGACGACGCCATGCCGCGGCGCGCGGCGAAGCGGTCCAGCACCAGCAGCGTCAACGCCGGGGCGGCGAAACTCATCCCGAAGAGGTACAGCGGCAGCGGCACGATGGCCCACGGCAGCCGGCCCAGCCCGGCCAGGCTGATCGCCACGTTGACGGCGGCGGCCACCATCATCGCCAACAGCCCCCAGCGGATGGTGCGTGCCGGCGACAATCGCCCCGCCGCCCGGCCGCTGGCCCACGCGCCCGAGATGGTGCCCACGATCGCCGGCACGAACAGCCACGCGAAGGCTTGCGGCGACACCCCCAGGTGGGTCATCAGGAAGACGGGCGCCGACAGCACGTAGATGAAGAAGCCGACGAAGTTCAACGCCACCGCACCGGCCAGCAACCAGAAGGCGCGATCGCGGAAGACGGACGAATAGCCCCGCCCCAGGTTGCCGATGGACATCGGCTGTCGACCGGACTTGGGCAGCGTCTCCGGCAAACGGCGGGCGCAGACGATCCACAACGCGATCGCCCATGCCGCCAGGAAGACGAAGACCGAGCGCCAGCCCGCCGCCACGTACAGCCAGCCGCCGATCACCGGCGCGGCCGCCGGCGCCAGCGCGAACACCATCGTCACCTGCGACAGCAGCCGTTGCGCCCCGGCCGCGTCGAAGAGGTCGCGCGCGATCGCCCGTCCCAGCACCAGGCCCGCGCCGCCCACCAGTCCCTGCAGCGCCCTTCCGATCCACAGCTGCTCGATGGTCTGCGCGGCCGCGCAGACGAGGCTGGCGCCCGCGAAGAGCGCCAGGGTCCACAGCACCACGCGCCGGCGCCCCAACGCATCGGACAACGCGCCGTGCAGCAGCACCATCGCGGCGAAGGTGACCAGGTACGCGGTCAGCGTCTGCTGCACCTGCACCGGCGTGGCGCCCAGGTCCCGCCCGATCGAGCCGAAGGCCGGCAGGTAGGTGTCGATCGCGAAGGGGCCGATGGAGGCGATGCCCGCCAACAGCAGGAACATGCCCCGCGGCTCGCGGGCGCTCATCGAGCCGGCGTCGCGGGCTCGGCGATCTCGACCAGGTTCAGGTCCGGGTCGCGCACGTAGACCGAGCGGATCGGTCCGGTGGCGCCGGTGCGCATGACGGGCCCTTCGACGATCGGCCAGCCCGCCTTCGCCAGGCGCTCGACCACCTGGGCCAGCGGCACCGACGCGATGAAGCACAGGTCCAGCGCGCCCGGCACCGGCAGGTGCGCCTTGGGCTCGAGCTCGCGTCCCTTGACGTGCACGTTGATCTTCTGCGCCCCGAAGACCAGCGCGATGCGGCTGCCCTCCGGGCCGAAGCGCTCATCGCGCATGCCCAGCACCCCGACGTAGAAGTCGAGGCAGCGCTGGGGGTCCACGGTGGTCAGCACCAGGTGGTCCAGATGGTCGATCAAGGCGGGCTCCTGGCGCACAGGCCGGCGACGTCGATGCGGGCCGGCATCCTACCCCGCGCGCCTCACCGGTCCACGTACCTGTCCATCTCCGGGTTGTAGCGATCCCCGGCCGCGGCGCCGGGCGGGAACGCGTCCGCCAGCGCCTGGCGCATCCCGTCGTCCAGCACGATCGACGCGGCCGCCGCGTTCTGCTCCAGGTAGGTCCGGCGCTTGGTGCCCGGGATGGGCAGCACGTCCGGCCCCTGGTCCAGCAGCCAGGCGATCGCCAACTGCGCCGGGGTGGCGTCGATGCGGGCAGCCAGCGCCTGCAGCCGTTCCAGCAGCGACAGGTTGCGATCGTAGTTCTCGCCCTGGAAGCGCGGGTAGGCGCGCCGGCCGTCCTGCGCGACCTGCTCCCTGGGCGCGCTGCCGGCCAGGAAGCCGCGCCCCACCGGCGAATACGCGACGAAGCCGATGCCCAGTTCCCGGAGCGCGAGCATCACCTCCTGCTCGACGCCCCGCTCCCAGAGCGACCACTCCGACTGCACCGCGGACAACGGAAACGCGGCGTGGGCACGCCGGATCGTCGCGGCGCCCACCTCCGACAGCCCGATGCCCCGCACCTTGCCCGCCCGCACCAGTTCGCCCATCGCACCGACCGTCTCCTCGATGGGCACCGTCCGGTCGATGCGATGCTGGTACAGCAGGTCGATCGTCTCCACGCCCAGTCGCTGCAGGCAGCCGTCCACCGAGGCCTTCAAGTGCGCCGGGGACGAATCCGGAATCGGCATGCCCTCGGGCGAGTCGTAACGGAAGCCGACCTTGGTGCACAACACCACTTCGTCTCGGCGGCCGCGCAGGGCGCGCCCCACCAGCCGCTCGTTGTGGAAGGGCCCGTACATCTCCGCGGTGTCGATCAGCGTGACGCCGAGGTCGACCGCGCGCTGGATGGTGGCGACGCATTCGGCCTCGTCAGGCGGCCCGTACAGCCCAGGCAGTCCGCGCGCGGGCGACATGCCGCCGCAGCCCAGCCCAACCGCGCCCGCGACCAGCCCTTGCGACCCGATCCGGCGCTGCGGCATGCCGGCGGCGGCGCTGTCGCGCCGGGGCATGCCCGCAGCCGCATCGGCGCGTCGCTGGCTCATGGCAGCGCCTGCATGATCTCTTCGTAGACCCCGTCGCCCGAGATCAGGTCGACGCGCTTGCGGCGGATGCGCCAGCCGGCCGGGCCACCCTCGACCAGCCGGTGCTCGGCCCACCCGCCATAGGCGATCGTCTTGTCCGCGCGGAACTCCAGCATCTGGAAGGTGGAACGCACGACCAGGTCGCCGGTGGCCGCATCGCGCCCGTCGACCATGACGTTGCCCACCAGCCGGCAGGCGCGCGTCTGCGGGGATTGCGCCCACGCGTCCGGGTGGCGCAGCCGCGCGAATCGCACCGCCAGCAGCACCTTGTCCTCGCGCACGATCGACGGCATGTCGAGATCGTCCTGCTCGGCGCGCGAATAGGGGATCCAGTAGACGCCGTCGTCGGTGAAGAGCTCCACCCATTCGTCCCAGCGGTCGGGGTCGTCCAGGCAGCGCGCCTCGTGGAACAGGAAGCGCTCGACGTCGCGCGCGTCCACGTCGCGTTCGGTGACCGCGTTCATCTCAAGCCTCCCGGGCCATGTACTCGGCCCATGCCGCGTACTGGTTGCGTTGGAACGCCTCGCTGGTGCCGACCCGCGAATGCACGACGTCGCCCTCGACGCGGTCGCGGCCGTGGTCGCGGTGGATGCTCACCCAATCCTGCGCGCGGGCCTGCAGGCCCGTCTGGGCGCGATACCAGTTCTCGTAGTCGTCGCAACTGATGATGGTGGCGGGCGTGTTGACCATGTTGGCGATGATCATGTTGCGTCGCTGGAAGGCCTGCGGCGCGCCCTTCAGGCGGAAGTGCCAGATCTCCATCAGCGTGCGGTCCACGCCCAGCGGCTTGATCACGCGCAGCTGCTGGAACTGGGACTGGATCGACAGGCACGGATAGATCACGGTGTGGTGCAGGCTGCGGGCCAGGATCCGCTCGCCCTCTTCCTCGCCCAGCTTGCGCTTGACCAGCGCCTCGTACTCGGTCGTCACCGGGTCGTCGCCACGGTGTTCCTGGTAGCCGCCCAGGAAGCCGTGCCCGTAGCGGAAGTTGGACGAGTTCAGCTTCACCCAGACCGACTTGGGCTCCGGCGGCTCCTGCGCCATGAACATCCGCACCTCGCGCGGCACCTGCGCCGGATCGGCGTACTTGGACGCCGCCACCTTGCGCGCCGCCTCGGTGGACGACCGGTGCGTGATGCCGGCATGCACGCCGTCCAGCTGGTTCTCGAAGAAGAACTTCCAGTTGGCGTGCTGGATGGTTCGCGCGCAGGTGCCGTACACCTCCACTTCGCCGTCGGGCGCACGGTCGACCATGTCGTCGATGCCCACCGCCGCCGGCCCAAGGAACTCCGTCAACGACGGTCCGTCGGCCGACAGGCTCGCGAACACGAAGCCGCGGTAGCTCGCCACGCGCGGCAGCGGCATCAGGCCGAAGTCCGGGTTGCCCGCGCGCACCGGCGTGCCTTCGTAGCCGTCGGCCAGCGGCACGCCTTTCAAGGCGCCGTCCGTGCCGAACACCCAGCCGTGGTACGAGCAGACGAAGTTCTTCACGCGGCCGGCGCGCGCGCGCGCCACCATCACGCCCTTGTGCGTGCAGCGGTTGAACATCACCCGCACGCTGCCGTCGGTGTGCCTGGACATCAGCACCGGGTTGCGGCCGATCTCGGTGGCGAAGTAGTCGCCCGGCTGGCGGATCTGGCTCTCGTGGCCCACGTACACCCAGGCGCGGTTCCACAGGCGCTCCAGCTCCAGCTCGAACAGCGCCGGGTCCGTGTACACCGAGCGGTGCACGCGGTCGGGCTCGACGAGCGCGCGGATGCGGTCCGCGCTCCAGGTCTGCCGGCCCTCGAGGGGCGCGGCGACATCAATGGCGGCGTGCATGTCGGGAGTCTCCTTTCGCTTCAGTTGCCCATCGTCCGCGGCAGCCACAGCACCAGCGCCGGGAACGCGATGAAGAGCGCGACGCGGATGGCGTCGGCGGCCAGATAGGGCAGCACGCCCATGAAGATGGCCGAGGTGCGCACGTCGGGCACCAGCGCGCGGACCGCGAAGAGCAGCAGCCCCATCGGCGGATGCACCAGGCCGATCTGCGACACCACCACGACGAAGATGCCGAACCAGATCGGGTCGATGCCGGCGGCCGTCACCACCGGGAAGAAGATGGGCACGGTCAGCACCATCATCGAGTTGGCTTCCAGCACGCAGCCGATCACCACGTACAACGCCAGGATCAGCAGGATCAGCGCCGTGGGCGACAACTCCAGCGCGCGGATCCAGGCGTCGAAGGCTTGCGTCGTGCCGGACACGGTCACGAAGTTGGCGAACACGAGCGCGCCCACCAGCACCACGAAGAGCAGCGCGGTCGTCTCCACCGTGTCGACCAGCACGCCGCGCAGGCCGGGCCAAGTGAGCCGCCCGCGCAGCCAGGTGATGGCCAGCGCGCCCGCCGCGCCCAGCCCCGCGCCTTCGGTCGGCGTGCAGACGCCGAAGTAGATGCCGCCCACGACCAGCCCGAACAGCAGCACCATCGGCCAGACGTCGCGCAGCGAGCGCAGGCGCTGCGGCCACGGCGTGCGTGCGCCGGCCGCGGGGGCCAAGTGCGGCCTCAAGCGCGTGACCACCGAGATGGCGACCAGGTACAGCGCCACCGTGATGGCGCCCGGCACCAGCCCGGCCACCATCAGCTCGCCCAGGTTGGTGTCGGTGATGAGCGCGAACAGCACCATCGCGATCGACGGTGGAATGAGGATGTCCAGCGTGGCGCCGGCCGCCACCGTGCCGCACGCGAAGCCGGGCGCGTAGCCGTAGCGGCGCATCATCGGCACGGAGATCTTCGCCATCGTCACGCCGCAGGCGATCGACGAGCCCGACACGGCGGAGAAGCCGCCGCAAGCCATGATCGTGGCCATCGCCAGGCCGCCGCGCCGGTGTCCCAGGAACGCGTTGGACGCGGCGTACAGCTCGTCGGCCATGCGGGACAACGAGAAGAGGTTGCCCATCAGCACGAACAGCGGCAAGACCGAGAAGTTGTAGTTGAGCACCGTGTCGACCGTGACCTGGCCGGCCATGGACAGCGCGGGGCCGAGCGCGCTGGCGCTGGCGAAGCCGATGGTGCCGACCGCCAGCAGCGCGAAGCCGATCGGCACGCCGGCGAAGAGCAGCGCGAAGAGGCCGCCGAAGGCCAGCAGCGGCGCGGTCACCGCGCCGGCTCCATCGCGGAGTCGGCACGCCCCACCCAGGCGCTCGGCAGGTGCAGCGCCAGCAGCAGCGCCGACACCGCCGACAGCGCCGCCATGACCCACACCAGCACGCCCACCTTCAATGGCAGCATCCCCAGGATCTCGCCAGCGCCGTGCAGGTCCATCGCCTGCCGGCCGAGCTGCCAGGCCCAGGCGCCGCAGGCGAGTGCGGAGGCCGCGGTGACCAGCGTCTCGCGCAGCGCGAGCGCGCGGCCCGCGAAGACGCCGTCGAAAAAGCCCGCGCGCAAATGCGCGTTGCGACGCGACACCAGCGGCAGGCCGCCGAAGATCAGCACGCCCATCAAGCCGCGAACGTAGTCGGCCGCATCCGGCACCGGCGCCTTGAACAGGTACCGTCCCAGCACGTCCACCGCCGTCACCGCGGTCAACAGCAGCAGCACCACCGCGCAGAGCAGCTCCAGCGACGCGACCCAGGGCGAGCGGGGCGGCATGGGATCGCGGTCAGGGCCGCTGGGCCAGGAAACTCAAGACCGCGCGGTCGAAGGCCACCGGCTGCTCGATGTTGGCCAGGTGTCCGGCCTGCGGGATCAGCTCGAGCCGCGCGCCCGGGATCGCCTGCGCCAAACGCCGCGCCGCGTCCGGCGGCGTGAGCGTATCGTCTTCGCCCACCAGCACCAGCACCGGCACGCCGATGGCCGCATGCCCTTGCGGGATCACGTACCGCGTCACGGTGTCCATGGCCTTGAGGTAGGACTCCTTGTGCAGCGCGGCGATGCTGTCGTGCAAGCGCTGCACCACCTCGGGGGTCGCGGCGCGGCCCGCCAACGATCGGGCCACCGCCGGCGCGATGTCCGCGGGCGTCTTGCCGGCCAGCAACGGCGTGCGCCGCGCGGCCAGGAACGACTCCACCCACTGCGGGCCGTGGTCGGTCATCGGTCCGCGCGACGTGTCGGCCAGCACCAGGCTGCGCACGCGCGCCGGATGCCGCTGCACGAAGTCCTGCAGCACGAAGCCGCCCATCGACAACCCGACGAAGTCGGCGCGCTCCAGGCCCAGGTGCGCCATCAGGCGCAGGAGGTCGGCGCTGAAGTCGGCGAAGTCCAGCGGGCCGTCGTAGTCGTCGCTGTCACCCCAGCCGCGCGCGTCCCAGGCGATGGCGCGCCGGCCGGCCGCAGCGAAGGAGGCGAGCTGGTCGCGCCAGTTGCCGCGGTTGCCGCCGATGCCGTGCAGGAACACGACCGGATCGCCTTCGCCTGCCACGTCGTAGGCCAGGCGGGGTGCGCCGGGCACGAAGCCGGTCGGCGTGCCGAGGGAGGGGCTCATTTCTTCTGCGTCAAGGTGAGCGCCTCGCGGCGGAAGTAGTCCAGCGCGGCCTTGCCGTCGATGCCCGCGGCGGCGGCCTTTTTCATCCATTCGTCGTCGACGAAGTCGAAGGCCTTGACGATCTCCTTGCGGAACTCGGGCGAGGCTTCGATGATCTGCACGCGCTCGCGGCGCGCGGCCATCGTCTTCTCGTCCTGCTCCTTGAAGACCTGCCCGGCACGCCGGGCGTAGGCCTCGCCGGACAGCCGCATGATCGCGTCCTGGTCGCGCTTGTCCAGCGCGTCGAACTTGGCCTTGTTCATCACGACGAAGAAGGTCGCGTAGAGCACCCCGCCGGGCACGCGCGTCTGGTGCTTGATGAACTCCTCGGCCTTCCAGCCCGCCACCGCGGTGTTGGTCGACAGCATGGCGTCGACCACGCCCTTGGAGATGGTGTCGTAGTACTCGGGCACCGGCTTGACCACCGGCACGCCGCCCAGGTTCCTCACCGCCTGCGCGCCGGTGTTGGTGGGTGCCAGCCACTTCATGCCCGCCATGTCGGCCTTGGTGCGGATCGGCTTGTCGCGCGAAAAGAGGCCCATCGACCCCGACGTGTGCAGCGCCAGCAGCACCGTGCCGTCGTGCTCGTTGGCCTTGGCCAGGAAGCGCTCGTGGGTGCGCCACAACGCCACCGACACGGCCACCGGGTCGGTCTCGTCCTCGAAGGGGACTTCGGTGATCTGCGTGACGCCGAAGCGCCCGTAGATCACGCCATGGTTGCCGGCCGCCATGTCGGCGACGCCCGACTTGACCAGGTCGAAGTTGCGCGGCATCGGCCCCAGCGGCGCGGTGGTCACCTCGATCTTGACCCGACCTTCGGTCGCCTTCTCGATGTCGGCGATCCAGGGCTCCATCACCTGCTGGTGATAGAAGTGCGTGCGCGGGGTGAACTGCGCGAAGCGCAGGACGGTCTGGGCGGTGGCCAGGGCGGGCAGCAGCGTGGCCGCCGCGAGCAGCGCACCCGCGAGGAAGCGATCGCAACGCATCGTTGACTCCTCCTGTGGCCGTCCCGTCGCATTGGGATCGATCCGGGCGCCGGCGCCCCGCGGAACGGCGTGCCGATCTTGGCGAAGAGGGCGCCCCCCATGCAAGAATGCGGGCGTGATGCGGCATAACGGTCCGTTATGCCCCCTCCCCTTGAGGAGTCGCGATGGAGCTGCGGCAGCTCGAGCACCTCGTGGCGGTGGTGGACATCGGCTCGATCGGCAAGGCCGCCCAGCACTTGGGCCTGACGCAACCCGCGCTCACGCAGAGCCTTCGGCGGCTGGAGCGCAGCCTGGACTTGTCGCTGCTCGAGCGAAGCACCCGCGGCGTGCTCCCTACCGAGGCCGGTCGCACCCTGGCCGCGCGCGCGCGCATCATCTTGCTGGAGACACGGCGCGCGCACGCCGAGATGGACGTGGTGTCGGACCGCGTGCGTGGCCGGCTCGCGATCGGTTGCGGGCCCAGCCTGGCGGCCACGCTGGTGCCGGCCGCGGTGGCACAGCTGCTGTCGCGCTACCCGCGGCTGGCGGTCACGATCCGGGAAGGCACGTTGGACATCCTGCTGCCGGAGCTGGAGCACGGCGCGCTGGACCTGGCGGTGGGCACCCGCCCGGCGAACTTCTCCCAACGCGGCATGGACGCCGACACGCTGCTGCGCGACCGCATGGTGATCGCCGCGCGCGCGCAGCACCCGCTGGCTCGCCGGCGCGGCCTGGCGTTGGGGCACACGCTGGCCTACCCATGGATCCTGCCGGCGGTGGGCGACGTGGTGCGCGCCCGCATCGAGACGATCTTCGACGACGCCGGTCTCGCAGCGCCGGTGCCCGCGGTGCAGACGAACTCGGCCGCGTCGATCCGCGCGTTGCTGTCGGCGGGCGACTTCCTGAGCTTCGTGCCGGAGCGGCTCATCGAGGGCGCCGAGCAGGCGGGCACGCTGGCAGCGCTGCGCCTGCCGGGCGGCGGCTGGATTCGGGAGGTGCACGTGCTGTCGCGCGCCGGTGCGCTGCACCCGGCCGGGCGCCTGTTCGTGTCGCTGTTGCGGCGCCTGTGCGGCAGCCCGTCGGCCGCGCCGCTCGCCTCGGCCGCGATGGCGGCCGGCGCCACGTCGGCCGCGACTACCCGCGCACCCGCGCCAGGATCGAGCGCGCCCGCAACAGGACCGGCCGGTCGACCATCGCGCCGTCGACCTTGACCGCGGCATGCTCGCTGCCGTCGGGGGCGACGACCGCCGCCAGCACTCGGCGCGCCCAGGCTGCTTCGGCCGCGGTCGGCGCGAAGGCCTCGTGCACGGCCACGACCTGCCTCGGGTGGATGCACAGTTTGGCGCCGAAGCCGAAGGCCCGCGCGATGCGCACGTCCTCGGCCAGGCGCGCCGGGTCGTCCAGCGCGGCCGTCACGCCAGCCACCGGCTGCGCCAGCCCCGCGCGCCGGGACGCATGCGCCAGCAGGGTCATCGGCGTGAGCAGCCCTTCGATGTCGTGCGAGGCGCCGATGTCCACGGCGTAGTCCAGCGTGCCGAAGGCCAGCCGGCCCACGCCCGGTGCACGCGCGATCGCGTCCAGCGCGTCGAAGCCCGCGACGCTCTCGATGATCGCGACCAACGGCGGGCGCGTCGGCGCGGCCAGCGCGGCCGCCGCGACGGCATCACCCGACTCGGCCTTGGGCAGCACCACGCCGATGCCGGGCAGCCCGCGCAGCAGGTCCAGGTCGTCCTCGTGGTGGGCCGTCCCGGCCGCGTTGATGCGGACGTAACGCAGTGGCGTCGCGGTCGCCTGGGCCTGCGCCTGCGCCGCCCACCGCGCGACCGCTTCGCGCGCCTGTGCCTTGCGGTCCTCGGCCACCGCGTCTTCCAGATCGACGATCACCGCGTCGGCGCCGCTGCCGAGCGCCTTGTCGAAGCGTTCCGGCCGGTCGCCGGGCACGAAGAGATAAGACACGGTCATGTCAGATCGCCCCTTGGGACCGCAACGACGCGATGTCCGCCTCGTCCACGCCCAGCTCGCGCAGGATGGCGTTGGTGTGCTCGCCCAGCGCCGGGACCGGGTCCATGCGCACGCTGGCCGTCGAGGCCGCGCCCGGTGGCAGCATCGCCGGCACCGGCCCGGCCGGCGTGCCCACTTCGGTCCAGCGTTCCCGCGCGGCCAGTTGCGGGTGCGCCCACAGTCCCGACATGTCGTTGACCCGCGCGTTGGCGATCTGCGCGCGGTCCAAGCGTTCCACCAGCTGCTGCGCGGTCAGTCCCGAGAACACCGACCCCAGCACCGCGTCGAGCTCCGCGCGTGCCGCGTTTCGCCTGCCGTTGCTGGCGTAGCGCTCGTCGGTCGCCAGGGCGGGCTTCTCGAGCACCACCTCGCAGAACGTGGCCCATTCGCGCTCGTTCTGCAGGCCCAGCATCACGGTGCCGCCGTCGCCCGTGGCGAAGGGCCCGTACGGGTAGATGGTGGCGTGCGCGCTGCCGGTGCGCGCCGGCGGCGGGGCGCCGTCGAAGGCGTAATAGAGGGGATAGCTCATCCACTCGCCCAAGGCCTCCAGCATCGACAGGTCGATGTGCGTGCCCCGGCCGGTGCGCCCGCGCAACAGCAGCGCCGACAGGATGTTGGTGTACGCGTACATGCCGGCCGCGATGTCGGCCACCGAAATGCCTGCCTTGGACGGCGTCTCGGGCGTGCCGGTCGTGGACAGGAAGCCGGCTTCGCTCTGGATCAGCAGGTCGTAGGCCTTCTTGTCCCGGTAAGGACCGTCGGCGCCATAGCCCGAGATGTCGCAGAGCACGAGCGACGGCTTGAGCGCGGACAGCCGCTCCCACGACAATCCCAGCCGGGCGGCCGCGCCGGGCGCGAGGTTCTGCACGACCACGTCGGCCTGGTCGACCACCAGTTTGTCCAGGATGGCGGCGGCACGTGGATGTTTCACATCCAGCGTCAGGCTCTCCTTGGAACGGTTGGTCCACACGAAATGCGACGCCAGCCCGTGCACGCGGGTGTCGTAGCCCCGTGCGAAGTCGCCGGTCCCGGGGCGCTCGATCTTGATGATTCGCGCACCCAGGTCGGCCAGTTGCCGCGTGCAGAAGGGCGCCGCGATCGCATGCTCCAAGGTCACGACCGTGATGCCGTCCAGGGGCCGCATGCTCATCGCGCGGCCTCCGCGTCGAAGCCGACGTCGGCCTGCATCGCGGTCTCGCCGGCCGGGCCGCGGATCCACAAGCGTGCCGCCCGCTGGCCGTCGGGTTCCCCGCAGACCGAGAAGGGCGCCACGTCGAAGATCGGGCTCATGGCGCGGAACGAGAAGCGCGCGACCCGGCGAGGATCGTTGGCGGTGGCCAACTCCATCAGCAAGGTCGCCATCAGCGGGCCGTGGACCACCAGCCCGGGGTAGCCTTCCACCTCGGTGACGTAGCGCCGGTCGTAATGGATGCGGTGACCGTTGAAGGTCAGCGCCGAATAGCGGAAGAGCAGCACGTCGTCGGGCAGCACGTCGCGCTGCCAGGCGGCACGGGGCGCGTCGGACCCCACGACAGGCGCGGTCGCCGCGGGCGCCTCCGCCGGTGGGGCCGGCGGGCGGTAGACGATGTCGTGCACCTCGTCGATGGCCAGGCCCCGCGGGCCGTGCACCTGGTGGCGCACCTTGACGAAGCAGAGCTCGCCGGTGCGGCCGCTCTTGGCCGTCACGTCCTCGACCGTGGACACCCGGCTGACCGAGTCACCCACCGACAGCGGCGCGTGCCAGGACAACTGGCTGCCGGCCCACATGCGGCGCGGCAGCGGCACCGGCGGCAGGAAGCCGCCACGCGCCGGGTGCCCGTCCGGGCCCAGCTCGGACTGGCGATGGACCGGCAGGAAGTACAACCAGTGCCACAGCGGCGGCAACGGGCTGCCCGGGGGCGCGTCCAGGCGATCGCGGTCGAGCGTGGCGGCCAGCGCCGCGATCGGCGCGGCACCGATCGTGTCGTGGCGCGTCTCGCTGCGGCCGATCCACTGGCGAAGATGGTCGATGTCTAGGGTGGTCATGGGGCAAGCGGCCCGCCGGTGGCAGGCCGTCGTCGAGGATCGCGGTCGGGCAATCGCGCATTAGAGCAGTCCCGACGGGCGCCTGGCGCGCGCATTGCTGATGCGGGCCTTCGGCCGGCGCGAACACGGAGGCGTCGACCCGCCCTCAGGGCGTCGAGGCGTCGTGGGGCGTCGAGGCGCCTTGGGGCGTCGCAGGCGTGATGGGCGGCGCGGGCGGCGCGGCGTCCACCGCTTCGGTGGGCGTGTCCGACACCCGTCGACGCGGCGCCGGCGGACGCTCGACGACCGGCGGCACCATGTCGAGCGGCACCTGCCGGGGCAGCCACACGGCGAAGGTCGCTCCCCGGCCCTTGCCCTCGCTCTCGGCGCGCACCCTGCCGCCGTGCATCTGCACGAGCGCACGCACCAGCGCCAAGCCGATCCCCAACCCGCCGCGGGCCCGGTCGATGGTGGCGTCCAGCTGAACGAAGAGCCCGAAGATCCGGGACAGGTGCTCCGGATCGATGCCCACGCCTTCATCGCGGACCCGGATCTCGACCCCGTCGGCGTCCCCGGCCGCCTCCACGTGGATCGCGTCGCCGCCGCGGCTGTACTTGATGGCGTTGCCCAGCACGTTCTCCAGCACTTGCTTGATGCGCACCGGATCGGCCTGGATGTGGCCCAGGCCCGGCGCGATCTCCAGGGTGATCCGCCGGTCTTGCCCTTCGCCCGAAGCGCGGGCCGCCTCGACCGCCTCCTCGATCACGGCCGCGACATCCACCGGCCGCAACTGCAGCAGGATCATGCCCTTGGTCACGCGGGTGGCCTCCATCAGGTCGTCCACCAGTCGCTTGAGATGCTCGACTTGCCGGGCGATCACGCCCACCGCTTGCCGCCCCTGATCAGTCAGCGGCTCGCTGCGCCCCAGCAGCTTGACCATGTTCACGATCGGCGGCAGCGGGTTGCGCAACTCGTGCGACAACATCGCGAGGAACTCGTCCTTGGCGCGATTGGCGGCTTCGGCCTCGGCGCGCGCGGCGCGCTCGGCATCCAGCGCGACGCGCTTGGCTTCCATCGCGCGGCTGCGCTCGGCCACCGCGGCCGCCAGCCTGCTTCCGGCCAGCTGCAGCGTGCGGTGGAGCGCATCGAGCTGTCGCACGCCCGACCACCGGTAGCCGCTGTCACGGCCCTCGAGCAGGGTCGATGCGCTCTCTCCCATGGTGCTGACCGAACGCGTGATGCGTCGCCCGAGCAGCGCCGCCGCGGCGAGCCCGATGGCCAACGCACCCAGGCCGGCCGCCGCCAGCCGCGCCATCGAGGTGTACAGCTGCGCCTTGTAGACCGCCGCGGGCGTCCCGACCAGCACGGTCCAGCCACTGGGCAGGCGCTGCCAGGACCACATCAGCAGGGAGCCCTCGAAGGACTCGAACTCGACCGCCCCGCTCGGCCCGGACTGCAGGGCCTGCAGCGCCGGCGGGCTGGCCGTGCGGCCGAAATGCCGTTCGGCTTCCCGGCTGCGCGCGATCAACCGATTGTTGCCGTCGAAGAGGGTGACCACCCGATCGGAACGCGCGGCATGCTCGGCGAGCAGCCCGGTGAAATGCTCGGGGCCCAGGCGCGCGCTCATGACCCATCGGGGCCGGCCGTCGCGGATCACGGGCACGTTGATCGACACCGACAGCCGACCACTGATCGGGCTTTCGTAGAGCTGGGAGATCGCCGGCCGCTCGGTCTCGAACACCTGTCGCTGCACGAGTTGCAACGTCACCGGCGACAGCCCTTCGCGCGCCTGCGACGGCTGCAGGGAATCCATCAGCCGGCGACCGTCGCGGTCGAGGATGGCGACCGATTCCAGCTTGAAGATCGGATCGATGGCGCGGCGCGCGTACGCGTCGAAGCGTTCGAGGTCCGGCGGCTCCGCCTGCAGCACGGGCGCTTCGGAGAGCACGGCGAGCAGCTTGGCGGCGCTGGCCACCTCGCGCTCGATCTCGCGGGCGAGCTCCTGCGTGTCGGCGGCCAGCGCGCCCCAGGCTTCGTCCTTGGCGCGCCCGGCCATCACGTAGAGCAGCACGGCCGCCAGCAACAGCAATGGCACCACGGTGATGGCGGGCAACGCCATCAGGAGCGACTGCATGCCGAAAGCGCGCGGCGGCGCACCGGCGGCAGTGGCGGATGCTTGCTTCATGCGACGATCTCCGGCGGCGGCCGCGCCGCCTTGGGCAGTCGCTTGGGCGCCGTGCCTCGCATGCTAGCAAGCCCATGCCGCCGCCTCTCCATGCGCCCGGTGGGGGCAAGGGATCGAAGGTGTAGAATTTCTTGATCTTCAAGGCTGCAGCCGCCGTTCCCAGCGGCGCCCGGCGGCGCGCCCAGGACTCCCTCCATGCCTTCTCCAGACCTCTGCACCGAAGAGGAAGTCACGCGGCTCGTCCACGCCTTCTACGCGGTGGTGCGCGACGACCCGCAGCTCGGCCCGATCTTCGCGGCGCATGTCGGCGACTGGGACCACCACCTGGCCAAGATGGTGGATTTCTGGTCGTCTGCGCTTCGCGGCACGGCCCGGTATCGCGGCACGCCCATGCCCCGGCACGTGGCGCTTCCAGACCTGACCGGCGAGCTCTTCTCGCGCTGGCTGGGGCGCTTTCGCGAAACCACCGCCACGCTGCCCAATGCGGCGCTGCGCGAGCGTGCCGACGACCTCGCCCAGCGCATCGCCCAAAGCCTCTGGTACGGCTACCAATTGCACGCCGGCCAGGCGTCCCGGCCGGCAGGCCACGGGGATGTCGGGCACGACAGCATGGCGGCACGCGAGGTGTCGCGGGCGCCGGTGTCCACGCACACGGCACCATGAGCGCGGACGCCCTCCCCAGCCCGGGCTCGGGTGCCGCGACCTGGACCGAGCAGTCGGTGCTCGGGCTGCGCACCTGGACCGACGGCGTGCTCAGCCTGCGTTCCACCCGCGACGACGCCTTCGCGTTCCTGCCCGGGCAGTACGTTCGATTGGGGCTGCGCAAGGCGGACGGCGGCACGGTCTGGCGGCCGTTCTCGATGGTCTCGTCGCCCCAGGAAGGCGAGCTCGAGTTCCTCGCGCGGCTCGTGCCAGGCGGGGAATTCTCCGAGCCGCTCGCACGCGTGCGGCCGGGCGATCCGCTTCTGGTCGAGCGGCGCGTGCTGGGCTTCCTGACGCTCGACCGGCTGGCGGCCGGCAAGTCCCTCTGGATGGTGGCCAGCGGCACCGGGCTGGGCCCCTTCATCTCGATCCTGCGCGACCCGCAGGCCGCGGCCGGCTTCGACGACCTGGTGATCGTGCACAGCGTGCGGCAGGCCGGCGAGTTGGCGTACCGGGACGAGATCACGAGCCGCGCCGCCGGCACGGCTGCCAGCCTTGGCAGCGCCACGAGCGCGTCGGGGCCACGGGTGCACTATGTCCCGGTCGTGACCCGCGAGGACGTGCCGGGCGCATTGCGCGAGCGCATTCCCCGGCTGATCGAGAGCGGTGAGCTGCAGGCGGCCGCGGGCGTCGCACTGGACCCGGAGCACGCCCGCGTCATGGCTTGCGGCAACCCCGAGATGTGCGCGGAGCTGCGCCCGCTGCTGATCGCGCGCGAGTTCCGCACCACGCGGCGCGGGGTGCTGGGCAACCTGGCGTTCGAGAACTACTGGTAGGGCACTCCGACGGGTTGGGCGCTCCGTTTGCGTGCGACGATCATCCCGACCCTGACAGACCCAAGGCCAAGATTCCGCTCCATCGCGAGCGAGGCGGCGCGTCGTGCGCGGGCTGCATCCGGGGCCAGGCCGAGCGTTTCCGCGTTCGACGAGAGCGCCAGATCGTAAGCGGCGATGCTCGCCTGGTGGAATCGGCGTCCGTCGTCGCTCTGATCGATGAAACGCCCGACATCGAAGCCGAGGCGGGACAGCCGATCGATGCAGGCCGAAACGGTTTCCAGCGCCGACATCGCGGGCTCGGTGGCCCATGGCAGCGGGTAGTGCAACTCCCCTTCGCCAGCGAAGACCTCGTGCAGCGCGACGCACCCCTCGGGTCTCACCACTCGAGCGATCTCGCCGAACAGTCGTTCCTTCTCGGAGATCTGCATCGCGACATGCTGCATGATCACCACGTCGAACGCGCTGTCGCCGAATGCGAGCGCCAGAGCGCTGCCTTGCGCGAACTGCACTGCTTCCGACAAGCGAACGAGTGCGGTGAGCCGAACCGCCGTGTCGTGCAGTTCCGGGCTCAACTCGATCCCCGACACATGCGCGCCGAACCGGCTCGCGATGCGCCGTGCCGGACCGCCGACGCCGCTCCCGACGTCGAGCACGCGATGCCCAGCGGCAATACCAGCCAACTCGGCCAACGCGTCTGTCGCCGCCAAGCCGCCCATGTGGATCATGTCGACTCCGTGCAGATCGCCGGCACGGGCCTGCTGCGGCAGGATTCCGCGGCATTCAAGCGCTCGCAGCGCTCCCTCGAAGGTCACCGCCAGCCGTGCCCAATGCTCGGCGACCTTGCGCCCTTGATCAGTCATCGTCGCTTCCCCCGCCCGCTGCTCATCGAGCCGCACGCGTTCGTCACTTCGCCCGGAGCCCCGCTTCCCGAATCAGGGCTGCCCACTTCACGAGCTCGCCTCGGATCCGGGTCGCGCTCGCTGCCGGGCGAGCCGCCACGGTTTCGTAGCCGAGCGAGAGCAACCGCGCCTTCACGTCCGGCAACGCGAGCAGCCGAACGATCTCTCGGTGAAGCAATGCGACGACGTCCGCCGGCGTGCCGGCCGGAACCAGCATGGCGGTCCAGATGTCGGCGGCGATGTCGGCGTGGCCAGCCTCCGCGCTGGTCGGCACATCAGGCAGCGCATCCGTTCGCCGGCCGCTGGTGATCGCCAAGGCCCGCAACCTGCCGTCCTTGACGTGCGGTACCGCCGGCGGCACGGCGCCGAAGGAAACCGGCGTATGGCCCGCGACTGCCGACGCGATCGCCAGGCCGCCGCTGGTGAACGGGACGTGGACGAGGTCTAGCTGCAGGGAGAGACGGAACAGTTCGCCGAGAAGATGTGGCGGTGTTCCCACGCCCGGGGACGCGAAGCTGTACTTGCCCGGGTTGGCTCGGATGAGGGCGACCAGCTCCGCCATCGTCGAGGCCTGCGTCGACGGATGCACCGCGAGGATCGTCGGCGCGCTGACCGCGATCGTCACGGGGTCGAAGTCTTTCTCGGGGTCGTAAGGCACGCGGTCGAACAGGCTCGGATTGATGACGTAGTTCGGCGCAGCGATCAGCACCGTGTAGCCGTCCGGCGCTGCTCTGGCCGCTTGGCCCATTCCGATGTTCCCGCCCCCGCCGCCGATGTTCTCGACATAGAACGGATTGCCGAGGCTCTCCGACAACTTCTGGGCGATGAGTCGCGCAGCCAGGTCGTTCGGCCCACCCGGCGCGAAAGGCACGATCACACGCACCGGACGAGATGGATACGCTTGTGCTCGGACCGGCCGCCACAGTCCGCCGGTCGCAGCGGTGGCAATGGACCAACCGAGCAGCCGACGGCGTTGCGTCTTCATCGCGTTCCCCTGTGTTCTGCCCGAACCGGGACGAGCGAGCCGGCGCATCGCGACGCGCCTCACCGCCCCACGTCAGCCCTCCCGCGAAGGGAATCGGCCGATGCACAGAGAGATAACACCGCGCCGACCGTAAAGCCATAATATGGAATCGGCAAAATGCATATCTGCGGGATATGGCAATCGAGTTCAGGCATCTGCGCTACTTCATCGCTGTCGCCGAAGAGAGCCACATCACGAGAGCGGCCGAGCGGCTCGGCATGCAGCAGCCGCCGCTCAGCCAGCAGATCGCCGCGATCGAACGCCAGCTCGGCGTCCAGTTGTTCCGTCGCAAAGCCCGCGGCGTCGAATTGACGGATGCAGGCTGCGCCTTCTTGGCCGAGGCGCGCGCAACCCTGGGGCACCTCGATCGACTGGTGGAAAGCACGCGGCGCGCGGCGCGTGGCGAGCAGGGGCGGCTCTGCGTCGGCGTGACGTCGACGGCCACCTTCCATCCGCTGGTCCCGAGCGCGCTCCGCGCCTTCCGGAAGACCTGCCCGCTGGTCGACTTCACGCTCGAGGAGTGCATGAGCAACGAGATGGTCGAGCGATTGCGGAACGAGCGGATGGACGTGGCCTTCATCCGGACCTCCCCCGCCGATTCGCGCGAAATCGCTGTCGTCCCGTTGCTGGACGAGCCGATGGTGTTGGCGTTGCCGAGCGATCATCCCTTGGCCCAGCTTCATGACCAGTCGGCGATCCGGTTGCAAAGCTTGGCCGACGAAACGTTCATCCTGTACGGCCCGCCGGGCACCGGGATGTATGACGCGACGATCACCGCTTGCCATGCTGCGGGGTTCAATCCGCGGGTCGGCAACCTGGCCGCCAGCACCCAGCAGGCGCCTCGAGTCGCTTCCACCCTCAGCCTCGTAGCGGCGGGATTCGGCATTTCGTGCGTTCCGTCTTCGCTCCAGCGAATGACGATCTTCGGCGTCGTCTACCGGGCCTTGGAAGCATCCGTTCGACCGTGTGTCCGGCTCAACCTCGCTTCCCGGCCGACGAACCAATCTTCCGTCGTCAAGCGGTTCATCGCGGTGGTCCGCGAGACGGCAAGGGACTTCGCCGCGCCTGCGAAGCCTGACGGGTGCTGCGGCAACGCGCCTGGACAGGACGCCTGGACCCTCTCCGATCAATGACGGGTGTCTTGCAGCTTCGCCTGGGCCGCGTGATCGGCCGGTCTTCTCATATCCGATCGAAGTCCCCGCTGCGCCCCAGCCCTTCGGCGAAGCGTGCCGCCCCGGCCGCGCCTTCCTGCCAATGCGCCTCGACGCCGTTGGCCCATTCGCGGCGCATCGCCTCGCGAAGCGGCAGCCCGTGGGTCTCGTGCACGGTGCGGCGGTCCGCGCGCACGGCGGCCTGCGGAAAGCGGTCGATCTCGCGCGCCATCCGCTCGGCGGCCTCGCGCGCTTGGCCGCGGCCCACCACCTGCTCGCACATCCCGATGCGCAGCGCCTCGTCCGCCGGCACCTTGCGCCCGGTCATGATGATCTCTAGCGCACGGCCCTGCCCCACCAGCCGAGGCAGGCGGACGCTGCCGCCATCCAGCAGCGGAATGCCCCAACGGCGACAGTAGACGCCGAAGTAGGCATCGTCGGCCATCACGCGCACGTCGCACCATAGCGCCAATTCCATGCCGCCGGCCACTGCCGGCCCTTCCACCGCCGCGATCACCGGCTTGGACAACTCGAGGCGGGTGGGCCCGAGCGGGCCGCGCGGCGCGGGCGCGGCGCCCTGCGGGAAGGCCAGCCCACGGGCGATCTGCTCATCGAAGCGGTCTCGGTCGGCCAGTGTGCTGGCGTACTTGAGGTCCCAGCCGGCGCAGAAGGCGCCGCCCGCGCCCCACAGCACTGCCACGGAAGCGTCCTCGTCGCGGTCGAACGCCTGGAAGGCTTCCACCAAGGCGTCCGCGCTCTCAGGGTCCATCGCGTTGCGCGCTTCGGCGAAGCGATCGTGGACGATCGTCCACACGTTGCCGTCTTTCTCGATGCGTACGGTCATCGCTTCCTCTCATCGGTTCTTGGTCGTTCGATCGCATGGTCCGTTGCCGGAACCGTCAGGAATCGCCACTGCAATACCACAGCCGGCTCCGGAACCGGAGCGCGGGCCGGTCTCGAGCCGGCTTGGTCGGCGTCCGTTGACCCCGCGGCAACCGGCCGATCATGATGCATCCTTGCATCACGACGAGGAGGCGACATGACGAACATCGCGGCAGGCCTGCTCGGGCGCGCCCGCAACGTCCCCGACGCGCCGGCGCTGACCTTCGGCGCGCGCACGCTCGCCTTCGGAGAGCTCGCCGCGCGCGTCCGCGCGCTGGCTGGCGGGCTGCGCACCCGGCTTGCGCTTGCGCCCGGGGACCGCATCCTCGTCTGGATGGAGAACCGCCCGGAGTTTCTCGAGACGCTGTTCGCGGGCTGGGTGGCGGGCTTGGTCGCGGTGCCGGTCAACGCGAAGCTTCACGCGCGCGAAGCGGCTTACATCGCCAGGGACTGCGACGCGGCCGCGATCGTGACCAGCGAAGCCCTCGTCGAGGCGCTGGCCGAGGCCCTGACCGAAGGGCCTGCCGACCACGGGCGATCCGCGACGCCGGCCGTGGTCGTCGCCGGCAGCGCCGAATACGAGCGACTCGCGGGCTCGGGGCCGATCGACTGCGCCGCGACGCGGCCCACTGACCCGGCCTGGATCTTCTACACCAGCGGCACGACGGGACACCCCAAGGGAGCGGTGCTCACGCATCGCAACCTCCTGGTCATGTCCTTGATTTACTACGCGGACATCGAGCGCGTCGAGCCCGGCCACACCAAGCTTCACGCCGCGCCGCTGTCGCACGCCACGGGCCTCTACAGCCTGCCCCATCTCTTCGGCGGCGGCCATCAGGTCGTGCTGCCCGGCTTCGAGCCGGACGAGGTGCTCGACGCCTTGGAGCACTACACGGGCGTGACGCTGTTCGCGGCGCCCACGATGGTCACCCGGCTGGTGCAGGCGGCAGGCGCCGCGGTGCGCGCTCCGGGCCTGCGCACGCTCTACTACGGCGGCGGGCCGATGTATGTCGCGGACCTCCAGCGAGCCCTCGACTGCCTGGGGCCACGGCTGTGGCAACTCTATGGCCAAGGCGAGAGCCCCATGACGCTCACGGGACTCTCGAAGCGCGACCATCAGGGCGACGCGGGCGCGGAGCACCTCGCGCGTCTGGCCTCGTGCGGCGTGGCGCGCACGGGTGTGGAGATCCGCATCGTCGATCGCGACGGACGGGATCTGGGCGCTGGCGAAGCCGGCGAGGTGATCGCCAGGAGCGACACCGTGATGGCCGGCTATTGGCGCAACCCGCGCGCCACCGCCGCGGCGCTGCGCGATGGGTGGCTTTGGACGGGCGACGTGGGCGCGCTGGATGCGCGCGGGTACCTCACTCTGCACGACCGCTCCAAGGATCTGATCATCTCGGGCGGCAGCAACATCTACCCGCGCGAGATCGAAGAGGTGTTGCTGCGGCATCCAGCGGTGCTCGAGTGCTCGGTCGTGGGCCGTCCCCATCCGGACTGGGGCGAAGAGGTGGTTGCGTTCCTGGTGCCGCGCCCGCATGCGACGATCGCAGAGGCGGAGCTCGACGCGCTGTGCCTGGCGCACATCGCACGCTTCAAGCGTCCGCGCGACTATCGGATCCTCCCGGCGCTGCCCAAGAACAACTACGGCAAGATCCTCAAGACCGAATTGCGCCGACAGCTCTCCCTCATCGCTCCGGCTTCGCGTTCCTGAGATGCACGGCGACCGACGCGCGCACGGCGTGCAGACCTGCGCGCGGCCTCCCTTGACGTCGCCAGCGGGCGACGCATAGGATGGCTCAAAGCTCCTCGTGAAGAGGACACACCGCGCCTGCGGCGGATCGTGCGCATTCGCGGTCGACGAAGCCCTGACCTCTCTGCGCAAGGGAGGTGTCCTGGTGATTCGCAACGCGCGCATCGGTGCTGCCGAAGTCGAAGCCCTCGCCGCTCATGCCGGTCTTCCGCTGGCCCCGGGCCGTGCGGCCGTGATCGCACCCGTGCTCGACGCATGGGTGGCCGATGCCAACGCGCTCAGTCGCAAGATGAGCGAGGAGCGTTGCAGGCTGCTCGTGCCGGTCACAGTGCTGGTGCACCCGCAGACCGACGAAGCGGAGCGCTGAGCGATGAGCCGCGACCAACACGAACTCGTGTCGCTGACGCTCACCGAAGCCGCACGGCTGGTGAGCACCCGCGAGGTCTCGCCGGTCGAGCTGGTCGAAGCGACGCTCGAGCGGATCGCCGCGGTGAACCCGCGCCTGGCGGCGTACATCACGGTCTTCGAACAGGAGGCCATGCAGGTCGCCCGCGCGGCCGAGCTCATGGTGCTAGCCGGCCACAACCTGGGACCGCTGCACGGCGTGCCGATCGCGCTCAAGGACAACGTGGCCACGCGCGGGGCCCGCACCACCGCGGGCAGCAAGATCCTCGCCGACTGGGTTCCCGAGCACGATGCGACGGTGACCGCCCGGCTGCGGGCTGCCGGCGCGATCCTCGTCGGCAAGCTCAACCTGCACGAATTCGCCTGGGGCGGGACATCCGCCAATCCGCACTGGGGCACGGTGCGCAACCCATGGAACATCGAGCGCTTCCCGGCCGGCAGCTCCGGCGGCTCCGGCGCGGCCGTAGCCGCGCGCGCGTGTTTCGGCGCCATCGGCACCGACACCGGCGGCTCGATCCGATTGCCCTCGGCCGTCAACGGCATCGTAGGACTGCGGCCGACCTACGGGCGCGTGAGCAACCACGGCATCGTGCCGCTGGCATGGAGCATGGACACGGCCGGGCCGATGACACGCACGGTCGAGGACTGCGCGCTGATGTTCTCCGCCATCGCGGGCCACGACCCGAAGGATGCCACCACGGCGCGCGCGCCGGTGGCCGATTACATGGTGGGGCTGGGCGACGGGCTGGCGGGCCTGCGCATCGGGGTGGTGCCGGGGTACTTCTTCCACCACCTGCAGCCGCCCGTGCACGACGCCGTTCGCGGCGCGCTCGACCGCATGGTCGCGCTGGGCGCGCAACTGGTCGATGTCGAGATCGCGGACATCCACGGCAACATCTCGGCGCAGTTGACCATCGAGAGCGCCGAGCCCAGCACCTATCACCAGCGCTGGCTGCGCGAGCGGCCGGACGACTACGGCGACGACGTGCGCACGCTGCTCGAGGTGGGCGAGCTGCTGCTGGCCACGCATTACCTGCAGGCCCAGCGCTACCGCGCCTTGCTTCGCAACCAGTTCATGGACGCCTTCCGCCGGGTGGACGTGTTCGTGTGCCCGACCCTGCCCTTCACCGCGACCCGCGTCGGCGAAGCCAAGGTGGTGATCGAGGACGGCGTCGAGGAGGACATGCTCTCCGCGATCATGCAATTCACCGGCGTGCCCAGCCTGACCGGGCTGCCATCGCTCGCGGTGCCCTGCGGCTTCGATCCGGACGGCCTGCCGGTGGGCATGCAGATCATCGGCCGCCCGTTCGACGAGGCGACGCTGCTGCGGGCAGGCGCGGCCTTCCAGGCGGCCACCGACTTCCACCGCCGCGCGCCCGAACTCTGAGCGTTGGCACGCACTGCCTCATGACTGGACCGGCGCTGCGCGCGCCGTCCGCCTGTTCCTTCCACGGAGACGATCGCGATGAGTGCACGTACGCCAGCCAGCCCGCAGTTGCTCGAGGCCGCAGCCAAGCTCGCCGACCTGGACCTCGCGCCCGAGCGCGTCCAGGAGCTGGTGCCCGTGATGAGCGGAATCTACGCCATGCTCGACGCGCTCGAGCAGGCTTCGCTCGGCGAAGTCGTGCCGGCCGCCGCCTTCAACGCACGTTGGGAGCGTTGAGATGGACGACCTGCTCGGTTCGGACCTGCGCACCGTCGCCAAGTCGCTGCGCGAACGCAAGGCCTCCCCCGTCGAGCTGACCCGCGCCGCCCTGGCGCGCATCGCCGGCCAGCAACCCAAGCTCAACGCCTTCTCGTGCCTGACCGAGGAGCGCGCGCTGATCGCGGCGCGCCAAGCCGAGCAGGAGATCGCCGCCGGTGGCTGGCGCGGCGAGCTGCACGGCGTTCCGGTGGCGATCAAGGATCTGTGCGACATGGCCGGCGTGCCCACGACCGCGAGCTCGCGCGTGCGCCAAGACCATGTCGCGAGGACCGACGCGGCAGTGGTGGAGCGGCTCGAGCGTGCCGGCGCGGTCATCGTGGGCAAGACCCACACCCACGAGTTCGCTTACGGCGCGGCGACGCCCACGTCCGGCAATCCGTGGGACGCGACCCGCATCCCGGGCGGCTCCTCGGGCGGCTCGGGCGCGGCGGTCGCCGCACGCAGCTGCTTCATGGCCATCGGCACCGACACCGGCGGCTCGATCCGCATCCCGGCGGCCGTCTGCGGGATCGTGGGCATCAAGCCGACCTACGGGCGGGTGAGCCGCCACGGGATCACTTCGCTGTCGTGGTCGCTCGACCACGCCGGCCCGATGACCCGCACCGTGGGCGATGCGGCCGTCTCGCTCGCGGTGCTGGCGGGATTCGATGGACGCGACCCCGGCAGCGCGGACGTGCCGGTGGCCGACTACGTCGGGGAGCTGGAACTGGGCGTGCGTGGCCTGCGCATCGGCGTGCCGTCGAACTGGTTTTTCGAGCGGCTGGATCCGGATGTCGAGCGCAATGCCCGCGCGGCGATCGAGCGCCTCTCCTCGGAGGGCGCCGATCTCGTCGACGTCGACATCCCCATGGCCGACAAGATCATGCCGATCGAGTTCGGCTTGATGCTGCCCGAGGCCACGGCTTACCACCACGACATGCTGCGCCGCCATCGGGACCTGTACGAGCCGGACGTGCGGACGCTGCTCGAAGCGGGCGCGCTGATCCCTGCGATCGACTACATCGCGGCCATGCGCGTGCGTCTGCAGGTCCAAGCCGCCTGGCGCCAGATGTACGACGCGCACCGACTGGACGCGATCGCGGCGCCAACCGTTCCGCTGCCGGCCACGGCCCGCGGACAGGCGAACCACCGCTGGTCCGACGGCACGGAGGAAGAGGTGATCTCGGCTTACGTGCGATTGTCCGCGCCGGCCAACATCACCGGACTGCCGTCGGTGGCCATGCCGAGCGGCTTCGCGGCGAGCGGCCTGCCCACCAGCGTGCAGGTGATCGGCCGGCCGTTCCAGGAGGCGCGCATCCTGCGCATCGCGCGCGCCTACGAGCGCACGGTCGACTGGGCGAGCAGGACGCCGCCGCTCTGACCCGCAAGAGCAGCAGCAGGGCCGCGCGCCCGCGCGGCTCCAACGACGAAGCCGGGACGGTCCACGAGGATCGCTCCCCCCGGAGGAGACGACATGAAGCTCGATCGCCGACAGTTCTTCCGCACCGCCACCGGCGCGCTCGCGTTCGCGGGCAGCCAAGCCGCGCTCATGCGCGCCGGCATCGCGCAGACCGCGCCGATCCGCATCGGCAACATCCTCGACCGCACCGGCGGGATCAACATCTATTGCCTCAAGCAGATCGCCGCGACCGCGATGGCGGTCGAGGAGATCAACGCGAGCGGCGGACTGCTCGGCCGCAAGCTGCAGATCGTCTTCTATGACAGCCAGTCGAACAATCAGCTCAACTCGCAATACGCCACGCAGGCCTTCGCGCGCGACAAGGTCGACGTGCTGTTCGGCGGCGTGACGAGCTCGTCGCGCGAGGTCATGCGCCCGATCGTCAACCGCTTCAAGGGGCTGTACTTCTACAACGCGCTCTACGAGGGCGGGGTGTGCGACCGCCGCCACGTCAGCACCGGCATGGTGCCGGCGCAGCAGATCGAGCCGTTGGTGGACTACGTGATCAAGAAGAGGAACGCGAAGAAGGGCTACATCCTCGCGGCCGACTACAACTACGGCCAAATCACCAGCAAGTGGATGCAGAAGTACATCCGGCAGATGGGCGGCCAGGACCTGGCGGTCGAGTTCTTCCCGCTGGACGTCAACAACTTCGCGCCCGTGCTCAGCCGCATCCAGGCGGCCAAGCCCGACGTCGTGTGGTCGGCGCTGGTGGGCGACGCGCACGTGTCGTTCTACCGGCAGTTCGAATCCACCATCGGCAAGAAGAACATGCTGCTCGCCAGCACGACCTACGGCGTGGGCCGCGAGAACGTGGCGCTCAGCCCGGCGGAGAACGAGGGCATCGTCATCGCGACCTCCTTCGTGGACAGCCTGCCCACCGACGCCGCGCGCGGCTTCGTCGAGCGGTTCAAGAAGTTCAGCGGCCAGTCCGACTACGTGGGCGAATACGGCGAATACGGCTACCGCGGCATGATGCTGTACGCCGAGGCGGTCAAGCGCGCCAAGAGCGTCAAGCCCGACGACGTGATCGCCGCGCTGGGCGGCACGAAGTTCGACGGGCCGGGCGGTCTCTACACGCTCGACGGGCAGACCAACCACACCGTCATGGACATCCACCTGGCGGTGGGCAACGCCAAGCGCGGCTTCGACTTGCTGGAGTCGTTCAAGCAGCGCCAGCCGCTGGACACGCAACAGGTGTGCGACCTGCGCAAGAACCCCAACGACAACAAGCAGTACGAGCCGAAGCTGTAGGCGGGGCCGCGATGGATCAACTCGCCGCGAGCGCCTACCTGGTCGTGTTCTCGATCACCCTGCTGGTGATCATCTCGCTCGGGCTGGCGGTCATCTTCGGGCTGATGAAAGTCATCAACCTGGCGCACGGCGAGTTCATCATGCTCGGGGCCTACGCTTGCGTGTTCGCGGTCGACGCGGGCCTGCCGTTGTGGGCGGCCTGCGCCGCGGCCGCGCTGGCCGTGGGCGCGTTCGGCGTGGTGGTCGAGCGCGTGCTGATCCGGCACCTGTACGGGCGGCTGATCGACACGCTGCTGGCGACCTGGGGCCTGTCGCTGTTCATCGTGGGCGCCGTGACCACGCTGCTGGGGCCGGCCGGGCGCGGCATCCCCACCGACTTCGGCAATGTCACGGTGGGGGCGCTGAACCTGTCGGTCTACAACCTGATGCTGGCCGCGGTCGCCGTGGCGATGCTGGCCGCCACCTGGGGGCTCGCGCGCTTCACCCGCTTCGGCTTGCTGGCGCGCGGAACGATGCAGAACCCGACGATCGCGGGTGCGATGGGCGTCAATCCGAGCCTGGTCTACATGGTGACCTTCGGGTACGGCAGCGCGCTCGCCGGCCTGGCGGGCGCGGTGCTGGTGCCGTTGACGGGCGTGTCCCCGACGCTGGGGCTGGCCTTCGTCGCCAAGGCGTTCGTCACGGTGATCACGGGCGGCCACCTGCCGCTGCTGGGCACCGGGCTGGCGTCGTCGATCTTCGGCGCGATCGACGGCGTGCTCTCGTACCGCTGGAGCTCCGTGATCGGCGAGGTGGGCGTGCTGATCGTGGCCGTCGTCGTGCTGCGGCTGCTGCCCTCGGGCCTGACCGGACGCATGAGGAGCGGCCTGTGACGGCCCTGGACTTCGCCTCGAACGCGGCGGTGCGCCCGACGTGGCGCTGGTGGGTCTTCGTCGCGCTGAGCGTCGTGGTGCTGGCGGGGCTCCCGCTGGTGACCGACGTGTCGCTGCAGCTGCAGCTGTCGCTGATCTTCCTGCTGTCGCTGCTGGCGCTGAGCATGAGCTTCATGTGGGGTTACGGCGGGATGCTCAGCTTCGGGCAGACGGTGTTCTACGGGCTGGGCGGCTACTGCTACGCGATCGCGTCGATGAACTTCGGCACGACCGGCTGGGCCATGCTGATCGCGGTGCTGCTGCCGGCGGTGGTGGCCGCCCTGCTCGGCTACTTCATGATCTATGGCCGGCTGAGCGACATCTACCTGAGCGTCATCACGCTGGCGGTCACGCTGATCTTCGAGAAGGCGATCCGCGCCACCTCCGGGCCGGAGTTCGTGGTGGGCAGCGTGCGCCTGAACGGCCAGAACGGCATCCCCGGCGTGCCGGGGCTGCAGGTGCCCTGGCAAGACGCGCCGTTGTCGATGGAAGGGGTGTTCTGGCTCACCGCGGCGGCGATGGTCACGGTCTACGTCGCCCTGCGGCTGCTGCTGACCACCTCCTACGGGCGCGTGCTGGTCGGCATCCGCGAGAACGAGGCCCGCATGCAGCTGATGGGCTTCGACAGCCGTCGCTACAAGCTGGCAGCGTTCGTGGTGTCGGGTGCGATCGCTGGCCTGTCGGGCGCCCTCTACGCGGTCTGGGGCAACTTCGTCGCGCCCGAGATGTTCAACCTGAACCAGGCCGCGCAGGTCGTGATCTGGGTGATCGTGGGCGGGCGCTCCACCCTGATCGGGCCGATCGTGGGCACGGGCGTGGTGCAGTGGCTGACGACCTGGCTCGGGCAAGTGGGCGTGGGACAAGTCACGCTGGTGCTGGGCTTCGTGCTGATGGTGTTCGTGCTGGCGTTCCGCGAGGGGCTCCTGCCTACGCTCGGGGCGCTGGGGCGGGTGCTGGTGCGCCGGCAGCCTGGGGACACGGCCCCGCCCGTGCTGCCGGCGCGCCAGTCGGCACCCGGCGCACCCCGCGAGTGATCGATGAGCGACACCCCCCAGCCACTCCTGAGCACCCGCGGCCTCGAGAAGCGCTTCGGCGGCGTGGTCGCGGTCTCGAAGGTCGACTTCGATCTAGAGCGCGGCGAGATCCGCTGCCTGATCGGCCCCAACGGCGCGGGCAAGAGCACCTTCTTCAAGCTGCTGTCGGGCCAGATCCGGCCGAGCGCCGGGACGGTGCTGTTCGAGGGCAAGGACCTGGTGGGCCGCGCGCCGCACGAGATCGGCCGCGCCGGCATCGGCATCAAGAACCAGGTTCCGGACGTGATGAACGGCCTGACCGTACGAGAGAACCTGTGGCTGGCCGCGCGCGCGCGGCACGCGCCGCGCCGCGCCGACACGCTGGTCGACGAGATCGCCGAGCGCGTGTCCCTGGGGCCGATCCTGGGGCGGGTCGTCGGCGAGCTCGCGCACGGCCAGCGCCAGTGGGTCGAGATCGCGCTGGTGGTCGCCACCGATCCCAAGCTCATCCTGCTGGACGAGCCGGCCGCAGGCATGACCGACGAGGAGACGGTCCGGACGGCCGAGCTGATCCGCGAGTGCAACCGCACCGCGACGATCGTCGTGGTCGAGCACGACATGAAGTTCATCCAGCAGATCGCGCGCAAGGTCACGGTGTTCCACCAGGGCCGGGTCCTGACCGAGGGGCCCTTCGAACGCATCATGGCCGACCCCGTGGTGCGTGACGTCTACCTGGGCCGTGCCGCGTGACCCCCGTGGAGCCCCGGATGCTCAGCGTCGACCGCCTCCACTCCGGCTACGGCCGCATCCCGATCCTGTCGGGCATCTCCTTCGGCGTGGCGGCCGGCGAGTTCGTCGGGATCCTGGGCCACAACGGCATGGGCAAGACCACGCTGCTGAAGACGCTGATCGGCATCCTGCCGGCCACCGCCGGCGCCATCCGCTTCGAAGCCGAGGACTTGGTGCGCCTGCCCTCGCACCAGCGCGTGCGCCGGGGCATCAGCTATGTGCCGCAGGGCCGGGGCATCTTTCCGGCGTTGACCGTGCGCGAGAACCTTCAATTCGCGGTCGCTGCGCTGGCGGGCGACACGGTGCGCAGCATCGAAGCCGTCCTGGAGGATATCCCGCGCCTCAAGCGCCTGCTGGCGCGCCCGGGCGGAGCGCTCAGCGGCGGCGAACAGCAGTTGCTCGCACTGGCGCGCGCCTTGGTGCAAGGCCCTCGGCTGGTGTTGCTCGACGAACCGACCGAGGGGATCCAGCCGTCGATCATCGAGGAGATGGTCGAGCTTCTTGCAGCGCTGCGACAGCGCCGAGGCATCGCCGTGCTGCTGGTCGAACAGAACGTCGACTTCATCCGCCTGCTCTCGCAGCGCGTGCTGCTGATGCAAAAGGGCACGATCGCTCGCGAGTTTCCGGCGAGCGAGTTGTCCGACGCGATGGCGATGGGCGACTTCGAGGCACTGGAGCATTGACCCGCGCGCCCCGGCGGCGAGCTCGAAGGAATCGGCTCGCCGCCGATGGCCTTCCGGTCAGGCCACGCCCCATCGCGCGAACCACGCCTGCATGCGCTTCCAGCCGTCGTCGGCCGCCGCCTTGCGGTAGCTGGGCCGGTAGTCCGCGTTGAAGGCGTGCGGCGCGTCCGGATACACGACGATCTCGCTGGCCTCGGACGCCTTCCCGCCGAAGGACAGCCGCGTGCGCATGTCCTCCACGGTCTGCAGCGGGATGCCCGGGTCGTCGCCGCCGTGCAGCCCCAGCACGGGGGCGTTGAGCTTCTCGGCCACGTCGTGCGGGTGAGTCGGCGTCTCGCGCGTCACGGACGTGGTCAGCCGCCCGTACCACGCCACGCCGGCCTTCAACCTGGGTTGGTGGGCCGAGTACATCCACACGATGCGCCCGCCCCAGCAGAAGCCGGTGATGCCCAGCTTGCCGGCGTCGCCGCCGTTGGCGCCCGCCCACGCGGCCGCCACGTCCAGGTCGGCCATGACCTGCGCGTCGGACACCTTCGAGACGATCTCGCTGGCGATCTCCGCAACGGTCGTGTAGCGGGACGGGTCGCCCTGGCGGGCGAAGAGTTGGGGCGCCAACGCCAGGTAGCCGGCCTTGGCCAACCGGCGGCACAGATCCTGGATGTGCTCGTGCACGCCGAAGATCTCGTGCACGACGAGCACCGTCGCGAGATTGGTGCGGCCGGTGGGCTGCGCGCGGTAGGCGGCCATCTGGCCGTCCTTCACCGGGATGCGCACCTCCCCCGCGGTCAAGCCCTGGGTGTCGGTGCGGATCACCTGGGCGCGCAAGGCACCGGTCGGTGCCACGGCGGCGGCGAAGCCCGCCCCGACCGCCCCGGCGAGGAAGCCCCGACGGCCGTCTGGCCGATCGGCCGATGCGGGCGGAACGAGCGAATCGAACTCGGCGCGAACCATCGGCGGCGCGATGCGGTCGGCTCGGTCGGGATGTTCGGTGCAGGCGGCGGGCGGGCGGGCGTCTTCGTCGTTCATCGGCGAGGGCTCGTTGGATGTCCGGACAAGGGAAGTCGCCGGACATCATAGAGCCACTCAGTCCCGGTAGCGCGCCAGCTCGAAACCCCAGGTTCTAGGATCTTCCGCCTGTTCGACGCGGTCCTCGCCGCGGGCCAGGTCGACTTCCAACGGCGGCACGTGCATGTCGCTGCGAGTCGAGTAGAACACCCGCACGCGCGGCCGGCGGACGTCCGCGGCGTTCTGCTCGAGCACCACGCCCAGCCGGCCCGACGCCAGCCGCACCAGCGATCCATTGGGGAAGATGCCGACGGTGCGGATCAACGCGCGCACCAGGGTCTCGTCGAAATGCGTGCCGGCGCTTTGCAGCAGCATCTTCAGCGCCGCCGAGGGCGGCATGGCGGCGTGGTAGACCCGGTCCGAACTGACCGCGTCGTACACGTCCGCGACGGCGGCCATCCGGGCGAGCAGCCCGATCTGCGCCCCGGCTTGCCCGTCCGGGTAGCCCCGGCCATCCAGGCGCTCGTGGTGGTGCAGCACCGCATCCAGCGCCTGCGCGTCGGCGTAATCGGCCTGCAACAGCATGTCGTAGCCGGAACGCGGATGCGCCTTGATGATCTCGTACTCGGCCGGCGTGAGAGAAGCGGGCTTGTTGAGCACCGCCTCGGGCACGCGCGCCTTGCCCACGTCGTGGAGCAGGCCGGCGGTGCCGGCATCGCGCAACGAGGCCTCGTCCAGGCCCAGGGTGCGGCCCAACGCGATCATGAAGGCGCTCACCGCCACGCAATGGGTGAAGGTGTAGTCGTCCTTGGTCTTGAGGGTGGTGAGCGAAAGCAGCGCACCGGCGTTGCGGGCCGTGGACTCCACCATGGCCGCCGCCAGGTCCTGGAGTTGCGGGGACACGACCAGTTCTCCGGCGCGCGCATGCAGCATGGTCTCTCGGACCACGCGCGTGGCGTCGCGGAACAACCGGCGTGCCGTGCGCAACTCGGTCGTGTGGCTCACGGAGCCGATCGGCGCCACGCCCGCCGGAGCGGCATCGCTCGGAACCGCGCCGGCGGCAACCGAGGGCGGGGTCGCGGGCAGGGGCGTCGACGGGATCGCGGGCATGGCCGCTGCCACGATGGATGGCGAGGCGGGCGTGTGCAGTGGCTCGGGGTCCAGGCCCCGCTCCGTGTCGATCACGACCTTCCGGACGCCGCTTGCGCGCACCCGATCCACGTCGTCCGCCGTGTCCAGCATGAAGCGCTGCCGCAGGAAGCCATGCCGCCACCAAGGCAGCCCCAGCTCATGGACGAACATGCCGGGCCGCAGCCGGTCGACGTCCACCACCTTGTGTTTGCCGTGCACGGCACCGCCTCGATCGCAGGTAACAGGCTTCAGCCCGAGTGCCGGCCGGTCGCGTCGCCGGGACGCCCCGACCCGGACCGGATCTGACCGTCGGCGTGTCCTTATACAAGCCTCCACGGAACCTGTCGTCGTCGCTCCACACGGCATCGCGCGATGCCGGTCGAACGGCGGATGGCCACGGATTGGCGGCAGGCGGCTCGACGCGACATGGCGGCCGGCTTCGGCCTCGGGCCGGGCGGTCCGCCCCGCCACGCCCCGCCTCAGCGGTCCGCGGCAGCCAGGCGCAGGCCCAAGGCGATCATGCCCGCGCCGAACGCCTTGTCCATCCAGCCCGACAGCCGCCCGCCCCCACGCATTCGCGCGGACATGCGGTCGGCGACCAGCAGCAGCGGCACCTCGACCGCCGCCCCGACGACGATGACCAGCACGCCGTGCACCAGCAGCTGCGCCCAGGCCGGCCCCGCTCCTTGCACGACGAACTGCGGCAGGAACGCCAGGAAGAAGACGGCCACCTTGGGGTTGAGCAGGTCCACCAGCACCCCTTGTCGGTACACCGCCCACCGGCCTTCCGCCACACGCGTGCCGCCGCCGGGGGCGGCATCGGTATCGGTATCGGTGCCTTCGGCCGGCCGGGCGCGAAGCGCCCGCAAGCCGATCCACACGAGGTAGGCCGCGCCGACCCACTTCACCAGCGCGAACGCCGTGGCCGACGCCGCCACGATCGCGGTCAGGCCGGCCGCGGCCAGGACGACGTGGACCAGCGCGCCGGTCCAGACGCCGGCCATCGCGGCCGCGCCGGCACGGCGCCCGCCACGCACGGCGTTGGCCAGGATGAACGCCATGTCCGGGCCGGGCGACAGGTTCAACAGCACCGCCGCCGCCAGGAAAGCCGCCCAATGCGCCGCGTCATGTGTCACCGCGCGGGATCCGGCGGGATCACGCGAACGTCAGGCGCGAAAGGCTGCCACCGGATGCGTCCAGCATCACGGCCGCGTCCTCGTCCGCGCCGACCACCACGCGGCCGTCGCCACGCACCACGTAGGCGTCGCCGCACCGGAGGAACACGTCCTCGGCCGAGCCTTCCTCGGTGAGCCAGAGCCGGCCGCCCCGGCCGACGATGCGCGTGCCGCGGGCGGCCTGCAGCCGCAGTGCCGCACCGCGCGGCAGTTCGAGGTTCATGGACGACAGGTCGATGCGCATGGCGAGACTCCCTTCGATGCCGGACGACGCGCCGCGTCGCGGCCCGGACGACGTGCTTCGTTGCGTGTGCGGAAGCGGGTGCGGCGATGACCTGATCGTAGGGATGCGACGCACCGGCGGACAACCGAGTTCTTCGCTGTTGCGCGTTGAGTTTTTCTAAACGCGACGCTAATCTTTCGATCTCGACCGCCGACCCGCCTCGCCATGCGTCCGCTGCGACGTGCCGCCGCCCAGCCATGAAACTGCCCCCGCTCAATGCCGTCCGCGCCTTCGAGGCGGTCGCCCGCCACGGCAGCTTCCGGCTGGCCGCAGAGGAGTTGTTCGTCACACCCGGCGCCGTCAGCCAGCAGGTACGCGCACTGGAAGACTGGCTGGGCACGCGGCTGCTGGACCGTCGTCCCAGCGGGGTGGCCACCACCGAAGCCGGCGCGCAGTTCCAATCGGTGGCCAGCCGCTCGCTGCGGGCCCTTGCGCAGGCGGCCGATCGGCTCCAGCCGGGCGCACGCGTGGTCCGGGTGTCGAGCCTGGTGTCCATCGCGGCGCGCTGGCTGCTGCCCCGGCTTGACGGCTTCACGCGCCAGCATCCACGGCTGCAAGTGCAGATCGACGCGAACAATGCGGTCGCCGACTTCGACCGGGACGCGGTCGATCTGGCCATCCGCCATGCGGACCACGCCCCGCGCGGCCTGGGCTCGCACGAGCTGGTGGTCGAGGCCCTGTACCCGGTGGCCACGCCGGCCTACGCCCGCAAGCACGTGCGTCGCGGACGCATCCTGCCCGGGGCGCGCTTGCTGCACGAGACCGGCCCGAGCTACGACGACTACTGGGCGATGTGGCTCGCCCGGCACGCCGCGGGCGAGCCGCTGGATGCCGCGGGCGGGCTGTATTTCTCGCACGAGATGCTGGCGCACGGCGCGGCGCTCGCCGGCCAGGGCATCGCCCTGGCAAACCGTTTCTTGATCGCGGACGAGCTCGCCCGGCGTGAGTTGGTGGTGGCGCTCGACGCGCCCTTGGCCACGGGGAAACGCTATTACGTCGTGTGGCCGGAGCGCTCCCTGCGCGAGCCGGTGCGCCTGTTCAGGGACTGGCTCGTGGACGAGTTCGGCAGGTCGGGCGTCGGCACGCCGGCCGGCCGGGCCACCTGATCGCCGGCGTCAGGCGACCACCCGCTCCAGCGTCCCGGTCAGGCGCTTGGCCTGCTCGTCCAGGGATGAAGCGGCCGCGGCCGACTGCTCGACGAGCGCCGCGTTGCGCTGCGCGTCGCCATCCAGCCCGCCGATAGCGCGCTCGACTTCAGCGATGCCCTGCGCCTGCTCCGCCGTGGCCGCCGCGACCTGCTCCAACAGGGCATGCACCTGCTCGGCACCGCGCAACATGTCCGCCATCGTCTTGACCGACTGGTCGATCTCGGTGGTGCCGGCCGACACCGAACGCTGGCTCTCGTCGATCAGCGTCTTGATCTCGCGGCTGGCCTCGGCGCTCTTCTGCGCCAGGGCCCGCACTTCGCTCGCGACCACCGCGAAGCCGCGGCCCGCGTCTCCGGCCCGCGCGGCCTCGACCGCTGCATTCAGCGCGAGGATGTTGGTCTGGAACGCGATGCCGTCGATCGCGCTGGTGATGCTGGCCACGCGCGCGGCGGCCGCCTCGATCCGCTTCATCGTGGAGGCGGCGCTCGCCAGGCGCGTGTCGCCCTCGCGGGCCACCGCCTGCGTCTGGCCGGCGACCTTGCTGGCCGACTGAAGCGCCTGCGCACTGGACGACACCGAGCTCGACATCTGCGTCATCGCGCTGCCGGTGCGCTGCACGTCCGCGGCCTGGCGTTCCGTGCGTGCCGACAGGTCGTGGTTGCCCGAGGCGACTTCGCTGGCCGCGACCCGGATCGTCTCGGCGGCTTCGCGCACCTCGCGCATGGCCGCATCCAGCGTCCGGATCACGCCCGCCAGCTGCCGACCGGCCACGCTGGTCGCCGCGACCGCATGCCCGTTCAGGCGCAGCCGGCCGTGCTCGTCCACCAGGCGCTCGACCATGTCGGTGACTTCGGCGCCGGCGGCGAAGTCGCGCTTGGCGCGTTCGGCCAGGAAGATCAGCGCGCCGGCCTCGACGACCACGTAGGCGGCGTGCTCGAGCACCATGCCCAGGCCGGGATTCGTGAAGCAGATCGGCCCCCAGCCCCATTGCTGGAAGAAATTGAAGCTCAGGTGATGCACGGCGATGGCACCCGCGCCCGCCACGATCGGGCGCCAGTCGCGGAACGCCAGCAGCGTGGCCAGGAAGGCGAACACGGAGAAATGCGCTTCGGCGTGTCCGCGCGCCGCGTGGATGACCAACCCCACCATCGCCATGCCGAGCACCGCGAGCGCGATCGAACGGGCCACGGGCGACAACCCCAGGCTGGCGAAGGCAGCGCCGAGGATGAGCGCGCCGATCATCGCCACGGTGCCGAAGCTGCCGTAGATGCCGGCGTACACCAGCGCGCCGACCAACAAGAAACCGATGCAGCCCAGGACGATGCGGTCGGTCGCATCGACGCCGGACGAACCGCCCGCACCCGCCGGTGCCGACGCTGCCGGCCCGACACCCATCGCACCGCTCGCCATTTCAACGATCTCCGTGACTTCCGTTCTGGATGCCACGAATTCTGGCGGCTGCTGCACGCGCCTTCTTGTCAGGATCAACGAACGGCGTGGCGTTGGTTACGGACGGCGTGCGCGCCGGGTTGCCAAGCAACGACGGACGCGTGGGAAACGATTGCCCGATCGGGTGCGCCCCGAGCCGGGCCTTGCCCTGCGGTGTCCGGCCCGGCGCTCAGTGCGCCTCGTCCCAGTTGCCGCCGACGCCGATCTCGGCTTTCAGCGGCACGGCCAGCTGCGCCACCGCCGCCATCAGGCCGGGCACCTCGGCACGCACCGTCTCCAGCTCGGCCTTCGGCACTTCCAGCACCAGCTCGTCGTGCACCTGCAGCACGATGCGCGTGGCCAGGCCTTCGCGGTCCAGCCAGCCCTGCACCGCGATCATCGCCAGCTTGATGATGTCGGCCGCCGTGCCCTGCAGCGGCGCGTTGATGGCGGCACGCTCGGCGGCCTGCCGGCGCGGCCCGTTGGGGCTGTTGATCTCGGGCAGGTAAAGCCGGCGGCCGAAGACGGTTTCCACGTAGCCGCGCGACTTGGCGTCGTCGCGGGTCTGGGCCATGTAGCGCGCCACGCCCGGGTACTGGGCGAAGTAGCGGTCGATGTACAGCCGGGCCGCGTCGCGCTCGATGCCCAGCTGCGCGGCGAGCCCGAACTGGCTCATGCCGTAGATCAGGCCGAAGTTGATCGTCTTGGCCACGCGACGCTGGTCGTTGGTGACGCTGGCCGCGTCCACGCCGAAGATCTCGCCGGCGGTGTGGCGATGCACGTCGCTGCCTTCGCCGAACGCCTTCATCAGCGAAGCGTCCCCCGACAGGTGCGCCATGATGCGCAGCTCGACCTGGGAATAGTCGGCCGACACCATCACGCAGTCGGGCGGCGCGATGAAGGCCTCGCGGATGCGCCGCCCCTCCGGCGTGCGCACCGGGATGTTCTGCAGGTTGGGCTCGGTGGAGGACAGCCGCCCGGTCACGGCGGTGGCTTGCGAGAAATTGGTGTGCACCCGCCCCGTGTCGGGGTTGACCATGCGGGGCAGCTTGTCGGTGTAGGTGCTCTTGAGCTTGGACAGCGCCCGCCATTCCAGCAGCAGCTTGGGCAGCGGATAGTCCTGCGCCAGCTTGGCCAGCACTTCTTCGTCGGTGGACGGCGCCCCGCTGGCGGTCTTCTTGATCACCGGCAGCTTCAATCGATCGAACAACAGCTCGCCGATCTGCTTGGGGCTGCCCATGTTGAAGGGGCCGCCCGCCGCCTCGTGGCAACGTTGCTCGAGCGCGTGCATCTTGCCGCCCAACTCCTCGGACTGCGCCGCCAGCAGCTCGCCGTCGACCAGGATGCCCGCGCGCTCCATGCGCTGCAGGATGCGCGCCACCGGCATCTCGATGGACTGGTACACGAAGCGCAGCTTGTCGTCGGCCTCGATGCGCGGCCACAGCGTGCGGTGCAGCTGCACCACCACCTCGGCGTCCTCGGCCGCGTATTCGGTGGCCTTGTCCAACGCCACCTGCTCGAAGCCGATGCGCTTGGCGCCCTTGCCGGTCACGTCGTCGTAGCTGATCGTGCGCCGCTCCAGGTGGCGCATCGCCAGCGCGTCCATGTCGTGCGTGCGCTGCGGCTCCAGCACGTAGGACTGCAGCAGGGTGTCGTGCGCGATGCCGGCGATGCGGATGCCGTGGTTCTGCAGCACGTGCTCGTCGTACTTCAGGTTCTGCCCGACCTTCGCACGCGAGGCGTCCTCCAGCCAAGGCTTCAGCCGCGCCAGCACTTCGTCGCGTGGCAACTGGTCGGGCGCCCCGGCGTAGTCGTGCGCGAGCGGCACGTAGCAGCCGTGGCCTGGCTCCACCGCCAGCGAGACGCCCACGATGCGCGCCGCCATCGGGTCGAGCGAGGTGGTCTCGGTGTCCACCGACACCAACCCGGCCGCCTCGATGCGCTGCATCCAAGCGTCCAGCTGCTCGGTCGTGGTGATGCACTCGTAGGTCTTGTCCTCGGGCACGGGCACCGGCGGGAAAGCCGCGTCGTCGCCGGGCAAGCCGCTGGCGCCCATGCCGGACATGCCGTCGCCCGCGCCGCGGCCCAAGGCCGCCAGGCTCGCCGCATCGGCGCCCGGCGCACGCTCGCGCAGCAGGCCCGCATCGCCCGCGCCTTCGGTGCCCGCGCCGATGCGCTCCTGCACCTCGCGCAGGAAGCTGCGCAGGCCGTAGCGCTCGAAGAAGGCCGCCAGCGTGGGGAGGTCCTCGCCGCCCAGGTGCAGCGCGTCCACCGATTCCACGTGCGGGCGCAGGTCGCAGTCGCATCGCACGGTGACCAGCGTGCGGGCGGTGGGCAACCAATCCAGCGCCCGCACCAGGTTCTGGCCGACCACGCCCGGCACCTTGTCCGCGTGGGCGATCACGCCTTCCAGCGAGCCGTACTGGGCGATCAGCTTGACCGCCGTCTTGGGACCGACCTTGTCCACGCCGGGCACGTTGTCCACCGCGTCGCCCACCAGCGTCAGCCAATCCACGATGCGCTCGGGGGGCACGCCGAACTTGGCGATCACCGCTTCGCGGTCCAACCGCTCGGGCGGGGCGCCGTCGCGGGTCATCGTGTTGACGAGCGTGGTGTGCCCGTCCACCAGCTGCGCCAGGTCCTTGTCGCCCGTGGACACGACGGTGCAGATGCCGAGCTCGCGCGCGCGGTGCGCCAACGTCCCGATCACGTCGTCCGCCTCGATGCCGTCGACCATCACCAGCGGCCAGCCCATCGCGCGCACCAGCGCGTGGATCGCGGGGATCTGCGCGGCCAGGTCCTCGGGCATGGCCTTGCGGTTGGCCTTGTACTCGGCGTACAGGTCGTCGCGGAAGGTCTTGCCGGGCGCGTCGAACACCACGGCGGCCAGGTCGGCCGCGATCGGCGCGCCGCCGTTCAGGTTGCCGTCGGTACGCAGACGCCTTAGCATCGCGACCATGCCGTAGATCGCTCCGGTCGGCTCCCCCGCCTTGTTGCGCAGGTCGGGCAGCGCGTGGAACGCGCGATACAGGTAGCTCGACCCGTCAACCAGCAGCAGCGTCTTTTCCGACATGTCCGAACGTAGAAGTGCGAAGCGGGTGGTGCCGCAGCTGCGGGCCATCCCGGGGCCGGACCGCTCCACCTCGATCAAGGCGCGCGAATCCTGGCACATCCTCGGGATTATCTCCGAGTTCGTGGAAGCGGCCGAACGTCTGGCCGATATCCGGCCGGCGGTCTCCATCTTCGGCAGCGCGCGCATCCCGGCCGACCACCCCGCCTACGCGAAGACCGTGGCGCTGGCCCGGCTGCTGTCGGACGCCGGCTTCACGGTCATCTCCGGCGGCGGGCCGGGCATCATGCAGGCCGCCAACCAGGGCGCGTTCGCGGGGCGCTCGCCCTCGGTGGGGCTCAACATCCAGCTGCCGCACGAACAACACGGCAACGCGTTCCAGGACATCAGCCTGTCGTTCAGGCACTTCTTCCCGCGCAAGGTGGCTTTCGCCAAGTACGCGGCCGCGCTGGTGGTGATGCCCGGCGGCTTCGGCACGCTGGACGAGCTCACCGAGGTGCTGACCTTGATCCAGACCGGCACCGGCCGGCGCATTCCCATCATCCTGGTCGAGAGCGCCTTCTGGACGGGGCTGCTCGAATGGATGCGCGGCACGCTGGTGGCCCAGCGGATGATCTCGCCGGACGACATGGACCTGATGCAGGTGATCGACGAGCCGCAGCAGGTGGTCGATGCCATCTTCGATTTCTACGAGAAGCGTGGCTTCGAGCCGTCGGCCGCCGAGCGCGAATCGATGCTCTACCTCTGACATGGCCGTCTTCACCACGGTCGGCCGGGAGGTGCTCGCCGGCTGGCTGGACCGCTACGAGGTCGGCGTGCTGCTGGACTTCGAGGGCATCCCGTCCGGCATCGAGAACACCAACTACTTCGTCGCGGTCGCCCCTGCAGGGGCTCCGGCGCCGGCGGGCCGCGTGCGGCCGCAATACGTGTTGACGTTGTTCGAGCGGCTGTCGGCCGCGCAGCTCCCGTTCTACCTGCAGTTGATGAAGCACCTGGCCGCGGCCGGCATCCCCTGCCCCGACCCGGTGCCGGCGCGGGACGGCGGGTTGTGGTCGATGCTGGAAGGCAAGCCGGCGGCCTTGGTCACGCGCCTGGCGGGGCGCTCCAACATGCAGCCCGGCCCGGCCGAATGCGCGCAGGTGGGCGCGCTGCTGGCGCGCATGCACCTGGCGGCGGGCAGCTTCCACGCCGACCAGCCCAATCTGCGGGGCCTGTCCTGGTGGGTGGACGCCGCGCCCAAGGTGCGCCCTTTCCTCGCGCCCGGCCTGCAACAGGCCCTGGCCGACGAGGTCCGTGCGCAACAGCGCTTCGCCCAGGACCCGGCCTACGCGCGGCTGCCGGCCAGCGCGGTGCACGCCGACCTGTTCCGCGACAACGTGCTCTTCGATGGTGCGACGCTGTCGGGGGTCATCGACTTCTATTTCGCCGGTGTGGACACCTGGTTGTTCGACCTGGCGGTGACGGCCAACGACTGGTGCGGCGACGACGCGTCGGGCGAATTCGTTCCGGCGCGCCTGGATGCGCTGCTGTCGGCCTATCGCGCCCACCGCGAGCTCACCGACGACGAACGCCGTGCCTGGCCGCTGATGCAACGGGCCGCGGCGCTGCGCTTCTGGCTGTCGCGCCTGTACGACCTGCACCTGCCCCGCCCGGCCGAAATGGTCACCCCCAAGGATCCGACACACTTCGAGCGTATCCTGGTTTCGCGGCGCATCCGGCCGCACATGCTGGACGACTGAGGCTCGAATGCAGGTGCTCAAGATGCGGCCCCGCAGCGGATGGGGCTGGGTGACCGATGGTTTCAAGCTGTTGCGGCGCCAGCCGCTCGCGCTGCTCGCGCTGGTGTTCCTCTTCCTGGTCATCCTGACGCTGCCCGGGGCGGTGATCCCCATCGTCGGTGGCTTCCTTCCGCTGGTGCTGACGCCGCCCCTGTCCTTCGGCCTGATGTGCGCGTTCCGCATCGCCGACCGGGGCGAGCGCCCGCGGCCGTCGCACCTGCTGGCGGGCCTGCGCGACAACGGCGCCTGGAAGCCGCTGCTGCTGCTGGGCGGCTTCAACGCCCTGGCCACCCTGTTGGCCTTGACGCTCACCACCGCGGTGGACGAAGGCGCGCTGATGCGGGTCGTCACCGGCACCATGGAAAGCGGCGATCCGGCTCTCCAGGAAGCGCCGCTGGCCTTCGCCGGCCTGTTGTTCCTGATGGTCTACACGCCGTTGCAGATGGCGCTCTGGTACGCGCCCATGTTCGTCGCGTGGCATGGGTTGTCCGCCACCAAGGCGCTCTTCTTCAGCCTGGTGGCGGTGTGGCGCAACCGCGCGGCCTTCCTGCTCTTCGTGCTGGGCTGGGTCGGCGTGGCGCTGGCGGTGTCGTTGGCGCTGCAGGTGCTGCGTGGGTTGTTGGGCGACTCCACGCTGCTCGTGCTCCTGCTCAGCCCGCTCTCGTTGGCGATGCTGACGGCGCTCTACGGGTCGATCTGGGCGACCTACCGGGACCCGATCCGGGACGAAGCGGTGGCGCCGTTGGCGCCTTGACCCCCATTGCCGTCGAGGCCGGCTGCGCCGCGGAGGCGCAGCGCCGCCCTCAGGAACGGCATGCGAGCGGACCGACCCGGTAATTCTTTCCGGGACGGCGTAAAAAAGCAGCGGTCCGGCGCGCGGCCGTCAGGCGGCGACCGGATCACGCGGCGCCGTTCCGGTGCGCGGCTTCTTGCGCCGGTCCAGGCGGCTGCTCACGTCGGCAGGGTCGAGCATCTCGTCCTCGGCGCACAGCAGGTCGGGGTCGAACACCGCCACGGGCTTGCCCTGCATGAAGGTCACGGCCGATACGTATTCGGGCAGCTGTTCCCGCTGGGCTGCGGAAAGCGGAAAGACCATCGCGGGGGCCAGATCCACGGTGCCGTCCAGCCGATCGACGATCAGGCCGACGCTGCGCACGCCGCCCAGGACCAGCGCGGCCGGGCCTTGCCCGCCCTGCCCTTGCATCGCCGGAGCCTCTGCGCCCCCGTCGTCCCCGCCACGTGCGCGCAGGTCGATCGCCGGCACGATCTGACGCGGGCTCAAGACCACCGCCGCATCGAAACGCGGCCCGGCCGTGGGCATGCCCATCACCGTGGCGTTCTCGATCCGATGGCGGACGGCGTTGGCCGGAAGCACCCCTGGTCCCGTCCCGGTTTCGAACAGGTAGTAGGACTGAGGGCTGGCTTGCTCTTCGGCCATGACGGGCTCTCCGCGTTTGATTCGGTCGACGGGCCCTAGGGGACGCAAGCGGCGTGCCACTCGCGGCACCTGCGTCGGCCTGGCGCGGCCGACGTCTTCTCGGATGGCCCCGTGTCGCGGGGCGCTGCGGAACCTCCTGGGGATGCGGCCCGCCTCAGAGCGTCGCCAGGCGCCCGCCGTCGGCCGCCAAGGCCGCGCCGGTAACGAAGCGGGCCTCCGGGGAAGCCAGCCACGCGACCGCGGCGGCGATGTCTTCGGGCTGGCCGATGTCCGCCGGGTTCAGCTTTTCCTCGCCGCTGGCCACTTTCGGATTGCTCCAGAGCATCGGCGTGTCCACCGCGCCCGGCACGACCGCATTGGCGCGGATGCCGCGCGAACGTCCTTCGATCGCGGCGGCGCGCGTCAACGCCAACATGGCGGCTTTGCTCGACGCGTAGGCAGCGGCGCCCGGCTGCGCCATGTAGGCGTGCACGCTGGCGACGTTGACGATCGCGCCGCCCTCCTCGCCCATGCGCTCGAACGCATGCCGCGTGAACAGGAAGGGGCCCAGCAGGTTGATCCGCAAGGTGCGCTCGAAGTCGGCGACGGACAGCGCGGCCAGATTGGCGTGCGGCATGTAGGCCGCGTTGTTGACCACGACGTCCAGGCGCCCGAAGCGCTCGATGCAGGCCTGCACCGCGGCTGCGATCTGCTGCTCTTCGCCGACGTCGCACGGCTGCGGGAGCGGCTCGGGCAAGCCGTCCGACACGAAATCGGCGGCGGCCTCCCGCAACTGGGCCGCGTCCCGGCTCACCAGCACGACGTGCGCGCCTTCGCGCGCCAGCCGCCGTGCGGTCGCCAGGCCGATGCCGCTGGACCCTCCGGTCACGATCGCGGCGCGGCCCTGGAACCGGGCCGCGATGGGCGCCTGCGGCGGCTCCGCGGGGCGCGTCGCCATCAGTAGAAGCGTCGCGGCGGCTTGTCGCCGCGCGGCGCGTCGGGGTGCTGGCTGGGCATCATCACCGGTACGGACAAGGCGGTGCTGCGGGCGGGCAACAGCTCGTGCCACTCGCGGATCAGCTCCTTATAGGCCTCGCCCACCGGGCGGATCTTCCGGTCGATGTCGTACAGCCCCAGCGGGTTGACCTTGCCGCGAGGAAAGCGAAGGGCGCAGTCCCAGTCGACCTGGTCGATCAGCGAATACCAGGTGAAGCCCATCACCGGAATGCCGATCGAGTGCAGCTGCATCAGCTTGGCCCATTGCCGGTGCAGCCAGTTGACCGCCTCGTCGCCCACCGGACCTTCGTAGAAATTGGTCTCGGTGTGCATCACGGGAAGGCCGTAGCGCCGGTAGTACTGCTGCATGATGGCGTCGTAGCCCAGCACCTCGCCCGAGGGCATCGCCATGCCGTCGGCGGTCACGCGGTGCTCGTTGGTCAGGTAGTAGTCGGTCCCCATGATGCAATGGCGCTTCAGGTCATTGCGCATCAGGGTCTCGTACTCCTGACGCGACATGCCGTTGTCCATCAGGTACAGGTACATCTCCGAGTCCACGGGCCGCCCGTAGGACAGGTCCAGGGACAGGAAGCGCTCCTGGTTGCGGCGGTCGGCCGCCGGCATCGCGGCCGGCGTCGCGGGGTGGAAATGCTCCGCCGCCTCGGACTGGATGAAGATCGCGTCGATCCGGCGCTTGACGATGCGCTGCATCGCGAAGAGGTTCGCCAGGCAGAGGTTCTTCAGGCACGTCACGAAAGTGCGGTCGGTCTTGCCTTGCTCGTTCCACCAGCCGTAGCGGGCCGAGAACAGCGAGCAGACGATGATCTCGTTGACCGGCGTATAGAGCTGCACCCATGGGTAGCGCTCGGCGAAGGCGTCGGCGTAATCGCCGAAGAGCGCGGGCCACTCCGGGTTCTGGAAATTACCGAGCCAGTCGGGCAGGCCGAAATGGCACAGGTCCACGATCGGACAGATGTCGCGCACCGCCAAGTCGGTCATGGTCTCGTCGGCGAAGCTCCAGTCGTACTTGCCGGGGCCCATCCAAGTGCGGTGGATCGGCGGGCCGTAGCGCAGGAACGGGATGCCCATCTCCTCGCACAGCTCGAAGTCGGTGCGCCAGAGCTTGTAGAAGTGGGTGCTCTCGAGCTCGTCGACCCGGTGGCGACCATGGTCGATCGTCGGGTTGCTGTTCTCGATACCGGTGGCGAAAAGGAAGGCGGGAGGCGGCTGTCGCATGGGGTGGGCTGAGGCGGGCTCGCGGAGAAAGCCGATCGTGGGCCAAAGCAAGGCTCATGCCGCGGCGGGCGTGTAGGATCGCGCGCTCGTCCCTTTTCCTTCGGTGCGCGCCAGTGGCTTCGGACGTGCGCCGCCAGCGGAGTCGCCTGTGCCCGATGTCACCCGCTACCTGATCCTGGCCAACGTGGCGGCCTATGCCGCCACGGTGCTGCTGGGTGGGCTGCCCTATCTCTGGTTCGCGCTGCTGCCCCCGGGCGACGGGTTCATGCCCTGGCAACTGCTGACCTACGCGTTCCTGCACGGCGGCCTGGCGCACCTGGCCTTCAACATGTTCGGCCTGTACTTCATGGGCGCCGATGTCGAGCGGGTCTGGGGCCCGCGCCGCTTCACGATCTACTACTTCACCTGCGTGGTGTCGGCGGCGCTGCTGCAGATGGCGACCATGCTGATGTCGGACGGCCCGGTGGGGCCGGTCGTGGGTGCGTCGGGCGGGGTCTTCGGGCTGTTGTTGGCGTTCGCGATGCTCTTCCCGCAGCGGCGCGTGGTGCCGTTGATCCCGCCCATCCCGATGCCGGCCTGGCTCTTCGCGGCCTTGTACGGCGGCTTGGAGCTGCTGCTGGGCGTGACCGGCACGCAGCAGGGCGTCGCGCACTTCGCGCACCTGGGTGGCATGCTGGGCGGGTTCCTGCTGATCCGCCACTGGCGGACGCGGCGCCGGGGATCCTGACCCCTGACCCCTGACCCCTGACCCCTGACCCCTGAACCGCTGGCGCCGCGCGTGGGCACCGCGGTTGCCTGGACAGCCCGTTTCGTCCTCTGCACGGAAGGTCGCCATGCCCAGCACACCGCCATCCAGCGCGTCGACGCCGTCGACCGCGCGTCCCGGGTTCTCGCGCCGCGGCTTCGTGATCGCCGGCGCCGGCGGCTTGGCCGGCGCGGCGCTGGCCGCGAGCGCCGCTCGCGCGCAGGGCGGCGCGCAGGGTAGCGCGCAGGACACCACAGGAGCCACGCCCGCAGTACCCACCCAACCGTCCGCGCGGCCGATGCCGATGCTCGAGCGCCCCCTGCCGGAGCCGCGCGGCAAGCGCCTGGGCTGGGCCTTGGTCGGGCTGGGCAAGTTCACCCTCGGCGAGATCCTGCCGGCCTTCGGCGATTGCCGGCTGTCGGCGCCGGTGGCGCTGGTGAGCGGCTCGCCCGACAAGGCGCGCGACATCGGCGCGCGCTACGGCATCCGCGCGCTGTACGGCTACCAGGACTTCGACCGCATCCGCGACGATCCCGCGATCGACGTCGTCTACGTGATCCTGCCCAACGCGATGCACGCCGAGTACGCGATCCGGGCGCTGCGCGCCGGCAAGCACGTGTTTTGCGAGAAGCCCATGGCGGTCAGCGTCGAGGAATGCGAGCGCATGATCCGGGCGGCCGAGGACGCGGGCCGCCGGCTGGGCGTCGCGTACCGCGCGCACTTCGAGCCGCACAACGTGCGCGCCCTCGAGATGCTGCGTGCGGGCGAGATCGGCACGCTGCGCCGCTTCGAGAGCATGCACGGCCGGCCGCTCGATCCCTCGGAACCCGCCGACCAATGGCGCGCCAAGCGTGCGCTGGCCGGCGGCGGCTCCCTCTACGACATCGGCATCTACGCGCTCAACGCGGCGCGGATGTTCACGGGCGAAGAGCCGACCGAAGTCTCGGCCTCGATCCACACCCCGCCGGGAGACCCGCGATTCGCGGAGGTCGAAGACTTGGTGAGCTTCAGGCTGCGCTTCCCCAGCGGCGTCATCGCCGACTGCTCGTCGTCGTACTCGATCCAGGAGCAGAAGAACTACCAGCTCTACGGGACCAAGGGCGCGCTGCGGCTGGACCCAGCGACCGACTACCACCGCAACACGCTGATGCTGAAGGCCGAGAAGCGCGAGGTGCAGATCCAGGCCGAGCCCGCGAGCCTGCAGTTCTCGCGTGAGATCGACGGCTTCTCGGAGGCGGTGGCCTCGGGGCGTGAACACCGCACGCCGGGCGAGGACGGCCTGCGAGACGTGCGACTGATGCAGGCGATCTACCGATCCGCGCGCGAAGGGCGCCCGGTCAAGGCCTGAGGGCGCGTCGCGCGCCCGACGGCCCGCTCAGGACGGCCGGCTCAGAACCAGCCCTTGGAGGGACCGCGACCCGTGGGCCGCGCTGCCGGCGTGGACGCTGCGTCCACCTTGCCGCGAGCGGCGCGGGCGGCATCCATGCGGGCCGTGGCGGCCGTGCGCGGCGGCACCGCCCCGGCGGCCGCGACGGCCGCCGCGGTAGGCCACCAATGGGCACCCGCGGGCGAGGACGCCATGTCGGGATCGGTGTTGAGGGTGACGATGCGGTCGGCGGTCATGTCGATCCCGGTTGGACGGTTGCGCTTCGGTGGAGCGCGGCCGCGATCGTACTGCCGATCGTGACGTCCGTGCGAAGCATAGGTCGAATTGCTGCGTACCCGCAACAGGACGCGTGCGAGCGCCGCGGCCACCGTCGACGATCGGAAGGCCGCGGTCGATGCGCGGCGGGCTTCAGACCGCTTCGAGCTTGGCCACGCCGAGCGCCAGCCACTTGACGCCCTCGCGGCCGAAGTTGATCTGCGCCCGGGCATCGTCGCCGCTGCCTTCGATGGCGATGATCACGCCTTCGCCGAAGCGGCCGTGGCGCACGCCCTGGCCGATGCGGAAGGACACGCCGTCGCGCGCCCAGTGCGCGCCGGGCCCCGGCAGCGGCGGCGCGGCCATCCCGCCCATCGCGCGTCCGCCACCGCCCTGCCCCGCGTGGCCACCGGACGCATGCCCGTGCCGCCCGCGCATGCCGTCCCAGGCGCCCCACGCGTGCGGCCCCTGCACCTTGGGCGTGAGCCACTTGAGGGCGGCTTCGGGCAGCTCGTCCAGGAAGCGGCTACGCGCGCTGTAGCGCGTCTGGCCATGGAGCATGCGCGTCTGCGACAGCGACAGGTACAGCCGCTTGCGGGCGCGCGTGATCGCCACGTACATCAGGCGGCGCTCCTCCTCCAAGCCCTCGGGCTCGTTGGCCGAGTTCTCGTGCGGGAAGAGGCCCTCTTCCAGGCCGGTCACGAAGACCACGTCGAACTCCAGCCCCTTGGCCGAGTGCACGGTCATCAGCTGCAGCGCGTCGGCGCCCTCGCCCGCCTGGTTGTCGCCCGCTTCGAGCGACGCGTGCGCGAGGAACGCCGCCAGAGGCGTGGACTGCGGCTGGGCGTCGGCGTCCAGGGGACCCGCGTCGAGCACCTCGATGTCGATCGACGTGGCCGACCCGTCCGATGCGGCCTCCGTGGCGCCCACGGTGCCGGGCGCGGCGCCCGCGGTGTCCGGCGTGGAGCCCGCAGCGGCGGCGGCCGCCAGGGCGGCGTCATCCGGGTCCAGCCGCGCCACGGGCGGCTCGACGCCGGCGCGCATCGCATCGCCGCGGATGCGCTCGTCCCGATCGACCACCAGCGCGGAGCGGGCCAGCCCCAGGTTGGCCGGCGTGTCCAGGTCCAGGCCGCCCTCGGCCAGGAAGGCCGTGGCCGCGTTCACCAACTCTTCCAGGTTCTCGATGCGCTCGGCGCCTTCCTTGTCGGTGCGGTAGTGGTCGGGCAGGCCGCTGCGGGCAACGACGTGCTCCACCACCTGCGGCAGCGCCATGCCTTGCGTCTCGAAGCGCATGGACTCGATGAGCGCGACGAAGCCGCCCAGCTTCTGGCCGGCCGCGCCCTTGAGCGCCGGCACCGAGGAATACAGGCTCGCACCCTGCGCGCGCGCGGCGTCGGCGAGCTGCTCGATCGAACGTGCGCCGATGCCGCGCGCAGGAAAGTTGACCACCCGCAGGAAGGCGCCGTCGTCGTGCGGGTTCTCCATCAGGCGCAGGTAGGCCAAGGCATGCTTGATCTCGGCCCGCTCGAAGAAGCGCAGCCCCCCGTAAACGCGGTACGGCAGGCCGGCCGAGAACAGCGCGTGCTCCAGCACGCGCGACTGCGCGTTGGAGCGGTACAGCAGCGCGATGTCGGCGCGACGCGAGCCCTCGGCCACCAGGTGCCGGATCTCCTCGACGATCCAGTTGGCCTCCTGCCCATCGGTGGCGGATTCGTACACGCGCACGGGTTCGCCGGTGCCGGCGTCGGTCCACAGCTCCTTGCCCAGCCGCTTGGCGTTGTGCCGGATGAGCTCGTTGGCGCAATCGAGGATGTGGCCGTGCGAGCGGTAGTTCTGTTCCAGCTTGATGAGGTTCTGGACGCGGAACTCGCGCTCGAACGCGGCCATGTTGCCCACGTTGGCGCCACGGAAAGCGTAGATCGACTGGTCGTCGTCGCCGACGGCGAACAACGCGTTGCGGGTCGTGGACGGGCCGCCCGCCAGCAGCTTGAGCCAGCGGTACTGCAGCACGTTGGTGTCCTGGAACTCGTCGACCAGCACGTGCCTGAAGCGCGACTGGTAGTGCTCGCGCAGCGGCTGGTTGCGCTCCAGCAGCTCGTAGCAGCGCAGCAGCAGCTCGGCGAAGTCCACCACGCCTTCGCGCTGGCACTGCTCGTCGTAGGCCGCGTACAACTCCACGAAGCGGCGGTTGAAGTCGTCGTTGGCCTCGACCTGGTGGGCGCGAAGGCCCTCTTCCTTGGCGCCGTTGATGAACCACTGCAGCTGCTTGGCCGGGTATTTCTCGTCGTCGACGTTGAGCGCCTTGAGCAGCCGCTTGATCGCGGCCATCTGGTCGGCCGAATCCAGGATCTGGAAGGACTGCGGCAGCGCGGCGTCGCGCCAGTGCGCGCGCAGCATGCGGTTGCACAGCCCGTGGAAGGTGCCGATCCACATGCCGCGCATGTTGATGGGCAGCATCGCCGTCAGGCGGGCCAGCATCTCCTTGGCCGCCTTGTTGGTGAAGGTCACGGCCAGGATCGACTGCGGCGAGGCTTGTCCGGTGGAGATCAGCCACGCGATGCGGGTGGTCAGCACGCGCGTCTTGCCGCTGCCCGCGCCCGCCAGGATCAGCGCGTGCTGCGGCGGCAGCGTCACGGCAGCGAGCTGCGGCTCGTTCAGGTTGGCGAGCAGGTCGGGCATGGGTGAGGACGCGCTGGAAAAGGGAGGGCGGGGCGCGATGCGCGCGGCCCGGGCGGGGCTGGAATTCTACACAGCACTTCCCGACGCGCCGCGCTCGCCCGGGCGATCGGATTAAAGTGACGGGATGCGCTCTCCTGCCGTCCTGGTTCGCTCGCTGCGGCGCCCGTGCGCGGCCCTGGCGCACGCCTGCCTGCTGCTCGCCGCGGTCGGTTGCACGGCCTCGGCGCCGGCGAGATCCGGCCCGCCGTCATCCGGGGTGCAGGCGCCGCCCGCCGTCGAATCCGCCCGCGTGCTGCTGCTTGGCGAAGTCCACGACAACCCGGAAGCGCATCGCGCCCGCCTGGCGCTCTTGCGGGCACGGGTGGACGCGGGCTGGCGACCGGTGATCGCCATGGAGCAGTTCGACCGCGAGCGGCAGGGCGAGCTGGACCGCGCCGCCGCGACGTGCCGGGACGCCGACTGCGTGGTGCGCGCCGCCGCGCCGGCGCGCTCGGGTTGGGACTGGCCGCTCTACGCGCCGCTGATCGAGCTGGCGCTCGCGCACCGCCTCCCGTTGGTGGCGGCCAACCTGTCCGCGTCGGACGCGATGCGCGTTGCGCGCGAGGGTTTCACGGCGGCACTCGACCCCGCGACCATCGCCAGCTATCGCCTCGGCGACGCGTTGCCCGCCGACCTGGCCAGCGGTCAGCGCGAGGCGATCCGGCTGGGGCACTGCGACCTGCTGCCCGCGTCGATGCTCGACGGCATGGCGCGCGCGCAGGTGGCGCGCGACGTCTGGATGGCCGAGACCGTGCGCCGGCACGCCGCTCGCGGCGTGGTGCTGGTGGCGGGCAACGGGCATCTGCGCGCCGATCTGGGCGTGCCGCGTTGGCTGGACGCGGCCACGCGCGGCGACACCCGCGTGGTCGCCTTCGTCGAGGCGGACGACGACGGACGCTACGACGAGACCCGCAGGGTGCCGGCGCAGCCGCGGCCGGACCCCTGCGCGCAGCTCCGGTCGGGGGCGCGCGGCCGCTGAAGCGGGCTCGACGCGCCCCGCGTCGTGGTCACCGGAGCAGGGCGCGGTCGTCGGGCCGCTCGACCACCAGCGGCAGGGCGACGACGAACTCGCTGCCGCGCCCGGGCCCCTCGCTGCGCGCCTCGATGGTGCCGCCGTGCATCTCGACCAGCGCGCGCGCCAAGGCGAGTCCGATTCCGAGTCCGCCCTGCGAGCGGTCCAGCGACGGATCGGCTTGCGCGAAGAGCTCGAAGACATGGCCGAGCATGTCGGCGGCGATGCCGATGCCGGTATCGGCCACCCGCACCAGCGCGCGACCGTCCACGCGCTCGACGCGCACGTGGATGGAGCCGCCCGCGTCCGTGTACTTGGCCGCGTTGGTGAGCAGGTTGTCGATCACCTGGGTCAACCGCACCGCATCCGCCTCGATCTGCAGCGGCGAAGGCGGCAAGTCCACCCGCAGCGCGTGCCGCTTGGCCTCGATGTGCGGCCGGCTGGTCTCGATCGCCGAGGCCACGATGCGGGCGATGTCGCTGCGGACGGGCTGCAGCTTGACCTTGCCGGTGCTGATGCGCGACATGTCGAGCAGGTCGTCGACCAGCCGCGTCAAGTGCCCGACCTGGCGCGCGAGCACGCCCCGGGTCCAGCGCAGGTCGGCGTCGAGGGCGGACTCCTTGGCCTCGAAGAGCCGCACCCCGTTCTGGATCGCCGACAGCGGGTTGCGCAACTCGTGCGCGAGCATCGCCAGGAATTCGTCCTTGCGCCGATCGGCCATTTCCAGCGCCCGCTGGATCCGCTCGCGCTCGGCGACTTCGCCACGCAACGAGGTGTTCGCCTCGGCCATCTCGCGGTTGGCGCGTTCGAGCGTGGCGTTCAGACGCTGCAGCTCCAGCGTGCTCTCGCGGTGCAGCGCCTCGTTGGCGAGCGCGAGTTCCGCGTTCGCGGCGGCCAGCTGCGCATTGACACGCTTGAGCTCGTGCCGCTGCAGATAAAGCTCCACCAGCATCGAGACCTTGCTGCGCAGGATCTCGGGCACCACGGGCACGTAGACGTAATCGAAGGCGCCCGACCGATAGCCGCGCAGCTCGTCGAGGTCGGTGACGTGCACACCGGTCACGAAGATGATCGGCGTGCGCTCGAAGCGCGGGTGCTCGTGGATCATCGCCGCGGTTTCGAAGCCGTCCATGCCCGGCATGTTCACGTCGAGCAGGATGGCGGCGAAGTCACGCTCCATCAGGCGCGCCAGCGCCTCGGTTCCCGACCCCGCCTTGACGAGCGGATGACCCAGGTCCGCCAGGATCGCCTCGTAGGACAGCAAGCGGGCCGGCTGGTCGTCGACCAGGAGGACCGGCGCGTCCCCGGCCGGTTGCCGCGCCGCGGCAGCACGCGCCCCCGGCGCGGGCCGGGGCACGAAGGGAGCGCCGCCGGACGCGCCGAGCGGACGGTCGTTCCCGCTCATCAGCGGTGGAGCCACATGCGCAGCGCCGACATCAACTGCGGCGTGTTGACCGGCTTGGCCAGGTAGTCCGACGCGCCCGCTTCGAGGCACTTCTCGCGGTCTCCCTTCATCGCCTTGGCGGTGAGCGCGATGATCGGGAGCCGCGCGAAGCGACTGTCGGCGCGGATCTGCCGGATCGTCTCGTAGCCATCCATCTCCGGCATCATGATGTCCATCAGCACGAGCGAGATGCCGTCGGTGTGCTTGACGATCTCGATCGCGTCGCGCCCGTTGCCCGCGCTCACCACCTGCATGCCGTGGCGCTCCAGCACGCTCGACAGGGCGAAGATGTTGCGCACGTCGTCGTCCACCACCAGCACTTTCCGCGCCGTGAGCGCTTCGTCGCCGTGGTTGACCCGCTCGATCAGCCGCTGCTTCGCCTCGGGCAGGTCGCCCACGACGCGGTGCAGGAACAGCGCCGTCTCGTCGAGCAGGCGCTCGGGCGATTGGGCGCCCTTGAGGACGATGCTCTTGGCCATCGTGCGCAGCTTCGCTTCTTCGTCGGCCGTCAGGTCGCGGCCAGTGAACACCACGATGGGCACGTCGCGCATCGCCGGCTCGGCGTGAACGGCGGCGAGCAGGTCGAATCCGCTCATGTCCGGCAGCCGCAGGTCGAGCACCGCGCAGTCGAAGCCGCCCCCGCGCAACGCCGCCAGTCCTTCGGCGCCCGTGCCGACAGCGGTGATCTCCACGTCGTCGTGGCCGAGCAGCTCGGCGATCGACATGCGCTCGGCCGCGCTGTCCTCGATCACCAGCAGGCGTCGCACGCGCGGCTGGGCGAAGCGCTTGAGGCGGTCGAGCGCGTCCTCGAGCGCGTCGGTCGTGACCGGCTTGTTGAGGTAGCTGAACGCACCGCGCGACAGGCCGTGTTGGCGTTCTTCCTCGACCGAGACGATCTGCACGGGGATGTGACGGGTGGCCGGGTCCAGCTTGATCTGGCTCAGCACGCTCCAGCCCAGCATGTCGGGCAGGAACACGTCGAGCGATATGGCGGTGGGCAGGTGCTTGCGCGCCAGCGTGATCGCATCGGCGCCGCGCATGGCCACGATCCCCTTGAAGCCCCGCTCCCGCGCGAGCGAGAGCATCACGCGCGCGTAATGCGGGTCGTCCTCGACGATCAGCAGCGAGGCGTCGTCGGGCTGGAGGTCGTCGCGGTCGTCGCGCAGGTCGTCGACGGGCGTGGCAGGCACGAGGATCGGAGCGGCGAAGGTCGCCGCAGGCTGCGAGGCCGCGCGGGCCCACTCGCCGGCCCGCCCGCCCTGCGATCCCTTGCCCGAAGCGGGCCCCGCGTAAGCGATCGGCAGGAAGAGCGTGAATGTGCTGCCTCGCTCGGGCGTGCTGGTCAACCGGATCTCGCCGCCCAGCAACTGCGCGAGCTCCCGACTGATCGCCAGGCCCAGGCCCGTACCCCCGTACTTGCGTGCAGTGCCGGCATCGGCCTGCTGGAACGCCTCGAAAATGATCCGCTGCTTTTCGGCCGGGATGCCGATGCCGGTGTCGGTCACCGAGATCTCGACGACCTTGGCGGCCGCGTCGAGCACCGCGTTGTCCGGGCTCCAGCCGCCGCTGGCGACGCCCACCCGCAGGCGCACGCCCCCCTTCTCGGTGAACTTGAAGGCGTTCGACAGCAGATTCTTGAGGACCTGCAACAAGCGCTTGGGATCGGTGTGGATCGCGCGGCCCAGCGCTGGATCGAACTCGGCGGAAAAGCCCAGGCCGCGCGACTCGGCCACGTGGCGGAAGCCGCGCTCGATCGTCTCGCGAAGCCCGGCGAAGGGAAGCTCCTCGCTCTCGACAGTCACGGTGCCCGACTCGATCTTCGACAAGTCGAGGATGTCGCTGATCAGGTTGAGCAGGTCGGTGCCCGCGGCGTGGATGGTCTTGGCGAACTCCACCTGTCGCGGCGACAGGTTGCTCTCCGCGTTCTCGGCGAGCTGCTGCCCCAGGATCAGGATCGAGTTGAGCGGCGTGCGCAGCTCGTGCGACATGTTGGCCAGGAACTCGGACTTGTAGCGCGACGTGAGCGCCAGTTCGGCCGCCTTCTCCTCCACCGCGCGCCTGGCCTGCTCGATCTCGCGGTTCTTCCGCTCGACCTCGGCGTTCTGCGCCGCGAGCAGCTGCGCCTTCTGGGCCAATTCGTCGTTGGTCTGCTGCAGCTCGCTCTGCCGGGTCTGCAGCTCGACCGCGAGCTGCTGGGACTGCTTGAGCAGGCCCTCGGTGCGCATCGTCGCCTCGATCGTGTTCAGCACGATGCCGATCGATCCCGTGAGCTGCTCCAGGAAGCTCACCTGCGACGCCGTGAAGCCACGCAGCGCGGCCAGCTCCACCACCGCCTTGACCTCGCCTTCGAAGAGCACCGGAAGCGCGATCACCGATCGCGGCCGGATCGAGAAGAGCCCCGAGCGGATCTTGATCGACTCTGGCACGATATCGGCGACCAAGATCCGCTGCCGCTCGATCGCGCACTGCCCGACGATGCCCTCGCCGAAGTGGATCTCGACCTCGCCCTCGGGGCGCGCGTCGGCATAGCCGGCGAGCCGACGCAGCCGCGGCGCCGCGCCGTCGGCGTCGATCACGCGGTAGACCACGCCCTGCTGCGCATCCACCAGGGGCGCCAGCTCGGACAGCAGCATCTGCGCCACCGCGTACAGGTCGCGCTGGCCTTGCAGCATGCGGCTGAACTTGGCGAGGTTGGTCTTGAGCCAGTCCTGTTCCGCGTTGCGCTCGGTGGTCTCGCGCAGGTTGCGGATCATCGCGTTGATGTAGTTCTTGAGGTCGGCCACCTCGCCGCTGGCGTCGACGTCGATCGACCGCGTCAGGTCGCCCTTGGTGACCGCGGTGGCGACCTCGGCGATCGCGCGGACCTGCGTCGTCAGGTTCGCGGCCAGCAGGTTGACGTTGGCCGTCAGGTCCTTCCAGGTGCCGGCCGCGCCGGGAACGTTGGCCTGCCCGCCCAGGCGTCCCTCGACGCCCACCTCGCGCGCCACGGTCGTGACCTGGTCGGCGAAGATCGCGAGCGTCGAGGTCATCGCGTTGATCGTGTCGGCCAGCGCCGCCACCTCTCCCTTCGACTCGACGGTGAGCTTCTGGCGCAGGTCGCCGTCGGCCACCGCGGTCACCACCTTCACGATGCCGCGCACCTGGTTCGTGAGGTTGGCGGCCATCACGTTGACGTTGTCCGTCAGGTCCTTCCAGGTGCCGGCGACACCGGGCACTTCGGCTTGGCCGCCCAGCCTGCCCTCGGTGCCCACTTCGCGCGCCACGCGCGTCACCTCGGCGGCGAAGCCGTTGAGCTGGTCCACCATCACGTTGATGGTGTCCTTGAGCTGGAGGATCTCGCCGCGGGCGTCGACCGTGATCTTGCGCGACAGGTCGCCCGAGGCGATGGCCGTGGCGACCTCGGCGATGTTCCTCACCTGGCCGGTGAGGTTGCCCGCCATCAGGTTCACGTTGTCGGTCAGGTCCTTCCAGGTGCCGGCCACCCCCGGCACGTTGGCCTGGCCGCCCAGGCGCCCTTCGGTGCCGACTTCGCGCGCCACGCGGGTCACCTCGGACGCGAAGCCGTTGAGCTGGTCCACCATCGTGTTGATGGTTTCCTTGAGCTGCAGGATCTCGCCGCGCACGTCCACCGTGATCTTGCGCGACAGGTCTCCGGAAGCGATCGCCGTCGACACCTCCGAGATGTTGCGCACCTGCGCCGTCAGGTTGCCGGCCATCGAGTTGACCGAGTCGGTCAGGTCCTTCCAAGTACCGGCGACACCGGGCACATCGGCCTGGCCGCCGAGCTTGCCGTCGGTGCCGACCTCCCTAGCCACGCGCGTCACCTCGGACGCGAAGCCGTTGAGCTGGTCCACCATCGTGTTAATGGTGTCCTTGAGCTGGAGGATCTCGCCGCGGGCGTCGACGGTGATCTTCCGGCTGAGGTCCCCGGAGGCGATGGCGGTGGCCACTTCGGCGATGTTCCTCACCTGGCCGGTGAGGTTGCCCGCCATCAGGTTCACGTTGTCGGTCAGGTCCTTCCAGGTGCCGGCCACGCCTTGGACGTTGGCCTGGCCGCCCAGCTTGCCGTCCGTGCCGACCTCGCGAGCCACGCGCGTGACTTCCGACGCGAAGCTGCGCAGCTGGTCGACCATCGTGTTGATCGCTTCCTTGAGCTGCAGGATCTCGCCGCGCACGTCCACCGTGATCTTGCGCGACAGGTCGCCGTTGGCCACCGCGATGGTCACTTCCGAGATGTTCCTGACCTGCGCGGTCAGGTTGTTGGCCATCGAGTTGACGTTGTCGGTCAAGTCTTTCCACGTGCCGGCCACGCCGGGCACCTGGGCCTGTCCGCCGAGCTTGCCCTCGGTGCCCACCTCGCGCGCCACCCGCGTCACTTCGGACGCGAAGCCGTTGAGCTGGTCGACCATCACGTTGATGGTGTTCTTGAGCTCCAGAATCTCGCCCTTGACGTCCACGGTGATCTTGCGCGACAGGTCGCCACGGGCCACCGCGGTCGTGACCTCGGCGATGTTCCTCACCTGGCCGGTGAGGTTGCCGGCCATCGCGTTGACCGAGTCGGTCAGGTCCTTCCAGGTGCCCGCCACGCCCGGCACGATGGCTTGCCCGCCGAGCTTGCCCTCGGTGCCGACTTCGCGCGCCACGCGGGTCACCTCGGACGCGAAGCCGTTGAGCTGGTCCACCATCGTGTTGATGGTTTCCTTGAGCTGCAGGATCTCGCCGCGCACGTCCACCGTGATCTTGCGCGACAGG
>ERZ1066118.136-NODE-136-length-77556-cov-16.554212_pt1 | contig 77556 bp, 75 predicted proteins | sample MGYA00382765_ERZ1066118 | MGnify/ENA primary metagenome ERZ1066118 (study PRJEB33369, sample SAMEA5778348) | biofilm metagenome | biome: Industrial cooling water; feature: Water cooling tower basin; material: Biofilm | place: United Arab Emirates | collected...
GGGCGGCGCAGGCAACGGCGCGGGCTACGCGTCCGCGGGCGCGGTGCCAGCCGTGCCGCCCGGCGGCGCCGCCGCGGGCGGCGCGGGCTTGGGCGGGGCGCAGGGGGCCGTGGGCTTCGGCTACGCGGGCGGCCATGGCGCGCACGGCGCCCATGGCAGCGCCGCGATCACCCTGCGCGAGCTGCCGCTGGACCTGCCGCTGCGCGAGGCGCGCGACGCCTTCGAGCGGGCCTACTTCGAGCACCACCTGTCGCGCGAGCACGGCAGCATGACCCGCGTGGCCGAGCGCACCGGCCTGGAGCGGACGCACCTGTACCGCAAGCTCAAGCAGCTGGGCATCGACCTGTCCAAGGGCGTCTGGCGCAAGGGCGCCCAGTGACGTCCCGGGCGCCGCTGGCCGCACCCGACGCCTGACCGACGGCCGGGGCGCGCTTGAAAATCATCCTGCTCGGGGCCGGCCGCGTCGGCGAATCCGTCGCCGAAAGCCTGGTGTCCGAGCGCAACGACATCACGGTGGTCGACACCGATCCGTCGCGCCTCGTCTCGCTGGCCGCGCGCTTCGACCTGCGCACCGTCACCGGCAACGGCATCCAGCCCTCGGTGCTGCGCGACGCCGGCGCCGAGGACGCCGACCTGCTGATCGCGGTGACGGCGCGCGACGAGACCAACCTGGTCGCGTGCCGCATCGCCGCGCAGTCCTTCAACGTGCCCACCCGCATCGCGCGGGTGCGCTCGGCGGAGCTCCTGGCCGCGCGCGACCTGACCGGCCCCGACGGCTTCTGTGTCGACCACCTGATCTGCCCCGAGCAGACGGTGTGCGACACCATCGCCCGCCTCATCGAGTTCCCCGAGGCGCTGCAGGTGCTGGAATTCGCCGGCGGGCGCGTCGCGCTGATCGCGGTGCGGGCGGTGGCCGGCGGTCCGCTCGTGTCGCAGCCCATCCGGGAGCTGGCGCAGCACCTGCCCAAGGTCGATACGCGCATCGTCGCCATCTTCCGCAACGACGCGGCCATCCCGGTGGAGGGCGACACCCGCATCCAGCCCGGCGACGAAGTGTTCTTCCTGGCTGCCAGCGGCCAGATCCGCACCGTCATGGCGGAACTGCGCAAGATGGACAAGCCGGTGCGGCGCGTCATGATCGCCGGCGGCGGCAACATCGGCCTGCGGCTGGCGCGCGCGCTGGGCACTGACTACCAGGTCAAGATCATCGAGGCCAGCCGCGAGCGCTGCAGCTACCTGTCGACGCAACTGCCGGCGGCCACCCTGGTGCTGCAGGGCGACGGCACCGACGAGGGGCTGCTGGTCGACGAGAACGTGGACGCGATGGATCTCTTCGTGGCGGTCACGTCCGACGACGAGAACAACATCATGTCCAGCCTGCTGGCCAAGCGCATGGGCGCGCGGCGGGTGATCGCGCTGATCAACCGCAAGGCCTACGCCGACCTGATGCAGGGCAGTCGCATCGACATCGCGATCGTGCCCGCGCAGGCCACCATCGGCGAGTTGCTCACGCACGTGCGCCGTGGCGACGTGGCGCGCCTGCACTCGCTGCGCCGCGGCGCGGCCGAGGCGCTGGAGTTCGTCGCGCACGGCGACCCGGGCTCGTGCAGGGCGATCGGCCGGCGCATCGAGGCCATCGGCCTGCCGGCCGGCGCCACCATCGGCGCGCTGGTGCGCGCCACGCCAGGCGGCGGCTCGCAGGTCGTCATCGCCCACCATGACACCGTCATCGAGGCCGAAGACCACGTCATCGTCTTCGTCGCCAACAAGGCGTTGATCCCGCGGGTCGAGAAGCTCTTCCAGGTGGGCGTCGGCTTCTTCTAGCCGCCGCGGGGCGCTTGTCCTTTGGGGTTAACCCGGATCGTGTTGCGCGCCGTAGAGCCTTAACGTGCGAGCTTCGTCCGCAAAACGCGACGAGCCGATAACGATTCACCCGGAGACATCCACATGACACAAGGCACGCAAGCCGCTCCGACCCGCCGCCGCTTCCTCGCCGGAGCGGGCGCTGCCACCGCCGGTGCGGCGACGCTGGGCTTCCCGATGATCGCCACGGCGCAGACCACCACGCTGCGCTTCCAGTCGACCTGGCCGGCCAAGGACATCTTCCACGAGTACGCCAACGACTTCGCCAACAAGGTGAACGCCATGTCCGGCGGGCGCCTGAAGATCGAGGTCCTGCCGGCTGGTGCCGTCGTCAAGGCCTTCGAGCTCCTCGACGGCGTCAACAAGGGCCTGCTCGACGGCGGCCACGGCGTGCTGGCCTACTGGTACGGCAAGAACTCCGCGGTGGCGTTGTGGGGCTCTGGTCCGGCCTTCGGCATGGACCCCAACATGATGCTGGCCTGGCACGAGTACGGCGGTGGCCGCGCGCTGCTGGACGAGATCTACAAGACGATGAACATGGACGTCCAGTCCTTCGTCTACGGGCCGATGCCCACGCAGCCGCTGGGCTGGTTCAAGAAGCCGGTCACCAAGCCCGAGGACATGAAGGGCCTGAAGTTCCGCACCGTGGGCCTGGCGGTGGACGTGTTCACCAAGCTCGGCGTGGCGGTCAACGCGCTGCCCGGCGCCGAGATCGTGCCCGCGATGGACCGCGGCCTGCTGGACGCGGCCGAGTTCAACAACGCGTCGTCCGACCGCGTGCTCGGCTTCCCGGACGTGGCCAAGGTCTGCATGCTGCAGAGCTTCCACCAGCCGTCCGAGAACTTCGAGGTCGTCTTCAACAAGAAGAAGTACGACTCGCTGCCCGACGACATGAAGAACATCATCAAGTACGCGGTGCAGGCGTCCAGCGCGGACATGAGCTGGAAGGCGGTCGACCGCTACTCCAAGGACTACGTCGAGCTGGAGAAGTCCGGCGTCAAGTTCTACAAGACGCCCGACAGCATCCTGCGCGCCCAGCTCAAGGCCTGGGACGAGGTGGTCCAGGCCAAGTCGGCCGAGAATCCCCTGTTCAAGAAGGTGATCGACTCGCAGCGCGAGTTCGCGCAACGCGCCGGCCGCTGGCAGAGCGACACGCTGGTCGACTTCAAGATGGCCTACAACCACTACTTCCGCACCGGCGGCCAGCAGGCCCCGGCCAAGAAGGCCTGATGGCCATGCCCCGGCCGACACGAGCCGGGGCGGCGAAGCTGTGTAACGGCTCGGCCCCGCCGCATCCGCGTCGGGGCCGCTCGCCATGATCATCCGGGCGCCTGCTCGGGACTGAAAAAAACCAATGCAACGCTTCTTGCTGACCGTCGACAAGATTTCCACCTTCGCCGGGCACCTGTTCGCCTGGCTGATCATCGGGCTCACCCTGCTGATCTGCTTCGAGGTGTTCTCCCGGTACGTGCTCAATACCCCGCACCCCTGGGTCTTCGACGGACAGATGATGCTGTACGGGGTGCTGTTCATGATGGCGGGCGCCTACACGCTGGCCAAGAACGGGCATGTCCGCGGCGACGTGCTCTACGGCTTCTTCACGCCCCGCACGCAAGCCTTCTTCGACCTGGTGCTGTATCTCGTCTTCTTCGTGCCGGGCGTGGCGGCGCTCGCCTGGGCCGGCTGGACCTTCGCCGGCGAATCCTTCGCGATCCGCGAGCACTCGTCCGTCACCGCGGACGGCCCGCCCATCTATCCATTCAAAGCCTTCATCCCGGTGGCAGGGTTCTTGTTGCTGCTGCAGGGCGTGGTGGAGATCATCCGCTGCGTGCTGTGCCTGCGCGACGGCCATTGGCCCAACCGCGAAGAGGACGTCGAGGAAGTCGACGTCGAGAAACTGAAGGCGATGGTGTCGCACCCGGGCGAGGGCACGCACGCCGTCGGCCCCGTCAGCGCCGCTGGGGAGCGCTGAGCCATGCGCAAGGAACTCTGGTTCGGCCTCACGATCATGGCCCTGATCGTCGCGGGCATCGCCTTCTTCATGCCCTGGGGCAACGTCACCAACGGTCACCTCGGGCTCCTGATGCTCGGGCTGGTGGTGGTGGCGATCATGCTTGGCTTTCCCACGGCCTTCACGCTGATGGGCATGGGGATGCTGTTCGCGTACTTCGCGTACTCGCAGTCCGACCCCGGCAACGCGATGGAGCGCGTGCTCGACCTGATGGTGCAGCGCACCTTCAGCGTCATGACCAACGACGTGCTCATTTCCATCCCGCTCTTCGTCTTCATGGGCTATCTGGTCGAGCGGGCCAACCTCATCGAGAAGCTGTTCCGCTCGCTGCACCTGTCGCTGGCTCGCCTGCCGGGCGCGCTCGCCGTGGCCACGCTGTTCACCTGCGCGGTGTTCGCCACCGCCACGGGCATCGTGGGCGCCGTGGTGACGCTGATGGGCCTGCTGGCCCTGCCGGCAATGCTGCGCGCCGGCTACAGCACGCAGATCTCGGCGGGCACCATCACCGCGGGCGGCTGCCTGGGCATCCTGATCCCGCCTTCGGTCATGCTGATCGTGTACGGCGCCACCGCCGGCGTGTCGGTGGTGCAGCTGTACGCGGGCGCCTTCTTCCCGGGCATCATGCTGGCCGGGATGTACGTCCTGTACGTCGTCGTGCTGGCCAAGCTCAGGCCGGCCATGATGCCGCCGCTGTCGGCCGCCGACCGGGTCGTGCCGCTGTCGCCGGTCAACGCCGCGCTGGCGCCGATGCACGGCACGCGCGCGCTCACGGGCCTGCTGGGCGCCCTCAAGGGACGCCGGAACGCCGACATCCCCGCGGGTCGCATCGTGCGCGAGCTGTTCATCGCGTTGCTGCCCGCGTTGATGTTCGCCGCTGTGCTGGGGCTGATGTGGCGCTCGGCCACCGCACCGGCCGCCGCGGACTTCGAGGTGCCGGCCTCCATGCAGATGGGCGGCGAGCGCAGCGACAGCGGTGGCCTGGCCGAGCCGCCCTCGGCGGGCGGGCTGGCCGAGCCGCCGGCCGAAGGCGGACTGGCCGAGCCCCCGGCCGAGGGCGGTGTGTCGGAGCCCCCCGCCGAAGGTGGCGTCGCCGAGCCGCCCGCGGCCGGCGGCAGCGTCGCCGAGCCCCCAGGCGCGGCCTCTGGTGCCGACGCGCCCGTCGCGGGTGCGGGCGGCGTGGCCGAGCCGTCCGCCGGTGCGCAAACCGACGGCGCGGCTGCGGCACGCAAGGACGTGCCCCGCTGGTTCTGGATCACGGCGGGCGTGGGCACGCTGCTGCTGGTCGGCTTCTACGCGGTGATGACGTGGACGCGCTTGGAAGTCTTCAAGATGCTGCTGTCGTCGTTCTTCCCGCTCGCCTTCATGATCCTGGCGGTGCTCGGGACGATCGTCTTCGGCCTGGCCACGCCAACAGAGGCGGCCGCGGTCGGATCGGCCGGCGGCGTGTTGCTGGCGCTGGCCTACCGCCAGCTCAACCTCAAGATGATGCAAGAGTCGGTCTACCTGACCGCCAAGACCAGCGCGATGGTGTGCTGGCTGTTCGTGGGCAGCTCCATCTTTTCGGCGGCTTTCGCCCTGCTGGGCGGGCAGGAGTTGATCGAGCAGTGGGTGCTGTCGCTCGGCCTCACCAAGATCCAGTTCCTGTTGCTGTCGCAGGTCATCATCTTCCTGCTGGGCTGGCCGCTGGAGTGGACCGAGATCATCGTGATCTTCATGCCCATCTTCATCCCGCTGCTGGACAACTTCGGGGTCGACCCGCTGTTCTTCGGGCTGCTGGTGGCGCTGAACCTGCAGACCGCGTTCCTGTCCCCGCCAGTGGCGATGGCGGCCTTCTACTTGAAGGGCGTGGCACCGCCGCACGTGACGCTGAACCAGATCTTCGCGGGGATGCTGCCGTTCATGGGCATCCAGGTGATCGCGCTGGCCATGCTCTACGCCTTCCCCGCGATCGGGCTGTGGCTGCCGCAGGTCCTCTACAGGTGACGTGACGTGATGTGGCGCGGCCGGGCCATGTCCGGCGCGCTCCCCGCGCGGGGCTAGAATCCCGGGCTTCGGTCCACCGAGCCGCCTTGCGCGGTCACACCTCCCGGCATGCTCGCCACCGCCCACGCGCTGGGCCTGCTCCTGCTCGCGTTTTCGGCGTCCTACTTGCTGCCGATCGGCTGGGCCGCCGCCCAGGGTGACAGTGCGTCGCTGGCCGTCTTCGGCGCCAGCGGGGCCGGCACGCTTCTCGTCGCCCTGGTGCTGTGGCTGCCGGCTCGACGCCACCGCAGCGATCTGCAGCCGCGCGACGGCTGCTTGCTGGCGGTCGCGGGTTGGTTGTGCGCCGCGTCGTCGGCGGCCGTGCCACTGGCCCTCACCATCCCGCAACTGACGCCGGGGCAGGCCTTCTTCGAAGCGCTGTCGGCGCTGACCGCCACGGGCGCCACCACCGTCGTCGGGCTGGATGCGCTGCCGGCCTCGGTGAATCTGTGGCGGTGCACCCTGGCTTGGGTGGGCGGCATGGCGGTCCTCCTGTTGGCGGTCGCGTTGCTGCCCCTGCTGGGCGTGGGGGGCATGCAGCTGTTCCGCGCCGGCGCGCCGGGGCCGCTCAAGGAAGGACGCCTGCTGCCGCGCCTGGCACAGACCGCGCGCAGTCTCTGGACCCTGTACGCCGGGCTGACCATCGCCTGCCTGCTCGCGCTGCGCGTGGCCGGGCTGTCCTGGCTGGACGCGACCGGACACGCGATGTCCGCCGTCTCGCTGGGGGGCGTCTCGACGCGCGACGCCTCGGTCGCGGCCTTCGATTCGCCGCTGGTCGAGATCGTCCTCGCGGCGTTCATGCTGCTGTCGGTGCTCAACTTCGCCACGCACCACGTGGCGCTGCGCCGCCGCAGCCTCGCACCTTACCGTGCCGACCCGGAGGCGCGCGCCGTGCTGCTGCTGTCGGCGGCCAGCGTGGTCATGATCGCGCTGCTGCTCGACGCGCAGGACGTGGCTGAAACGCTGCCGCAGGCGTTGCGCCATGCGGGCTTCGCCGTCGTGTCCGCGGCCACGACCACCGGCTTCGCGGGCCCCGACACCGGCGCATGGCCGATCTTCGCTTCGTTCTGGCTGCTGTTCCTCTGCACCGTCAGCGCGTCCGCGGGCTCGGTGGGCGGTGGCATCAAGATGGTGCGCGCGATGGTGCTGGTCAAGCAGTCCGGGCGGGAGCTGGCGCGCCTGGCCCATCCGCGGGCGATCAACCCACTGTCCATCGGCGGCGCGCTCATCGACAACAAGGTGATCTTCGCGGTGTTGGGATTCATGCTGTTCTACGGCCTGACGGCGGGAGCGCTGACCATGGCGATGCTGGCCACCGGCCTGGATCTCCAGGACGCGCTCGCCTCGGTGCTGGCCTGCCTGAACAACACCGTGCCGGGCGTGGGCATGCTGGCCGCCCCGGGCGCTCCGTTGGCGCTGGACGGGCTGCAGCTCGGGCTGCTGGGGTTCGCGATGCTGGCGGGTCGATTGGAGTTGCTGGCGCTCTACGCGCTGCTCACCCCGGCCTTCTGGCGCCGCTGAGGGCTGGCGTGAGCGCCTCGCCCCGAATCCCGGTCTTGCTGCTGGCCGGGCCGGATCCGGCGCTCCTGGACTCGGTGGCTGAGCGGCTCGCTGGCGCGCTGTCCGACCGCGCACGGATCGCCGCCCTGCGAAACGGCATGCCACCCCGGGCGACCCGACCCGTCGGATCGACGCTGGTGGTGCACGATGCGGGTGCGGCTTGCGCCTGCTGCGTCGGCGAGGTCGCCGCCCGGGTCGCCTTGGCCCGGCTGTTGCGCGACGGCGCGGGCGTCGGCGGATGGCAGCGCCTGCTCGTGCTGGCCGGTCCGGGGGCGCATGCGAGCCGTCTGGCCACCCTGTTGGGCGGCGGTTCCGCCCATGGATCGGCCGGCCTGCGCGGCGCGTCTCAGGCTTCGCCGATCGCCGCCGCCCTCGGTCCGCCACGGTGCATCGCGGTGGTGCCGGCGCAACTGCTTGGGCGGCTCGCCACGGTCGCGCCGCCCGCCCGCCGGCTGCTGGTCGACGCGCTGGAGTCCGCCGAAGCATGGCTGGTGGACCCGCCACGGGACGCGGTCGCGGTTCCCCATCCTTCCACCCGACCGAGCGCCAAGCCGACCACCCAGCCGGCCACCGGCATGCCCGATGACGCTCGCGTTCCATGGCGGCCGCGGATCTCCTGGGACGCTCTCGTCGCGATGGCCGGCGATCCGGGCATATCGATTGCATCCCTCTGCAACGAGGGCGGCCCGCCAACCTGAGCGGCCGCCGACGGACCCGCACGGCGCCCGTCAGGCTCTCGGCGCATGCGCCGACCAAGAGCTTCCCGGGCTCCAAAGGCCTGCCGGCGCAACGAGAGGAAGGTCCGAGGCTCCGTGATGAACATGATCTACAACAGCCCGAACTACTGCGTCGTCGAATTCAAGTCCGACGACGAAGCCAGCCCGGACCCCGCCTTCTCGGGTGGGTTCGAGATCATGGACAAGCTCGGGCGGCGGGAGATGTTCCTCGACGGCGCCCTGGCCGAGCACTTTCGCGACAACGTCCAGCAGTTGATCAAAACCGAGCCCACCACGGAGGAAGTCGACGATTTCCTCAGCCAGTTCGAAGGCTTGATGCAGCAGCCCCTGGTGCTGCACTGAACGACTCGCGCGGCGCGTGAGCGCCGCTCGGCATGCCCGGCCGGCGGCCGCCCCCGCCGCGGCTGCGGCACTGCTCCCGTCCCATCGGGCGCTCCTGGACGTTGCAGGCGCGCCTTTGCAGGCGTTGCGGCTCGCCGCATTCGGTGATCGGCGATACTGGTGGCCTGCAGGCCGCCCTCGGCGTCCGCTGTCCGCGTCGTCTACAGTTGTTCCCACGGCAAGCCGTCACGGCGCCAGCCGTTGAGCAGCCCGCGCCGGTCGCGCTCGTCCAGGTCCCCTTCGAAGCCATGCAGGACATTGGTCACCTGCGTGTACCCTGCCGCCTCCAGCGCCTGGCCGGCGAGCACCGACCGGCGCCCCGAACGGCAGATCAGGACCACGGGCCGAGCGCGGTCGCGCGCCAGGGTGTCGACCTCGCCGACGAAGTTAGGATTGAGCTCGGCGCGCAGTTCGTCGGCCCAGCAGACATTGACTGGGCGCAGCGGCTCGCCGGTCTCGCGCGGTACCAGCGCGTGGCCGACCAGGAAGTACTCGGCATCGCTGCGGCAGTCGATGAACAGCGCTTGCGGATGACCGCGCAGGAAATCGTATGCCTCGGTGGGGGTCAGGTGCTTCATCGTTGGAGATCGCGGCGGCGCCGAAGGGCGCACATCCTAAGGGAAGGATCAGGTCGTTGAACGCTTATCCGCGATCGTTCTTTGAGTATGCCTTGACGGCGCTGTTCGTTTTCGCGCTGCCGTTCCTGGCGGCCGCGGCGGGCATGAGTTGGTTCGTCGAGCGGGTGGCCCTGGACAGCAGCACCGCCATTCGTGCGGCGCTGGCCGTCGGCGAGTCGCGCCGCGCGCTCGATGCCCAGCTCACGCAGCTCGAGCGAACCGCCAAGCAGTTGCAGGTGCTGGGCGACAACCTGTTGCGCGAGCGCTACGCATCGCTGCACACCCGTTTCGAATCCACGTTGGACGCCTATCGCGCGGCGGCCCAGAGCGACGCCGAGCGCAGCCGGCTGGCCGAGCTTGGGGTGATCGGCGAGCGCATCGCGCAGGTGGTCGCCACCGAGGCGCCGGACAGCCCGGAGCTCGCCCGCGCGGCGGTCGATTTCGATCGCCTGGCGCAGCTCGCGCAGCAGGCCGGTGCGGCCAGCGACGCCGCGTTGACCGAGCGGCTCGATACGCTGCAGGCGCGCGCCGACCGCGCGATCGGCACTTTCCTCACGGGCGCGGGCGCGTTGTTGGGCGCGGCCGTGCTGCTGGCCTTCGGGTTGGCCCGGGCACTGGCCCGGCCGGTGCGTGCGCTGGCCGCCTCGGTGCGCAGCCTGGGGCAGGGCGACTGGAGCCGGCCGGTCCGGGTGCGCGGGCCGCGCGACCTGGCCGACCTGGGCGATGCGCTGGACCGCTTGCGGCTGCGCCTGGCCGACCTGCAGCGCCAGCGCATCCGGTTCGTCCAGCACGTCTCCCACGACCTGAAGACGCCGCTGGCTTCCCTGCGCGAGGGCAGCGCGCTGCTGGCCGACGGCACCATGGGCGAGCTGTCGTCGTCGCAGCACGAAGTGGTCACGATCCTGGTGCGCATGACCAAGCGCCTGGAGACGATGATCGAGCGGTTGCTGGCCTTCGCCGCGGCCCCGCCCGCCCGCGCGATCGAGCGCCGCGAGTTGCGGTTGGACGAGTTGCTGGCGCGCTCCGTGGAAGAGCAGAAGCTGCAATGGAGCGGCCGGCAGCTCGACGTGCGCGTCGAGGCGCGGCCCGTGCAGGCCATGGTCGACGAGGAGGGCTGGAGGGCCATCGTGGACAACCTGCTGGTCAACGCCATCCGCTTCTCTCCGCCCGGGGGCCTGATCCGCTTGGCGCTGGACGAGACGCCCACGCTGGTGCGCCTGCGCGTCCTCGACGAGGGCCCCGGCATTCCCCCCGACGAGCGCGAGCTCGTCTTCGAACCCTTCTGGACGAAGTCCCGGCCGACCCAGGCCGCCAGCGGCGAGTCCGACCCGCAAGCCGCTTCCGACGGCACGGGCCTGGGCTTGGCGATCGCGCGCGAGCAGGCCCGGCTGCATGGCGGCGAGTTGCGGCTGGCCGATTCGCCGCGCGGCGCCTGCTTCGAGCTGGTGCTGCCGCGGATCAACTGAGGATGCGATGATCACCCGATCGTGCCCACCGAGGGCCGCGCGGCGCGCCGCCGCCGCCCTGACTGCGGTTCTGGCGTCGGTGCAGCTGGTCACGGGCTGCGCCCTGGTGCCCGGGTTCCAGGCGCGGCCCGCGCCCGCGCCCGTGGAGCCCCAGCGTCCGGCTGCCGACGCCGCCGCTGCCGAGGACGGGGCCGATCCCGGTGACGTGCCGATCGGCAGCGCACCGCGGGCCAACGTGCCGGCGGTGCCGCCGCCGCTTCCCGCGCCGGTCCCGGTCGCGCCCCGGCCACCGGAGCCCGACCCGGATCGCCTGCGCGAGCTCGGGGCCCAACTCGAGCGGGCGCGTGCGCAGGCCCGCGAGGCCGACCGTCGCGCCGACCTGGCCGAGCGGCGCGTGGCCGAGGAACGCGCCCGCACCGAGGCCGAACGGGGGCGGGCCGAGAGCGAGCGCCTGCGCGCGGATGCGCTGACCGCCCGCGTCGACGAATTGCAGCGGGCCTTGCAGGCCCTGCGCGAGATCGACCGCAAGCAACTCGACCGCCGGCCCTGAGGCCGGCCCGAGACGCCCGCGAACCAAGCCACACGCCGCACCGGAGCCGCACACGATGTCCGCCTCGATTCTGCTGGTCGATGACGATGCCGACCTGCTTCGCCTCATGACCATCCGGCTGCGCGCCGCCGGCCACGACGTCGCTGCCCACACCGACCCCCATGCCGCGCTCGCGCAGGCCTCCACCCGCGACTTCGACGTCGTGGTGACCGACCTGCGCATGCCCGGCGTGGACGGAATGGAGGTGTTGGCCCGGATCCACGCCCGGACGCCCACCGTGCCCGTGATCGTGCTGACCGCGCACGGCACCATTCCCGAAGCGGTGGCCGCCACGCGCGCAGGCGCCTACGGCTTTCTCACCAAGCCCTTCGACAGCGCGCAGCTGCTCGACACGGTCGGCCAGGCGCTGGCGGCCACTGGTCACGGCCCGGCCGCCAGCGCCGGCACCGATGCCGAGGCCACCGGCAACGGCGCGGCGCTCAGCACCGGCACCGCGCCGGGGGAAGCCGACGACACGCTCGGCATCCGCACCGGCATCGTCACGCGCTCGCCGATGATGCGCGAGGTGCTGCGCCGCGCGGCGCTGGCCGCCGCCAGCGAGGTGCCGGTGATGGTGCTGGGCGAATCCGGCACCGGCAAGGAGCTGCTGGCACGCGCCATCCACCGCCTGAGCCCCCGCACCGGGCGGCCCTTCGCGGCGCTGAACTGCGCGGCGCTTCCGGAGGCGCTCTTCGAGAGCGAGCTCTTCGGCCACGAGAAGGGGGCCTTCACCGGCGCGCAGCATGCCCACCTGGGCGTGTTCCGCGGCGCCGAAGGGGGCAGCGTCTTCCTGGACGAGATCGGCGACATGCCGGCCGCGCTGCAGGCCAAGTTCCTGCGGGTGCTGCAGGACCGCGAGGTGCGGCCGGTGGGTGGCCTTCGCGCCCATCCGATCGACGTGCGGATCATCTCGGCCACGCACCGCGACCTGGAAGAAGCGCTGTCCTCGGGAGGTTTCCGCGAGGATCTCTACTATCGCCTCAAGGGCGTCGTGCTGAAGCTGCCGACCTTGGCCGAGCGCCGCGAAGACATCGTTCCCCTGGCGCAGCGCTTCGTCGCGGAGTTGGCCGAACGCGGCCCGGGCGCCGCGACGGCCGGGTCCGAGCCGCGCCCGGTCAAGCGGCTGTCGCCCGAAGCGCTCGAGCTGCTGGTGGCCGCGCCTTGGCCGGGCAACGTGCGGCAGCTGCGCAACGTGGTTCAGCAGTCGGCCGTGCTGTCGCCCGGCGACGTGATCCCGGCGTCGGTCGTTGCGCTGGCCATCGACGGTCGTCGGGAGTCGGTGCAGCCGCTGGAGATCGCCCGGCGCGAGTTCGAGCGCGACTATCTCGTGCGCGTGCTGCGGCTGTCGGGCGGCAGCGTGGCCCGGGCCGCGCAACTGGCCCAGCGCAACCGTCAGGACTTCTACAAGTTGATGAAGCGGCATTCGCTGGAGCCCGCCATGTTCCGCAACACGGCGGACGCGCGCGAGGACTAGCCGGCCGTCGCTACAGCCTCGGTAGCGCCCTTGTCGTCGTTCCGCGACAGTCGCTGGAGCCGCATCCGCGCTGGCATTGCCGTCCATCGGCCGACGGACGGCGCCCCGGGTTGTCGCCGCTTTGCGACGCCAGCCACCGCACGGGTCCGTGCACCGCAGCACGCGTCGGCGGCAAGTGCTTGATCTTCAACCATTAGCCGCAAGTGGCATACCGCTTGCGGCTGGGTCGGGTCCGTCAAGCCTGTCGTGGAGGGCGCATGAACGAATCCGCGTTGTTGCCGGCGTACGTGCCGGGGGAATTCCTGTCGGTCGGCGTGCGCGTCGATTGGCAGCTGGTCGGCACCGGTGGCCTGCTGGTCGACGCCGGGACCATCGCCCGGGCCGCCGACGACCGGGCCCGGTTGCGCTGGCCCGCGCAGCGGTTGCCGGCCAGCAGCGGTTGGCGCCCGGGCGACGCCCCGGGCATGCTGCGCTACGCCAGCCTGCAGCACGCCGGCCCCTTGGACGGCCTGCGTGCGGAGCTGCGCGGGGCGCTGGCCGCGATGTCGCGCCTCGCGCAGCGCCGCGGGCTGGCGCTGGCCGGCGGCGGCCTGCACCCGCTGCAGGGTTGGACCCGCACGGCCGCGCTGCAGCCGCCGCGGCCGCACCACCCGTTCCGTGTCGGCACGCTGTCCATCCGCATCGGCTGCGTGGAGGCGGACGCGGCGGTGCGACTGGCGCAGGCGATGTCGCGCTTCGCGCCCCATGTCGCGGCGCTCGCCGCGTCGTCGCCGATGGCGCAAGGCGTCGACACCGGCCTGGATTCGGCGCGCCTGCAGACCCTGCACTTGCGCCCGGGGGCGTGCGCGCTGCCCTGGTGCGCCGACTGGGCCGGGTACCGCGCCGCCTGGTTCCGCGCGGCGCGCGCCGGCACCTTGGTGCTGCGCGACGGCGAGCCGCCTTGGGATGTGCGGCCGCTGTCGTCGCCCGGCTGCATCGAGCTGCGGGTCGCCGACACGCCGCTGGCGCTCGAGCAGGTGGTGCGGCTGGCCGCATTGGCACGGTGCCTGGCGCGTTGGCTGGAGCTCGAACACCCCTTCGAGCCGGATGCCGGCGACAACGCGCTGCATGCGCACAACCGCATGGCGGCGGCGCGCCATGGCTTCTCCGCGCGGCTGGTCAAGCGCGACGGCCGGATGCCATGGCTGCATGAGGACCTGACCGCGCTGCTGGAGCGGTTGGCGCCGCACGCCCGGGCCTTGGACTGCGGCGCCGAGTTGGAAGCCCTGGCGCTGCGCACCCGCATGGGGGTCAACGATGCGCACGCGATCCGACAGTGGCATGCCGATGGCCACGACGCGGCGCGCGTCGTGGGCCTGGCCGCGCGCCTGCTGGCCGACGAGGTCAGGGGCGACCCCGGGCCACCCGCCCCGGCGGCGCCCGGCCGCTGGCGGGTGCCGGCGGTCGCGCGGGCCGAGCGGGTGGTGTCGCTGACCCGTGCGGCCTACGCCGCATGCGACGCGCGCCCACGCTGACACCACGGCCGGCCCAAAGACCGGCCCGGCCGGCCCGGCCGGCCCGGGCGGGCCGATTCGACCGGCCGATCAGCCGATCAGCCGCACCAGCCACAACGACAGGCCAGGGAACGCCACCAGCAGCGCGGTGCGCAGGAAGTCGCTCGCCAGGAAGGGCAGCACGCCACGGTAGCTCTCGCCGATCGGCACGTCGCGCGCCATGCCGTTCACCACGTACACGTTCAGCCCCACGGGCGGCGCGATCAGGCCGATCTCCACCACCATCAGCACCAGGATCCCGAACCAGATCGCCTTCTCGGCAGGCGGCAGCCCCAGGTCCAGCCCCATCACCAGCGGGAAGAAGATCGGGATGGTGAGCAGGATCATCGACAGCTCGTCCATCACCGCGCCCAGCGCCACGTAGAAGAGCAGGATGGCGACCACCACCAGCAGCGGCGGCAGGCCCAGCGCGCCCACCGCGGCCGCCAGCTGGTTGGGCACCTGCGTCAGCGCCAGCGCCGAGTTCAGCATGTCGGCGCCCAGGAAGATCAGGAAGATCATCGCGCTGCTCTCGGCCGTGGCCAGGAACGCCGCCTTGATGCGCGACCAGCCCAGCTCGCGCCGCAGCACGCCGGCCAGGAACGTGGCGGCCGCGCCCACGGCGGCCGCCTCGGTCGGCGTGAACACCCCGCCGTAGATGCCGCCGAACACCAGCAGGAAGATGGCCGCGATCGGCCACACGCCACGGGCGCTGTCCAGCAGCGCCGCGCGGGTGGCCGCCTGCGCTTCCGGCGCCTGGCCCGGCACCAGCCGCACGTAGATCGCGATGGCGGCGATGTACCCGGCCGTGGCGATGAGCCCCGGGATGAACGCCGCCGCGAAGAGCTTCGCGATGTTCTGCTCGGTGAGGATGCCGTAGATCACCAGCACCACCGACGGCGGGATCATGATGCCGAGCGTGCCGCCGGCAGCCAGCGTGGCCGTGGCCAGCCGCCCGGAATAGCCGTGGCGGCGCATCTCGGGCAGCGCGACCGAGGCGATGGTCGCAGCGGTGGCCATGGACGAGCCGCACACCGCGCCGAAGGCGGCGCACGCCAGGACGCCCGCCATCGCCATGCCGCCCTTGAAATGCCCGAGCAGCGCGTTGGCGAAGCCGAACAGCGACTTCGACAGTCCCCCCTGCGTGGCGAACTGCCCCATCAGCAGGAAGAGCGGGATGACCGACAGCTCGTAGGAGGTGAAGCGCGCCTCGGCGCTGCCCTTCAAGTAATTGAGCAGCATGGGCGTGCCGCTCTGCATCACGAAGCCCACCACCCCCGACACGAACATCGCCACCGCGATCGGCACGCGCACCGCCATCAGCCCGAGCATCAGGGTGAAGAGCAGCAGGCACATCTGCAGCGCGGTCACCGGCCTGCCTCCCGGCGCTCGACGCGGACGCTCCGACGACGCTCGTTGCGCCCGCTCACTGGCGCACCTGCCCGTCGGTGGCCACGCCCCGCTGGCCCGTCGCGGCCATGTACACCCCGATCAGCGCGGTCAGCGCCAAGGGCGGCACCATCGACGCGTAGGTGAGCCATTCCGGCCACTGCAACAGCATCGAGGTCTCGCCCGTTTCCAGCTTGCCCAGCGCCCCGCTCCAGGTGCGCCAAGCCAGGAGCCCAAGAGATGCCGCCAGCAGCAGCGCGCCCAAGCGGTCCAGCAGGTCGCGCGCGCCGCTGGAGGTGCGCGCCGTGAAGAAGTCCACGATGATGTTGCCGCCCCGCCATTGGCAGATCGGCATGAAGGCGGTGACCACGAAAGCCATCGCCACTTCCACCAGTTCGGTGTCGCCCAGGAGCGGCGCGCCGAACAACGCCCGCCCCACGATGCTCCAGGTCGACATCAAGGTGATGCCCACCAGCGCCAACCCGCCCAGGTAGGCGAACAGGCGCGCGAGCAGCTCGATCAGGATTCTCATGGTCAGGCATGTCTACAGGATTGGTCGCCGGGGACGGTCGGTCGCCGCCGGTCGGGCAGTGTAGCGGTCGCGTAGACTAGCCGGATCCGGCAGGAGGAGACACGGCGAAATGCTCAGCCGATCACTGAACGAGCGCATCACGCGCGTTGGGCCCGGCACTCCGGCCGGCGCGCTGCTGCGTCGCTACTGGCAGCCGGTGGCGCTGCTGGACGAACTCGACGCCACCGACCGCCCGGTGAAGGCCGTGCGCCTGTTGGGCCAAGACTTCGTGCTCTTCCGCGATGCCGACGGGCGCCTGGGCCTGCTGGACCGCGACTGCCCGCACCGCGGCGCCGACCTCGCCTTCGGCCGCCTGGAAGCGGGCGGGCTGCGCTGCCTCTTCCATGGCTGGGCCTTCGACGTGCAGGGCCGCTGCATCGAAACCCCGGGCGAACCCGCCGGCAGCCGCCTGCACGAGCGCGTGCGTCAGCGCGCGTATCCGGTGGTGGCGCGCGGCGGCATCGCGTGGGCCTACGTGGGCGAGGGCGATCCCCCCGCGCTTCCGGCCTTCGACTGCTTCGAGGCGCCCGACAGCCATGTCTTCGCGTTCAAGGGGCTGTGGGCCTGCAACTGGCTGCAGGCGCTGGAGGTCGGCATCGATCCGGCGCACGCGTCCTTCCTGCATGTCTACTTCGAGGACGAGGACCCCACCGCCAGCTACGGCCGCCAGTTCCGCAGCGCCTCCAGCGACACCGACATGCCGATGACGCGCGTGCTGCGCGAGTTCAACCGGCCGGAGATCCGCCTGGAGAAGACACCCTGGGGCCAGCGCCTGCTGACCTTGCGCGCGATCGACGACGCCCGCACGCACGTGCGCGTGACCAACACGATCTTCCCGCAGGCTTTCCAGATCCCGATGTCGGACGAGATCACCATCACCCAATGGCACGTGCCGGTGGACGACGTGAACACCTACTGGTTCACGATGTTCACGAGCTACGGCGCGCCCATCGACAAGCCGCGCTTCCGCGACATCCGCCTGGCCACCTACCCGGCGCCGCACTACCGGCCGGTGGTGGGCCGCCACAACGACTGGGGCTACGACCCGCAGCAGCAGCGCACCCAGACCTACACCGGCATGGGCCACGACATCAACATCCATGACCAGTGGGCCTGCGAATCCCAGGGACCCATCCAGGACCGCACCCGGGAGCACCTGGGCACCACGGACCGTGGCATCGTCGCGTACCGGCGCATGCTCATGGACGCCATTGACGCGGTCGAGCGCGGCGAGCGGCCCTTCATGGCGTTGTCCGAGGACGAGGCGCGCGCGATCGTCGGGCCGGACACGGTCGACGGCGTGGGGCCGGCCCAGGGCTGGGAGGACTACTGGCAAGGATTGGCGCGGCGGCGGCGCAGCGGTGCGCCGTGGCTGGCCCGCGCCGACGCCAGCCCTGCGCGGGCCTGAGCGCGGGCCCGCCCCCTCGATGGCCCGCGACTTCGTCGACGCGCACGACCTCTGGACCGCAGCGCAACGCGACGCCGCCAGCGGCATGCTGGGCGAGATCCGCGCGCACGGCCTGCAGGCGGTGCGCTTCGCCTTCGTCGACCACCACGGCCTGGTGCGCGTCAAGACGCTGTCGGCCTCGGCGGTCGAATCGTCGCTGCGCGCGGGCGTGCGCATGGTGGGCACGCTGCTGCTCAAGGACAGCTCCAACCGCACCGCGTGGCCGGTGTTCACCGAGGGCGGCGCACCCGGTGACGCGGCCTTGGCCGGTGCCTCCGACGTGGTGCTGGTGGCCGACCCGTCCACGTTCAAGGTCCTGCCCTGGCTGCCCGCCACGGGCTGGGTGCAGTGCGACGCCTACCATCCCGATGGCCGCCCGGTCGCCTACGACACGCGTCGCGTGCTGCGCGAAGCCCTGGCCGCGCTGGCGTCGCGCGGCTTGCGCTGGGTCAGCGGCCTGGAAGTCGAGTTCCATGTCTATCGCCTGGACCCGGCGGCAGCGTCGCGCGCGCATGCCGAGGCCTGGCCGGCCGACCCGCCCGCGGTGGCCCCCTTGGAGGGCGGCTACCAGCTCTTGTCCGAGCAACGCGCCGACCGGCTCGCGCCCGCGCTGGACGAGCTGCGCCAGCATGCGCAGGCGCTCGGCCTGCCGGTGCGCTCGGTCGAAGCGGAGCTGGGCCCCAGCCAATGCGAATTCGTCTTCGACGCGATGGAAGGCCTGGCCTCGGCCGACGCGATGGCGCTGTTCCGCAGCGCCGCCAAGCAGGCCATGGCGCGCCGCGGCCTGCACGCCACCTTCATGTGCAAGCCGCAGCTGCCCGGGGCCATGGCTTCCGGCTGGCACCTGCACCAGTCATTGCGCGACGGCGGTGGCGCCAACGCCTTCATGCCCGACGGCAGCGAGCGTGATCCCGCGCACGCACGGCACCACCTGTCGGGCACCGGCGCGGCGTGGCTGGCCGGGCTGCTCGCGCATGCCCCCGCTTACGCGGCCTTCGCCGCGCCGACGATCAACGCTTACCGTCGCTACCAGCGCGCGCACGTGCTCGCGCCCAACCATGTCGTGTGGGGCGCCGACAACCGTGGCGCCATGCTGCGCGTGATCGGCGCGCCCGAAGACCCCACCACCCGCATCGAGAACCGCATCGGCGAGCCCGCGGCCAACCCGTACCTGTGCATGGCCGCGCAGATCCACGCCGGGCTGGACGGCCTGGCTGCACAGTCCGACCCCGGCCCCGCCTGCGCCAGCCCCTACGCCACCAGCGCCGCGCGCCTGCCGTCATCGCTGGATGCCGCGCTGGACGCGCTCGATGCCAGCGCGTGCATGCGCCACGCGCTGGGCGATGCGCGCGTCGATTGGTTCCTGCGCATCAAGCGATTCGAGCTCGCGCGCTTCCACGCCGAAGTCACGGCCTGGGAGCAGCGCGAGTACTTCGAGCACTACTGAACTCGCAACCGATCCCACACCGAAGCCCCATGCCCACCGTTCATCTCATCGCGCACGACGGGGCGCGCACCACCCTCGACGTGCCCACGGGCGAATCCGTGATGATGGCGGCCGTGGGCCGCGACGTGCGCGGCATCTCCGGACAATGCGGCGGCATGCTGACCTGCGCCACCTGCCACGTGCAGGTCGAGCCCGACTGGGCCGACCGCCTGCCGCCGCCCGATGCCGAAGAGGACGCCATGCTGGAGTTCACCGCCGTCGAGCGCGGGCCGGGCAGCCGGCTCTCCTGCCAGATCGTGATGGGCCCAGCGCTGGACGGGTTGGTGTTGCGGATGCCCGAACGGCAAGAGTGACGGGGGGCGGACGCCGGTCTTGTTGAAGACCCGCTACCGTGCCGGCTCCGCGCCGGTCGCATCCCTCGTGCCGGCCTTGGTCGACTGCGGTCCGCGAAGGCTGCTGGCGACGGTCTCCAGGAATTCCTGGGACAAGGCTTCGTCGTCGACGACGCGCGCGATGACCATCGCCCCGACCAGGCTCGACAGCGCGTGCACGGCGCGCCGGCGCTTGGCCACGCCGGGGCGACCCGGCATCAGCGAAGCGATCAGTTCGATGCGCGATCGCGTGCCTTGCGTGATCGCCCGACGCACCGGCGGCCCTTGCCGGGCCGCCTCCGGGCCGAGGGCCGCCAGGGCGCAACCGATCCCGGGATGGTCGCGGTGCCCGGTCGACAGGTACCGGTCGACGACCGCGTCCAGCGGAGCCTGGGGCGCTTGCCCGGCGATCTCGCGCCAGCCGCGCGCAGCGTCCTCGAGGGCGTGCGCGCACGCCTGGGCCATCAGGTCCTCCTTCGAGGCGAACTGGCCGTAGAAGCCGCCATGCGTCAGCCCGGCGCTGCGCATCACCTCGGCGACGCCGACACCGTCGAAGCCGTGTTCCCGATACAGCGCCGAGGCCGCCTCGAGCACGCGTTCCCGGTTCTTCGCCGCCTGTTCCCTGCTGACTCTCATCGTCTGCTCCCGCTCTGACGCTTGACAGTTTAAATGATGAATGACATGTTTATAAACATGACGATCATCATCAAAAAGCCAAGCGAGTGCTGCCGGTGAGCGCATTGCACGCCGCCGTTCTCCGTGTCGGTCGCGACCCGGACGTCGCGCAGCCCGCGACGGGCCGCGCATCATGAGCCGCCACCATCTCCTGGTCGGCAGCTGGCGGCTGGATCGCTGGATCGTGGTGGACGCGGCCGGGGAGCGTCCGTCGCCTTACTTCGGCGGCAAGCAGGCGGGCTACGTCGTGTACGGGCCCGACGGCATCTGCGCCATGCACCTGGAGCATGCGGACCGCGCGCTGCGCCGGGACGACGATCCGAGCAGCGCCGGCGACGACGAGATCGTCGCCGCCACGCGCGGCGTGCTGTCCTACATGGCGCGCTACGTCCTCGACGAAGAGCACGACCGGCTGGTCCACACGATCTTCGCCTGCACCTGGCCCAACTGGGTCGGGATGCAGCAGACGCGCTATGTCGAAGCGTGCGCGCAGCACCTGACGCTGCGCACGCCACCGGTCGCCCGGGAGGGACTCGTCACCTTCGCCGAGCTCGCCTTCACCCGGGTGCGCGCGACGCCTCGATCGAGCGGCGCATGACGCGCGGTCCGGCCGCGCGCGCAGGGAGCCCGGCCAGCTCGTGCCGAGCGACCGCTTCGCGCTCGGGATTTCCCTAGGCGCCCGTCCGGTCGGGCGCGCGTCGACCTACACTCGCCCGTCGCCGCCGGAGTCGCTTCGCCGCTGCCCCGCGCGTGCACGATGAATCGACGAAACGACACGAGGAGACCCCGACCGTGAACCCCTTCAAGCTGCTCGCCGCAGCGGCCCTGACCCTGGGCCTGGCCGCGCCCGCCGCCGCCCAGCAGGCGCCGGCCGCCGCGCCCGCCCAGGCCCCGCAAGTCACCCTCAAGTTCCACACCTTCATGGCGCCGCAATCCAACGTGTGGCGCAACATGCACGTGGCCTGGATGGAGAAGGTCGAGCGCGAATCTGCGGGCCGCATCAAGTTCGAGCGCTACCCCGCCATGCAGCTGGGCGGCACGCCGCAGCAGCTCTTCGACCAGGTCAAGGACGGCGTGGTGGACGTGGTGTGGACGCTGCCGGGCAACACGCCGGGGCGCTTCCCGCGCGTGGAGGTCTTCGAACTGCCCTTCATGATGACCAACGCCGAGGCCACCTCCAAGGCGTACTGGGAATACCTGCAGACGGTGGCCAAGGACGAGTTCAAGGACGTGCACGTGCTGGCCGTGAACGTGCACGGCCCGGGCATGTTCCACTCGCGCGACAAGCAGATCCGCAACGTGGCCGACCTGCGCGGCATGAAGGTGCGCGGCCCGACGCGTCCCGTCACCCGCCTCTTGGCTTCGCTGGGCGCCTCGCCCGTGGGCATGCCGCTGCCGCAGATCCCGGACGCGCTGTCCAAGGGCGTGGTCGACGCGGTCGTCATTCCGTGGGAAGTGGTGCCGTCCATCAAGGTGGAGGAGCTCTCCAAGTTCCACACGGAATTTCCGGCCAGCACGGGCGCGCTCTACACCACCACTTTCGTGATGGCGATGAACAAGGCCAAGTACGACGGCCTGCCGGCCGATTTGAAGCGCGTCATCGACGCCAACTCGGGGTTGGAGACTTCCGGCTTCCTGGGCCGCACGCAGCAGTCGGGCGATCCGGTCGCGCGCAAGCTCGCCGAGGACCGCAAGAACACCATCGTCACGCTGGCCGGCACCGACGCCGAGGCCTTCCGCAAGGCGGCCGACGCCGTCGACGACGAGTGGATCAAGGAAATGAACGGCAAGGGCTTCAACGGCAAGCAGCTCTTCGACACGGCCCGCAGCTTGATCGAGAAGCACACGCCCAAGTGAGCCTTCGCGGCCGGCCCAGCAGCAATGCGAGGCCGGCCACCAGCAGCCACGCAGTGCTGGGCACCGGCACCTGGACCGGCCCCGGCGCGGGTCCCGGTCCGGCCCCCGGATCGGCGAGCGTGATGCGGCTGCGCAGGTTGCCGCTCACGGTCTCGACCCCGAACGGGTCGCCGATGAAGGCGTGGTAGCCGCGCTCGCCCGCATTGGTCGTGCCGCGCGCCTGCAGCGTGTAGGTGTAGGTCAGCTCGTCGCCGACGCTCAACGTCCCCAGTCGCACGTCGGCGGAGAACGCCGGCAGCGTGAAGATGGGGCTGAAGTTCGAGCCGCCGCGCTCGATCCTGGCGTCGTCCGTGTCGCCGATGCCGAAGGCGACCACCTCGTTCGAAATGAACCCGGTTCCGGGCCGGGCGAACTGCACTTCGTGCGTCTCGATCCCATAGTCGAAGGCCAGCGCCTGCCGGCTGCTGCCGTCGGCACGCGTGATGAACGTGTTTACGGTGGCCGTGGCTTGCGCCGTCTCGGTGTCGCTGGGCCGGCTGCGGGCCGGCCCAGCGCCGAAGAGCCCCACCTGCACCGGCGGGATCTCCAAGCTCAACGTGATGTCCGTCGGCCCGAGCCCTGCGTGGACGAAGGTCTGGGTCCACACCGCTTGGCTCACCAGGTCCGCCGTGGTCGTCTGCGCCCGGTCCAGATGCGGGCCGAACAGCGTGTTGCTGACGCCGACGCCGCCGTTGCCGTCGGACTCGGCCAAGGACGACGCGAAGCCGGACCGGATGCCGGGTCCCAGCCCGGAGGTGTTCAAGCCGGCAGGAACCAAGTGCAGGAACTCGGCGCGTTGCAGCGGCCCCGTGATGGTGCCCACGGCCCGCGCATTGCCCGAGAACACGATCGCGCCCGGGGTGGACGCCTGCGTCACGTCGGCCAGCAAATTGATCGGCCCGTCGATCACGCCGAAGATGGGATCGGCTTGAGCGCCACTGGTCGCGACCGCCAGGGCCGCCACGCAAAGGGTCGTGCGCCAGGGTGGTCCGCGCGGGGTCGGACGACGTGTCGAACGCGGGCTCATGGCATCTCCTGTTGCGCCGCGACGGACGCAAGCGGCGATGCAGCGGGGCGGGCCGGCCGATCCAGACGGCAGGCGCCGCCCAGCGATTGCGCGTAGCGGCGGATCTGGCGGGCCGCTTCCGTTGCGCCGTCGAGGCCTTCGTACGATGCCCGGACCCGGCGGGCCTGCGTCCGATAGCTCGATTCGGTCGCGACTCGCCGCACCGCCGCCGACATGCGCTCGGTCCCGGCGTGCCGGGGCGCGATCGCGACCGCCATGCCATGGCGCACCGCCACGGCGACATTGAGTTCCTGCTCCGGCTGCAGCGGGATCCCCACCATCGGCGTGCCGCTCAGCATGCAGGTCTGCACGCTGCCTTGGCCGCCCATGGTCACGGCGACATCGACGCACGGCATGATCTCGTGGCTCGGCAGCACGCCGGCGACGACCATGTCGGCGGCATCGACCGGGCCGAGATCCTGCGCGCCGCCACCGATGTCGTGGATGGTCGCACCGATGATCGTGCGCATCCCGGTCGCGCGCACCCTGGACACCACGGCGCGCAGCAGTTCCGGCGTGCACGAGGACAGCACCACGTAGGCCGTCGGCCGGCTTCCGTCCAGGAAAGGCAGCACCGCGTCGGGCACCGGCACGTCGAGTCGGGCAATCATCGGGCCGACGTAGACCAGCCGCGTGCCCGGCCGGTAGGCGCCCGCCGGCGACGGCTGCCAAGCCTCCATTTCCGCCGCCGGGACCCCCAGCACGTCTGCCGTGTCGGTCACCAGCGTCAGGTCGGCCAGCATCAGCGCAGCGAGCGTCGGCACGGGCTCGACGCCGAGTTCCGCGGCGACCTCGTTCAGGAACTTGACGGGCCCGCGCATCCGGTAGGTGCTGGCGTTGGCCATGCGGCGCTTGACCCACGCCGGAAGCCACTCCGCACCGGGCATCGGCATCGTCGTCGGCACCGGCGCCAGCCCGCGTGCGAAGACGGGCGGCACGTACGAGCCGCCATGGGAAGCGGCCAGCGGAATGCCTACCACGCGCGTCGACAAATAAGCCGTGAGCGTGAAGCCCGTCACCGCCATGTGCGCACCCACGCTGCGCAGGAACGCCGCTTCGGCCTGGACGCTGCGCCGGACCTCGTCGGCCGGTTGCAGCCGGACGCCCGGCTTGCCGATCCTCACCAGGTCGGCGATGAAGCGCGCGCAGCGGTCCCGGTCCATGCGCGGCTCGAGCAGCGTGTAGGGCATGCCGGCCGCGTCGAGCACATGGGCGTACGGGCCGCCATGGGTCGCCATGGCCACCGACTCGCCCTGGGCTTGCAGCGCCTGCGCGATGTGAAGCATGCGCGACGTTTCCGAGAGGAACCCGCAGTTCGGCAGCAGGGCAATCATGGCGGCCTCGCTCGTTGCCAGCGCATCCGATTAAAAGGTAATATATTGGATATGTCAATTGCCAATTCTTGGCTAGACCTGGGGCTCGACGCGCTGCCGGCCGAACGGGCGCAGCGCGTCCGCCTGTTCCGCCTGCTGCTGGTGAGCGCGGCGCAGCTGCGCACGGCGCTCGACCGTGAGCTGGCGCCCACCGGCATCACCAGCCAGCAGGGCACGCTCTTGCAGCTCGTCGAAGCGCAGGCCAAGCCGCCCACCATCTCGGATGTCGCGCGGGCGCTCGACATGACGCACCAGAACGTCAAGCAGATCGCGTTGGCCCTGCAGCGCAAGGGTTTCCTGGAGATCGTGGTGGACCCGCTCGATCGGCGCGCGCGCCGATTGCAGCTGACGCCGCACCATCACCGCTTCTGGAAACACCGCAATCCGTCGGACTTCGCCGCGGTCGAGTCATGGACGGCCGGGTTGTCCGATGACGAGATCGAATCGGCCGTGAATTTGTTGCTGAAGCTGCGCAGGCGGCTCGGCCGCCCGCATCTTGACGGGGGGTGAAGCCGTACCTTGATGACGAGCCGGTCGGGAATGCCCGGCTGGCGAGTCACCGGTCGGCCGTCTTCTGCCGCTCCCCCCGGGCGAGTGCCGCCGCCTGTCCAAGGTCGACGGGGTCCACCAGCGGGTCGGCATGCCGGTGGACGAGTTCCCATCGCGAGCCGACCCGGCGGTAGACCAGCGTGACCCGCAGCGCCCAGTCTTGCGCGGGCAGGTTGCCGACCTCGACGTTGGAGCGCTCGATCAACGCCAGGACGACGATGTCCTTCGACGCATAGCTTCCGACCATCTCCATCGCGAAGCTGCCATTGCGGAAGAAGCGGCCCATGCGCTCGATGCGCTCCGGCGTGTATTCCCCGCCACGCGAGGGCTCGCCGCCGAATGGCGACATCAGCGTGAAGTCGTCGGCGATCTTCACCAGCGTCATGTACGTCGCAGCGTCTCCCTGCATCAATGCGGCGTTGGAGCGCTCCGAGACGGTGATCAGCTTCGACACGAAGTCGTCGGCGTGAGTCGGCTCGTCCGCGGATGCGCCGATCGCGGACATGGTCAGGCCGGCGGCGAGGTAGGCCAGGGCGGGGCGGGAAATGGTCATCACGTGCTTCCTGAAGGGTGGAAGCGTTACTGTCGCCCTTCCGGCTTGCTGAAGCCAATGACATGACTTCACCATCATGCTGAACAAAACTGATCTCTCCCGCGTCGACCTGAATCTGTTGGTGCTGTTCGAAGCGGTGATGCAGGAGCTTCACGTGGGCCGGACGGCCGCCCAGATGAACTTGTCGCCCTCCGCCATCAGCCACGGCTTGAGGCGATTGCGGCGCTTGTTCGACGACCCGCTTTTCCTGCGGACGCCACGCGGGGTCGTGGCGACCGACCGAGCGGAGGAATTGCGGGCTCCGGTGGCCGACGCCTTGGCCAAGCTGCGGACGATCCTGTCGACGCCAGAAGCGTTCGATCCCGCCTCGTCACAACGCCGCTTCATGTTGGGCGCCCCGGACGGCATCTCGGCCGTCGTTCTTCCCCTCCTCTTGGCTCGGCTCGGCACCGCACCCGGTGTCCGCATCGGCTGCCGCGAGTTGCTGCCGGACCCCGGCGAAGCGGCGCCCGAACGCGCATGGCGTTCGTCCTTCGCGCTGCTCGAGAGCCGTGCGGTCGACATCGCCATCCTGCCGTTCGGTTCCGTGACAGGACGGTTCGCGGCCGAGCCTCTGTACCAGGAGGATTTCGTGGTCGCCATGCGATCGCACCATCCCTTGGTGGATCGCTTCACGTTGGATGCTTATTGCACCGCGAAGCACCTGCTGGTTTCCGAAAGCGGCGATCCCGTCGGATTCGTGGACGCGCTTCTCGCCAAGCACGGCCGGCAGCGCGTGGTCACGGCGACGGCGCCGAACTTCATGCTGGCGTTGAGCCTCCTGTCCGGGAGCGACTTCGTCGCAGCGTTGCCGCGCCGCCTGGTCGCGCTGCACGGCCATCGCTTCGGCGTCGTCGCGGTCGAGCCGCCCGTCGAGCTGGGCTCCTTCGCATTGAGCGCGGTGCTGCCCGGCGATGCCCGCTCGGATCGTGGGCTCGCCTGGCTGCTGGGCTTGCTGAAGCAAGTCACCGCCTCCAGATAGGCGGCCGGACAGGACGCTCACGCCGGTCCGGGCGGGGCTCTCGCTCAGCCCGCCGCCAACGGCAGGCGCACCTCGAAGGTCGTTCCTCGGCCGAGCCCCTCGCTCGAGGCGGTCACCGAACCCTCGTGCAGCGTCACCAGCTCCTGCACCAACGCCAAGCCGATCCCCAGGCCGCCCGTGCCGTCGTGCGGCGCCAGCCCACCGGCGGCCCGGTTGCCTTGGGCCTGCGCGAACAGGTCGAAGATCCGCGGCAGGTCCTCGGTGGCGATACCCGCCCCTTCGTCGCGCACCCGGATCACGAGCTCCGCGTCCACCACGTCCGCCGACAGCTCGATCCCACCGCCGCGCGGGGAGAACTTCGCTGCGTTGTGCAGCAGGTTGCCCAGCGCCTGGACCAGCCGCGTCGCATCCGCCTGCAGCAGCACCGGCTCGGCAGGCACGTGGATCGACAACCGGTGCGCGCCCGCCTCGATCGCATGCATCGTGGCTTCGACGGCCCCCGACACGATCTGCTCCAACAGCACCGGCTCGGGCCGGATGACCAACGTGCCTCGCGTGATGCGGGAAGCGTCGAGCAGGTCGTCCACCAGCCGCGCCAGGTGCCTGACCTGCCGCTCGATCATTTCGGCTTGAGCTGTGACCGCGGCGCCGGGCGGCAGCTTGCGGATCAGCGCCGCGCCGCTGCGGATCGGCGACAACGGGTTGCGCAGCTCGTGCGCCAGCATGGCGATGAACTCGTCCTTGCGGCGGTCCGCTTCGGCCAGACGGTCCAGCGTCGCGCGCGCCGTGGCGTACAGCAGGGCGTTGTCCAGCGCCAGCGAGGCGCGCGCGGCCACGTCCTCGCCGAGCGACACGTCCTGCGGGTCGAAGTCCGGCCGGGCCGGCGTCGGCTTGTCGAGGTGGTCCGGATGCCCGCGTCCCAGCACGATGGCGCCGAGCGTGCGGCCCCTGATCGCGAGCGGCAGCGCCATCAGCGCGCCCACCCGCAGCTCGCGCCGCTGCTCGGCCAGGGGGTCGTCATGGAACAGGGCGTCGGCGACGCGGTCGAGCTGCTCGGGCATCAGCACGACTGGCCGGCCTTCGCGCATCGCCACGCGGATCGGATGCTCCGCGGGCAGCTGCTCGTTCCGGGCATGCACCAACTGGTCGAGCAGCGGCTGGAACCGGGGCGACGCATGCCGCACCGCGCTCGCGCGCAGCGGCGCGTCGGAGCCCACGCCCGGGTCCGCGCCTTCCCGGGACGCGGTCGCCACGACGACGCACCAGTCGGCATGGGCCGGAACGAAGAAGTCGACGATGCGCGCAGCGACGACGTCGGCGTCCAGCGAGTGCAGCAGCTGCCGGCCCAGGTCCGCCACGGCGCGCGACAGCGCCTCGCGACGACGCTGTTCGGTGACGTCCAGCGCCACCGCCACCGCGCCGCGCGGCATGCCCGCCGTGTCGAAGAGCGGCGCCGAATCGACCAGCAGCCGCACGGCGGCCAGGCCGGGACGCCAGACCTCGACCTCTTCGTTGAGGACCGGGGCGCCCGCGGCGATCGCACGCTCCAGCGGCAGCGCGGCCGGGTCGCCGCTGGACGGGCCCGGCGGCACGATGCGGCGCACGAAGACACCAGGTGGAGTCGCGCTCGAGCGCGCCGCCAGGTTGGCGCCCACCGGCATGCCCAGCAGCCTTTCGTACCAACGGTTGGCCACGACCCGCGTGCAGTGCGGATCCTCGGCCACGATGATGCCGGCCGGTGCGGTGTCCAACAGCACCTGCAGCTCCTCCACGCGTTCGCGCAGTTGCTCGTTGAGCGCTTGCATCCGCGCCGCGCCTTCCTTCGTTTCGCTCATGTCGCGCGCCACGCCCAGGATGCTGCGTACCATGCCGTCGCGATCGCGCTCGAAGACCACGTCGCGGCTCACGAACCAGCGGTAGCTGCCCGAGGCGTCGCGCATGCGGTACTCGGTGGTGACGACCGCGCCGTCGCGCATGTCGGCGAACAGCTGCATGCGTGCCCGCAGCAGCGGCAAGTCCTCCGGATGCAGCAGCGACGGCATCAGCTGCTCGCCCATCGCCGCGATCGATGCCGCGTCCATCCCCAGCACGCGCTCGGCGCTGCGATTGGCGAAGCGGCACGACCGGGTGGCCAGGTCCAGCACGTAGACCACGTCCGGCGTCGCGTCGGCCACCCGGCGCAAGAGCTTGCGCATGTCGGCCACCGCCTTCTCAGGCGTTCGCCGCCGACTTCCGCGGGGCTGGGCGAAAGCCGAGGCCGGGGCCGACTCCAGCGCCGACGGCGCCGCGGCGGCATCGGCCGCCCCGGCCGCTTCGGCCGGCGCCTCGTCGGGCGGCAGCGCGAAATCGATTTGGAGGATGCGGCCGCCGTCCAGCGCGAACCATTGGCTCGCCACTCGCAGCGTCCGGCCGTCGCGGGTCGCCCGCCACAGCCGGCCGCTCCAGCCGCCGTCGCGCAGGCAAGCGGCGTGCGGGTCGATTCCCGCGTCCGCGCAGGTGTGCAGCAGCGACTGGGACGGGCGGTGCAGCGCATCGTCGACGCCGTGCCCATACAAGGCTTGCGCGCCCGCGGTCCACCGCGTCACGCGTCCGGAGGCGTCCTGAACGAAGGCAGGCGCATGCTCCATCCAGTCCGGCAGGGCGGCGTCCGGACCCGCCGGGCTCTGGCCGGCGGCGCCTGCGGCGGGCTGTGGATCCATCGGCGTGGGCGAGGGCGCCGAGCGAGGCGCTGATGGGGATGCGCCGATTATCGGCGCGCTTGACGCCGAAGCGATGAAATCGCTGTGGGCCAGGGGCGAATCAGGGTTGGGCGCGCACCGAATACGAAGCTCGTGCCGACAGCCCGTCCTTGTCGAAGCCCGCCACCAGCTTGTACTGCTTGGCCACGGCTTCCAGTTCCTGCGGCGGGATCACGTCGTGCACGTCGGCGAACCCGTCGGGCGCACGCTCCTGCGCCAGCTGCATCACGCGCTCCGGCCCGTTGGCCCGGTTGGCCAGCACGATCTGCCCGGTGGCGGGACGCCGCTCCTGTTCGTACAGCGCCAACGCCTCGCGCACGTCGCCGCAGGTGGCCAACCGCCAGGCCAGCACGCGCGCGTCCAGGATCGCCTGCGAGGCGCCATTGCTGCCGATCGGGTACATCGGGTGCGCCGCATCGCCCATCAACGTGATGCGGCCCTGGCTCCAGGCCGGCAGCGGGTCGCGGTCCACCATCGGGAACTCGAAGCACGCGGGCGCGGCACGCACCAGCCCCGGGCAGTCCAGCCAGCCGAAGTCCCAGGATTCGAAGGCCGGCAGGAACTCGGCCAGCACGCCCGGCTTGTTCCAGTCCTCGCGCGCCAGCGCGGGCCGGTCGCGGTACTTGATCTCGGCGATCCAGTTGATGTCCTGCAGGCCGTCGTCGCCCACCGCGGAGATCGGGTAGCACACGAACTTCTGCCATTCGTGGCCGGCCATCACCATCGATGCGCCCGACAGGAAGGGGCGCGCGCGGGTCATGCCGCGCCACAACACGGCGCCGTTCCAGATCGGCCCGCCTTCGTGCGGGTGGAACGCGCGGCGCACGGCCGAGTGGATGCCGTCGGCGCCGATCAGCACGTCCGCGCGGCGGGTGCCGCGATCCGCACCCTCGGACGCGGCGGCCAGAGCGTCGCCGGCATGGCCCGCCGACCCGCCCGACGGCCCGATGCGCCGCGACACGAACCGCGCGGTCACACCGGCATCGTCCTGCTCGAAGGCATCCAGCGCATGGTCGGCGTGCAGCCGCTGCGGCCCCAAGCGGCGCATCGCCTCGTTCCACAGCAGCATCTGCAGCTTGCCGCGGTGCACCGACACCTGCGGCCAGCCGTAGCCCGCCCAGGTGCCGCGCTCCTCGCGCCAGATGCGCTGGCCGAGGCGGTTGACGTAGACCAGCTCGCGCGTGCGCACGCCGATGGATTCCAGCGCGGCGCCCAGCCCGAGCTCGGTGAGCTCGCGCACCGCGTGCGGCAGGCAGTTGATGCCCACGCCCAGCGGGCGCATCTCGCGCGCGGCCTCGAAGACTTCCACGTCGATGCCCGCTTCGTGCAGGGACAGGGCCGCGGTCAGGCCGCCGATGCCGCCGCCCACGATGATGGCTTTCATGATGGTGGATCCTTGCGTGCGAATTCTTTCCAGGCGCGCAGGCTACCGCACGTGGCGGCCGGCGCGTTTCGGAGGTCGGCGCAGGTGGCGGTCGGCGTTCAGCGCCCACCGTCCGTGATGCAAGGATGACGCGCCGCCCGCGCCGCCCGCACCAGGTCGCCGTCCAGCGTTACCAGCGGCACGCCGCGGCGCATGGCAAGTTCCAGGTACGCCGCGTCGTAAGCGGTCAGTCCATGCCGGTCCGCAATCTCGTCGATCCGGTCCATCGGCACCGGATCCCGATCGACGGCCAGCCGCAGCTCGTCGGCCTGGCGCAGGAATTCGCGCCGCGCAGCCGTCGTGATGCGTTTGCGCCGCTGTGCCGCGAGCAGGACGTTGACGAACTCGAGCGACCACAGCGCAGGCACCCAAAGCGTCGTGTCCGCGGCGGCATCGAGCCAATCGTCGGTGAAATCGGTCGTCTCTGCGTCCAGGAACCATGCGACCGTCACCGAGTTGTCGATAACCGCTGCAGGCGGCCTCACCGCCGTCCTTCCTCGATCAAGGCCTTGATGGTCGTGCCGCCGAGCGACAGTCCCTTGCGGCTGCGCTTGATGCGCGCGACGAGGTCGGCATGTGCCGCGCCCCGATTCACCGCATCGGGGGGCACGAGGTGCGCCACCACCACGCCGTGGCGCGTGATTTCGATGCGCTCGCCCGAGCGAGCGCGCTCCGCGAGTTCGGACAGACGATTTTTTGCCTCGAAGATTCCGTATCGGCTCATGGCGGGTTCCACGATTCTGGCTAGACACTAGCTTAACATTCGTGAGGACGCGGCCGCTTCCGCAAGGCTAGAATCCTCGGCTCCTACCCGCCGCGCGCAGTCCCATCCCGCCGCCCGGCCAAGCCGAACAGACACCCGCGAGAGAGGCACCCCCGGCATGAGCGACACCCTCGGCGGCACCGTCCGCCTAACCGTCAACGGCCAGCCCGTCGAGCAGGCGGTGGAGCACCGCACGCTGCTCGTGTCCCTGCTGCGCGAGCAGCTCGGCCTGACCGGCACCCACGTCGGCTGCGACACCACCCAATGCGGCTGCTGCACCGTGCTGGTCGACGGCGAGGCCATCAAGAGCTGCACCATGCTGGCCGCCCAGGCCGACGGGCGCAGCGTCACCACCGTCGAGGGCCTGGCCCAGGGCGATTCGCTGCATCCCATCCAGCAGGCCTTCGTGGAATGCCACGGCCTGCAGTGCGGCTTCTGCACCCCCGGCATGATCATGAGCGCGGCCGACCTGCTGGCCCGGGTGCCGCAACCTTCGGACGAGCAGATCGTCGAGGCGCTCGAAGGCAACCTGTGCCGTTGCACGGGCTACGTCAACATCGTCGCGTCGGTGCGGCGGGCAGCGCAGCTGCTCGCGGTGCAGGCCGCCTGAAGAGGCACATCCCATGAACGACCGATCGGGCATTCCCCCGCAAGCCGCCAGCGCCGCTGGCCGCTTCGGCAGCGGGCAAGGCGTCCGCCGCATCGAGGACCCGGCGCTGGTGCGCGGCGCGGGCCGCTTCGTCGACGACGTGTCCCTGCCGGGCCAGGCATACCTGGTGTTCCTGCGCTCGCCGCAGGCGCATGCCCGCATCCTGTCCATCGACACGGACGCGGCGCGCTCCATGCCGGGCGTGGTCGCAGTGATGACTGGGGCCGACCTGGTCGCGGCCGGTGTCAAGCCTCTGCCCACGGTGGCGGGCTTTCCGCGTCCCGGCGGCGGCCCGGCCACCAGCCCGCCGCGCCACGCGCTGGCGCACGAGGTGGTGCGCTTCGTCGGCGAGCCGGTGGTCGCCATCGTCGCGCAGTCGCGTGAAGAAGCCTTCGCGGCCCGCGACGCCATCTTCGTCGACTACGACGCGCTGCCCTCGGTCACCGACACCGCGCGCGCCATCGCGCCCGGCGCGCCGCTCGTGTGGCCCGAGGCCGAGGGCAACGTCTGCGCCGAGATGCGCCACGGCGACGCGCAGGCCGCCGACGCCGCCTTTGCGCGCGCGGCGCACGTCGTGTCGCTGGACATCGTCAACCAGCGCCTGGCCCCCACGCCGATGGAGCCGCGCGGCGTGCTGTCGTATCTGGCCGAGGACGGGCGGCTCACCATGCGCCTGTCCAGCCAGATGCCTTCCGGGGCGCGCGACACCCTGGCCGACATGGTGTCGCTGCCGCCCGAGCAAGTGCGCGTGCTGGTGGGCGACGTGGGGGGCGGCTTCGGCATGAAGACGGGCCTGTACCCCGAAGACGCGGTGGTCAGCTTCGCCGCGCTGCAACTCAAGCGCCCCGTCAAGTGGAACGCCGAACGCGGCGAGGAGTTCCTCGCGGCGGTGCATGGCCGCGACGTCCAGAGCCGCGCGCAGATGGCGCTGGACGCGGACGGCCGCGTGCTGGCGCTGCGCGTGCGCTCGCACGCCAACGTGGGCGCCTACGCCATGGGCGTGGGCGTGGCCATCCAGCTGCTGATCGGCCCGTGGGTCACGACCAGCATCTACGACATCGGCACCATCGACCTGCACCTGTCGGCAGTGCTCACCAACGCCGCGCCCACCGGCGCCTACCGTGGTGCCGGCCGCCCCGAGGCCATCTACCTCATCGAGCGGCTGATGGACACGGCCGCCCGCACCGTGGGGCTGGATCCGGCCGAGATCCGACGGCGCAACCTGGTGGCGCCCGAGCGCATGCCCTACCAGAACGCCATGATGCAGACCTACGACACCGGCCGCTTCGGACAGGTGGTCGAGCAGGGCCTGGCGCTGGCCGACTGGGCAGGCTTCGACGCGCGCGCCCAGCAGAGTCGCGCGCGCGGCAAGCTGCGCGGGCGCGGCCTGGCCACCTTCCTCGAATGGACCGGCGGCAACGCCTTCGAGGAGAAGGTCAACGTCGTCGTCTCGGCCGACGGCTACGTCGAGATCTTCACCGCCACCATGGCGATGGGGCAGGGCATCGCCACCAGCTACGCGCAGCTGATGGTCGACGCCTTCGGCCTGCCCATCGACCGCATCCGCATCGTGCAGGGCGACACCGACCGCGGCACCGGCTTCGGCAGCGCCGGCAGCCGGTCGCTCTTCACCGGCGGCTCGGCCGTGCTAGGCGGCGCGCGCCGCACCATCGACACCGCGCGCGACCTGGCGGCCGACGCCCTGGAAGCCGACGCCGGCGACATCGAATACGAAGCCGGCGTCTTCCGCATCACCGGCACCGACCGCGAGGTGGGGTTGTTCGACCTGGCCGGGCGCCAACCGGGCCGGCAGATCGTGGTGGACGACAGCACCACGGTGTCTGGCCCGACGTGGCCCAACGGCTGCCACGTCTGCGAGGTGGAGATCGACCCTGGCACGGGCGAAGTGCGGGTGGTCGACTACGCGTCGGTCAACGACGTCGGCCGCGCGGTCAACCCGGTCATCGTGCGCGGGCAAGTGGACGGCGGCGCGGTGCAGGGCATCGGCCAGGCCCTGTGCGAGCAGGTCGTCTACGACCCGGACAGCGGCCAGCTGCTGACCGGCACCCTGATGGACTACGCGCTGCCGCGCATCGACACCGTGGCCGCCTTCCGCACGGAACTCGACCAGTCCACCCCCAGCACCAACAACCCGCTGGGCGTCAAGGGCGTGGGGGAGTTGGGCACCATCGGCGCCACGCCGGCCGTGGTCAACGCCGTGATCGACGCGCTGGTGCGCGCGGGCGTCCCCGCCGACGCCGCCGACGCGCTGCAGATGCCGGTGACGGGCGAGAAGGTGTGGCGGGCGTTGCGGCAGGCGAAGGCGGGGGCCTGATCCGCGAGCGGGCGCCGACCCGTTGGCGCCCGCCGACCCAGGCGGCGCGGTGCAGTCCGTTTCTGGAAGCGCGCCGCGCGCCACCGGGCGACCATGCCCGGCATGGAAACGCTGAACCGAATCTCGTGGGCGCTGCTCGCCCTCGTCCATGTCCTGCCCGCCGCGGTCCTTTTCGTACCCTCGCTGGTACAGCGCATGTACGGCATCGCGCCCGAGGGCGACCCGGGCGTGCTGCTGGCCCATCGTGGCGCGCTGTTCCTCGGCGTGGTCGCCGTCTGCCTCTACGCGCTCGTGGAGCCTTCTGCGCGTCGCGCAGCGGGCCTGGTGGTGGCGATCAGCGTGATCGGCTTCCTGTTCGTCTATGGGCGCGCTGGCTTTCCGGCCGGGGCCTTGTGGACCATCGCGATCTACGACCTCGTCGCGCTCCTGCCGCTGGCCTGGGTGCTGGTGGCGGCGTGGCGCCCCTCGGGCGCTTGAAGCGCTCGAAGCGCTGGCGGTCGCCGGCGTGATGTCGGCATCGCCGCTTCCGGTCGTGAGCCTGTCCGGCGCGCGCGCGGCCTACGTGGGCCCCGGGCTGGCGTTGTCACCGCACCGCAACGCCGCGGCCACGCTGGCCGTTGCGCTGGATGCGCCGTTCAGGCTCGCCATCGCGGGGCAGGGCGCGTCGTCGAAGATCCTGCCGGCGGACACCGTCACGTAGTGCATCGCGTTGATTCCGCCCAGGACCCTGCATCACGTGCGCGCTGCCGGACCGATGGTCTTCATTTATCTGGACGCCCTGGGCGACGACCATGCGGCGTTGGCCGCCACCGAGCTCGGGGCTGCGCGTGCGCGGCTCTTGGCGCAGGGCGCCGAGCGCGTCGCCGCGCTCGACGTCGACGGCTTGTGCGACGCGTTGGGCGTGCCAAGCGGTACGGTCTGCGACGATCGAATCGTGCGCGTCGTGCGATGCATGGACGGTCGCCCGCAGGACCTTCACCGGGTGGCCGACGCCGCGCGCTTGGCGTGCTTGTCGGCCTCCCGCTTCCAGGCGGTGTTCAGGGAGGCGGCGGGCGTGCCCTTCCGGCGGTATCGGCTGTGGCGGCGCATGGCCGCCGTCGCACGTGTGATCGCCGACGGGCGCAGCCTCACGCACGCGGCGCACGAAGCGGGCTTCGCCAGTTCCGCCCACCTCAGCACGGCGTTCCGGGCGATGTTCGGATTGGCACCGTCCCGCTTGCTGGCGGCGGGGGCGGTGATCCGGGAGGTCGATGCCTCATCGGCCGCCGCGGTGCGCTCGTCGACGAACGGGTCTTGAAGCACCGGGTCTCGTCGTCGCTCACCCGACTCCGTCGATTTCCAACGCCTGCGTCGTGACGCCGTCATCCGAGGGCGTCGCACAGCTCGGCGAGCGTCGCCACCTCCATCTCCGGTGGCTGCGGAGTCGGCCACAGCGCCTGGACCCGGTTGACCCAGGCCGCCTGCATGCCGGCGTCGCGCGCGCCGAGCACATCCAGCAGGACGTCGTCGCCCACATGCAGCACCTGGTGCGGTTCCACGCCTGCGGCAGCGGCTGCCGCGTGGAAGATGCGGGCATCGGGCTTGGCCAGCCCGAACGCACGCGCCGAGACATTCGCCGTGAAGAACCGCGCCAGCCCCACGCGGGCCAGGTCGGCGTTGCCATTGGTGAGCCCCACCAACGGATAGCGGTCGGCCAGGAAGGCGAGCGCAGGAAGCGCATCGGGAAAGAGGACCACGTTCTGGCGTTCGGCGAAGAACGCCTCGAAGGCCGCTTCGGCCAGCCGGGGGTCGTCGCCCGCTTGGATCAATGCCTGCCGGATCGATTCGCGCCGCAGCGCGCTCATGTCGTGCTGCAGGTCCGGGCGTTCGTGCCCGATGCGGTTGCGGATCTCGCGCAGCGCTTCGCGGGACTCGAAGAGCGCCGCCGTGCCCGGCGCGTTGACGGCGAGCCACGCGTGCAAGGCGCCTTCGGCACGCTGGATGGTCGGCCAGATCGGCCAGAGCGTGTCGTCCAGGTCCAGCGAGATGGCGCGGATCCGTTCCCGGTTCAGCATGCGCGGCAGGCTCGACCCGATCGACCACGGTGCCGGCATCGCCTGGTCGCCGTTGCCGGCCGCAAGACGCGATCGCCCCTCATGACCGTTTCCTGCGCATGTCCCACAGGTCCAGCTTCCGCGCCCGATAAGCCAGTTGCGGCCGCGTGATGCCCAGTTCTTTCGCGGCCGCCGTGAGGTTGCCGTGGTGACGCGCGATCGCCGCGCGCATCAACGCCAGCTGCATCTCGTCCAGCCGCAGCGTGTCGGAAAAACCCGCTGGAAACGGCGTGCCGGCCGCGCCTGCCCGTGTTTCTCCGCGCCCTGCCTGCGCCGGATCGACGATCATGTCGCTCTGCCCGGCATCCATGCCCACCGACCCACCCATCGATCCATCCACCCCGATGTGCCGCACCGCCGCCGACCGTCCAGCCGCCGCGGCCTGGGCCACGGTCGGCAAGTGCGACACGTCGATCGCGCCGTCCGGGTCGGCCAGGATCACGGCGCGCTCCATCACGTTTTCCAGCTCGCGCACGTTGCCCGGCCAGCGGTAGCACAGCAGCAGGTCCATCGCGCGTTCGGTGAAGCCGGTCACGCCGCGCCCGTACTGCTGGTTCAGTCGCCGCAGGAAGTAGTCCAGCAGGACGGGGATGTCCTCCTTGCGTTCGCGCAGGGGCGGGATCTGGATGGGGAAGACGTTCAGCCTGAAATAGAGGTCGCTGCGGAAGGCGCCGCGTTCGACCGCGGCGGCAAGGTCCTCGTTGGTCGCCGCCACCACGCGCACGTCCACCTTGCGCGTGCGGGTGTCGCCCACGCGCTCGATCTCGCCTTCCTGCAAGGCGCGCAGCAGCTTGCTCTGCGACGCCAGCGACAGGCAGCCGATCTCGTCCAGGAAGAGGGTGCCGCCATGCGCCCGCTCGAAGCGCCCGGGTCGCGACGCGTTGGCGCCCGTGAAGGCGCCGCGCTCGACGCCGAACAGTTCCGACTCGATCAGCGCTTCAGGAATGGCCGCGCAGTTCACCGCGATGAAGGCCGCGTCGGCGCGACGGCTGGCCGCGTGCAGCGCGCGGGCGAAGATCTCCTTGCCCACGCCCGTCTCGCCCAGCAGGAGCACCGGCGCGGGCGTGTCGGCCACGCGCTGGATCATGTGGCAGACCACGTTGAACCCGGCGGACGCACCCACCAGCTTGCGGCGGTCGATTTCGGGGTCCGCATCGGCCGTGGCCGATTCGTCGGCCCGAGCCGGCCGCACGCCCGCGCCGGCGCCGCCATTGGCGCGCGCCGGCGCCGCACTGGTGCGGATCTCCCGATTGGCGAAGCGCTGCGGCTCCAGGAAGCGCAGATCCTCGTCGACGTCTTCCCATTCGTCGGCGGGGCGCCCGACGATCCGGCAGGCGCCGGCGCCCGTCGAACGGCACTCGACCTCGCGGAACACGATGCTGCGCCCCATGAAGGCGCTGGTGTAGCCGCTCGCGTAGCCCACCTGCATCCAGCACACCGGCTCGGCCCCGACACCGTACGCCGCGATGTGCGCCTCGTCCTCGATCGACTCGCGCCACAGGTACTCGCCGTAGTAGACGCCCCGCTCGACGTCGATCTCCAGCGCCAGCGGCTCGACCAGGACGACGCCCTCCAACGCGTGCAGTTGGGGACCCACCGAGAACGCGTCGACCACGCTCTGCTTGTTGCGGATCTTGCGCGCCAGTTGCGCGTCCCGGCTGCCGGACACGTAGCCCATGCGGGTCAGCAGCCCGCGCGCCACTTCGACCCCGAGCGACTCGATCAGCTCGCGACGCAGCGCGCCGAAGGCCTCGCTGTGCAGCAGGAACATGCGCCGGTCGTCGAGCCAGATGTGGCCGACCTCCGGCGAGAAGCGCACGCGCGACAGCAGGTCGTCGATGCTCGGCAGCGCCGCCGCGGCCGGCAGCGCCAGGCGGGATCGCGCGGTGCGGGCACCGCCGGCGCGTGCCTCGGCCGGCCGCGGCGCATCGGGGTGCGATGAAGAGCTGGGCACGCGGTCCATCGGGATGGGTCTCCGGGGCGCGAAGCGCTCGTGTCCGAGGGCCTGGCAGCGCGAATCGGCTCGCTGCCCGCCACAGGCCCGGTGTCGGCGGCTTCGTCGTGTGGCCCGCGTCCGTCGTCGGATGACGGCGGCGAACGGGCTCGCGGCCCGGTGCGGAACTGCCATTTTGGACAAGCCGGCCGCTCTCGCGCAAGCGCTGGCTGCGCGAGCCTCGGTCGATGATCGAACATTGATCATCGCATCAATCATCGATGCGGTCGTCCACCTCCCGAGCGCCGCTTTCGCATGTTGCGACGCGACATGAAACACGAATCGTGTTGTCAACGATCTGTCGGGTGCCGTTCGTCTGCACGCTTTGCCGCCCGTCGGCACCCGTGTTGCGTTGCATCAATCCCTGTGATGGCACGGCGCATGCGGTAGCGGCCCCCCAAGACGACCGGGCCCCTGCGCCATGGAGGAGACGATGACCCTGCTGCAGCCCCGCCCAGCGCCGCAAGACGCGACCCCGTCGCGTCCTGGCCCTTTCGACACCAGCGTGCGCTTCGTGCGCGCGGTGCGAGAAGGCCCGGGCGGCTTCGTCGAATTCGAGTTTTGCGTGGGCGACGAGCAACTGGCCATCGAACTGGTGATGCCGCGCGCCGCCTTCGAGGACTTCTGCTTGCGCAACCGCCTCGATCAACGCTGACCCCGGCACCGCCGGCCCCGACCACCGAGGAGACACCATGACCGTCGAGTTGAAGACCGTGGCGATCACGCCGCTGCGCCACACCTTCACGCACGTCGCCGCGCTGATCGGCGGCGACAAGCCGGCTTCGCGCTACCAGGAAGCCGTGCTGGGCGCGCAGCCGGACACGAATTTCCATTACCGGCCCACTTGGGACCCGGACCACGAGCTCTTCGACCGCAAGCGCACGGCGATCGTCATGCGCGAGTGGAACGCGTTCAAGGACCCGCGCCAGCTCTACTACGGCACCTGGACCATGGGGCGCGCCCGCCAGCAGGACGCGATGGAGTCGAACTTCGAGTTCGTCGAGGACCGCGGGCTGGTGGCGCGGCTGCCGCACGAGGTCGCCGAGCGGGCGTTGGACGTGCTGCTGCCGCTGCGGCACGCCGCCTGGGCGGCCAACATGAACAACTCGGCCATCTGCGCCTACGGCTACGGCGCGCCGTTCACCTCGGCCGCCATGTTCCACGCGATGGACCACTTGGGCATCGCGCAGTACCTCACGCGGTTGGGCCTGACACTGTCGGATCCGGCGCGCGTCGCCGCGGCCAAGCAGGCGTGGCTGGCCGCGCCCGCATGGCAGCCGTTGCGGCGCCTGACCGAGGACACGCTGGTCGTGTCCGACTGGTTCGAGCTCTTCGTCGCCCAGGACTTCGTGATCGACGGGCTGCTCTATCCGCTGGTGTACGGCGTGGTGGTGGACGACGTGCTCGCCGCCAAGGGCGGCACCGCCATCGCGATGCTCACCGCGTTCATGACCGAGTGGCACGCCGATTCGGCCAAGTGGGTGGACGCGCAGGTCAAGGTGGCCGCCACCGAATCCGACGCCAACCGCGCGCTGATCGCCGGCTGGGTGCGCGCTTGGCGCGGCCGAGCGCTGGAAGCCCTGGCCCCGGTGGCCAAGCTGGCGCTGGACGACGAAGCACCCGGCTACGTCGCCGGTGTCATCGAAGCCTTCGACGCCCGCTGCGCCAAGCTCGGCGTGATCGGTCCGGTCGCCTGAACCCACGGAGCCACACCCATGTCCAACGTCTTCATCGCCCTCCAGAACAACGAGGAGACCCGTCCGATCATCGAGGCGATCCTCGCCGACAACCCGGGCTCGGCCCGCAGCGACGCGCCCGGCATGGTCCGGGTCGACGCCGCCGACCGCTTGGTGATCCGCCGCGAGACCATCGAGGCGCAGACCGGCCAGCCCTTCGACCTGCAGTACCTGCACGTGAACCTGATCTCGCTCACCGGCTACATCGACGAAGACGACGACCAGCTGACGCTCAGCTGGAGCCACTGAACCCATCACAGGAAAACGACCGCCATGGACATGCAGGTCAAGAAGAAGCTGGGGCTGAAGGACCGCTATGCGCTGATGACGCGCGACCTGGGCTGGGACACCACGTACCAGCCGATGGAGAAGGTGTTCCCGTACGACCGCTATGAAGGCATCAAGATCCACGATTGGGACAAGTGGGAGGACCCCTTCCGCCTGACCATGGACGCCTACTGGAAGTACCAGGGCGAGAAGGAGAAGAAGCTCTACGCGGTGATGGAGGCCTTCGCGCAGAACAACGGCCACCTGGGCGTGACCGACGCGCGCTACCTCAACGCCATCAAGCTCTTCATCCAGGGCGTGAGCCCGCTGGAGTATTACGCGCACCGCGGCTTCGCGCATGCGGGCCGGCATTTCTCCGGTGTCGGCGCGCGCGTGGCCTGCCAGATGCAGTCGATCGACGAGCTGCGCCATTTCCAGACGCAGGTCCACACGATCAGCAACTACAACAAGCACTACAACGGGATGCATTCGTTCCGGCACATGTTCGACAGGGTCTGGTACCTGTCAGTGCCGAAGTCCTTCTTCGAGGACGCGCTGTCGGCCGGGCCCTTCGAGTTCCTGACCAGCGTGTCGTTCTCGTTCGAGTACGTGCTGACCAACCTGCTGTTCGTGCCCTTCATGTCGGGCGCGGCCTACAACGGCGACATGGCCACGGTCACCTTCGGCTTTTCCGCCCAGTCGGACGAGTCGCGGCACATGACGCTGGGCCTGGAGTGCATCAAGTTCATGCTCGAGCAGGACCCGGACAACGTGCCCATCGTGCAGGCATGGATGGACAAGTGGTTCTGGCGCGGCTACCGCCTCTTGACGCTGGTCGGGATGATGATGGATTACATGCTGCCCAAGCGCGTGATGAGCTGGGCCGAGGCCTGGGAGATCTACGTCGAGCAGAACGGCGGGGCGCTCTTCAAGGACCTGGCGCGCTACGGCATCCGCCCGCCCAAGGGCCTGGCGCAAGCCACCGCTGACAAGCACCACATCACGCACCAGGCCTGGGGCACGTTCTACAACTACGCGGCGGCCGCCCCCTTCCACACCTGGATCCCGGAAAAAGACGAGATGGAGTGGCTGTCGGCCAAGTACCCCGATACCTTCGACAAGCACTACCGCCCGCGCCTGGAGCACTGGCGCGAGCAGGACGCCGCCGGCAACCGCTTCTACAACAAGACGCTGCCGATGCTGTGCAACACCTGCCAGATCCCGATGCTCTTCACCGAGCCCGGCGACCCGACCAAGATCTGCTACCGCGAGAGCGACTACCTGGGCGACAAGTTCCACTTCTGCTCGGACGGCTGCAAGGAGATCTTCGACCACGAGCCGGCCAAGTACGCGCAGTCCTGGCTGCCGGTGCACCAGATCTACCAGGGCAACTGCTTCCCAGAAGGCACCGACCCCACCAAGGAAGGCTTCGAGCCGCTGCCGGCGGTGCTGGACTACTACGGGATGAACTTCGGGCGCGACAACCTCGACTTCAACGTGTCGGAGGACAAGCGCAACTTCGAGCAGTGGCGCGGGCCGTCTTCCAGCAATACCTGAGCCACGTCACGAACGCGTCGAAACCCAAGGAGACACGCACATGGCCGTCACCGCGATCAAGGACTACGCATTCCCGGCCCGCGACCGGGTCGAGAACTTCCATGGAGCGCAGCTGCTGTTCATCGGGTGGGAAGACCACCTGCTGTTCGCCGCGCCCCACGCCTTTCCCTTCCCGCCCGCCATGCCGTTTCGCGCGGTGGTCGAGCAGGTGTTGCCGGGCGTCTACGGCTACCACCCGGACTTCGCGCAGATCGACTGGCGCCGCGTCGAGTGGCTGAAGTCCGGCCAGCCCTTCGCGCCGGACCTCGACAAGTCGCTGGCGGACAACGGCCTGAAGCACAAGGACGTGATCCGCTTCCGCACGCCGGGGCTCACCGGCATCGCGGGCTCGTGCAGCTGAATTTCGATGCGACCAACGAACCGGTGACACGGGCATCACGATGAGCTATTCCCTCACGATCGAGCCGCTGGGCATGACCATCGAGGTCGCGCCCGGGCAGAACATGCTCGACGCGGCGTTGCGCCATGGCGTTTGGCTGCCGCACGCCTGCGGCCATGGGCTGTGCGGCACCTGCAAGGTGGACGTCCTCGGCGGCGAGGTCGAGCACAACGACGCTTCGCCTTTCGCCCTGATGGATGTCGAGCGCGACGAGGGCAAGACGCTGGCGTGCTGCGCGACGCTGTCGGCCGACACCGTGATCGAGGCCGAGATCGACGAGGAGCCCGACGCGCGCGTCATCCCGGTGCGCGACTTCAACGGCCGCGTCGAGCGGATCGTCGACGTCACGCCGACGATCCGCGCGGTCCACGTGGCGCTGGACTCTCCCATCGACTTCCAGGCCGGCCAGTACGTGAACCTGGACATCCCGGGCGTGGGCAGCCGGCCCTTCTCGATCGCCACCGCGCCGGGCACGAATGCCGAACATGGCAACGGCAACGGCAACGGCGCTGGCGCGGGCACAACGCATATCGAGCTGGACGTGCGGCGGGTTTCGGGCGGCGCAGGCACCGCCTACGTCCACCAGACGCTGCGCGAGGGCGACCCCGTGCGCCTGGCCGGCCCATACGGGCGCTTCTTCGTGCGCAAGTCGCACGAGGCGCCGCTGCTCTTCATGGCCGGCGGCTCGGGCCTGTCCAGCCCGCGCTCGATGATCCTGGACCTGCTGGCCGAGGGCTGCGCGCGGCCGATCACGCTGGTCTACGGTCAACGCACGCTCGACGAGCTCTACTACCACGACGAGCTGTCGTCGCTGGCGGCGATGCACCCCAACTTCCGCTACGTGCCGGCGTTGTCGGCCGAACCGGACGGCAGCGCCTGGCGCGGCGCGCGCGGCTTCGTCCACGAGGCGGCCAAGGAGCTGTTCGGCGGCGACTTCCGCGGCCAGCGCGCGTATCTGTGCGGGCCGCCACCCATGATCGAGGCGTGCGTGGCCACGTTGATGCAGGGGCGGCTCTTCGAGCGCGACATCTTCACCGAGCGTTTCCTGTCGGCGGCCGACGGACAGCAGGCGCGCAGCCCGCTGTTCAAGAGGATCTGACGATGCACGGCAACGGAACGGCGTCCCGCTATGCCATCACCGTGGCCCGCACCGGCGAGCGCTTCGAGTGCGGCCCCGACGAGCCGATCCTCAAGGCGATGGCGCGGCTGGGACGCAAGGGCATCCCGGCCGGCTGCCTCAACGGCGGCTGCGGCGTGTGCAAGGTGCGCATCGTCGCGGGCCGTTGCCGCGCCACCGGGCCGGTCAGCCGCGAGCACGTCAGCCATGCCGAGGCCGAGCGCGGCTGCACGCTGGCGTGCCGCGCGGCGCCCGACAGCGACATCGAGCTCGAAGTGCTGGGACGGATGCAGAAAGGCTTTTTCGGAACTTGAACCCGGGCAGCGACAATCTTTTCGCCTGCCAACCCCGAGGAGACTGACATGGGTGTGATGCGGATTGGGCACGCGAGCCTTCGCGTGATGGACATCGACGCGGCGGTGCGTCACTACGAGCGCGTGCTGGGCATGAAGACCACGCACAAGGATGCCGCGGGCAACGTGTACCTGAAGTGCTGGGACGAGTGGGACAAGTACTCGCTGATCCTGACGCCGTCGGACCGCGCCGGCATGAACCACGTGGCGTTCAAGGTCGAGCACGAATCCGATCTCGACCAGTTCAAGGAACGGATCGAGGCCTACGGCATCAAGACGACCATGCTGCCCGAAGGCTCCATGCCGTCCACGGGCCGCATGCTGCAGTTCACCCTGCCCAGCAGCCACGAGATGCGGCTCTATGCGCAAAAGCAGTACGTGGGCACCGACGTGGGGACCACCAACCCCGACCCCTGGCCCGACGACATCAAGGGCGCGGGCGTGCACTGGCTGGACCACTGCCTGCTGATGTGCGAGCTGAACCCGGAGACGGGCGTGAACAAGGTCGCCGAGAACACCAAGTTCTTCATGGAAGCGCTGGAGTTCAAGCTGGCCGAGCAGGTGGTGGTGGGCCCGGGCGGTGCGATCCAGGCGGCCACGTGGCTTGCGCGCACCTCCACGCCGCACGACATCGCCTTCGTGGGCGGGCCGCGCGCCGGGCTGCACCACATCAGCTTCTTCCTGGACAGCTGGCACGACGTGCTCAAGGCCGGCGACGTGATGGCCAAGAACAAGGTCAAGATCGACGTGGCCCCGACGCGCCACGGCATCACCCGCGGCGAGACGATCTACTTCTTCGACCCCAGCGGCAACCGAAACGAGACCTTCTCGGGCCTGGGCTACCTGATGCAGCCCGACCGCCCGGTGACCACCTGGACCGAGGAGAACCTGGGCCGCGGCATCTTCTACCACTCGGGCGAACTGGTCGAATCCTTCACCAGCGTCTATTCCTGAACCCAGCCGGCCCACGACTCGTCCATGAGCACCAGCAACCCCGAGATCGGTCGCACCGTTCGTGCGGCCGGCATCGACACCAACGTGCACGACGTGGGCCAGGGCCCACCGGTGCTGCTGATCCACGGCTCCGGTCCGGGCGTGTCGGCCTGGGCCAACTGGCGGCTGCTGGTGCCCAAGCTGGCCGAGCAGGCGCGCGTGGTGGCGCCCGACATGGTGGGCTTCGGCTACACCGACCGCCCCGCCGGCATCCGCTACGACCTCGACACCTGGGTCGGGCAGGCCGTGGGCCTGCTGGACACGCTGGGCATAGCGCGCACCGACCTGGTGGGCAACTCCTTCGGCGGCGCGCTCGCGCTGGCCCTGGCCATCCGTCATCCCCAGCGCGTGCGACGGCTTGTGCTGATGGGCAGCGTGGGCGTGCCCTTCCCGATCACCGAGGGGTTGGACGCGGTGTGGGGCTACACGCCGTCGGTCGAAAACATGCGCCGCATCATGGACGTGTTCGCCCACGACCGCGCGCTCATCACCGATGAGCTGGCCCGCATGCGCTACGAGGCCAGCATCCGCCCAGGCGTGCAGGAAGCGTGGGACGCGATGTTCCCGGCGCCTCGCCAGCGCTGGGTGGATGCGATGGCCAGTCCCGAGGCCGACATCCGCGCCTTGCCGCATGAGGCGCTGGTGGTGCACGGGCGCGAGGACCGCGTGATCCCGCTGTCGAACTCGCTCACGCTGGCGCAGTGGATCCCGCGGGCGCAACTGCATGTGTACCCGCAATGCGGCCACTGGACGCAGATCGAGCACGCGGCGCGCTTTGCTCAGTTGGTGCGGGACTTTCTGGCCGAGGCGCGGCAAGAGGAGCCGCGGGCGCGCTGATCAGGACATCGGATTGGCGGGTGGCGTGGGGTCGCCTGGCAACGGGATGAACTCGTCATGGTCCAGGTCGGGCAGCTTCATCCGGCCGGCGCGCCAGTCGGCCTTGGCCTGCTCGATGCGCTCGCGCGAGGACGACACGAAGTTCCATTCGATGAAGCGCGGGCCCAGCGGCTCGCCGCCCAGCGCCATGACGATCGACGGGCTCGCGGCCCGCAACTCGGCCGGCCGTCCCGGCGCCAGCACGGCCATCTGCCCGGCCTCCAGCCGTTGGCCCGCGACCTCGACCGCGCCCACCGCGACATAGACGGCGCGCTCCGGGAAGTCGGCCGGCAACTCGACGCGCGCACCCGCGTCCAGGTCCCAATGCAGGTAGAACATCGGCGAGTGTGTCTTGACCTCGGCCCTGGCGCCGAAGGCTTCGCCGGCGATGAGCCGCGCCCGCGCGCCGCCGTCCTCGAACACCGGCAGGTCTCCGGACCCGTAATGGAAAAAGGCCGGTTCGCATTCCTCGTCCCGCTCGGGCAACGCGACCCACGCCTGGATGCCATGCATGCGCCCGCCTTCGCGGCGTGCACGCTCGAAGCGCTCGGAGTGCGTGATGCCGCGGCCTGCCGTCATCCAGTTCACTTCGGCCGGGCGGATCGGTTGCTCGGAACCGACGCTGTCGCGGTGCATGATCTCGCCGTCGAGCAGATAGGTCACCGTGGACAACCCGATATGGGGGTGCGGCCGCACGTCCACGCTCCTGGGCATGCCCGCCTGGAACTCGACCGGACCCATGTGGTCGAAGAAGACGAAGGACCCGACCATCCGCCGCTTGGCGAAGGGCAGCACCCGTCCCACCTCGAAGCCGCCCAAATCCCGGCGGCGCTGTTCGATCAGAAGCTCGATCATCGGGTGTCCTGCGTCATCGGTGGCGTGGAACAAGCATACCTGCGCCGACCCTGTCGCATGCGGCTATCCTCGGCCGAATCCGACCCACTCGCGCGCGTCACGACATGCCCTTTCCGATCGACTCCCCGTTGGCGCCGGCCCGCATCGGCGATCCGGTCGCCGCCATCGCCAGCCCGGCCTTGGTCATCGACCTGGACGCGATGGAACGCAACCTCGACGCCATGGCCGCGTTCGCCCAGCGGCACGGTGTCCGGTTGCGGCCGCACGCCAAGACCCACAAGAGCGCCACGATCGCGCTGATGCAGATGCAGCGCGGTGCCGTGGGCGTTTGCGTCCAGAAGGCCTCGGAGGCGCTCGCGCTGGCCGCCGGCGGCGTGCCGGACCTGTATGTCAGCAACGAGGTCATCGACGCCGGCAAGCTCGACCGCCTCGCCGCGCTCGCCGCGCGCACGCGGCTGGCCTTGGCCGTGGATTCCGTCGAGGGGGTCCACCGGTTGGCGGCCGCCCTGCGCGCGGCGGGCACCCGCATCGACGTCTTCGTCGAAATCGACGTCGGCCAGGGCCGCTGCGGCGTGCCGGCCGGGGCGGCGGGGGCGCTGGCGCGTCGCGTCGTCGACCACGGCCTGGCGTTCGCGGGCTTGCAGGCCTACCACGGCGGCGCGCAGCACTTGCGATCGACCGCCCAGCGCGAGTCCGCCGTGCGCGAGTCCGCCGAGCGCGTCCATGCGGCCCGATCGTCCTTGTCGGCCGTCGGCGTGCCGTGCCCGCTGGTCACCGGTGCCGGCACCGGCACCTTCGCGCTGGAAGCGGCCAGCGGCGTGTGGGGCGAGCTGCAGTGCGGCAGCTACCTCTTCATGGACCGCGACTACCGCGACAACGACGCATTGCCCGGCGCGCCGCGTTTCGAGCACGCGTTGTTCGTCAAGAGCCAGGTGATCAGCCGCGCCGCCGCCCATGCGGTGGTGGACGCCGGGCACAAGAGCCACGCGATCGATTGCGGCCTGCCGATGGTCTGGCAGCGCGAACTGACGTTCGACAACGGGGGCGACGAGCACGGCATCCTGCGGTCGAGGAACGATGCGCTGCCCGGCATCGGCGAGACCGTGTGGCTCGTGCCCGGCCACTGCGACCCGACCGTGAACCTGCACGACGCTTACGTCGCGGTGCGTGGCGGGCTGGAGACCGGTGTGGTCGAAGCGGTCTGGCCGGTCGATGCGCGGGGCTGCGTGCGCTAGGCGCCCGCCCCGTGCATCCGCTGCCAGACGCTCGCGGCCAGCCGCGGCCCGATGCCCTGGATGCGCGCCAGGTCGGCCTGCGCGGCCGCCTGCACGCCCGCCAGCCCGCCGCAGGCCTGCAGCAGCGCTTTTTTCTTGACCGGCCCCAAGCCGGGGACGTCGTCCAGCGGGTGCGCAAGCCGCGCCGCCCCGCGCCGCGCGCGGTGCCCGGCGAGCGCCACCCGGTGGGCCTCGTCCCGGATTTCCTGCGCGAGCAGCAGCCCCGGATGGTCGGGCGCCAGCCGCAGCGCATCGCCCGCCCACCCCCGGTGCAGCGTTTCCTGCCCGACGACCCGCCCCGGGCCCTTGGCGATGCCCAGTACCGGCACCAGGACCCCGGCGCGCGCCAAGGCGATCGACGCGCGCTCGACCTGGCCCGGGCCGCCATCGATCATGAACAGTTGGGGCAGCACCGCCTCGTCCACGCGCATGCCGTCGAACCGCCGGTGCACCGCTTCCTCGATCGCGGCGTAGTCGTCCCCACGACTCGCCGGAGCGACATCGAAGCGCCGATAGGCGCTCCGCTTCATTCCGTCCTCCCAGACCACGCATGCGGCCACGGCCCGCTCGCCCTGCGTGTGCGACACGTCGAAGCACTCGATGCGGGCCAAATGACCCAGCCCAAGGGCGCGCGACAAGTCCGCGGCGCGCTCGCGCTGGGTGCTCGCCCGCAACTCGCGGGACCGCAGTTGCAGCAGGGCGGCCTGGCGTGTCATCTCGAGCCAGCGGCGCATGTCGACCGTCAGGCGGCGCGCCACGCGCACGCCGCGCCGGGCGACCGCGTCGAGCACCTCTTCGTCGAGCGCGACGCCCGGCGCGATCACCAAGCGGATCCCGCCCCCCACCGCGCCGCTCGCGTACTCGGCCAGCAGGAACGCTTCAAGCAACTCGGCATGCGACGCGGACGCACCGTCGGTGGCGTCGGCATCGCGCGCCTCGCGCGCCTCGACGAAGCGCTCGCCCATCCAGCGGCCCGCCCGCATCATCCCGACGGCCACCAACCGCGCACCGTGCAGCTCCGCGACCGCCAGCACGTCGGTGTCCTCGCCGCGCATGCCTTCGACCGATTGGCTGGCCGACACGTGCCCCAGGTCCGCGATGCGGTCGCGAAGCACGGCGGCCCGCTCGAAGGCCAGTTGCGCGGCGGCCTGCAGCATCTGCGCTTCCAGCGACCGCCTGACTTCGACCGCGCCGCCCCGCAGCACCTGCTGGGCCTGCGCGATCGACTCGGCGTACTCGCGGGCCGAGGCCTTGCCCACGCACGGCGCGTCGCAGCGATGCAGTTGGTGCTGCAAGCAGGGCCGCGAGCGGTTGGCGAAGGTGGTCTCGTCGCAGTCGCGGATGCGGAACACCTTGCGCAGCAGGTAGGCCGCGCGCCAGGCGCGGTCGGCGGCCGGATAGGGACCGAACACGGTGCCCACCTCGCCGAACGGGCGACGCCGCACCACCAGCCGCGCGAAGGGCTCGTCGGTGAAGACCAGGTACGGGTAGCTGCTGTCGTCGCGGAAGGCGATGTTGTAGCGCGGCGCGAGCGTGCGGATGAGCGAGCGCTCCAGCACCAGTGCCTCGGCCTCGGAAGCGACGGGCGTGGCCTGCATGGAAGCCGTGCGCCCGACCATGAAGGCGATCCGTGCGCTCAGCCGCTCCGGCGGGCCGAAATACGAGGCCACGCGACGCCTCAGGTTCTTGGCCTTGCCCACGTACAGCACGCGGCCGCGCGCATCGAGCATCCGGTAGACGCCCGGGCCCGTGGGCAATGACTGGATGAAAGCGGCGGCGTCGAACATCATGGAGGGCGGCGAGCTTACCAGGCGTCGCGATCCAGGGTCGGCGCCTCGGCAGCGGTCTCAGCCGCCCGCGCGATCCTTCGTTCGGCCTTGCGGCCGGCTGGAGGCCTGGGCGCGCACCACCGCCAGGAACGCCGCCAGGATCGGCGACGCGTTGTCGCGCCGATACAGGCAGGCCAGCTCGATGTCGCGCAAGTGCGGCGAGACGAAAGGGCGGTAAGCGACGCCGGGCAGGCCCAGGCGGGTCGTGGAGGCGGTCGTCACGCACAGGCCGAAGCCACCGGCCACCAGCGCCACTGCCGTCAGCACGTCCTCGACCTGTTGCGCGACGCGCGGCTCGATGCCTTCCGACCGGAACGCGGTGACGACTTCCTGCGCCAACCCCGGCAGCGGCACGTTCGGGTAGAGGATCAACGGTTCCCCATCCAGGTCGCGCACGCGGATCCGCGTGCGCGCCGCCAGCCGGTGCCGCTCGGGCAGCGCGACCACCATCCGCTCGCGCAACACCTGCTCGACGGCGATGTCCGGGTCGTCGGGCACCAGCCGATTGAAGCCCACGGAGATGCGCCGCTCGCGCAGGGCCTCCAGCTGCTCCGTCTTGGTCATGTTGTGCAATTCGATCCTCACCTCCGGCCGCGCCTCGCGGAAGCGCGAAAGCATGCGCGGGATCACGTCCAGCACGCCGGAGCCGAAGACGCCCACGTCCAGCCGCCCGATCAAGCCCTGGCCGGCCAGGCGCGTGCGCTCCTTGGCGCGCGCAGCCAGCGCGAGCACCGTCGGCACTTCGTCGAGCAGCACCCGGCCCGCATCGGTGAGCTCGACGCCGCGTGGCGTGCGCTTGAAGAGCGTCGCGCCCAGCTCGTCCTCCAGCGCGCGGATCTGCCGCGTCAGCGGCGGCTGCGCCATGTGCAGCCGCTCGGCCGCCCGGCCGAAGTGGCGCTCTTCGGCCAGCGCCATGAAGTAACGCATCTGTCGAAGGTCCATTGCTGCATACCGAAAAGGTATTGAAGGTAGGAAAAACGGTATTGGACAGTATAGACAAGCGGATCGTATCGTCCCTGCATACCGGCAGCCGCGAGCCCGTCGCGGTGCCCTCGCAGGGAGCGCAAGCCATGAAGCAGATCCTCAACTACATCGACGGCGAGTTCGTCGCCACCGGCCGCACCTTCGACAAGCGCAGCCCGCTCGATTCGCGGGTCATCGCGCAGGTGCACGAGGCCGGAAAAGCCGAAGTCGACGCCGCCGTTCACGCCGCGCGCGCCGCGCTGCACGGCCCGTGGGGCGCGATGACCGTGGCCGAGCGCACCGAGCGCCTGCACGCACTGGCCGACGCCATCAACCGCCGCTTCGAGGACTTCCTCGCGGCCGAGTGCGCCGACACCGGCAAGCCCCGCAGCCTCGCGTCGCACATCGACATCCCGCGCGGCGCGGCCAACTTCAAGGTCTTCGCCGACGTGGTGAAGAACGTCGCCACCGAATGCTTCGAGATGGCCACGCCCGACGGCCGCGGCGCGCTCAACTACGCGATCCGCCGTCCCGTGGGCGTGGTGGGCGTCATCTGCCCGTGGAACCTTCCGCTGCTGCTGATGACCTGGAAGGTCGGTCCCGCGCTGGCTTGCGGCAACACCGTGGTCGTCAAGCCTTCGGAAGAGACGCCGCAGACCGCCGCGCTGCTGGGCGAGCTGATGGAAGAGGCCGGCATCCCCAAGGGCGTCTACAACGTGGTGCACGGCTTCGGTCCGGATTCGGCCGGCGAGTTCCTCACCACCCACCCTGGCGTCGACGCCATCACCTTCACCGGCGAGACGCGCACCGGCGCGGCGATCATGAAGGCCGCCGCCGAGGGCGCCCGCCCGGTCAGCCTGGAGATGGGCGGCAAGAACGCGGCCATCGTCTTCGCCGACTGCGACTTCGACGCGGCCATCGAGGGCACGATGCGCTCGGTCTTCGCCAACTGCGGGCAGGTCTGCCTGGGCACCGAGCGCGTCTACGTCGAGCGTCCGATCTTCGACCGCTTCGTGGCGGCGCTGAAGGAAAAAGCCGAGGCGTTGAAGCTGGGCGTGCCGGAAGACCCGGCCACCGGCATGGGCCCGCTGATCTCCAAGGAGCACCAGGAGAAGGTGCTGGGCTACTACCGACGCGCCGTGCAAGAAGGCGCCACGGTCGTCACCGGCGGCGGCGTGCCCAGGATGGACGGCCTGCTGGCCGAGGGCAGCTGGGTGCAGCCCACCATCTGGACGGGCCTTTCCGACGATGCGGCCGTGGTGCGCGAAGAGATCTTCGGGCCCTGCTGCCACATCGCGCCCTTCGACGCCGAGGACGAAGCGGTGCGCCGCGCCAACGACAACGCCTACGGCTTGGCCACGGCCATTTGGACCCGCGACTTGGCGCGCGCGCACCGCGTGGCCTCGCGCATCGAGGTCGGCATCGCCTGGGTCAACAGCTGGTTCCTGCGCGACCTGCGCACCGCCTTCGGCGGCGCCAAGCAAAGCGGCATCGGCCGCGAGGGCGGCGTGCACTCGCTGGAGTTCTACACCGAGCTCAAGAACGTGTGCGTGAAGCTCTGAACGTGCCACGATTGGCCGACACCCGAACGAACCCGCTGCCGGAGACACCGTGGACCAGACCTTGACCAATCGGCTCGGCGACGAGCTCTACACCGCGCTGCGCGAGCGCCGCGCCGTCGATCCGCTGACGGCCCGCCACGCGGACATGACCATCGACGACGCCTACCGCGTGCAGCAGCGGCTGGTGGCGCGGCGCCTGGCCGACGGCGAGCGCGTGATCGGCAAGAAGATTGGCGTGACCAGCCAGGCCGTGATGGACATGCTGGGCGTGGACCAGCCCGACTTCGGCTTCCTCACCGACGCGATGGTCTTCGACGAGGGCGCCGCGATCGAGGCCGCGACCCTCATCCAGCCCAAGGCCGAGGGCGAGATCGCCTTCCTGCTCAAGCGCGACCTGCGCGGCCCCGGCGTCACGGCCGCCGAAGTGATCGCCGCGACCGAAGGCGTGCTGGCCTGCTTCGAGATCGTCGACTCGCGCATCCGCGACTGGAAGATCAAGATCCAGGACACGGTGGCCGACAACGCCTCGTGCGGCGCCTTCGTGCTGGGCGATCGCCTGGTCGATCCGCGCGACGTCGACTTGCTGACCTGCGGCATGGTGCTCGAGAAGAACGGCGACATCGTCGCCACGGGTGCGGGGGCGGCCGCCCTGGGCGGGCCGGCCAACGCGGTGGCGTGGCTGGCCAACGCGCTGGCGCGCCACGACACGGGTCTTTCGGCCGGTGACGTGATCCTGTCCGGCTCTCTGGCGGCGATGGTGCCGGTCACCGCGGGCGACAGCCTGCGCGTGACCATCGGCGGCATCGGCGCCTGCTCGGTGCGCTTTCGCTGAAAGGAGAATGATTCATGAGTGAACGCATTCGTTGCGCCGTCATCGGCCCAGGCAACATCGGGACCGACCTCTTGATGAAGCTGTCGCGCAGCGCCGTGCTCGAGCCGGCGTGGATGGTCGGCATCGACCCGGCCAGCGACGGCCTGAAGCGTGCCCGCGACATGGGCGTCAAGACCACCGCCGAGGGCGTCGACGGCCTGCTGCCGCACCTGGCGGCCGATGGCGTCCGGATCGCCTTCGACGCGACCAGCGCCTACGCCCACGCGGAGAACACCCGCAAGCTGAACGCCGCGGGCGTGCTGATGATCGACCTGACGCCGGCGGCGATCGGCCCCTTCTGCGTGCCGCCGGTGAACCTGGCGCAGCACCTGGGCCAGGGCGAGGCCAACGTCAACATGGTCACCTGCGGCGGCCAGGCCACCATCCCGATGGTGGCGGCGGTGTCGCGCGTGCAGCCGGTGGCCTACGGCGAGATCGTGGCGACCGTGTCGTCCCGCTCGGTCGGCCCCGGCACGCGCAAGAACATCGACGAATTCACCCGCACCACCGCCGGTGCGGTCGAGAAGGTGGGCGGCGCGAAGAAAGGCAAGGCCATCATCATCATCAACCCGGCCGAGCCGCCGCTGATCATGCGCGATACCGTGCACTGCCTGACCGAAGACACGCCCAACGAGGGGCTGATCCGGGAGTCGGTGCAGATGATGATCCGCGAGGTTCAGAGGTACGTGCCGGGTTACCGGCTCGTCAACGGGCCGGTGTTCGACGGCAAGCGCGTGTCGATGTTCATGGAGGTCGAAGGCCTGGGCGACTACCTGCCCAAGTACGCTGGCAACCTGGACATCATGACGGCGGCTGCCGCGCGCACCGCCGAGATGTTCGCCGAGGAGATGCTGGCGGGCCGCTTCCGGCTCGACCCGGCCGCCGCGAGCGCGACCGCCACCGCGGCTGCCGCGGCCACCGCCTGATCGAAGGAGCCTGGAACCATGGAACTCAAGGGCCGCAAGGTCACCCTGCACGACATGACGCTGCGCGACGGGATGCATCCCAAGCGCCACCTCATGACCCTCGACCAGATGCGCTCCATCGCCACCGGCCTGGACGCCGCGGGCGTGCCGCTCATCGAGGTCACCCACGGCGACGGGCTGGGCGGCTCGTCGGTCAACTACGGCTTTCCGGCGCACACGGACGAGGAGTACCTGTCCGCGGTGGTGCCGCTGATGAAACGCGCCAAGATCAGCGCCTTGCTGCTGCCGGGCATCGGCACGGTGGACCACTTGAAGATGGCGCGCGACCTGGGCGTGCACACGATCCGCGTGGCGACGCACTGCACCGAAGCCGATGTTTCCGAGCAGCACATCACCATGGCCCGCCGCATGGAGATGGACACGGTGGGCTTCCTAATGATGGCCCACATGAGCACGCCCGAGGCGCTGGTGAAGCAGGCGCGGTTGATGGAGTCGTACGGCGCCAATTGCGTCTACGTGACGGATTCGGCCGGCCACATGCTGCCCGACGACGTGCGCGCCCGCATCGACGCGGTGCGCCAGGCGCTGTCGCCGGACACCGAGATCGGCTTCCACGGCCACCACAACCTGGCTATGGGCGTGGCCAACTCGATCGCCGCGATCGGGGCGGGCGCCTTCCGCATCGACGCGGCCGCGGCCGGCCTGGGAGCCGGCGCCGGCAACACGCCGATGGAAGTCCTGGTCGCGGTCTGCGACCGCATGGGCATCGAGACCGGCGTGGACGTCTTCGCGATCCAGGACGTCGCGGAGGATCGCGTGGTGCCGATCATGGACCACCCGATCCGCGTCGATCGCGACGCGCTCACGCTGGGCTACGCCGGCGTCTATTCCAGCTTCCTGCTCTTCGCCAAGCGCGCGGAGAGCAAGTACGGCATCTCCGCGCGCGAGATCCTGGTCGAGCTGGGCCGCCGCGGCATGGTCGGCGGCCAGGAGGACATGATCGAGGACACGGCGATGACGCTGGCGCGCGAACGGGCGGCGGCCGCAAACGGCGCTGCCGCAGGGGGCGCGCGATGAGCCTCTCGCCCGACACCGTCGCCCGACTGGCCGAGCACCTGGAGACGTGCGAGCTCGAGGCGCGCGACACGCCCAAGATCACCGACGAGCACCCGGACATGGACTGGGCCGACGCCTACGCCATCCAGGACGCCATCCGGGCGCGCAAGACCGCGCGCGGCGCGCGCATCGTGGGCTACAAGGCCGGACTGACCTCCCACGCCAAGATGCGCCAGATGGGCGTGGACAGCCCCGTGTTCGGCTTCCTGGTCGACGCCTTCGACGTGGCCGACGGCAGCGGCCTGGACACGGGGCGACTGATCCATCCGAAAGTCGAACCTGAAATCGCCTTCGTGCTGAAGCGCCCGCTGGCGGGCCCCGGCTGCCACGCCGCCGCGGTGCTGGCGGCCACGGATTTCGTCACCACCGGCATCGAGGTGATCGACTCGCGATACCGCGACTTCAAGTTCGACCTCAAGAGCGTGATCGCGGACAACACCTCGGCGTCTCGCTTCGTGATCGGCGCGCGCGCGGTGCGGGTCGACGGCCTGGACCTGCGAACGCTGGGCGTGGTGCTGGAGAAGAACGGGCGCGTCGCCGCGCTCGGCGCGGGCGCCGCGGTGCTGGGCCATCCGGCGGCGGCGGTGGCCGCGCTGGCCAACCATCTGGGCGCGCGCGGCGAGTCGATCCCCGCTGGCAGTGTCGTGCTCTCGGGCGGCGTGACCGAGGCGGTGGCCGTCGCCAAGGGCGACCATGTCCGTTTGACCGTGCAGCACCTCGGAAGCGCATCGCTGCGCTTCGAATGACGTTTTCCACTCCGACCGAGCCATCGCCATGCCGATCGCGCACATCTACCTCATGGAAGGCCGCACCGACGACCAGGTGCAGGCCCTGATCTCCAAGGTCACCGAAGCCATCCACGAATCGCTGGGCGCCCCCGTGCAGAGCGTGCGCGTGGTGGTGCAGGAAGTGCCGAAGACGCACTTCGGCATCGGCGGCGAAAGCGCCAAGGCGCTGGGGCGCTAGCGCCGACGACGAGCGCCGGCGGACCGGAATCCGTTCAGCGCGGCGGGCGCGCCTTCGCGAGCGCGTCGAGTCGCTCGAGCGCTCGCTCGCACCACTGCACCCAACCGCTTTCGTAGACGATGCCCAGATCGAGGCCGAGCAGCTTGCCGCAGCGGCCCAAGTCCGCGGGATCGAGTTCGGCGTAACGCCGCTCGATCCGCCGGTAGAGCACGAGCCGTTCGCGGTGCAGTCCGAGGCGGTCCGCGATCTGGGCCCGCATTGCGTCCAGGTCGACGTGGTCAAGCGCATACAACTTGACCATCATGTCGTCCTTGATGGACGGCGGATCGGAGCGCTCGCGGGACCAGGCCAACAGGCGCGCGAGCCCGGCCTCGGTGATCGAATAGACAGACTTGTTGGGGCGACCCTGTTGCACGACGAGCTCGGCGTCGACCAGTCCGGCGCCGCGCAGTCGCTTCAGCTCCCGGTAGATCTGCTGGTGGTCGGCACGCCAGAAGAAGCCGATCGACGTGTCGAAGGTCTTCGCGAGTTCGTAGCCGGTGAGCGGCCCTTCGGCCAGGCACGTGAGCATCGCTTCGGCGAGCGCCATCTTGTTTCCTCTCCAAGGTCCTGTACGGCAGTCCCACTGGCGCCGCCACGGGCGGTCGAGTGCCCAGCGGTTGACAAACCGATTATGCAAGTGTTTTTATATTCAACAAATTGCATAAGAGGTGGCGCATGAGCCTGGCAGGAAAGACCCTCTTCATCACCGGCGGCAGCCGCGGCATCGGATTGGCCATCGCGCTGCGCGCGGCGCGTGACGGCGCCAAGGTGGCCATCGCCGCCAAGACGGCCGAGCCGCACCCCAAGCTGCCCGGGACCATCCATTCGGCGGCCCGAGCCATCGAAGACGCGGGTGGACAGGCGTTGCCGATCCTGTGCGACATCCGGCACGAGGATCAGGTCAAGGCCGCCGTGGACGCCACCGTCGAGCGCTTCGGCGGCATCGACATCTGCATCAACAACGCCAGCGCCATCGCGCTTTCCGCGACGCTGGACACGGACATGAAGCGCTACGACCTCATGAACGGGGTCAACGCGCGCGGCACCTTCCTGGTGTCGAAGACCTGCGTGCCCCACCTCAAGCGCGCATCGAATCCGCATATCCTGAATCTCGCGCCCCCACTGGACATGGACCCGAAGTGGTTCGCCCCGCACGTGGCCTACACCATGGCCAAGATGGGGATGAGCTTGTGCACGCTGGGCATGTCGCGCGAATTCGCCGCCGACGGCGTCGCGGTGAATTCCCTGTGGCCGTTGACCGCGATCGACACCGCCGCCGTGCGCAACGTGCTGGGCGGCGAGCAGATGGCCAAGGCCAGCCGATCACCCGAGATCATGGCCGACGCCGCCCACGCGGTCCTGTGCCGTCCTTCGCGCGCTTGCACGGGCAACTTCTTCATCGACGAGGAAGTGCTTCGCGCCGAGGGCGTCACGGACTTCGGCAAGTACGCGCCGCAGGCTGCCGGCCCGCTCGTGCTCGACTTCTTCGTGCCCGACGCCGTGGTCGAGCGCAGCCCGACCCGGGTGCTGCGAGGCTACTGAGCCGTCGATCGCATCAGGGCCGTCGGTCGCATCAGGGCCGTCGGCCGCATCGAAACTCCGTTCGAGGACACGTCGCTCATGCAATCCGATCTCGCGCCGTTGCACCCTGCCGCCGCCCGCGCCCTCGCGGCGTGGCACGCGATGATCGAGCGGCGCGACCTGTCGGGCCTCGCCGCGATCGTCCACCCGGACGCCACGTTCCACTCGCCTGTGGCCTTCACGCCTTACCGGTCCGCGGCCGCGCTCCAGCTGGCGCTGGGTACGGTGGTCGACGTCTTCGAAGACTTCACGTATCACCGGCAGTTCGCTGCGCCCGACGGGCTGAACGTGGTGCTGGAGTTTTCCGCCCGCATCGGTGGCAAGCGGCTCAAGGGCGTCGATCTCGTGCGCTTCGACGAGGACGGGCGCATCGTCGATTTCGAAGTCATGGTCCGCCCGGCCAGCGGCCTGCAGGCGCTGGCCGAGGAGATGGGCCGGCGGGTGGGTGCGACCCTGCCCGCGTACAAGGCGCCCGGCTAGCTCAGAAGCTCAGGCTCGCCGCGCCTGCCTTCAGCCGCTCGTGCATGGCCGAAGCGCCCTGGATCGCGACGCCTTCGATCAAGTCTTCCTGCGTGTAGCCGCGCGCCTTCACGCAGGGCGGGCAGGCCCACACCGTGCCGCCGCGGGCCATGAAATCGGTGATCAGCGCCTTGAGCGGGTCCATCGGGGCCACTTGCGTCATGTCGACGCCGCGCTTGCGCACCAAGTCCACCGACGCGCTGGTGAGAAACGCGTACACCTTCATCCCGGACGTGATCGCCCCGCACGCGATCGTGAACCCGACCGATGACAGCTCGTGGTCCGCCCCCCGGGTCATGAGGACGACGAGCTCGCGTTGCGCCTGCTGTTCCATCTGGTGTGCCTCCCTCGGATCACGGGCTCGACGGCCCTGCACGGTGATCGTGCACGGGCTGGGCGGGCGCGTCCACCCGGGGCCGGGTAGGATCCCCTCCCTCGTCCACGGGATTTCTCGAGGAAGCCGCGCATGAGCACCAAGCCGCGCACGACCCCAACGCGCATCGTCCGACGCCGTGCCCGCCGCAACGGGCGCGACGGCAACGCTGGCCCGGCTCGCCGCACGGCGGCCGGCCTGACCCTCATCCAGCTGATGGTCATCATCGGCGTGATCGGCATCGTCGCCGCCGTGGTGGTCCGCATGTTGCTCGAGCGGACCGGCGCCCCCGGCAGCTAGGCGAGCCTGTCGGCGGGCGCTCCGAAGGCGTTCGCCGCCGACGCCAGGCGGATCGCATCGCTGAGCGGCACGGCCTTTCCGATGAGCCAACCTTGGAAGGCGTCGCAGCCCATCGTCTTCAGCGCGGCCGCCTGGGCCTCGGTCTCCACGCCCTCGGCGATCACCTCGAGTCCGAGGTCGTGGCCCAGGTTGACCACCGCCCGCACGATCTTGGCGGCCTGCGCTTCTTCGGGCAGTCCGCGGATGAAGCTGCGGTCGATCTTCAACACGGTCGCGCCGAGCCGGTGCAGGTACGCCAGGCTCGCGTAGCCGGCGCCGAAGTCGTCCAGCGAGAAGCGGAACCCCAGCCCACGGCTCGCTTCAATGGTGGCCAACGCCTCGCCACGGTCGTCGATCGCCGCGGACTCGGTGATCTCCAGGACCAGGCGGCGCTCGATGCCCGGCTGCCGCGCCTTGAGCATGGTCAGCACACCCACCAAGCCGCTGTCGCGCCGCAACTGCATGGCGGACAGGTTGACCGAGATCGTCTTGGATCGCAGGCCACTGGTGTCGAGCACCCGCACCGTGTCCGCGGCGCGCTGCAGTGCCCAGTGGTCGATGCGGCCGATCAGCCCGCTGGATTCGGCGTGCGGAATGAAGCAATCCGGCATGAGCAGCGACCCGTCCTCCTGGCGCCAGCGGCACAAGGCCTCGAAGCCCTGGAGGCTGCGGTCGGCCAGACGGACGATCGGCTGGTAGTGCAGTTCCAGCTGGCCCAGGTCCAGCGCCTTGCCCAGCCGCGTCTGCAGCAAGGCCTGTTCCCCGAACGCGCGCTCCAGTTCGTCGGTGAAGAGCGCCAGGCGGTCCGGGCCGGTCGCCTTGGCGCGGTAGAGGGCCAGGTCGGCGCGGCGCAGCAAGGTCTCGAAGTCGCGGCCGTTCTCGGGGTAGGTGGCCAGGCCGGCGCACGCATACAGGTCGAGCATGAGCGCGCTGGCGCGCACGGGTTCGCGGATCGCCGCGAGGAAGGCCGCCGCGCGTTTCTGGGCGCTCGCGGCGTCGGTTTCGTGCAGCCGCAGGAGCACCGCGAGCTCGTCGCCGCCCACGCGGGCCACGAACGCGGAGTCCGGCGCCTCGATCCGTGCCAGCCGCCTGGCGATCTGGCAGAGGGCCTCGTCGCCGACGCCATGCCCGTGCTGGTCGTTGACTGCCTTGAAGCCATCCAGATCCATCAAGGCCAGGGCGCAGTGCGATCCGTCGACCAGCCAGCGCGCGGCCTGCTCGGCGAGCGCCAGCCGATTGCCCAGGCCCGTGAGCGCGTCGGTGCGTGCTTGGCGGGTCAAGGGCAGCCTCTGCTTCGCCTGTCGACCGAGCTCGGCCTGCAACGCGTCGACGAGACCGCTGGCGCTCGCGCGCTCGAGCGCCAGCCAGGGCTCGCTTCGGCCGCGCACCTCCTGCAGCCACTCGGCGAACGAGCGGCGCGGGCCGGGCGCGCCATCGGCTCCGGTGACCAGGGCGCGGTTCGGGTCACCGGCCCAACGCACTTTCCGCGACCGCTCGCCGCGGAACCACAGCAGGTGCCGCCGGCTTGGTCCAGGCAACCTGAGCGAGAGCACGCCCGCGGCCACGTCGACGATGTCCGCAGCCCACGGCAGGCGCTCGGCGAGCGCATCGACGGCGATCGGGCCATGGGGCTCGTCCGCGATGGGGCAGGCACGCAAATCGGTGGCGAGGCGGGCCACCACGTCCGCCGGCGGCGTGGCGCCCACGAGCGACACGGCTCCGTCCCGCACCAGCGCGAAGCCGTCGGCGCCGGCCGTCGCCAGGATCGATTCGGCCGCTTGCGACGCGCACAGCGCTTCCAGGCCGCCTCGGCGCACTGCCAGCGCGAGGGCGTCGCGCACCGTCTGCAGCCGCCCCGCATAGCGCGTCGATCGGTCGCGCTCGACGAGCGTGATCTGTTGCGCGAGGTCGTTGCAGATCCATTCGAACACGTCGCGCAAAGCCGGACGACAGGTACGCGGACCGGCGACGTGGTGACACGCCACGAGACCCCACAGCCGGTCGTCGCTCACGAGCGATCCGACGAGCGTGGCGCGCACGCCCATGTTGCGCAGGTAGGCGACGTGGTAGGGCGAGACGCTGCGCAGGTCCGAGCGCCCGATGTCGGCCGAGGCCGCCTGCAGCGGACCGAGCAGCGGCACCGGCTCGTAGTCCACATCGGGAATCATGCGCGTGCGGTGGTCCAGGTACAGGCGGCGCGCCTGCGGGGGAATGTCGCTGGCCGGGTAATGCAGCCCGAGGTAGGTCTCGAGCGGCTCGGCGCGGTCTTCGGCGACCACCTCGCCGTGGTCGTCCTGGTGCAGCCGGTAGACCATGACTCGGTCGAACCCGGTCAGCCGCCGGATCAGCCGGCAGCAAGCGGCTGCCTTGTCGAGCGGGTCCTCGATCAGCCGCAGCGTCGACAGCCCGGCCGTCGCTTCGTGCAGCAGCCGCCCGGTGTCGGCGTCCGGGTCCCATCGCTCGAAGTCGAGCACTGCGTAGGCGCCGTGGCGCACCGCGCCGACCTCGATGTGCGCACCGTCGAACTCGATCGCGTCGCGGCCGGCGACCGTCGGGTGCGCCTCGTGTCGGGCGAGCGCGCCCGCGCACACCTGCCAGGCCTCGTCGCCCAGGACCTGCTGCAGGCGCGCACCCAGCACCCGCCGCGGCTCGGCTCCCAGGACGGCGGCCAGGTTGGCGCTCGCCGCCGCGATGCGGTCCTCGGCATCGAGCAGCACCAACGCGCCGTGCGGTTGGATGGCCCCCGGTCGATGGATCGGCTCGTCCTCGCAGATCCGGTGCAGTTGCGCGGCGTCGGTCACGATGCGGAATTCTGCTCCATGCCGGTGCCCGGGCGGCCGCCGTCCAGCATCGACACGCCGAGCGCGACCGTCGCGAACGCCCCGCACGCGGCGACCGCGGCCGCGGCGAGCGCCTGGGGCTCGCGCAGGCCGGATTCGAGCGCGACGCGCACGCGCTGCCAATCGGCCGCGGCGCCGCGGGCCTGCGTCTCGAGCCAGCGATGAGGCCATGCCCGTGGATCGCCGTGGCGTTCGAGGCGACGCAGAACGAGGCTGGCGCCCATCCGCGAGCCTTCGAGCACGTAGACGATGCCCAGCAGCACGGCGGGGTCGCGCACGCGCGGCGCCGCGGCACGGCATGCGGCATGCGCGGCGTCCAGGTCGACTGGGCCGCCGCGCAAGGTGGCCAGGTCTTGAGCGAGGAGGGCCGCGCGCGGTCGTCCGGCCGGGGCCGCCGCGAGATGCCCGCTGTGATGCACCGCGCTTTCCAGCGCCTCGATGCCCGGCAACAAGCCGGCCAAGTAAGACGCGTAGTCGGCTCGGTCCACCTCGCCCTCGAGCATGCGGCGTGCGACCGGCCATGCGTCGAGGCGCGCGTGCGCCGAACGCGTCACCGAGCGGAGGTGTTCGAGGACCCGCCCGCCGTGGGGCGGGGAGGAGGCAGACGAATCGAGGGCTGGCAGCGGCGTATTCGAGACAGCCATCGATCCTGTCGAGGCGAGAATGGGCGGCAGCGGCGGATGCTGGCGCGGAGGCTTCACGCTAGAGGCCCGGTGCGTGCGTTGCGATCAGGGATTCCCCGATTCCGACGGGTGGCTAGCGCGCTGCGGCGCAAGCTTGACCTCGGGTCGTGGGCAGTGTCCACCGTTTCCCCGCGATCCGTCCGGAAAACGCTGCGGCATCGGACCGGACCGGCGATCATTCGGGCTTCCCGAATCGTACCTCGAACGCCATGCCCATCCTGTCGTCTTCCCGCGCCGCTTGCTGCTTGACCATCGGCGCGATCGCCGCGAGCGCGATGCCCGCCCGGGCCCAGCCCGGGACGCCGGCCTCGGGTGCCGACCCGGCCCAGGCGACGCAGGTCCGCCTTTGGGCCAGCGAGCGCCGCCCGTCGCTGGAGATCGACTTGTTGGGCGTTCGCCAGACCCGCAACGACGTCCAGGTCCCCGGCGACACCGGGTCCCGCTTCCCGCTGGATTCGCTGACGAGCAACAGTGGCGCGGCGGTGCGGATCGAGGGGGTCTGGCCGATCGCCCGACGCGACGAGCTGCGCGTGCTGTTGGCGCCGCTCTCGGTCGACGGGCGCGGATCGCTGGGGGGCGTCACGAACTTCGCGGGCACCGCGTTCGCGCCGGGCGAGGCCTCGGCCGACTACCGCTTCGATTCGTACCGCCTCACCTGGCGGCGGGCCGTGGTCGACACGCCCGACTGGTCGGTGAAGCTGGGCGTGACGGCCAAGATCCGCAGCGCCGAGATCGAGCTCCGCCAGGGCGGGCTGTCGGCCAGCAAGCGCGATGTCGGTCTCGTGCCGCTGCTGCACGCGGTGGTCGAGCGCCGCCTGGGCGATCGCCTGTCCCTGGTGGCGGACATCGACGCGTTGGGCGCGTCGCAGGGCCGCGCCATCGACGCCGGGCTGCGGCTGCGTTGGGCCATCGATCGCGATTGGGCGGCCAGCGTCGTCTACCGCGTGCTGGACGGCGGAGCGGACAACGACGAGGTCTACAACTTCGCGCGCTTCCATTTCCTGGGCGTCGGCCTGCGGCGCGCTTTCTGAGGCCGCCTATCCCGGGCGGCGCTCGCCGTCCGGCAACTCGTGCGTGCGGTTCAGCTTGACCGGCGCGCTCGCCTTCTTGCGCATGCGGATGTTGATCATCTCCACCGCCACCGAGAACGCCATCGCGAAATAGACGTACCCCTTCGGGATGTGCCGGCCCAGGCCCTCGGCGATCAGCACCATGCCCACCAGCACCAGGAAGGACAGCGCCAGCACCTTGATCGTCGGATGACGCTCGACGAAATCGCCGATCGACTTGGCGGCGAAAAGCATCACGCCCACGGCCACCACGATCGCGATCACCATCACCGCCAAGTCGTCGGCCATGCCCACGGCCGTGATCACCGAGTCCAGCGAGAAGACGATGTCGATGACCGCGATCTGCGCGATCACGGCGCCGAAGCTCGCGAAAGCGGCCGCCTTGCCGGATTCTTCGGCCTGGGCGATCTCCAGCGAGTTGTGGATCTCGTGCACGCTCTTCCAGAGCAGGAACAAGCCCCCACCGATCAGGATCAGCGCGCGGCCGGTCACGTCGAAGCCGAAGACGGTGAAGAGCGGCTCGGTCAGCCGCATCACCCAGGTGATCGAGAAGAGCAACGCCAGCCGCGACACCATGGCTGCCGACAGGCCCAGCACGCGCGCCTTGGCGCGTTGCTCGGGTGCCAGCCGCCCCGTCAGGATCGAGATGAAGATGATGTTGTCGATGCCCAACACGATCTCCAGCGCGGTGAGCGTGGCCAGGGCGATCCAGGCGTTGGGGTCGGCGATCCAGTCGAACATGGAGTGGGTGAACCAGGCGGTCGAATCACGGGCGAGGCAATAAGGGTGCCACTGCGCTCCCCAGGGGGCCGGCTCATTTGCAGCGGGCGGCCGCAGGCGTCGATCCGTTCTGGAACTCCGCGGCCAGCCGGATGATCCGCTCGCGCAGCCAGCGGTGTGCCGGATCGCGCGAATTGCGCGCATGCCAGGCGATGCGCATCGAGCCGATCGGCAAGGTGAGCGGCACGGGCCGCAGTGCGAAGCGATGGGGCTCGCGAAGCGTGGTGAGGAAACCGTCGGGCACCGTCGCCAGCAGGTCCGTGCCGGCGACCAGGGCGGCGATCTCACCGTGGCTGTTGACCGACAACGCGATGCGCCGCGTCATGCCTTGACGGGCAAGCTCCGCGTCGACCTGAGACCGCGGGTCGCTGGAGGTCGATACGACCATGTGATCGGCCGCCGCGTAGGAGGCCGCATCCAGATCGCCACGCGCCAGCGGGTGGCCGCGTCTCATCATGCAAGCGAAGCGGATATCGAGCAGGGCCTCGACCTGCAGGTCGGACGAATCCAGCGGGAAGGGCGTGAGCGCCAAGTCCGCCATCGCGCTGTCGAGCAAGGCGGCACCGTTGTTCGAGTTGATCGGAACCGCATAGAGATCCACCCCCGGCGCCTCTGCGTCGAGCATGCGGCGCAGGGGCAGCCACATCAGGTGCACGATGAGGTCGGGCGTGGCCACGCGCAGCGGCCGGCGCAGCGTGCGTGGATCGAAGCGCACGGGCCGCGCAACGCCGCGGATCTGCTCCAGCGCGGCATGGGTCTGCTCGTACAGCTCGAGGGCGCGGGGCGTCGGTCGGATGCCGCGTCCGGAGCGCACGAACAACGGATCGCGGTGGACGGCCCTCAAGCGCGCCAGCGCGTGCGACACGGCGGGCTGCGTCGTGGACAGGCGTTCGGCCGCTCGTGTCAGGGAATGCTCGGTCATCACCGTGTCGAAAACGACGAGCAGGTTGAGGTCGACGTCGCGCATGCCAGGCCCCGATCGATCATGAACGGCCATCATGACATGCATCCGATTTCATCATTGGACCGTATGCATGACGGGACCCACACTGTGTCCATCGACAACGCGTCGACGCCGGCTTGGTCGGCGACCGCCGCGGCGTCGAGCCCATCACGATCCTTCTCTTTCGCATGGAGTCATGACATGAACCGCATCCTTTCTTCCTTCGTCGCCGCCACGATCGGTACTCTCGCTATCGGCGCCCAAGCGCAGTCCGTCGGCGTGGGCGATGCCCCCGCATACCCGCAGGGCGTGACGCAGTACGCCGCGACCGCCAGTGCCGCGCCACAAGCGGTGGCCGCATCCTACGAGTCCGAGTACGTGCTGAAGGGCGACGTGTTCGTGCGCAACGATGCCTACCACGCCGATTCGGCCAAGACCCGAGCCGAAGTCCGCCGTGACGCCGCCGCTGCGCCGCGCGCCCGCCTGGACGACGCTTCGACGCGCGGCTGACGCGGGTCCGCCCGAAACGGCTGATCCGCAGGATCGACCGCCTGCACGCCGCTCCCGCCGAATGCGGTGCTGGAAGAGGACGGCGTGTTCGAGCGCCGCGCAGCGGTCGAGCATGACGCGCGGTCTCAGGCAAGCGCGGACCGGGATCACGCCCTTCGCCCGGCATCCTTACACAGCGCGACGGCCCGCCCATAGCCATGCAAGTACGCCGGCCCGCAGCGACCGGGACGGGCGAGCACGGCGTCAGCGGCGCGCGCGCCGTGGGTCTTGATCGGCCGGCCGGCGCCCTCCATCGGCGAAGCGCCGCTCCCCGAGGGTCTGGATGCCGGCAGCAGGCGATCGGAGACTTTTCGTACCGCCAGGACACGTATGAGCGACCACCGAACAACGGGATCGCCCTGGCGCGGAATGCATTCGAGCGATGATCGATTGTTGCGGCGCAATAATCGGATCAGGTGCGTCCTGGTCTTCCGCAAGGGGATATCTACACGCCGCAAAGGTCCGTCGTCCACCGAGCCATCTCGCGAATCGCGGACCGGGACCGGTTGTCCCTGACAAATTATTGACGAACGTCGCGTGTTTCCGAGGGCGATCCAGCCTGGGCTTATACCTTGCTTCCGGCAGGGGCATAAGCGCCGAATAAGCCGGAATCGACCCAGGGAGACCGATTCGTGAGTCATTTTCTCGACCGGATCACGTACTTTCGGCAGGTCAGGGAATCTTTTTCCGATGGTCACGGCATCACGACCAGCGAAAGCCGCCAGTGGGAGGAGGCTTATCGCAAGCGGTGGGCGGCCGACAAGATCGTCCGGTCCACGCATGGCGTGAACTGCACCGGGTCGTGCTCCTGGAAGATTTATGTCAAGGGTGGCATCGTCACCTGGGAGACGCAGCAGACCGACTACCCGCGAACGCGTCCCGATCTTCCCAACCATGAGCCGCGTGGTTGTCCCAGGGGCGCCAGCTACAGCTGGTACTTGTACTCCGGCACCCGCATCAAGTACCCGCTGGTGCGCGGTCGCCTCCTTCGGCATTGGCGCGAGGCCCGCGAGCGGCTGTCACCCGTGGCCGCTTGGCGCGCCATGGTCCAGGACCCCGAGACCCGCCGCGATTGGGTCTCCAAGCGCGGACGCGGTGGCTTCGTCCGGGCTTCATGGGACGAGGTCAACGAACTGATCGCGGCCGCCAACGCCTACACGATCCAGGAGTACGGTCCCGACCGCATTGCCGGCTTCTCGCCCATCCCGGCGATGTCGATGATTTCCTACGCGGCGGGCAGCCGGTATCTGTCGTTGATCGGCGGCAATCTGCTTTCGTTCTACGACTGGTATTGCGACTTGCCGCCTTCCAGTCCCCAGACATGGGGCGAGCAGACCGACGTGCCTGAGAGCGCCGACTGGTACAACGCCGGCTTCCTGCTGGTGTGGGGCTCGAATGTGCCGATGACGCGCGCGCCCGACGCGCACTTCTACGCCGAGGCCCGCTACCGCGGCGCCAAGAGCGTGGTGATCGCCCCGGACTACAACGAGGCGGCCAAGTTCTCCGACATGTGGATGCACCCCAAGCAGGGCACCGATGCGGCGCTGGCCTTGGCGTTCGGCCACGTGGTGCTGCGCGAGTTCCACCTGGACAAGCAGGTGGATTACTTCGCCGAATACGCCCGCCGCTATTCGGACTTCTCGATGTTGGTGAAGCTGGTGCCGCAAGCCGACGGCCGGTTGGTGCCGGACCGCCTCTTGCGTGCGGCGGATCTTCCCGGTGCATTGGGCGAGACCAACAACCCCGACTGGAAGCCGGTGGCCTTCGACGAATTGAGCGGGAATCTCGTCGCGCCGCTCGGCACGGCCGGCTTCCGGTGGGGCGAGCAGGGCAAATGGAACCTGGAGGAGAAGGACGGCCAGGGCAACCCGGTCCGGTTGCGCACCACGCTGGAGAAGCACCACGACCGCATCGTGCCCGTGGCCTTTCCATACTTCGGGGGCGACGCGCCGCGCGATTTCGTGTCCACGGACCACCCCGACGTGCTGATGCGCAACGTGCCGGCCACGCAGGTGCAACTGGCCGATGGCGCAAGCGCGCTGGTGGCCACCGTCTTCGACCTCTTCTGCGCCAGTTACGGACTGGATCGCGGCTTCGGCGGCGAGCACGTGGCGCGAAGCTACGACGCCGACGTGCCTTTCACGCCGGCCTGGGCCGAACGCATCACCGGCGTGCCGCGCGACCGCATCATCCAGGTCGCGCGCGAGTTCGCCGACACGGCGGCCAAGACCCAGGGCAAGTCCATGGTGATCCTGGGCGCGGGCCTGAACCACTGGTACCACATGGACATGAGCTACCGCGGCATCATCGCGCTGCTGGTCATGTGCGGGTGCGTGGGCCAGTCGGGCGGCGGCTGGGCGCACTACGTGGGCCAGGAGAAGCTGCGTCCCGCGGCCGGCTGGCTGCCGATCGCCTTCGGGTTGGATTGGGTGCGGCCGGTGCGCCAGATCAACGCCACCAGCTTCTTCTACGCGCATACGGACCAGTGGCGCTACGAGACGCTGCGCGTCGACGACATCCTGTCGCCCACGGCGCCGCCCGGCGACTGGTCGGGCAGCATGATCGACTACAACGTGCGTGCGATCCGCATGGGCTGGCTGCCTTCGGCGCCGCAGTTCCTGACCAACCCGATCGAGATCGGCCGCAGGCTGCGCGCCAGCGGCGCCGATCCCAACGTGGCCGTGCCGGCGGCGCTGAAATCCGGTGAGTTGAAACTGTCCTGCATGGACCCGGACAACCCGCGCAACTGGCCGCGCAACATCTTCTTCTGGCGCGGCAACGTGCTGGGGGCCAGCGGCAAGGGCCACGAGTACTTCCTCAAGCACTTCGTGGGATCGCTGCACGGGGTGGTGGGGACCGACAACGACCGCACCGGCATCCAGAAGCCCACCGAGGTGGTCTGGCACGACGAGGCGCCGGTGGGCAAGCTGGACCTGATGGTCAACATCGACTTCAGGATGTCGACCACCAGCCTCTATTCGGACGTCGTGCTGCCCACGGCCACCTGGTACGAGAAGCACGACCTCAACACCACCGACATGCACCCGTTCATCCATCCGCTGACCGCGGCGGTGGACCCGGCCTGGGAATCCCGCACCGACTGGAACATCTTCCGCGGCATCGCGCAGGCGTTCTCCGACGTGGCGCCCGAGGTGCTGGGCGTGGAGCACGACCTGGTGATGCAGCCGATCCTTCACGACACGAAGCACGAGCTTGCGCAGCCCTACGAGCCGCGCGACTGGGGCCGCGGCGAATGCGAGCCGATCCCAGGCCAGACCATGGCGGGCCTGACCGTGGTCGAGCGCGATTATCCCGCCACCTACGAGCGCTTCGTCGCGATCGGCCCGCTGTTGGACAAGCTGGGCAACGGCGCCAAGGGCATGAACTGGGACACGCAGAAGGAGATCGAAGGGCTCAAGCACCTGAACGGCGTGACCGCGTCGGGGGCGGCGCAGGGGCGCCCGCGCATGGTGTCCGACATCGATGCCTGCGAGGCGATCCTGTCGCTGGCGCCCGAGACCAACGGCGAGGTGGCGGTCAAGGCGTGGGCGTCGCTGGGCAAGATCACCGGCCGCGACCACCTGCATCTGGCCGAAGGCAAGGAAGAGGAGAAGATCCGTTTCAGGGACGTGGCCGCGCAGCCGCGCAAGATCATCTCTTCGCCCACCTGGTCGGGGCTGGAGAGCGAGCACGTCTGCTACAACGCCGGCTACACCAACGTCCACGAGCTGATCCCCTGGCGCACGCTCACCGGCCGCCAGTCGCTCTACCAGGACCACCTCTGGATGCGGGCTTTCGGCGAGGCGCTGGTGACCTGGCGCCCGCCGATCGACACGCGCACGGTCAGCCAGGTGCTGGGGAAGTTGCCGAACGGCAACAAGGAGATCCAGCTCAACATCCTGACGCCGCACCAGAAGTGGGGCATCCACTCCACCTACACCGAGACGCTGATCATGCTGACGTTGAGCCGCGGCGGCCCGACGGTGTGGATCAGCGAGGACGATGCGCGCGCAGCCGGCATCGAGGACAACGATTGGATCGAGGTGTTCAACGTCAATGGCGCGCTGACGGCGCGCGCCATCGTGTCGCAACGCATCATGCCGGGCACGGCGCTCATGTACCACGCGCAGGAAAAGCTCGTGAACGTGGTGGGATCGCAGATCACCGGCCAACGCGGCGGCATCCACAACTCGGTCACGCGCATCAACATGAAGCCCACCCACATGATCGGCGGGTACGTGCAATTGGCCTACGGCTTCAATTACTACGGCACCGTCGGCGCCAACCGGGACGAATTCGTGATCGTGCGGAAGATGAGCGAGATCAACTGGTTCGACAAGGCGGCCGACGACCGGGTGCATGGAGGAGGCGGCTCGGCCGACTGGGGCACGGGCGGAAGCTCCAAAGCCAACGTGCCTGCCGACCGGGTCGTGCACGGCAAGGGGAGGACCGCGACATGAAGGTGCGCGCCCAGATCTGCATGGTGCTGAACCTGGACAAGTGCATCGGCTGCCACACCTGCTCGATCACCTGCAAGAACGTCTGGACCAATCGCGAAGGCCAGGAATACGCCTGGTACAACAACGTCGAGAGCAAGCCGGGCATCGGCTACCCGAAGGATTGGGAGAACCAGCAGCGTTGGCGGGGCGGCTGGGTGAGGAAGCGCAACGGCCGCATCGAGCCCAAGCTGGGATCCAAGTGGCGCATCCTGGCAAAGATATTCGCCAACCCGCATCTGCCCGAGATCGACGACTTCTACGAGCCCTTCACCTACGAGTACGAATGGCTGCAGAACGCGCCGGAACTGCAGGCGCAGCCGGTGGCCAAGCCACGCAGCCTGGTGACGGGCGAGGTGCTCGATAAGATCGAATGGAGCGGCAACTGGGAGGACCAGCTCGGCGGCGAGTTCGCCAAGCGCAGCCGCGACTACAATTTCGAGGGCGTGCAGAAGGAGATCTACGGCCAGTTCGAGCAGACCTTCCTGATGTACCTGCCGCGCCTGTGCGAGCACTGCCTCAACCCGTCTTGCCTGGCCACCTGCCCGTCGGGCGCGATCTACAAGCGGGTCGAGGACGGCATCGTGCTGATCGACCAGGAGAAGTGCCGCGGCTGGCGCATGTGCGTGTCGGGCTGTCCCTACAAGAAGATCTACTACAACTGGTCTTCGGGGAAATCCGAGAAGTGCATCTTCTGCTTCCCGCGCATCGAGACCGGACAGCCCACGGTGTGCTCGGAAACCTGCGTGGGCCGCATCCGCTACCTGGGCGTGATCCTGTACGACGCCGATCGCATCGAGCAGGCAGCCTCGGTCGCCGATCCGAAGGACTTGTACCCCGCGCAGCTCGAGATCTTCCTGGACCCCAAGGATCCGAACGTGCAGGCCCAGGCGCTCGCCGAAGGCGTGCCGCTCCAATGGATCGAGGCGGCCGTGCGCTCGCCGATCTACAAGATGGCCAAGCAATGGAAGGTGGCCTTCCCGCTGCACCCCGAGTACCGCACGCTGCCGATGGTGTGGTACGTGCCGCCGCTGTCGCCGATCCAGTCCGCGGCGGAGGCCGGAAAGCTGTCGGCCCGGGACGGCATGCCGGACGTGCGCTCGCTGCGCATCCCGGTGCGCTACCTGGCCAACATGCTCACGGCGGGCGACGAGGCCCCGGTCGTGCTGGCGCTGGAGCGCATGCTGGCCATGCGCGCCTACATGCGGACCAAGCGGGTGGACGGCCGCATCGACGCCGGCATCGTCGAGCGGGTGGGCCTCAGCACCGCCATGGTCGAAGACATGTACCAGACCATGGCGATCGCCAACTACGAGGACCGCTACGTCATTCCCACCGTGCATCGCGAGCTGCACGAGGACGCGTACTGGCTGCGCGGATCCGCCGGCTTCGGCTTCCGCGACACCACCGAGGGCGCGACGGGCAGCCTGTTCGGCGGTGGTGGCAAGCACACGCCACGCCACCCGAACATGGACGTGCCGACATGAAGCGCACGCTGAAGTGCATGAGCGCGCTGCTGGGCTATCCCAGTGCCGAGCTGCAGGCCGCCATCGGCGAGATCCGCCATGCGCTGGCCGACGAAGGCGCGCTGCCGGTGGCGTCGCTGCGGCGCCTGGAGCCGCTGCTGCGCACGCTGGAGACCGAAGACCTGCTGGAGCTGCAGGGCGCGTACACGGGCCTGTTCGACGGCTCGCGGTCGCTGTCGCTGCATCTGTTCGAGCATGTGCACGGTGAAAGCCGCGAGCGCGGCCAGGCGATGATCGACCTGGGGCAGCAGTACATCGCCAACGGCTTCGCGATCGACGCCAACGAGCTGCCGGACTTCGTGCCGCTGTTCCTGGAGTTCCTGTCCTTCCTGGAGCCGGCGGCGGCGCGTGACTGGCTGGGGCAGCCCGCGCACGTGTTCACCGCGCTGGGCGAGCGGTTGGTCGAGCGCAAGTCGCCTTACGCGGCGGTGTTCGAGGCGCTGCTGGCGCTGCCCAAGGCCAAAGCCGACCCCGACGCGCTGGCCGCGTTACGCGCACGGATGGCCGCTGCCGAAGCGGAGCCCATCGACGAGACCTGGGAGGAGGCGCCGATCAGCTTCTCGACGCCGGCCGGTCGCCCAGGCGGCGCTGGCGGAAAAAGCGGCGGCATCACGGCCAAGATCCGCATGGCGCTCAAGCGCTGAGGCTCGCACCCGCGTCGCCGTTTCCCAAGACACCTGCACACGACCCGCTCGCCCGCGGCAAGGAGCCACCGCTCATGAACGAGTTCCTCAACCAGCTCGCCTTCGGCTGGTTCCCCTACGTGGCCGTGATCGTGATGATCGTGGGCAGCATCCTGCGCTTCGACAAGGACCAGTACAGCTGGCGGTCCCAATCCAGCCAGTTCCTGCGCCGCAAGCAGATGCTGATCGGTTCGAACCTCTTCCACCTGGGCGTGGTGGTGCTGTTCGTCGGGCACACCGTGGGGCTGCTCACCCCCATCGGCATCTTCCACTCGGTGGGCATCACCAACCAGACCAAGCAGATGATGGCGCTGCTGGTCGGCGGGTTGGCCGGCATCTCGGCGCTGGTGGGCTGCACGATGCTGCTGCACCGCCGGCTCTTCGACAAGCGCATCCGCCTGAGCTCGTCCTGGGGCGACATCGCCGTGCTGGTGCTGATCTGGCTGCAGCTGGTGATGGGCGTGGGCACCATCTACTGGACCATGCAGCACCTGGACGGCAGCGAGATGGTCCAGCTGATGGGCTGGGCGCACGCGCTCATCACGCTCAACCCCGGCGCCGCCACGCAGCTGGGCGAGGTGTCGCTGGTCTACAAGCTGCACATCATCCTGGGACTGGTGCTGTTCCTCATCACGCCCTTCACGCGGCTGATCCACATCTGGAGCGTGCCGATCTGGTTCCTGTTCCGCCCGGGCTACCAGATCGCGCGGTCGCGCACGCCGCTGGGCCGCAAGACCCAACCGCCGTCGGCGGGAACGCACCTTCCGCGCCACTTCGGCAACGACGCGCAGCAGCGCGCCCAGGCCGAAAGCGGGCAAGCCACATGAGCACGCCCGCAAGCGATCCGTCGGGCCTGAGCGCGTCGGAGCTGCGCCGGCCCGCCCCTCCGGTGATGCCCAGCGCCTGCGCGACCGGCGGCTGCGGCGGCGAGCCCACGCCCGCGGCCCAGGCCAAGGGCAGCCGCGTGCAGTCGGTCGCGCTGGTGCGCAAGAAGCCGGGGCCGCGTTCGGTCGACGTCGAGCGCGTGGTGGTCAACGGCGTCGAGATCACGGCCGAGGCGATCGCGCAGGAGGCGCAGCAGCATCCCGCGCCCGACGGCAAGACGGCGTGGACGGCCGCGGCGCGGGCGCTCGCCATGCGCGAGCTGCTCCTGCAGGAGGCGCGGCGGCTGGGCATCGAGGCCGAGCCCGAGGTCGACGACGCGGGCCGCGAAGAGTTGGCCGAGGAGGCGTCGATCCGCGCCCTGCTGGAGCAGGAGGCCACGCCGCTCGCCCCCACCGAGGAGGAGTGCCGGCGCCATTACGCCGCCAACGCCGGGCGGTTCCGAACGCCCGACCTCTTCGAGGCCGCGCACATCCTGCTCGAGCCCGAAGCCGACGACGAAGCCGGCTGGCGGGCGGCCGAGTCCGAGGCGCGCACCATCGCACGCGAGATCGGCAACGACCGCGAAGCCTTCGCCGAGGCGGCGCGCGCGTTCTCGACCTGCCCTTCCGCGCAGCAGGGCGGCTCGTTGGGCCAAGTGCGCCGAGGCGAGCTGGTGCCGGTGGTGCAGGCGGCGATCGAGGCGCTGCCCGAAGGCGTCACGGGAACGGAGCCGGTGCGCTCGCGCTTCGGCTGGCACGTGCTGCGGTTGGACAAGCGCATCGAGGGGCGCACGCTGCCCTTCGAGATCGTGCAGGCCAAGATCACCGACTTCCTGGAGGCGCGCTCGTGGGCCATGTGCGCGGCGCGCTATGTGTCTCGGCTGGCCGAGCGCGCCGACATCGAGGGCGTCGTGATCGACCCGTCGGTGCTCGAAGCGGAGGCGACGCGATGATGCTGGGCGAGGTGCTGGGGCAGGCGCGACGCGCGCTGGCGGTGCTGGACCCGGCGCTGCGCGCCGAGATCGAGCGTGCCGGCGAGTCGCCGGACGTGTTCGCGCGCCGGGCCGTGAGCGAGTTCGAGCGGTCCGCCAGCGAAGAGGACTGGGCCACCCTGGTGTCGCGGCTGCGCCAATCGCGCGATCCCGGTGCCGATTGCCTGGCGGCGATGGTGCGCTGGCGCCTTTCGGGCTGGCTGCCCGCCCGCCAATCGGGTGCGGCGGTGAGCGAGACCGCGAGCGCGACCACGGCCACGAGCGCGCATGCGAGCCCCGACACGAGGACGACGCGATGAACAGCATGCCCCCGGTGCGGGACAAGAATGATCCGTCGATCAATCCGGCCATGCAGGCGCAGATCGACAAGAGCCACGGCACGGAATTCAGCGGCACGGACCCGATGGACACGGTGTCCGTCAAGGATCCCGACGAAGGACGCAGCTGGCCGCTCGTCTGGGCGGTGGTCGTGGTGGTTTCCATCCTGGTCATGATCTACACCGTGGTCACCTGAGCGCTGTCGGGCGCCCAGGCACGCATTCGCAGGGCGGAGGGTCGCACCACCATGGATTCGCTTCCGGACACGGGGCGCCGCAAGGGCCGACTGCTCACCATCTGGACGCCGGAGGACGCCGCTTTCTGGCGCATGGAAGGCGAGGCCGTCGCGCGCATCAACCTGTGGATCTCGATCCCGGCGCTGTTCCTGGCCTTCGTGGTCTGGCAGGTCTGGAGCGTGGTGGCCGTGAGCCTGCCCGCGCTGGGCTTCAAGTACACCACCGACCAGCTCTTCTGGCTCGCGGCGGCGCCGGCCTTGTCGGGCGCCACGTTGCGCATCTTCTATTCCTTCATGGTGCCGCTGGTGGGCGGGCGGCGTTGGACGGCGCTGTCGACCGCGTCACTGCTGATCCCGGCGCTGGGCATCGGCTTCGCCGTGCAGGACAACACCACGCCCTATTCCACGATGCTGCTGCTGGCGCTGTTGTGCGGCCTGGGCGGCGGCAACTTCAGCTCCAGCATGGCCAACATCAGCTTCTTCTTTCCCAAGGAGCGCAAGGGCTCGGCGCTGGGCTTGAACGCGGGGCTGGGCAACCTGGGCGTGTCGGCGGTGCAGTTGCTCAGCCCGCTGGTGGTCACGGTGGCGCTGTTCGGCGCGCTGGGCGGCGATCCGCAAAGCATCCAGCGCGCGGGCCAGGCCGTGTCGGTCTGGACCCAGAACGCGGCGTTCCTGTGGGTACCCTTCATCGCGGTGGCGGCCCTGGCCGCCTGGTTCGGGATGCACGACATCGCCGACGCCAAGGCCTCGGTGGCGGCGCAAGCGGCCATTTTCCGGCGCAAGCACAACTGGCTGATGTGCTTCCTGTACTTGGGCACCTTCGGCTCGTTCATCGGTTTCGCCGCCGGCTTCCCGCTGCTCATCCGCAACCTCTTCCCGGGCGTGGATGCGCTGCGCTACGCGTGGATCGGGCCCTTGGTGGGCGCGCTGATCCGGCCCTTCGGCGGCTGGCTGTCGGACAAGCTGGGCGGGGCGCGCGTGACCCTGTGGAACTTCGCCGTGATGGCGCTGGCCGTGATCGGGGTTCTGTTCTTCCTGCCCAAGACGGGGAGCGCCTGGGCGCTGACCGTCGGGCCCGCCGAGGGCAGCTTCACGGGCTTCTTCGCGATGTTCCTGCTGCTCTTCCTCACCAGCGGCATCGGCAACGGGTCCACGTTCCGCATGATCCCGGTGATCTTCAGCACATTGAAGCTGCGCGAAGCGGGCGCGTCGGCCAGTGACGCGGTGCGCCAGCAGGCGCTGCGCGAGGGCAACACGGAAGGGGCCGCGGCGCTGGGCTTCGCAGGCGCCCTGGGCGCGTATGGCGGCTTCTTCATCCCCAAGAGCTACGGGACATCGATCGCCGCCACCGGCGGGCCCGAGGCGGCATTGTTGCTCTTCAGCGTGTTCTACGTCCTGTGCATCGTGGCGACGTGGTGGTGGTATGCGCGCAAGGGAGCGGAGATGCCCTGCTGAGGCCGATGCCTGCCGACACCGACACGGGTTCGGCTCAGCTGCCGGTCCAGTCGGCAGGACGGTTGCCCCAATGCGCGGTGTCCATCTCGATCGGCGAAATGCGCACTCGCGTCTCGGTCGCATCGTGGGACGCGGGTGATCCGTCCAGCGCCGGGTCTCCTTCGGGGGTGTCGCATGGCGCCGGCGACGCCGCGCGCTCGTGCGGCACGAAGCGGCCCGTCGAGAAGTCGAACACCAGGATGCGGCCTTCGTCGATCAGGTAATGCCAGCCATGCAAGAACAGCGTTCCCGCGGCCACGCGATCGCGCACCAGGGCATACCCCAGCAGGTGCTCGAGCTGGAGCACCACCGAGCGCTGCTCCACGCGGCGCAGCACGTCGTCGCATTCCTGCACGGGCAACGCCGCCGGACGCGCGAAGTCCAGCCAGCGGCGAAGGTGCGTGGCCGCTTCGGGGGGCTCGACATAGAGCGATCGGATCGCGCCGCAATGGCTGTGGCCGCAGACCACGATGTTGCGCACCCCCAGGCCGAGCAGCGCGAACTCGATGGCCGCCGCCGTGCCGTGGTGGCCGGAGTCGCCCTCGTCGGGCGGGACGATGTTGCCCACGTTGCGCACGATGAAGAGCTCGCCGGGGCCGCAGTCCATCAACAGGTACGGCACGATGCGCGAGTCGGAGCAGCCGATGAACAGCGTGCTGGGGTGCTGCCCTTCCGCGACCAGCTTGCGGTAGGTCTGCTCGTACTGCGGAAAGGTGCTGGTCTCGAAGCGGCGAATGCGGGCCAGCATGTCGGCGTCGGGCACGGGCGGGCTCTCCTTGGTCAGCGGGCGGGGGCTGCTGGGGCTGCGGGTGCGGCCGACGCAGTGGTGCCGGCCAGCGCCTGGCTGGAAGGTCGGAAGATATCCTTTGTCCGCACTTCGCTGAAGTACATCCAGATGAGGCTGACCCAGGTGACGCCGTAGAGCA
>ERZ1066118.138-NODE-138-length-77315-cov-32.255488_pt1 | contig 77315 bp, 74 predicted proteins | sample MGYA00382765_ERZ1066118 | MGnify/ENA primary metagenome ERZ1066118 (study PRJEB33369, sample SAMEA5778348) | biofilm metagenome | biome: Industrial cooling water; feature: Water cooling tower basin; material: Biofilm | place: United Arab Emirates | collected...
GGCCCAGGGGCGCCCGGCTCAGGGGCGCCCGGCCCAGGGGCGCCCGGCTCAGGGGAATACGACCGGGACGTGGACGCGCTACGTCATGGCCCGAAACCTGACGCCGCAGGATAACGTCTGCATCGCCGCCCGCGACCTCGACGGTGACGGGCGCGTGGAAGTAGCCGTGGGCGCGGGCTGGAACCCCGCCGAAACCTCGGATTCGACCAAATCCGGAGCCGTTTTTTACCTGGTGCGCCCCGCCGATCCCACTCAGCTCTGGGAGCCCGTCCGGCTGCACCACGAAGTGACGACCCACCGGATGCGCTGGGCGAAAACCGGCCCGAATCAGTATCAGTTAATTGTGGTGCCGCTGCACGGCCTGGGTAACAAAAACGGCGCAGGCCGGGGCGTCCGGATCTGGGGCTATGAGTTCCCGAAAAACCCGCGTAACGCGAACTGGAAGCGCCATCTGGTCGACTCGACCATGCACCTGACGCATAATTTCGAAATTTGGGAAGATGGCCCGGCTACGGCGGTCATCATCGCCGGAAAGGAGGGGGGGAACATCGTGGAGTGGCAGTCGGATCGATGGCGGGCTGTCGCAGATGAAGCCGCCCGCAACGCCCTGCCCATGCTGACCAATAATACCGACGGCATGGGCGAAATCCGCCGATTGAATGGCGGTCGGGAAATCGCCACCATCCAGCCCATGCACGGTAATCTGCTGCAGGTCGAAACAGGCGACTATTCGGCCAGGAAACCCCGAAACATGATTTCCGATAAAGAAATCAGCATCCTCACCGACGAAATGAGCCAGGGACACGCACTCGTAACGGGCGATTTTCTGAAAATGGGCCGCGACCAGATTGTCATTGGCTGGCGCAATCCGAACAAAGAGCAGCGGGTGGGCGTCCGGCTGTTCGTCCCGGAAAAAGATTCATCGGCCTGGCAGGAATTCCCGCTGGACGACAGCGTCCGAATGGCCTGCGAAGACCTGCAGGCCGCCGACCTCGACGGCGACGGCGACCTGGATTTGATTGCTTCCGGTCGGGCGACGCTGAACGTGCTGGTGTACTGGAACAACCGATAGCCCGGACCGGCTTACGGGGTGCAGTCTGTGGGCAGGCGATATTTGGTTCCGTACTGATTCAGCCAGTGGAGAAGCCGGTTGACGTCCTCCGTGTTGAATAGCTGCGTTCCGGCGTTCATGGTGGCTGCCGAACCGCAGGCCACGCCCAGCCGGACCATGTCGCCGAACGTCTTCCCCTGTGACAGCGCCTGAGTCATGCCCGCCACCATGCTGTCGCCCGCCCCCACGGTGCTCAGTTTTTTAACCGGTGGGGCCGGTACGTGCTCACAGAAATCCCGCGTGACCAGCATGGCCCCCTGTGGCCCCAGCGACACGACCACCACCTCACACTGGCCCTTGTGAATGATGTCGCGGGCGGCATCGTCGACGTCGGTCATTTCCAGCTTTTCGACACCTGCCAGATTGCTCAGTTCGCCCAGATTTGGTTTCAGCAGGAAAACGCCTTCATTGGCCGCCTGTCGAAGCGGTTCGCCGGAGGTGTCGAGAATCAGGCGGGAGCCCAGATTGCGGACCTGTCGGGCCAGACGGGCGTAGAAATCTGCGGGAACGCCCTGCGGCAGACTCCCGCTGACCACAACGTAGCCGGGCGGGTGCGGCAGAGTATCGAGAACCGCCAGCCAGGCACTCACTTCGGCGTCGGTGAGCGTGGGACCGGGCAGATTGAAACGAAACTGGGCGTTGGTGGTTGTTTCGGTAACCGTGAAGTTTTCCCGCGTCCATGCCGCCGTCTCCACGGTCCGGAAATCCAGGCCGGACTGCCGGGCCAGCTCCTGAAGCAGCGCACCCGTCGGACCGCCCGATGAAAACAGGGCCAGAGAGGAACTGCCGAGTTTTTTGAGTGCTTTGGAGACGTTCAGACCGCCGCCCCCGGCATCGTAGCGGGGCTCGGCGCAGCGCATTTTGTGTTCGGCCACGAACGTATCGACGGTCGTGCTTTTGTCAACGGCGGGGTTGAGGGTAATGGTGACGATGGGGAAATGCATGCCTTTAGTTGTTACGCAGAGATAATCAGAGGACATCAAAGTTAATCAGAGTTGTTGCAAAGTAGTTCTCTGATCATCTCTGATTGCCTCTGATCAACTCTGTGTAATAACCTACTCCGCCGTCGAAAGCTGGTTCGCCGTGTTGCGCAGGGCTGTGGCGAGGCTCTCCAGTTGCGAGGGCATTTCCCCTTCGGAGCCGGTGTCCGCACTGAATACCGAGACCTGCTCGGCCAGTTGTTCCAGCAGATGTTTAATGTTCTCCGAGTGGGCGTCCGGCTCGTTGAGCGCCTGACGAAGCTGTCCCAGCAGATTACCCATATCGCGGGTGTTTTCGCCCTCGTTGAGAATCCCGGTCCATTTATCGAGCAGTTGTACGCCATTGTTGGCCGATACGGTAATGACGCCGTTGCTGAGCGTCGCTACGGTATCTTCGAGCATGGCGGTTGTTTCTGAGTGAGTTGCCATAAGGATGAATGCGTTTATAACTGACTACTGAAGTTGCGCAGAGCGACCGTGATGGATTCGAGTTCGTTGACCCACGGTCCGTCCTGACTCTGTGCCAGTTGGGTGGTCTGGTCGGCCAGGTTTTCCAGTAACTGCTTAATCTGAAACGCATCCGGGCTGGGCATTTGCAGCAGCGACCGGAGCTGCATCAGATTCTGGCTGACTGAACTGGCCTGAGCCGAATCCTGCAGGGCTTTGAGCCAGTCGTCGATGACCGACAGGCCGTCGCGGGGTGAGATAACCGTAGCGCTGCCTTCCTGCAGCGTATCGAGCGTCGCGTTAATCGCGTTGCGGGTTAATGCGTTCGAGGGCATATTTCTTAATGAGTGAATAAGTGAATGAGTGAGTGTTTTTTTAAGCTATCACGGCTGCTCATTCACATAACTACCGCTTATTCTACGCCAGTTGCCTGCCGAAGTTTCTCAGCGACTCAGCCAGCGTTTTCAGCCGGGCCGGAAATTCGCCGCCCGCTTCGGGTATCCAGCGTTCGGTCTGCTCGGCCAGCCCGAACAGAATATTCTTGATATGCAGGTTGTCGACGAGTGGACCTTTCAGCGCATCGCGGAGTTTGTCGAGCGTGTCGGCGATGTTGTCAGCCTCCGACGTCTTCAGCGACCGCATCCAGTCGTCGATGAGGGAGGTTCCTTCCTGGGGTGAGGTTTTCAGCGGGCCGCCGTCGAATGCTTCTACGGTTGAGTCGATAAGCGTCGTCGCCGTGGCGTGGGGCACCTGCGAATGTTGATTTGCCATCTTAATTGCGTTGAGTTATTTACGTTGGAAAAATACCTCACTGACCGGGTGAGCGCATGTCGGTGCCTGAATTGGGCGTCCCTTCCTGCCCTTCCGAGCCGGTGCCATAACCAGAACCATACGATCCGCCGCCCTGCATACCGGCGGTGTCGTTGGGGGAAGTTCCGGTTGGCCCAATGCCCTGGGGTCGTTTGGTTGCCGACGGGTCGCCTTCGCCCGCCAGCGCCTGCCCGAAGGAGCGCAGGGCGTGCGCCAGATCGCGGAGCCGGGGGGCGGTGGCTTCATCGGCTGAACCGGCGGCCTGATCGGTCTGTTCGGCAAGTTCGGTCAGCAGGGCCTGAATCTGTCCGCCATTTGGGTTACCCGCCTGAAGCTGCATTTTCAGTTCACTGAGTGTACTGGCTATCGGATTGGTCGATTCGTCGCCGCTGCGGAGAGCCGTAATCCAGTTGTCGATCATGCTGATGCCATCCTGGGGCGAGACGGACGTTGCGCCTGCATCGAAGGCCTGAACCGTCGTGTTGATCAGGCCGGTCTGTGTTTCTGTGGTTGCCATACCGTTGAGAATTGGTTTTTCCCTCACCCCAACCCCTCTCCCAGGGGGCGAGGGGCCACTGCAATCAGCTTTCTCTACATAATCAGCGTGTAGGAAGCCCCTCGCCCTCTGGGAGAGGGGTTGGGGTGAGGGCGTTTTCTGAAAAACAGCGGCATTCGATGAATGTTTATCTGGCAGAACGCTTATTTTGTAAAAAGTTAGTGAACACATGGACCCCACGCGACTTCATCCGGAAATTCAGTTTCAGTTTGCCCGCAGCGGCGGCAAAGGCGGTCAGAACGTCAATAAAGTGGCAACCAAAGCTGAGCTCTATTTCAATATAACCGACTCGGCCCTGCTGACGGATGAGGAAAAGGCCCTTCTACTGGATAAACTGGCTTCAAAACTGACGACGGAGGGGGTTCTGGTGCTTTATCACCAGACTGAGCGCACACAGTTGAGCAACCGCGAAAAAGTTCTGAAGAAATTTGATGCGCTCATTCGGAAAGCCTTCGAGAAGCCGAAGCCCCGCCGGGCGACAAAACCCACCAAAGCCTCCCGCGAAGAACGCCATGCCGAAAAGAAACGCCGGGGCGAAGTGAAGGAGGGGAGACGGAAAGTGGATTTCTGAAGATTCAGTTTTAAACGTCTCTTAAAAGCCCCTGAATCCCCCGAAGGGGACTGTTCACCGCTGCAGTTGTGGGGCCACCGCTTAGCCCCTAAATCCCCTGAAGGGGACTGTTCACCGCTGTAGTTGTGGGGCCACCGCTTAGCCCCTAAATCCCCTAAAGGGGACTTAGCGTTGCTCCTTCAGGATGGTGGCGGGAGGCAGCGCCAAGTCCCCTTCAGGGGATTTAGGGGCTTTTCGCGGCGAACCGCCCCTGAAGAGTAGGGGCCAGGCGCACAGCTACTTCTTCCCGTGCTGCGCCCGGTAATGCGCCTCCAGCAGGTCGAGGCCCCAGTCGTTGGTCAGGTCGCGGACGACGGTATGCGTATGGTTGGCGTCGTTCTGTGTATTGTCGAACTCAATCAGAATCGTCGGGCCGTGGATGCGGTAATAGTGGCCCTTTTTCGGCCCCTTAATTGGTTCTTTGTCGCCCATCCAGGCAAAATACAACTTATCGAGGCCCGCTTTTTCCAGATCAGCCATCCGCTGTTTCGCCAGCGTGACGTGGTAGCGGTCGACGTAGGTTTGCAGCAGATCTTTAAACAGTTTCTGCTGGGCCGGTTTCATGTCGGCCATCGCCAGACCTTCCTGCTTTTCCAGCATGAATTTCCGTTTATTGAAACTGAAGATGTCCCAGGGCGACGTATCGGCCAGCATGACGCGTTTCTGCTGCGTCTCATCCAGCGAACGCAGCAGCACGAAGGCTTTATCTTCTTCTTCGGCCAGAACCCGCTTGCCCTTCTGGGGCACGTCGGCCAGCACGTGGGCCGGATTGCTGCCGTAGAAAAAAGGCGTCGTGCCGACCACTTCGTTGTTGAGTGACGTAAAATGCAGACAAAGGTGGTGCCCATCGACCCGCCAGCCCCAGGGTTCGGTGCCGCCGGGCGTGGCGACGCCCGGCTCGCCAAATACGCTGAACGAATAATTTTCCGGATCGCGGCGGGTATCGTTGGGCGGGCGGTTTTCGACCACGCGGAGCACATTTTCCAAATCGATGATGGACGTCGCCTTGGCGTATCCCTGATCGCTGAGGGCAGTTTTCAGAATTGCCATTGCCGCCTGCCGCTGGGGCTCGGTCATGGCTTTCAGCGGTAAACCTTTGCGCTCACGCGGAACGAAGTGCCAGTCGAAACGCTCTTCATCCGTGAAGGCAAAAAACGCTTTCTGCCGCTGTTCAGGCGTCAGGCTCTGCAAAAAAGCACGAACGGCAGCGGCCATCGGTTTGCTGTCAGGGCGTTTTTTCGGCGGAGCAATCAGAAACGGAATCAGCAGGAGGAAGGCAGCGGTTTTCATGGCATAAAGGCTATACCGTCTAAAGAAACTAAGTTACGGGTTCTAATGAAGCGGAGTCGTCGAAACAGGCAGTAAGCCCGACTACAAATTTTCGATTAGAAAAAACTTAAAATGCGATTAGGCTTTTCTTAGAAAACAGAAAGCCGATTACCAGTAACTTGCTCATAATCAATAAAACGTAAGCGCCCTCTGGCGACTGAAGCACACATAAACGACACAGCTATCGACGTGTGGCTTTTAATTTGGAAAAGGAAACGGGAAAAGAGTATCTGTCTGGCAGGTAGGGAGCAGCAGATGCGCATACTCCCGCAGCGTTCCGACCGCACGCTTAGATGCAACTGAAATTAAGCTTAGAAAAATGTCAGAAAATCGCACCGATGACGCATCGAAAAATTCTGATTATCGAAGACGACCGGCGGATTGCCCAGAATATCAGCCGAAGTCTGCAGGCAGAAGGATACGCAGCCGAAGTTGCCTATGAAGGGTATAACGGTCGCCAACTGGCGATTCAGCAACCGTTTGATCTGGTCATTCTGGACATTAACCTGCCGGGTCTGAACGGCTTCGAAGTCTGCCGCAACATTCGGGAGGCCAAACCGACTCTGCCCATTATCATGCTGACAGCGCTGGGCGAAATTGAAGACAAGGTCGAAGGGCTGGAACGTGGTGCCGACGACTATCTGGTCAAACCCTTCGACCTGCGGGAACTTAACGCCCGGATTGCCGCCTGTCTGCGCCGCAGTAGTCTGATGACGAAGCCGCAGGACGATGAGATATTGCAGACTGCGGATTTGATCGTCAATGTCACGACGAAGGCGGTGCTTCGGGGCGGTGTTTCTATTGAACTGACGGCCAAAGAGTTTGGGCTTCTGGAGTGCCTCATGCGCAACCGGGGCCGCGTGGTGTCGAAAATGGATCTGGCTGAGCAGGTCTGGAATCTGAACTTCGATCCCGGAACCAATGTCGTGGAGGTTTACATCAACTACCTGCGCAAAAAAATCGATAAGGATTTTCCCGTAAAATTAATTCATACCCGCCCCGGTCTGGGATATGTATTGAAAGAAGAATAGCGTATGAAAATCCGTGACCGAATTGCTCTGCTTTTCGCCCTGATCGTTGGCTCGATTCTGCTGGTTTTCTCCGGCATCATCTATTTCATTGCCTCTGAATACCGGCAGAAGGAGTTTTATGAGCGGCTTCGGCAAAAGGCCCGCACCACCGTCCGATTCCTGGTGGAGGTAAAAGAGGTCGATGCTACACTGCTCAAAATTATCGACCGGAATACGCTGACTGCGCTGTTTGAAGAAAAGGTATTGATATTCAATGAGAAAAACCGGCTGATATACAGCAGTATCGACGACGAGGAAATTCACTATCAGCCGCTTCTACTGGAGCAGGTTCGTTCGCGGGGATACGTTGAAACGACCGACGGCGACAACGAACTCGTTGGGCTGCAGTACCAGCGGGGAGGCCAGGAACTGGTCGTGCTGGCGTCGGCCTACGACAAATCCGGACAGCTAAATCTGCAGAACCTCCGGCGAACGCTGCTGTGGGGGCTGCTGACCGGTCTGATACTGACACTGGCTCTCAGTTTCCTGTTTGCCGGACAGTCGCTGCGGCCCATTGCCCATATCAATCAACAGGTGCAGACCATCACCGCCCGCAACCTGAGGCAGCGCCTCGACGAAGGGAATCGCCGGGATGAACTCGGCCAACTGGCCGCTAATTTCAATGCTGTCCTGCAGCGGCTCGAACAGGCCTTCAACCAGCAGCGCACGTTTGTCTCCCATGCCTCGCATGAACTCCGTACACCGCTTACGGCCATGAAGTCGGAGATTCAACTGGGATTGCGTTCCCGAATGCAACCCGAACAATATGAACAGATACTGAATGAACTGCTGGGCGATACCGACCGGCTTATCGGGCTGACCAACAGCCTTCTGTATCTGGCCCGGACGGTAGAGAACCTGGCCCAGATGGCCCAGACGCCGATTCGACTGGAAGAGGTCGTTTTCGCCGCTCAGGAAGAACTCATTACAGCCCGCCCGCAGTATGTCATCGACATCAGCTACGAGAACATGCCGCAAACGGAAACCGAAACGCTGGTCAAAGGCAACGATATTCTGCTCAAGCGGGTGTTTATGAACCTGATGGACAATGCCTGCAAGTATGCCGGTGATCAGACCGCCCGCGTTCGCATCCGCACCGATGGACGAACCTGTTCGGTCATCGTCACCGACCAGGGCATCGGCATCGATGCTTCGGAACTGCCGCATATCTTCGAACCTTTTTTCCGGGCGGCCAACGCATCCGGTTACGAGGGGTATGGTGTCGGCCTGGCTATTTGCCGACAGATCATCGAATTGCATCAGGGCGCTATCGACGTGGTCAGCGAACTGGGAAAAGGCTGCACGTTCACGGTTCGTCTACCGTCAGCCAGCGCTTTTTAAGCTTTTTCTAATGTACTTCTAAGGTATGCCTAAGCCTGCCGGGGCAGCTTTGCATGGCATTAAGCAATTATCTCCAAATGAATCATCCCGGCAGAATGACTGGGGCGCTGGCTCTGACAGTCTGGACCATCTCCATGCCGAACACCTTCGCCCAGATGCCATCCGACAGCCTGCGGCCTGACAACACGCAACTGGACAGTTTATACATTGCCGAAGTGGAAGACCGTCGGGAGCCTGATAAAGTGCTTCATGCCGAGCCTCTGTTCATCGACCTGATACGTGATCTGGGCGCCCGCCGGGGCGAGCGCGAATGGAACGTGGGCCTTGGCCTGACCGATAACCTGCGCTACGACGCCTACCAGATGCTGGTCGAATATGAATGGGCGCCTGTCAACCGTCTGGGGCTGGAGATCGAAGTGCCTGTGACGTTTTACGCCAGCAACGGATCTCGGAGTATGGGCACCGGCGGACATGATGACGGATTGCAGGACAGACGCCCGGCCCACCGCGTCGAGAGCCTTAAGACCGCTCTTCAATGGTCGTTTCTGGTGTCCGAATCACGGAAAACTACGTTGGCATTGGGGTATATCAATGAGCTGAAGTTCAAGGATTTACCTGAAATTGGCTGGCAGTCGCCGTGGGTGGGAAACCGTTTCAACCCTTTTCTCATAGCGGCCAAACGCTGGGGTGACCGCTACCACACGCTGCTGTATACCGGGCCTCGCTGGACGCGTGATTTCGGTCAGCCCGGGTATCGGTCAGCCTGCGAGATTAATTCCAGTTTCCATTATCTGATCCCAGGTACCCGTAATTTTGTCGGCCTGGAGGTCAATCAGGAACTGAAACAGGGGCGGTGGGAGGCGGTGGCCCGCCCGCAGCTACGGGTAAGCCTGGCCGATAATCTGCTGATGGGTATCGTTACCGGCATTCCGTTCCGCAAGGAAAATCAGCGGCTTAGTTCATTTCTGAGAGTAATCTACGAACCGGCTCATGTCAACCGGCGACCGCGACGCTACTAATTTTAAGTTTTTTCTAATCTGTTTGTAATCGTTGTCTAATGTCCGTGAGCAACATTTGACCATCATAACTTTTCTGCATCATGTCATGGCTTGAATACAGTCAGTTTGTACTGCAAAAAGTACATTTTGACCCTAATCTCTACCGAAAAGAATTAAGAAAAGCGCTCCGGATTCTGACGCCGCCTGAGCGGCAGAAATTACTGCAATGGTGTCGGCAACGATCGCACGGATGATTTTGGAGAAGTAAGGAATACTTTGATTTGGGTGAATAAATGGCATTGCCCCGGCCCGTTGGCCTGGGGCAATTTTTTTTGCTGACAGAAACCAGACAGGCCGTGCGGAAGAACGGCCTTGTCCATTTGCGGACAACCTTCGTTCAATAGCGGACAGATGAATGAAACAAGAAGAGGCTAACCAGTTGTTTGTCAATGCGTTCGTTGTATCGGCATAGCATTTGACCCGGCAAATGCAGCCCACGTCAGGCAAAAACGGGCAGCAGCTATGCAAACACGCTTATTGATCGCCTCTTTGCTTTTAATCCCGACCCTGTCAGCCATTGCCCAGAATCAGCGGTCGAGTATCAGCATCAGTGATGACGACAAAACGATGTCCATTCGTGTAGAAGGAGTTTTTAAAGGAAGAGACATCGATTACGACCAGGCATTTAACGTGACCGGGATGACGGGCCGCGAGAAGGAAGCGCTCAAACGCCGGATTCTGGATTCGCTCGGCGTGGGCGAACCGCCCAGCCCCCCCAGGCCGCCGAAACCACCCAGACCTATCTACGAAGGCAATGGCGACGAATCGCTCGTACTGCAATGCGAACGCTGTACCGGGAATATGAAACTGGAGGTGACCGGCGATGGCTTCACCCTGACGCGGTCAACGGACTCCGGCAGAAAAGAGCGCCTGTTTCCGATGAAACTATCCGTCAGACCAGGCCAGTATCGTCTGCGCTACTGGCAGAATGACGTCCTGCAGATGCAGCAGTCGTTCGACGTAAAAGCCGGTCAGCGGAACGTCGTCACCGTAAAGTAATCAGCCTGCCTCACTCCTCCAGTCTTACCTAATCGAATCGCTATGCTCCGGAATTATGTCAAAATCGCCCTTCGAAATGTCTGGAAAAATCGGACGTTCAGCCTGATTAACGTCCTGGGGCTGGCCGTGGGACTAACGGTCTGCCTGCTCATCGGGCTGTTCATCGCCGACGAATGGAGCTACGACCGCCACCACGCGAATGCCGACCGGATTGTGCGGGTGGTCAATCATTTTAAATGGGAGGGCAATCAGGCCGACATTGCCGTGACCTCCGGACCGTTTGCGCCGACCCTGAAGGCAGACTACCCGGAGGTCGAACAGGCGGTGCGCATCCTGACCGAAGGTGGCGAATACCTCAAAGCGGACGAAAAACCGTTAAAAACAGACGTTATTTACGCTGATTCGGCATTCTTTGGGTTGTTCAGCCACGTGTTTCTGTCAGGCAGTCCGAAGAAGGCGCTGGCGGCACCGAACTCCATCGTTCTGACCCGCTCGGTGGCCGAAGAGCTGTTTGGCGACGTCCGCCGGGCACCGGGCAAGGTGGTGCATGTGCAGAACAGTCCGGATTATCTGGTAACCGGGGTCATTGAGAATCCACCCCTGCAGTCGCACTTCCAGTTTGGGGCGGTGGGGTCGCTCAACCCCAGTCTGGATTTTCTGAACGAATGGCAGAGCTTTTCGCTCTGGACGTACCTGCTGCTGGCCGAGGGGTACGACCCGGCCCGACTACAGGCCAAGATGCCTGATTTCTACAAAAAATACCTGCACAAAGACGGCGTGACGGGATTTGTGGAACTCCAGCCGCTGACGTCCATCCACCTGCACTCGCACCTGAGCAACGAGATGTCGGCCAATGCCGATATTCGGTATCTGTATCTGTTTGGGGCGGTCGCCGTCATTATCCTGCTGCTGGCGGGCATCAACTACGTCAACCTGACCACGGCGCAGTCGACCCTGCGGGCGAAAGAGATTGGCATCCGGAAAGCGGTCGGATCGCAGCGCAGTCAGTTGATCGGTCAGTTTCTGACGGAATCCCTTCTGCTGGCGTTGCTGGCGCTGGGAGTATGTATAGTGCTGCTTGAGGCGGCCCTGCCGCTGGTCAATCAGTTCACCGGCAAACACCTGGCTGGCGTTCTGAGCGGAAATGCGCTGCTGCCGATGGCGCTGGTCGGGCTGACGCTGCTCACAGGTCTGCTGAGCGGGCTTTATCCGGCCTTCGTGCTGTCGGGATTTGCTCCGGTTCGGGTGCTTCGGTCGGCTTCCGGCCAGGCCGTGGGTCACGGGATGCTGCGTAAAATGCTGGTGGTGACCCAGTTTGCCGTGTCTATCGTACTAATTGCCGCCACGCTGGTCGTCTATGCCCAGATGCGGTACGTTTCCACCCGAAATCTCGGCTTCACCCGCGCCCCGGTTCTGGGTGTGCGTATACCCAGCTATGCGATGCGCCACCGGGTCGACGCTTTTCGGGCCCAGCTCACGCGTCATCCCTCGGTACTGGGTGCGTCGGCTACGACCAATCCGCTCGGAAAAAATGACCTCGGCATGAACGGGGTATTTCTGGAACGCGATGGCCGGAAATCCAGTCAGACCGACCTGACCCACATCCTGGGCGTCGATGCCGAGTATCTGTCGATTATGCAGATTCGACTGCTGGCCGGACGGAATTTCAATCAGGCTTCAGGGGCCGACTCGCTGCGGTCGGTGCTGGTAAACGAAACACTCGTGCATAAGGCGGGCTGGAAAAACCCCATCGGTCAGCGTATCTGGTTCACGGGCGAAGAGCAGCCTGAGCCGGTGGAGGTCGTCGGGGTGGTAGCTGATTTTCATACCGCTTCGATGCACAGGTCAATCGAGCCGCTGGTTCTGCGGCCCATCCGCAAAGCCGAATCCGACAATGTGTTCGTACGGCTGCGGCCCGATAATCTTCCGGCGGCGCTGGCCCACGTCGAACAGATTTATACCGCCTTCGACCCGGCCAATCCCTTCGAGAGTTATTTTCTCGATCAGAATTTCGCCCGGCAGTATGAGGCCGACGAGCGTCGCGGGCAACTGTTTCTGACAGCGGCGGGGCTGGCTATCTTCATCGCCTGTCTGGGTCTGTTTGGTCTGGCGGCGTTCACCGCCGAGCGGCGTACAAAAGAAATAGGCGTGCGGAAGGTGCTGGGAGCGTCCGTCGTCAGCATCGTTGCGCTGCTGTCGAACGATTTCCTGAAACTGGTCCTTATCGCCCTGCTCATCGCCAGCCCTGTTGCCTGGTGGATGATGCATCGCTGGCTCCAGGACTTTGCCTATCGGATCGACGTCGAATGGTGGATGTTTGCCGGGGCCGGGGTTGTCGCCGTAGTAATTGCCCTGCTGACGGTCAGCTACCAGAGCATCCGGGCGGCCCTGGCAAATCCGGTAGACGCGCTACGAACCGAGTGATCCGCAGACATGAAATTCCATTTGTCCATTTTCTTTCTGTGGGTACTGGCGGCCTGCGCACGTCCGGCGAGTAAAACGCCGTCGGTGGCGATCCGCTCTATGCCGCTCTTCGACAGCAGCCGGAACCGCCCGATTCCGGTGTTGCTGTACGTTCGTTCGCCGGTCGGCATGACCCGGAAACCGCTGGTGGTCATCAGCGGCGGTTACGGAGCTACGGCGGGCAGTTATTCCTTTATTGCCCGTCAACTGGCCGGAGAAGGTTATCTGGTCATGGACGTTCAGCAGGATTTGCCCGGCGACGAGCCCATTGCCAGAGAAGGCAATCTGTATGAACAGCGGATGCCAGTCTGGGAGCGGGGTGTGCGCAACGTACGTTTCGCAGTCGATGCAGTAAGAAAGCAGTTCCCCAACCAGCCGCTCCGGCCCCTGATTCTGATCGGCCACTCCAACGGCGGCGACATATCGGTGCTGCTGGCGAAGGAACATCCCGCCGACGTTTCGCATGTCATCACGCTCGACCACCGCCGAATGCCCATTCCCCGGATGGGTCAACCGCGTTTTCTGACGCTGCGGGCCGTGGATACCACCGCCGATCCCGGCGTATTGCCGGATGCACATGAGCAGAAACAGTTCGGCATCGGTGTAATTTCGTTGAAAAACGGTCGGCACAACGATCTACACGATGGTGGTTCTCCCGAACTGAAACAGCAGATTCTGGAGCATCTGCTTCGCTGGCTGAACGAGCCTAAGGCTGAGTAGTATTTTAGTACTAATCCATGTGTATAACTAGTTAATTAGTAGCAGATAAGCCTTTATTTTGAGCATATTTTTCCCAGAAATGCCTGATGCTGTCTGCCGACGAAATCGTATACGAAGCCAGTGAAGTCTTCCGCCATCGACAGGCGACCTCACTTTGCCTGGAACAGCCGGGACTGGGCCGAATTGCCATCGACGTAGAGGAACTGAACGGGGCCTCGCTGTCGTACATCCGAATCGAGACCGAAAGCGCCCCTCTGACCATTCCCGTGCAAAAACCTGACCCGGTTACCGTCATGCATTTTCAGTTGAAAGGAGCGGCGACGTTTAACCTGATGAACCCGGTGCATTTTCCGGAAAATCATCATTCTCTCTGTTACCTGCCCGTTACCCGGACGAATTATGTGCTTGAAGAGAACACGTCGGTACACAGCCTGAACGTTCACATCCGCCCTGACGTAGTGGCTTCTCAACTACTGGAAGAGGGCATATCGGATGACGACTGGCACCGCCTGCTGGAAACGGAAGAGCAGACGTTTTCGACGGCTAAGGAAGCCCGCTTCATCAGTCCCTATATGCGGGCTACTTTGCAGCAGATTCTGCGATGTCCCTTCAAAGGCCGGCTTGGACAGACCTACAAAGATTCGCTGCTTCGGGCGCTGCTGATTGACCAGTTCATTACGTTCAGGCACTCGCGGCAGCGACTGGGCCTGCCCGATACGAAGCTGACCCGGCGGGACGTCGATACGCTGCAGGAACTGAAAAAATTTCTCGATACTAATTATCTGGATGACCTTTCACTGGACAGAATTGCCCGGCGTTTTGGTCTGAATACATTCAAGCTGAAATACGGTTTTAAAAAACTGTTCGGAACGTCGGTTATGCGTTATCTCGACGATCAGCGAATGGATTACGCCCGGCAGCTTCTGCTGGATGGAAACCACGAACCGTGGGATGTTGCCGAGCGATTGGGTTACAACCACTATTCTAACTTTAGTGCGGCCTTCCGGCGTCGGTTCGGCTGCCCCCCGACCCGGCTAGCGAAGAGCAGTTACTGCCTCCAATAACCTGTTCCAATCCGGGTCTGGTAAGAGCGAAGTTCTGTACCGATTTGTCTTCGTTGACTGAAGGGGCTGTGACGTACGGGCATCATCGGCGTCTCAGGCATAAAACGCTTATGTCGGCTGACCGCTACCCCATCTCGAATCAATCTGCTCCTTACTTCCTTACGATCACGGTCGTGCAGTGGATCGATATTTTTACACGGCCCCAGTATAAACAAATCATCTGCGATTCGCTGAATTACTGTGTTAGTCGAAAAGGAGTTACCATTTACGCCTGGGTGTTGATGAGCAATCACCTGCATCTGGTCGCTCAGGCAGAGGAGCCTCTGGGCATGTCGGGATTTCTGCGGGATTTTAAAAAATTTACGTCGAAAGCTCTTTCAGCCGCTATACTGAACTGCGGAGAAAGTCGTTCGGAGTGGCTGGTTGATAAATTCTCTTTTGAGGCAAGGCGTACGCGTCGGGCCGAAGAGTATAAAGTCTGGCAGGATTCTAATCATGCCGTTGAGCTGTTCAGTCAGAAATTCATCTGGCAGAAAATTCACTATATTCATCAAAACCCCGTTCGACAGCAGATTGTCGCCAACCCTGAAGAGTATCTGCACAGCAGCGCGCTGGATTATGCAGGGAAAAAGGGACTGGTGAAGGTTGACGTTTTGTGACAGTTCGTCCGCGTTCGTCCGCGATTGCATCGCGGATGCCTGAGACGTGCGTCTGCGACGCACAGCGCGATGTAATCGCGCATCTCCAGCATCCGCGATGCAATCGCGGACGAACGTCAGGGCTTCAGCTCTGCGTATTCCTTCACCACACTCAGCGGGGCGGCTTCGACCTTCTGCCGGTAGTCGTTCCACTGGCTGCGGAAAAAGGCATTCACTTTGTCGAGGGCTTCGCGGGTCATTGCTTCGGCCTGCGCAACGAGTTCGTTTTCCGTTCGCGTGACCGGCTCGCGTCGACCTCCCACGTAAATCCGCGCTTCGGACAGTTTGGAAACCGGCGTGACCTGATTCGGTCGGCCATAGCCCTGCTTTTCGATGCGCTTGCCCAGAATCAGTTCACGCTTCACTTTCAGAGTGTCCTGCATGGTTTTGGTCAGTTTGCGGAGCGTTTCCATGTCTTTGCCGGGCTTGTCTTTCAACTGCGTCGTCAGCAGGTCGGTGGCCTCTTTGGCTTCGTCCAGACGATCGATGGCCTCCGTCAGCAGCGTGGTAGTGCGGTTCAGGCGGTCGAGCAGGGCACGGCGGGCCAGCGTCGCCTCTTTACTGTAGGGCACACGCGGGTCGGGACTGACCGTAACGAAGGTGGAATCTTTCCCATTTTTATACGCAAAGACGGCTTTGTAACGCCCCGGCATCACTGTCGTGCCGCCCCCGAAGAAACCACCGCCGCCACCCGGGTCGAGATTCGGGTTTTTGGGTTTCGGACTGCCGGGCTGACGTACACCGCGTTCGCTCAGATTCCAGCTAATCCGCTGCATACCCAGCGCCGAATCGGGCACCTGCGCCAGTGTTCGCACAAGCCGGTTCGATTCGTCGTAGATGCGCACATACAGCGAATCCGATGGTTTGGGAGCCGCTTTGGCCGTATCGGCTTTGGCTGTTGCCGAAGGCAGGCTGGTCGGCAGGGTGCCGCCGGTTTCCTTGTTGACGGTCACGGCGGGTTTGGGTGCTTCGGGCGCTTCTTTTTTGGGCGCAACTGTCCGTTTCGCCTTTCGGCTGCCTGCGGCGGAGGCCACAACCGTAGCGGGCGCTGCTGCTTTGGGTTTCAGATAATACGTGAACGTAGCTCCGGCGGGGCGATTGGTGGCCTCGAACAGATTGTCCGTCGTGTTCATATATCCAATCGGATTCCGGTAATTTGCCAGATACGCCGTCGACGGTTCAAAGAGTGCAATCGGCTGGTCAAGGGGTTTCAGACCGCCTTTTGCCAGTTGACGCAGCGGGCGAATGTCGTCCAGTACGTAAAGGCTGCGTCCGAATGTTCCGATGACCAGGTCGGCCTCGCGCTCCTGAATCGCCATATCCATGACCGACACCGACGGAACGCCCGACTTCCACTGCGTCCAGGTGCTGCCTTCGTCGATACTCACCCAGAGGCCGTGTTCGGTTCCCGCAAACATCAGACGTGGTTCGGCGGGGTCCTGCAAAAAGCAAAGCGCGTAGCCATTCACGTCTTTCTCATCGACCAGCCGACTCCAGGTCTGACCGAAGTCCATCGTGCGATAGATGTACGGACTGAAATCCGAGCCATTCCGGTAGTTGTTGGCGACAACAAACGCCTCGCCCGCCCGGTGACGGGACGCCGTAATCTGCGGAATCCAGCATTCGGCGGGCAGACCCGGCATCCGGCTGCGGAGGTTGGTCCAGGTCTTGCCGCCATCGCGGGTGATCTGCACGTTGCCGTCGTCGGTACCCACCCAGAGTATGTTTTTATCGAGCGCCGAAGGGGCAATGGTCAGGATGGTGTTATGGTTTTCGGCGGAGGTGATGTCGAGGGTCAGACCGCCGCTTTCATCCTGTTTCTGCTGTTCGGGTTTGTTGAGCGTCAGGTCGGGCGAGATGGTCTCCCAGGTCAGGCCCCGGTCGGTGGAGCGGTGAACGTGCTGACTGCCGTAATAAAGCGTCCGTTTGTCGGTGGGGTCGAGGGCCACGCCTGCGTTCCAGTTGAAGCGCAGACGCCCGGCTTTGGCGTCCGGACCCGTGGGTTTGATGTATTCCGAACGGCCCGTCTGTTTGTCGTAGCGGGCCAGGTTGCCACCCTGCGACATGGCGTAGCCGTAGCGGCTGTTTTCGGGGTCGGGCACCACGTCGAAGCCGTCGCCGTAAAGCACCACCTCCCAGAAGTAGTTACGCAAACCGCCGTCTGAGAAGGTGTAGGCCGGACCCGCCCATGAACCGTTGTCCTGCAGGCCGCCATAAATGTTATACGGTATCTCGTTGTCGACGTTGATGTGGTAGAACTGTCCGATGGGAATGTCGTCGGGAAAGGACCAGGTTTTGCCCCGGTCGCGGCTGATGGCGATGCCGCCGTCGTTGCCGTCGATAATCAGGTTTGGGTTGTCGGGGTGAATCCAGAACGCATGGTGGTCGGCATGAACCTGTTCCAGCGTCGCAATGACCTTGAACGACTTTCCGGCATCTTCCGAAACGGCAATCGGCTGATAAATCATGTACAGCCGGTTTTCGTTTTTCGGGTCGACAAAGATTTCGTTGAAATAAAACGGTCGGTTCGTTACGATTTCGGGGTTGTCGGTCACCTTTTCCCATTTCTCGCCGCCATCGTCCGATTTGTACAGACCATTTTTGGTAGCCTCCACGAGCGCATAGATACGGTTGGGCTGGCTGCGGGCGATTGCCAGACCAAGGCGGCCAAAATCGCCTTCGGGCAGTCCGTCGGCCTTGCCTTTCTTCTTCCAGGTTTTGCCGCCGTCGTAGGTGATGTACAGACCCGAACCGGGGCCGCCCGATGTAAAATCATAGGGCGTTCGGCGGTGCTGCCACATGGCTACGACGATTTTCTGCGGGTTCGACGGGTCCATAACCATATCGGCTACGCCCGATTTCTCGTTGGTATACAGCACTTTCTCCCAGGTCAGGCCACCGTCGTTGGTTTTGAACACACCGCGTTCGGGATGTTCGCCGTAGGGAAAACCGATGACTCCGGCGTAAACGACGTTCGGGTTGGTGGGGTCGATCAGGATGCGGTGAATATTCAGCGTTTTATCGAGGCCCATCTTCGTCCAGGTCCGGCCCCCGTCGATGGACTTGTAGATGCCGTTGCCCATGTTGACCGAGTTGCGGGGGTTTCCTTCACCCGTTCCGACCCAGATGACACTCGGATTGCTCTGCTGGATCGCCAGTGAACCGATGTTGATGTTAGGCATCTCGTCGAAAATGGGTTCCCACGAAATGCCGCCGTTGGTGGTTTTCCAGACACCGCCGGAGGCCGCCCCGGCGTAGATAATGTCCGGATTGGACACCACCGCGTCGATGGCCGTAATCCGCCCTGACATGACCGCAGGCCCCACGCTGCGGGCCTTCATCTGTTTGAATACGTCGGAGGGCAGGGGCTGAGCAGAGGCCGGAAGCGAGAGCAGGCAGGCCAGCGCCAGAGGCTTTAGTAGTCGATAAATCATTCGGTTTGGGGTAAAGTTTTTTTGTAAAAATAGTGATGAAGGCAGATACATACATAGAAGAGTTTGCACTCTAAAAAAATATTTTCAGCGGGGACCGTTCAAAATTGTCGAATAGGGTGTGAAATTTTTTTGAAACTAAATAATTGATAATCAAATCGTATAAATATGTACGTCACGGAATAGTTGAAAATGACGTGTTATTCTGACCGTATACGTAACGTCTAACTTTTGCTTTTTGCAAATAGTTGCAGTGATAGTAACCAAAATCTAAGTATGAAACACACATTCATTTTTTTGCTCCTTTTCATCACGTTTGGCCCGCTCGACGGGTTTGCGCAGACCCGTCGGCCCCGTTCGCAGCAGAGCGCTCCGGCTCCATTCGATTCGGTTGCCTGGCGCCGCGACAATTATGTCATCAATCGCGATTCGGCCTATGCCAACCCGCGTATCGGTCTGCAGAAGCTTATTAATGGGAACCGACGCTTTATAGAAGGCAAAACCATACGGCCCCGGCAGAACCGTCAGACACTGGCGGAGGTGAATGCCGGTCAGAAGCCGTTTGCCATCATCGTGGGCTGCTCAGACAGCCGGGTGCCCAACGAGATCATTTTCGATCAGGGTTTGGGCGATTTGTTTATTCTGCGCACCGCAGGTCAGGTGATGGCGCAGGCATCGTACGGTAGTATCGAGTTCGGTGTCGAAGCGCTGAAAACAAAGCTGATCGTTGTGCTGGGTCACCGAAGCTGTGGAGCGGTCGACGCGGCCATGAAACGTCCGGAGAATCCGCCGGGACACATCGTCACGCTGATCAACAGTATCAAACCCGCTGTCAACAAGGTGAGAGCGATGGGAACGCTGAATCTGGACGCCTGCATCCGGCAGAACGTACTGGAGCAGGTGAACGAACTCCGCGAACTGGACCCTGTTCTGAGTAAAAAAGCAGCTAAAGGGGAGATCCTGATCGTAGGCGGCGTATACGACTTACAAACGGGGAAAGTTGATTTTCTGCCCGAAACGATGCCGAATGCGCTGGCAAAAACAGAGTGATATAGCGTAGTTGCTCCAAATGAAGAGCGGGTCCGGCAGCGTTGCCGGGCCCGCTCTGCTTATAACGGATACGATTACAACTCCCGAATCCGAATATTACGGTACCAGACTTTTTCGTCCGGGCTGTGGTTCTGCAGGGCAATTTTGCCTTTAGCGTGCGGCGTAGCGTAGGGCCATTTGGCAAACTTGCTCTGCGCGACCTGGGCCTTCCATGCATCGCTGCCATAATGATACTCCACCACCTTTTTGCCGTTCAGGTAGTGCTCGACATGGTTGTTGTTGACCACAATACGACCTTTATTCCATTCACCGGCAGGCTTCACGGCGGTTAAGTCGGTAGGCGGATGCATGTCGTAGTTGGCTCCCGTTTTCTGCTTGTCGCTGATGGACATTTTCTTGCCGTTCTCCATCCACGAGTAGCCGCCGTCGTCGATCACCTGAAACTCCGGTCCCGACATATACGTCGTAGCGTTCTCTGGTGATTCAATCACCTTGTAGATGACGCCGCTGTTGCTTTTGGCGGGGATTTTAAACTCGAATTCCAGTTCGAAGTTTTCGTATTCCTTATCAGTGACCAGATCGCCGCCCGTGCCGTCGGGGACGAGGGTACCGTTGTCGATGCTCCACCCCACAACACGGTCTTTTTTGTAGCTATGCCAGCCCGTCAGTGATTTACCGTCGAAGAGAGTGGTCCATTTGCCGGGCTTTTTGTCCGGTCCAGCGAAGACTAAGGTTCCGGCCAGCAGGCAGGAAAGAAGAAGTGTCTTTTTCATAGAATCAGGCAGATTGCGATACCGGAAAAAGACAGGGGGCGGGGAGAACTACTAAATTCAGTTCGTCCGCGACACAGTCGCGGATGCACGAGATGCGCGCCGAGGGGTCGGACCCTTGTATCGCGCTGTGCGTCGCAGACGCACGTCTCATGCATCCGCGATGCAATCGCGGACGAACCTGACTACATAACGTCGGCTTTGGCCGCGTCCAGATCGTTGTATTTGGTATCCAGTTGATCCGTCGATTTCATATCTGACGGCGCTTCGGCGGTGTTGCTTTCACCCATTGGGCCTTTCTTCACGGCGCTTTCGTCCAGGGTCTCACGCGGCTGGCTCATCATCTGGGCCGATTCCTGCGGACGTTCGCCGGGCTGATACGAAGTATCTTTCCGGTCCACGTCGTAGGGATGGGCCGAGTCGCCGGTACGCGGTTCGCTGCTCATGCCTTCGTCTTCCGGTCCCGCTTCCAGACCTGCGTAGATGCCTTCATCCAGATCCTGGCGGGCTTCGTCGGGCACCTGCTCGCGGGGGGCGATGGCGCTCGTGGGCGTAGCGTCCGTGTTGCGCTGGTTGGTGATGCTGTCCGAAGGATCGTCCAGATTATTGATTTCGTGGGAACGGCCCGGCTGCGGCGGCTCGGTGATTTCGGGGGTCGGCGTCTGCGGCGTCGTAGGCACGTTCGGAATCTCCGGACCTGGCTGGTGCGGCGTTGGTGGCTGCGGCGTTTCGGGAGCGGCAGGCACCGGGTTGTTCGGGTCGGGTGTCGATGGCGTGGCGGGCACCATTTCATCTGTGAGGGCGTTGGCCTGCGTCATGTCGCCTGCGTCTGTGTCCACCAGGTCATACGTCCGCTGGTTGGGCGTGTTCAGACCGCGTTCTTCATCGTTGGCGTAGCGGTTACGCAGGTCGTCATCGGTGACCATATCGCCCGTTTCGGCGGTAGGCACCAGTTTGCCATCCACCAGTTTGACCAGATGCGTTTCGGCCTGATCAAGCCCATATTTTGTATCTGCATTTTCGTTCGATACCAGATTCGCGTGCTGCGAATCATGAAAGACATTGGATTCCATAACGCGGTTACGTTTTGTTGATAATAACTAAACGGACAGCGCTGGAAAAGGTTTTTTGCTCCTGAATACAGGTCCCCGGAAGCCTTTAACGCTTCTGAAGGACGGCCTGCTTTACCGCAATATAGCTGCGGTAAGGGCCCCTAAATCCCCTGAAGGGCGGTCCGCCGCTGCGGGACCTGGGATCCGGGTAGACATAGTTCTGGGTTCTGTTTCTACATCTTCGGCCCCTAAATCCCCTGAAGGGGACTTGGCTCCGCTACAGGCCACGTCCGGAATGGGCGGAGCCAAGTCCCCTTCAGGGGATTTAGGGGCTAAAGCAATAGCTCTGTAGCCATATCCCGCAGTGGCGGACCGCCCTTCAGGGGATTTAGGGGCTGAAGATGTAGAAACCAAAAAGAAGGCAATCAGGCCGTTTTTTCGCCCTCGGGCTTATCGTCGCCGCCAAAAAGATTAGTAAGGAAGCTGCTCGCCTTCTCCTTCATATTCGCAATCGCTTCGGTTGCCTCACCCCGCAGTTCGGCCAGTTTCTCGTTGGCTTCTTCAATCCTGACGGCGGCTTCCGCTTTCACTTCGTCCAGTTTTTCCGCCGCTTCTGCTTTAATCTCTTCAATTTTGACGGCGGCCTCGGCTTTCACCTCCTCAAATTTGGCGGCAGCTTCAGCAACCGCTTCACTGGTCTCGGCTTTAATTTCTTCCAGCTTCTGGGCGGCGGCTTCCTGAGCCTGTTCGGTAGCCTGGGCGGTCTGATTCACCAGGTTTTTCAATTTATCTTCCATGACGGTTTCGTTTAAATAACCGGCTGCAAATTGAATAGAAAAAGCTGCTTATCCAATCGCATGAACGAAGCTATGTTACCCTAAGCGCCTAATCAGTAAACTGTTGACCAGTTCAAACAGGGCGGCGGGTTTCAGCGTTCGCCAATTGACAAGTTCGTTGAGAGTGCCGCCGAAATTCATGTAATAATCGAGTCGGTATTTCTTCCATTCGCGCTCCACGAAGTCGGGCGGGTTGATGGCCGCAATCCAGCCGTCTTCCACGTCGTCGAACCATTCTTCATAATAGCTGTCGTCGGAGCCGTGGAAATTCAGAACGTTCTCACTGACAAGGATGAACTTATTGATATTCTCCTCCACGAGCGGGTCGACGACCTGCCGTTTCAGATACATGATGTCGTTGTGCAGAGTGTCGTTCCATTCACCGAACAGTTCGATAATGACGAAGCGGCGGTTGTAGTCGGCAAACAATATCTTACAGTAGAGCGTCTCGGAACCGATTTCGTCCCAGAGCGGGTGAATGTAGTAACCGTAGATGTCGTTTTCGTAGCGGTCGAGATTGTAGTCCCGACCATAAAACGGCGACTTCGGATCGTTGGCGGCTATGTAATATTTTTCCCAGTTATAGAAGGGTTCGATGTCCTGCATACGTCGTTTACTGCGTCTTCCGCAAAGATAACCATTGGTGTTGTTTCTGTGGGTGCTGTTATTTCTATGGATTCTGTTGTCGCTGTGGAGCCTGACCGAACCGCTGCCACGCCAGCCAGCCGACCACCGCGATGCAGAAGGCGAACCAGTAGAACGGCAGTCGCAGGTCGATGAGCGACAGAACGCCGAACACGCCCGTCGTAACCAGACTGGCAAAGCCGCTGAGCGCCTGATTGATGCCGAAAATTTCGCCCCGATCCTCCTCCGTTGTCAGATGCGCCATCAGACCTTCGATCAGCCCCCAGATGAGCGAAATAGTAAAGCAGTCGACTGTGATAATGACGTACAGAAACGGCAGCGAAGCGCCCACGTTGGCGTAGGCGACGTGAATGGGAATGCCGAACAGGGCGAAAATAATGAGCCAGCGGCGCTGGTTGATGCGGTCGGCAAAACGGGCGTAAAAAATGAAATTGATGAAGACGCTCAGGAGCCCGAAATACATGAAGAAATAAGAAATGGCACGGGCATCCATCTGCATTTCACCCAGACTGACAAACGTGACGAAATAGTTGTAATACCCCTGGCTCATGGTGACGAAGATCTGCATCAGCACCAGAATCAGCAGACCGGGTTTGGCTTTGTCCTTCAGACGGAGCCGATTCCAGAGAGAGGCCACGTTGAGCGACCGGACCACTTCGGCCCGAAGCTGAGCGGTGTCGAGGGGCGTCCGGTTCGTGTGCGTCTCGCCAATCAGAAACGTGAGCAGAATGTTGATGGCCGACAGAATGACCGCCATCCGCACAACCACCGCCGCCTGATCAGTGCCTTCGACGCCGAAAACCGTCAGCACCAGCCCCGATGCCATCGGTCCCAGCACGAAGCCGAACGAGACGATGGTGCCCTCGATGCCCATGTTCCGGAACAGGTGCTCTTTCGGCGAAATATCCGTAATGGCCGACCGAACCGTGGCGTACATGCCGTTGGTGAGTCCGTCGAAAACCCGGTTGGCAAAAAGCCCGGTGGCCCGCACGGGCAGCAGCAGCAGATCGGCCAGGAACGTACCCAGCGCCGACAGCCGGAAGATGGGTCGGCGGCCGTAGCTGTCCGACAACCTGCCCAGCAGCGGAGCCGAAAACAACTGGATACCCAGAAACAGCGCCGTCGCCAGGGCCAGCCAGAGCTGCGGTTTGTCGAGTCCCTTCACAAAGTCGGGCATGACGGGCGCAATGGCCGAACCGACAATGACGTCGACCAGAATTATAGCGTAAATGAGAAGTAAACGTCGATCCATAGGCTGGACGGAATGAGATTCCGTTTTACGGCTTTACCATTCGGGCGTAGACCTCTTCGAAATCCTCGTTCCGGTTGAGCCGGTAATGGTCGGCATGATAGCGGTCCAGCCGGTCGAGCAACTGAATCAGGATGGCCTTCTCGCCATCGCTCAGGGTACCGAAGGCAACACTGGCGACCCGGCTCATTTCCGGCAGGCAGTTCTGAATGACTTCCATACCTTTTCCGGTAAGCCGCAGGCGTTTGGACCGGCGGTCCTGCTCGTCCGGAAACTCTTCGATATAACCCAGACCCACCAGCCGGTTGACGATGTCGATGCCCGAAGCAAATTCCGAAAGCATTTCATAAATGAGTTCACTCTTTTTGGGCGTGCCCATCTGCAGCAGAACCAGCAGATACACCGGGTCGTCGATGCTCTTGAATCCGAGAGGCTGCATGGCTTTCTTGGAATAAAAATAGGCGTATTTCGACAATCGGCCCACCAGCGCCCCCAGCCGGGCCTCAGGCTGGATTTCCACCAGCGACCGGTTGGCTTTGCCTGTCAGACTCTCCACCCATTTATCCTCCAGCAGCCCGTCGCTGTCGCGGGCCGGATTCTGGTCCCGCAGGGTGAACTGCCCCGAAACCTCCGTCAGATAATGGAGGCAGAAACCGGCTAAATCAGCATCCGCATGCGCTTCACTGTACGTAGCCCACTGATTGACCAGTTCTACTACGTTTTGTTCCCCTCTCTCCATATTGGTACGAAATCCTATCAAAAATTTATCTGTAATCTTTATTTCACTACGAAAATAAAATTTTTCTGCCTCATATAAAACAATAATTACGATTTCGTAGTAATATTGTGACAGATATAAGGTATTAGCTATGATTGCGGAGTTAAAGGGTGTTGGAAAGGAGTACAAGACGGGCGACCAGACCATCGTTGCACTTCAACAAACTACACTGCGGCTGAACGAGGGGGAACTGCTGCTCATTATTGGACCGTCGGGTTCCGGAAAAACCACGCTGCTCTCCCTGTTGGGCTGCGTTATCTACCCCAGTTACGGCGATTTATGGGTCGATGGTCAGCTCATCAATACACTGGGCGAAAAGGCGCTGGCAGGGCTTCGGCTCAATACCATCGGCTTCGTGTTCCAGAATTTTAATCTGCTGGCCCCGCTGACGGCGGAGGAGAATGTGATGATGCCCCTGCAGCTTCAGGGCGTAAACGGTTCTGAAGCCCGCGAGCGCGCCGCTCAGGCACTGAAGACGGTCGGCATGACCGACCGCCGCCGCAATCTGCCCAAACAGCTTTCGGGCGGTCAGCAGCAGCGGATTGCCATTGCCCGGGCGCTCGTTACCAACCCCAAACTCATACTTTGCGACGAACCCACAGCCTCGCTCGACAAAGACTCGCTGGGCATTGTCATGAACGAGCTCCGCACGCTGGCCGACGAAGGTAAGTCGGTGGCTGTCGTCACCCACGATCCGCGTCTGAAACAATATGCCCATCGAATCGTGGAAGTAGACAACGGCGTCGTCACGGAAATCAACGCCTTTAACGAATGAAAATCATGAAACCAGTTAAGGATTTAACCACAGAGGTCACTAAGCGTTTTCTTTTTTTCTCTGTGATACCGCAGCGGCGGATCGCCTTCGTTCTCTCTGTGTTTTCAATTTTGTTTCTCTCCTGCGGCGGCAAAGACGAAACATCGGCTGCCAAAACTGATTCCGTCCGGACGGTGCGGCCCCCCGCCCGTGTCGATCAGGTGATAGGCATTGCCGTCATCGAACCTTCGGATCGGATAGCAAATCTCTCCACTGAAACGGGCGGGCTGGTGCGCTCCATTCGGGTCCGAATCGGGGATTCGCTCAAAAAGGGCGACGTCATTCTGACGATGGACAATGCCGTCGAAACGGCGCAGCTTCGGCAGGCCAGCGTAAAAATCCGGACCCAGCAGGACGCTATCGAAACGGCCCGGCAAAACGTACAGACGCTGCAGGTGCAGTTGCAGAAAGCCGACGCCGACCTGAAACGCAATGAACAGCTTTTTGCCGGTAATGCCCTGACCCGGAAAGAACTGGACGATTCACGGTATCAGGTCGACAATCTCCGGCAGCAGATTCGGGCGTCGGAGGCGCAGGTACGGCAGGCTGAAGGGCAGATTAAATCGCTCCGGGCCGACGTGCAGTATGCGGGCACCGTAGCGGGCCTGAAAACCGTAAAGGCCCCCACCAGCGGAACGCTGCTTAGTCTGGACGCAAAGGTCGGGCAGTATCTGAACAACAACCAGTCTATCGGTGAGTTTGCGCCCGCTGGCCCCCTGGTGGCCGTAACGGAAATCGACGAACTTTTCGCCCTGAACGTAGAGGTTGGACAAAAAGCCTTTATGCGTCCGCAGGGGGGCGACCAGGTGCTGTCGACGGGTACGGTGGTGCTGGCTTCGCCCTATCTCCGCAAAAAATCCTTGTTTGCCGACAACGCCGCCAACCTCGAAGACCGACGCGTCCGTGAGGTCCGGGTCCGGCTCGACAACCCCGAAAAGGTTATCATCGGGGCGCGGGTGGAGTGTGTGATAAAAACAGGAGGAAAGGAGGAAGGGAGAAAAGGAGGAAAGGAGTAGAAAAGAAATACCCTAACCAATAACCCTTTTCTCCCTTCCTCCTTTCCTCCCCCTCCTCCCTTTCCTCCTTTTATGTTAAAAACTGCCTTCAGATTCATCAAATACGACCGGCCCAAGTCGATTGGGGCGCTGGCGGGGATTGTCATTTCCGTCTTTCTGGTCGGGCAGCAGGCCGGGATTTTCATCTTCCTGACCGACGCCATGAAAAGCATCGTTGCCAATAATAACGGCTATATCTGGGTTACGGACGAAACCACGACCAACGCCAACCAACTCAGTCAACTGGATGTCCGGAAGGGCTACGAAATCCGTTCGCTGCCGGGTGTGGAACGCGTCTATCCGGTCGTTATCGCCGGGGCGGGGGCCAAGTTTGCCAACGGGACGACCAGTGGCTTTTCGCTGGTCGGGTCGGAAGCCCCGGCATTTGTGGGCGGTCCCTGGCGGCTTTACGGCTCCCGACCCGAAGACATGCTCCCCGAAGGAGCCGTCATCACGGATTTCTACGACGCCAAAGCTCTCGGCGGGCTCAAACCCGGCGATTATTTCGAGATAAACGGCAAAAAAGTCTACAACGCCGGTCTGACGCGGGGCGCACGGAGTTTCGGCGGCGGTCTGCTGGCTTTCACCACCATCGAACGCGCCCGCTACCTGGCAAACGTCCCGACCAATAAAGTTAGTTTTTACCTCGTCGAATGGAAGAACGGCGTCTCACCCGACAGCGTTATTGCCGCTATCAACCGGAGCATCAACGGCGTGCGGGCCTGGAATGCCGACGATCTGGCGCAAACGACGGTCCGGACGGTGCTGGAAACTAACGGCATTGCGGCCTCGTTCGGCAGCCTCATTGGGTTTGCCATAATTTCGGGGCTGGTCATCATCGGCCTGACGCTCTACTCCGCCGCCATCGACCGCATCAAAGACTACGGAACACTGAAGGCCATCGGGGCCACCAACGGCTACGTCAGCCGACTGATTCTGATGCAGGCGCTTCTGTTTGCGGTCGTGGGCTATATCGTCGGCAGAGGGATGGTCGAAGGCTTCCGGCAGGGTATTGCGCAGTCCGGAACGCTCTTTTTCTTCCCCATGTGGTTTGAGTACGCGCTATTTGTCATTACGCTCTTTATCGCTCTGGGTGGCAGCCTGTTTGCCATCCGCCGCATCAACTCTCTCGAACCGGCGGCGGTGTTCCGGGGATAAGAGAAAGAGTGAAAGAGTGAAAGAGTGAATGAGTGAAAGGGGGCTGGTGATGGGATGGGAACGGGTTCCTCCATTTAACAGGTAATTTTCAAGACAACAATTTTATGAAACGGTTAATTGTAACGATAAAACCAGCCATTTTGAACGGTCTGCTCAAACGCCGCAGCGCCCTGCTCACCCTTTCACTCTTTCACTCATTCACTCTTTCGCTCTTTGGTCAATCGCTCTCCGACGCCCTGCGGCTGGCGGAGCAGAACCGACCGGAACTGAAGAACGGGCAACTGGAAGTGCAGATCGCCGGAAATGCCGAAACGAAGCGACGGGCGCAATGGCTGCCGCAGGTCAACGCGGGGGCCGACCTGCGCTGGAACACCCAGATTCAGCGGAACATCATCCCGAATGCGCCCTTCGCCAACGGGCAGGACGTGGTGCTGCGGTTTGGGACGCCCATCAACAACCTGCTGAATGTGCAGGCGGAACAGAAAATCTATGATGCGCAGTCGCGGGTGAGTCGGGCGTTGAACCGCCTGGGCGTAGAGAGCCAGCAGGCGGCGCTGGAAAAACGGCGCATCGACGTACGGCAGCAGGTGACGGAAGCGTATTATGCCGCCATTTATAACCGCGAGAAACAGCGGCTGTCGACCCGGGCGCTGGAGCGGGCCCGTGGTTATCTCGAACAGGCTCAGACCCGCTTCGGGGCCGGAACCCTGCTCAAAACCGACCTTGACCGCTTCACCCTCGACCTCCGCAATGCCGAACTGACCCAGCGAAACGACCAGCGGGATTACGCCCTGAGTCTGGACAATCTGCGTTACCAAATGCAGGCACCCGAAGGCTATTCCGCCGAGCCTGCCGACTCGCTCAGTCAGCTTTTTGCGCTGTTTCAGCAGGCCAGTCCGGTGGTTGGTCAGCGCATCGAGCTGCGTCAGGAAGAACTCAGCCGCCAGACCAACCTGCTGAACGGACAACGCGAGCAGGCCCGGCTGGCTCCGGTGGTGTCGGCCTACGGCGGCTATTTTCTCCAGCAGCTTCACGATACGTTCAACCCCTTTGCATCGGGCACCTGGTTTCCCTACAATTACGTGGGGGTACGGCTGAATGTGCCGATTTTCGACGGTCGGCAGGCCCGACTGAACCGGCAGGATTACCTGTTGCGCTCACAAATCAATCAGAACGCCATCGGGCGTCTGCGGGCCGACTTCGATTACGAAATCAAATCGGCGCTGAACACGCTGGCGCAGGCCCGCGAGAATCTGGAGCAGACCCGGCTCAACATCACGCAGGCGCAGGATATTCTGGCCGTCGACCGCGTGCGGTTCAGCGCCGGAACGCTGCTGATGGCCGATTTCCGCAACAGCGAATACACGCTACAGCAGGCCGAGACAAATTACCTGCGGGCCATCTACGACGTGCTGCTGGGCCAGTTGCAGGTGCAGCGGGCCGTAGGAAGTTTGTGATGAATAAGGTAAGTTTACCAAATTAAAATGCGCTGGATATGGACACGCTGATAGTTAAAATAGGAGATCGAAATAAGGCACAGGCGCTGCTTTCTTTTCTGCGGGAGATGGATTTCGTGGTCTCTGCCGATTTCGCCCAAAATGTGTATGCCCAGGCACGTGAACTGCTCCGGCAAACGAATCTGGAGGCTGGCAAAACCACATTGCCCGAATTGACGGAAGAGGATATTAACGAGGAGATTGCAAAGTACCGACGTGGAGAATAAACGAGTTGTCGTCGATACGAACGTGTTCATCTCTGCGCTGATTGGTCAGTATAGTTATCCCTACCGGATTTTTCATGAGCTTGTGTTGACGGGCCGGGTTGAACTATGTATGTCGGCAGAATTAATGGCCGAATATGAAGGGGTATGTCAGCGGGAAAAATTTCGAAGATTTCCTCAATTCTACGCCCGGGCGTTGGAACTCATCGAATTACTGAAACTTCTGACACTCAATGTCAGACCTGCTGAACCTATCCAATTTATCAAAGATGAGGCCGACAATCGTGTTTTAGAACTTGCCGTAGCGGCCAATGCTTTCGCCATTGTCACAGGCAACACCAACGATTTTACTTTTATTGAATACCGGGGTATTCAGGTATACTCCCCGAAAAATTTTTACGAAAAATACCAGCCGCTTCTGGATTGATTCCTGAGCGATTAACGCCTTGCTGGGCCAGTTGCAGGTGCAGCGGGCCGTAGGAAGTTTGTGATTTCAGATGATTCGATACCGTCTTGCGACTCGCAGATAATTCAGGCGGCGCCTGGTCTGGTGATCATGGGCGATGAGGTGGGTCAATTCGGCATAAGCCTCTGCCCGCCGCCCCAGCCAGCCCAGCATGATCATCCGCCTGACAGACGGATGCTCCAGTTCGTCCAGGATGTCGTCGATAGTGCTGAATTTATTCAGATAAGGCAAAATATGGCGGGTCATCAGGTGGTTCAGCCGGGCGATCATTTCCTCTTCGTTTGTAAGAGCATCGCCCGTTAGCCACTGGGTTCCCCGATTTTTGCCGAAAAAATCTCCTACGTTCTTGTGAAAAACCATTGACTGCCAGCCATCATACCAGCGGTCGGGCAGCGGCTCGTCCGGGTGTTCCAGGTCCCAGAAATCATCCGAATAGATCTTCGCATGAAAAGTGAAAACAGCCATCTGTCGATGACTCGAATTCCTATGTATTTGTACGACTCTGCCAATCCGCCCTATTTTGAGCCAGAAGTGAGTACCGTCCTGCTGAAACCCGTCCGCCGACAGAATACGAACAACCGACTGATTCAGAACTCGCTCAAATTTGTCCTGAACGATTTCGGTGTAATCCGGCATGGTTGCAGTGACGATTTTATTCCAGTTCAAACTCCACTTTCAGCGCGGCTCCCAGACGAAAGATCTGCTGCGTGGCGGCCATCCGGCGAAACGAATCTTCGTCGTAATAACCCGGATTTGGGTTGTTGCCGTAGCGTGACGGGTCCCGGAAATACGAAATGCTCTCGTTTTCGGACACGTCACTCACCCGCACCACCCGCCCGACAGTGCGGGAAGTGGCTTTTGCCAGTTGGTTTGCTTTCTCCCGCGCACGGGCCAGCGCCCTGTCCATCAGCCGGTTTTCGATTTCCTTCTGGTTACTGACGGCGAACGTCGACGTCAGATCGGTGAATCCATTCGTCGTCAGCGCCTGCTGCACCCGGAAATGCTGATCCAGATCGTTGAATTTTACCAACACCCGCTGGTAGGTGGTGAAGCGGTCGCCGGGTTGTCCACGCTGAAAATCGCGGCCCTTTCGACTCATCAGCGGCAGAAAGCGGATGTCCTGAGTCGGTACTTTCAGTTCGGCCAGCAGCGCCGTTAATTTCTGGCGGGCCTGTTCGTGTTCTCCGTAAGCGGGCTGCATCTCCCGTTCATTGCTGAAGACCAGACCAATGCTCAGGGTGGCCTGATTGGCAACCACTTCTTCGGTCGCATCGCCCAGTATGAGCATCCGGTTTTCGGCAGTCTGGGCAAACGTGGTAAATGAAAAAAATAGGGCGGATAACGAAAAGAAGGCGACTTTACCGAACGTCATCATAAGGGTGTGAATGGGTTTGGTCATGCTGGAAATCCGGGTCGTTCCGGTATTCGATAACGCCGGATATGTATAATTTTATATACGTAGATTAATTAATTTATGCAGGGATGGTTCTGCCCGTTTTCACCGCTGAAATTCAATGATATGCTCCGAAAGGTATTCGCTCTTCTCCGGTCGGATGTTCTTGATAAACAGCCTCGCCCGCTGACCCAGCCGCAGGCAGGTGTGTTTATTCTGAATGTCTTCGGGCGTGTTCATCGGCTGCAGTGACGGATACCACAGAAAATAGCCGGGCCGTTCATACAGCAGTTCGGGTTTGGTCCAGTCCTGCGAATTGCTGCCCTGCCCTAAATCCCGGTGCGGGTTGAACGAGATATGCACACTGCTCCCCGCCCACGACGGCCCCGTGACCTTGCCCATCAGCATCACCCAGCAGTTCAGATACGTATTCCAGCTCACCGACGGCCCCCAGTGAAACCCACCCGTGGGTGACGAGGCCGCTCCGCCACCCGCCGACCGGGGAATCTGTAGCGAGGCCACCGGAGCGCCAATGCCGTCGTGCGGGGCGTCGAAGCCTTTGCCATCCCAGCGGCGGGCCTTGCCTTCGGGATTGTCGAGGTCGCTGAGGCGAATGCGGGCGATGCTGATACACTGACCGCTCCATTCTTTTTCCGGGTTGTAGGTCGCCTCGTCATATACGCCGGGGTAGCCGTATTCGCCATAAAATAAATACAGATAATCGCCGCTTGCCACCGCCGAGGGGTCACCCACGCCCCCGGCGAAAGTGTTGGAGGTGTTGTAGGGTTTCAGAATCATGCGGGGCTGGTGATCTTCCAGAAACAATCCCCGGTTTTGCCAGCTCCGGCCCCCGTCGGTCGATTTCATGATGCCGATGCGGGGTACGGCGGCGGGCGACGTGGGGCCGGTGAGACCCTGCGGCCACTTCACATCCTTGTAGCCGTGACCGGTTTTGGGGTCATAAGGTAGGGTGGCGGGGTAGTTTTCGTTATGGTAAACGGCGTAGAGCGTCCGGCCTGAGCGGTCGTCGGGCGATTGGTAGACCGTCTCAAACCACACGGCCCCGTGGAGGCCCGGCTTCCCGACAGGTGCATTGGCGGGCATTTTCGGCTCCGTAAATTCTTCGTGTTTGCGTAGAAACGCCTCATCCGCATTCCGCCCGTCGGCAAACTTCAGGTCGCGGGCGTAGCCCCAGACTGGGTCTTCGCCGTATTTGCCCGGAAAAATCCGAAACGTGTCACCCACCCAGGCCTCGGCCATGTTGCAGTCGACAAACGAGTTGAAGAGGAATTTCTCGGCGGGAATGAGCTTGTATTTCGGCTTGAACGGCGGCTTTTTGTCGGGGGCAGGCAGGGTCGACAGGGCGGTGGCGAGCGTCACCAGTGTGCCCGCTGCCAGGAACAGAAAAGATGTCTTCATGAGTTTGGCTTTGTTGGTGGGAAGTTAGGAAAAATAAAAAAACCTGTACGGTCTTTGAGACCTTGCAGGTCCGAAAAATAAGAGACCTGCAAGGTTTTAAAAACCTTACAGGTCCGATGCGGCTACTTACAAACTCATTCCTCCATCCACGTAAATATCCTGCCCGGTGACGTACTCACCTGCGTCGGAGCAGAGCATAATGGCTACCCCGGCAATTTCCATCGGCTCACCCGCCCGGCCCAGGGGCGTACTCATCCGTTCGGCGATGCGTTCGTCTACTTCGGGCACCTCTTCCTGAATGCGCGGTGTGTCGATGACGCCCGGCGACAGATTGTTGACGGTCACGCCCTTGTCGGCCAGTTGCATCGCCAGGTTCCGGACCATGTTAGCCTGCGCCGCCTTCGTACCGGCATACACGATCATGGCCGGATGCGGCTTGATTTCCTGCACACTGCCGATAGTGAGGATGCGGCCCCAGCCCCGTACGACCATATCCGGGGCGAACCGCTGCAGCATCAGCAGTGTGCTTTTCCAGTTGACGTTTACCTGCAAATCAAAATCATCGGGCGTCACTTCTTCCCAATCTTTAGGCAACTGCACCGAGGCATTCACGACCAGAATATCGATAGACCCTAACTTCTGATTGGCCTGCTGATAGAGTTGGTTGGGTGCATCGGGTTCGGCCAGATCGATGCCGACAACATCGCTTTTTACGCCAAATCTCCGGGCCTGCTCGGCCACCTGCCGGGCTTCGTCATCGCCTTCGCGGTTATGGATGAGCACGTTGGCGCCAAATTCGGCCAGGCCGAGGGCAATGGCTTTGCCTATGCCCTGGCTGGAGCCGGTGACGAGGGCATTTTTTCCGGTTAAATCAAATCGTTTTTTAAGAGACATAACGCTGCATGAGGCCTTGTGAAGCCTGTCAGCCTAATCAACCGAATTGGGGGTTAGTAGGTTTTCGTCATGTCGTCGGGGACGAGCAGAATGAAGTCGGCGAGGTTTTCGGCGGAACGGTCGGGGCGGGCGACGTCGGCGGCTTCGAGGGTGGAGATAGTCAGGATGCGGAGGCCGGGGCGATAGCGGTTGAGATACCAGACAATGCCCTCCCGTTTTTTGGAGTGATAATCGCCGTTGAGGTGCAGCAGCGTTGCGCCCGGCTGCAGATCTTGTGCAATCCGGTGAGCCATCGTGGCGTCTTTGATGGCCTGCGCCCGCGCAAAATTCGCCATGCCCTCCGGGACCGGTCCGGACCGGTCCGCCGTGCGGCCATGCGCAGAGTGCCCCATGCTGAGCATGGCTTTGTAGCCCGGAAGCGTCAAATCGACCTCCACGGGCAGGGGCGCTATCCATTGCTTCTCCGACGTCGGCAGCGTATCCAGCGCCGCTAGCCCCTGTTTCGCCACCATACTGGCGTAGCGGCGGGGCACGTTGGTGGCGGCAAACGGCAGGGCGTGCTGCTTCGCCAGTTCCACCAGCGGGCGGTAATCGGTGGGGTAGTTGGGCCAGAGCCGGGCGACCTTCCGGAAGGCCTCGTCGGTGAGTTTGCCAGACAGATAATCCGACAGCGCGGGCTGGTTGTCAGTCTCGAACATCTCCGCCCCCAGCGACAGGTTTTTGCCTTTCAGCCGGAGCAGATCCTTCGCCAGTTGAAGCTGCAGCCAGTGACAGATGGGGTTGTTGTGCAGTTCCCCGAACAGCACCACATCCGCCTCCGCCGCCTGTTTCAGCAATTTTTCGTAGGAAGTGGACTTCAGTTTCCCGGAATAGAGCCGATACGCGGGCTTGTCCATGCGGGGCGGCGGGGTGAAGGCCAGAGAATGGAGGGTGAGGAGAAGGAGGATGGTGCGCATGGGGGAAGTTACGAATCAGTCTTCGTATATAGGCTGAAGTTGAGAAATCATGTGTGGCAGGAAAGTCTCTTTGATCACCCAAACTATCGAGTAATCGATACCAAAGTAATCATGTACAATTCGGTTGCGGAATCCCCTGATGCGGTGCCAGTCAATGTCCGGAAATTTATCTTTAAAGTCTTCCGGAAGCCGGTTGGCCGCTTCACCAATGATCTCGAAGTTACGGATCACGGCATCTACTGTCTTGCTGTCTTCAGTGAACTCTTCAAAGGTTTGATCAGCAGTATAGCTCAGGATTTTATGAGCGCTTTCCAGAATATCGCCAACCAAAAGCTTGAAATCTCGCTTAGACATAGATGATCTCGTGCTCAATAGCCTTGAAGTACTTTTCCTTTACGCCCTTTCTCGATACCAGGTCGACTTTCTTTTGCAGGCGCTGTTCCATGTAATAGGCCAGATCGATAAACTCGATGCCAACGGGCCGGTCGAACTCCACAATGATGTCAACATCGCTGGTAGGAGAGAAGTCGTTTCGCACCACCGAACCAAACAGGCCTATGGTTTGAACATGAAACCGTTGGGCCAGTTCAGGTTTGAGCTGATGAAGGGTTTGTTTTATTTCAGCGAGTTGTTGCATGAGTTGAATTTAGGGACAAACATGATATGTTTATTCAATAGAATGAAGGTTCATTCATGGTTATCAGGGTAAGTCGCGGGTAGTATTAGTGATTGGTATGGTTAGTTGTAGAGTTTATTCGGCTCACAAGAATACTAGGTGCTCAGATGCTAAACAAAATGGCTCCCACCTTTGCGGGAGCCATTTAAATATTGAGACCCTATAACTCCCGAATCCAGATGTTCCGGAAGCTTGTGGGGTTGCCGTGGTCCTGGAGCTTGATGGGGCCTTTGCCGTGGGGCTGCACCTGCGGCAGACCGACGTAGGGCGTCGTGCCCCGGATGGCCGTGTGGTTCTGCACCAGCACGCCGTTGTGCAGCACCGTGATGTAAGGCGGATGAATCATCATGCCGTCTTTGTTGAAGCGCGGGGCCGTGTAAATTACGTCGTAGGTCTGCCACTCGCCCGGCTTGCGGCTGGCGTTCACCAGCGGCATCGACTGCTTGTAGATCGACCCGGCCTGTCCGTTGGAATACGTGCGGTTGTCGTAGCTGTCGAGCACCTGCAGTTCGTAGCGGCCCTGCATGAAAATGCCGCTGTTGCCGCGTCCCTGCCCGGTGCCTTCCACCTGCGCAGGCGTCCGGAACTCGATGTGCAACTGATAATCCTCAAATTCCTGCTTCGTTCGGACGTCGCCCGTACCTTTCGCTACGGTCATGGCTCCGTCGGCGACGGTCCATTTGGCGGCGGAGGTGCCGTCTTTGTCCGACACCCAGTTGTTGAGGTTTTTGCCGTCGAAGAGCACAATGGCGTCCGAAGGGGCCGTGGTGCCCGACGCCGTGGCGGGCGAGAGCGTTCCGGCGGTGACGACGCGGGGAATGGGGTCCCAGATTTCAGTCGATTCGGGTGTTTGCTTAGCGGGCTGAGGCTGGGCTACGGCCAGGCCAGCGGCACCGGCAAAAAAGGCAAAAGTCAAAAAGCGTTTCTTCATGCGTTTGTTCTGTCGTTAGAATCCCGTAAAAATAACGTATAAGCCAGTATCGTTCCTATATGAAAGGGGTGGCGATGCGAAAAATGTGCGTAACATCCGCTGGGTCCTACGCCGGATGCGGGCTGCTCAATCTTTCGTTATTTCTCTCTTTTCTTATGTCAATCTATAGTAACTTTCGGTCTCCAAATTAAACTAGTCAACTCAATGTCTACAATCGCTTCCTCTCTGAGCCGGGCGGCGCATCTGGGCAAACTGTGTGGCGTAGGTCTGATGGTGGTGCAGACCGCCTTCGGACAATCGCCTCAGCCTGCTGCTTCTGCCCTGCCGCTCAGCGATTTGAGTGCTTTCCGAAAAACCGATAAAAACTGGCGCATCGCCGGTGACGTCTCGGCTGACCTTAACCAGAACAATGTGCTCAATACGGGTAAGGGAACCGGCATACTGGTCAATCTGCCTGACAAAAAGGCCAATGCCAACCTGATGACCAACGTTGAGCACGGCGACGCCGACCTCGAACTGGATTACATGATGGCAAAGGGTTCCAATTCCGGAATCTACCTTCAGGGCCGTTATGAGGTGCAACTCTTCGATAGCTGGGGTGTGAAGAACCCCCGGACGGTCGACAACGGGTCGATTTATGAACGCTGGGACGAAAGCCGCCCCGAAGGTCAGAAGGGCTACGAGGGCCACCCCGCCCGCATGAACGCCAGCCGGGCGCCCGGCCTGTGGCAGCACCTGAAAATCTCGTTTCAGGCCCCGCGTTTCAACGCCGCCGGGCAGAAAACCAGCAACGCCCGGATGCTGCTCGTGGAACTGAACGGCGTCCCCATCCACGAAAACGTCGAGCTGACCGGCCCGACGCGGGGAGCGCTCTTCAATGACGAAAAACCGACGGGACCACTCATGATTCAGGGCGACCACGGGCCGGTGGCCTTTCGCAATGTCGTCATTAAAAACTTCGACAAGCCCCGTCCGCAGCTCAACAATCTGCAATACGCGTATTACACCGGGAAATATAACAGGCAGCCCGACCTGAACAGCCTGCCGCCCGAAGCCAAAGGCCCCACCGACGCCCTGACCGTCGGACTGAGCCGCAGCCAGAACGAATTCGTGTTGCGCTTCACGGGCGATCTGAACCTGGCCGAAAGCGGCGAATATCAGTTCCAGATGGCAACGCCGGGCGGATTCGGTACGATGCTCGTCGACGGTAAGCCCGTGCTGAACTGGCGCGAATGGGGGCAGGAAGGCAAGGCTACGCTGGCGGGTGGCCGGCATCCGGTCGAAATCATTTATTCCAAAATTACCGACTGGGCGCGTCCGGGTCTGGGGCTGCTCATTGCCGGTCCGGGTGTGCGCCCCACCGAACTCCATCAGTTGGGTTCCATGCCGCTCGGCTCGCCGACCAATCCCATTCTGATGAGCCGCGTGGGTGAACCCACCGTTCACCGGAGCTTCCTGACCATTCAGGGCCGCAAACTGCCCCATGCCGTATCGGTCGGCGACCCATCGGGTATTCATTATTCGATGGATCTGGAAAATGGTTCGATTGCGCAGGTCTGGAAAGGGGATTTCATGGACGTGACGCCGATGTGGGAAGACCGGGGCAACGGCATGGCCCTGCCGATGGGCAGCGTGATGGTGATGGCCGCCGGACCGACCGTAGCGCCGCTGGCCGATGCGAACGCCGCCTGGCCGCCGATGCTGACGACGCCCGAAGAAAACGATACGAAAAAATATCGTTTCCGGGGATATGACCTCGACGCGGCGGGTCGCCCGACGTTCCGGTACGAAGTGAACGGCGTAGCGATTGAAGACCAGATCCGGCCCGACGGCGAGGGTAAATTCCTCACGCGGGAACTGCGCGTGGCGGGAGCGCCCGCCGGTATGTATGTGCGCCTGGCCGCCGGGACCGACATTGCTCCGGTTTCGGAAGGACTGTTTGTCGTGGATGGAAAATACTATGTACGTACGGCGGCAAAGCCGACCATTCGTAATGCGGCATCCGGAAAGGAACTGGTAATGCCTGTCGGCGGCACCGTTCAGTATGAAATAATGTGGTAAGAAACTCTGTTAGAAAAATGACTCTTTTCCATAAAAAATGGGCCGTTTCGCTGCTGACTGCCGGGCTGCTGGCGGGATTGACCCAGCCTGGACAGGCCCAGTCTCCATCCGCTAAAACGGCGCTGCCCGCCACGGAGGATGATTATTACAAAATGGTGACGTTGCCCGTGCCCGAAGGTGTGGTGCTGGAGGTCGGCGGACTGGCCGTACTGCCCAACAACAAGCTGGCCGTCTCGACGCGCCGGGGCGATGTTTACCTCATCGACAATCCGTACATGGACAACTACCGGACCCCGTATTTCCGGAAGTTTGCCAGCGGACTGCACGAGATTCTGGGTCTGGCCTACAAAGACGGCTCCCTCTACATGGCCCAGCGCGGCGAACTGACCAAACTCACCGACCGCGACGGCGATGGCCGGGCCGACCGGTACGAGACGGTATATGCCTGGCCGATTTCGGCACACTATCATGAATATTCGTTCGGGCCGATTCTGATGCCCGACGGCTCGATGTTCGTAACGGGCAACGTGGCCTTCGGTGATCAGGAATGGTGGCGGGGCGAAAGCCGTGTCCCCTGGCGTGGCTGGACGATGCGCATCACGCCCGACGGAAAAATGGAACCCTGGGCCACCGGTATGCGCTCTCCCTGCGGCATCGGTCTGGTCGACGGACAGTTTTTCTACGCCGACAATCAGGGCGACTGGATGGGTTCGGGCTTTATCATGCCGGTCAACAAAGGTGATTTTACGGGGCACCCGGCGGGTCTGCGCTGGACAAATCGCCCGGAGTCGCCCGTAAAACTGACGGATAGAGAACTGTACGCCAAAGTCGATCCGCGTTTCAGTCCACCGGATGGGCCGCTGGTGAAACCGGAAAACATTGAAAGCGAACGCGGTAAGGCGCTGTTTGAAGTCGCCAAAGAGATTCCGGCGGTAAAAACCCCGGCGGTCTGGCTGCCTCACAGCGTTCTGGGCATTTCGACCTCCGAAATTGTGACCAACAACACGGGCGGTACCTTCGGGCCGTTTTTCGAAGGACAACTCTTCGTTGGCGATCAGGGCCAGAGCAAAATCGACCGGGTATTTCTGGAGAAAGTGAACGGCACCTGGCAGGGAGCGGCGTTTCCGTTCCGGGAAGGCTTCATGTCGGGCGTACTGCGCATGGCCTGGGGCCGCGACGGGTCGATGTTTGTCGGACAGACCAACCGGGGCTGGGGTTCGACAGGCAAAGCGCCGTTTGGGCTGCAGCGTCTGGTCTGGAGTGGCCGGACGCCGTTTGAGATGAAGACCATCCGGGCCATGCCCGATGGTTTCGAGGTGGAATTTACGCAGCCCGTCGATAAAAAGACCGCCGAAGATCCGGCTTCTTACGAACTGACCGGTTTCATTTACAAGTATCATCCGGTTTACGGAAGCCCCATTATCGACGACAAAAACTGCGCCGTCAAAGGCATTGCCGTATCGCCCGATGGCATGAAGGTGCGGCTGGTGGTCGACGGTCTGAGGGAAAAATATGTACATGAGGTGAAGATCGACGGTGTCCGGAATCAAAGCGGTCAGCCGCTGCTGCACAATGCCGGTTACTACACGCTGAACGTCATTCCCGAAGGTCGTAAGCTAGCCGCCAGTGAGTTCAAAGCCGTAACGGTGAACCCCCACGCGGGGCATACGGGCATGAAGATGAACGAAACCGTCAGTCCGGATGGCCCGGCGGGCGCAACGGCCAAGGCCGGAACGACGCCCGCTGCCAAAGGCAAACCGGCGACCGGGGCCAAACCCGCCGCCCTTGCCAAGCGCACGACGGTTCAGCCCGCTTCCTGGACCAACGGCCCCGATCAGGTGATCACCATCGGAACGCAGCCGGGTCTCAAATTCGATCAGACGAAAGTGACCGTCAAGGCGGGCAGCAAAATCAAATGGACGTTTGCCAACAATGACGACATGCCGCATAACTGCGTGATTGTGCAGCCGGGCACGGCCCTCGAAGTAGGCGATCAGGCGATCAAGATGGGTCTGAAAGGCATGAATCAGGGCTATATCCCGAATTCAGCGAAGATTCTCTATCACACGAAACTGAACGGCCCCGGTGCGGCAGACACCATCTATCTGGTAGCCCCCGACAAACCCGGTCAGTATACCTACGTTTGTACGGTTCCCGGCCATGCTTCGCTCATGCAGGGAACGCTGGAAGTGGTGCCATAACCAGTCACCAATGCCTTCTATACCGAAGCCCGGCCAGATGGCCGGGCTTCGTCTTTTTCTGTGGGCAGGAGGCTAAAGCGATCGCAGGCGGGGACAGGGCGGCATGTAAACAACCAGTCAAAAAAAATCCCGACCGTCGGGCCGGGATTTGGGAATAATATCAGCTTCTGTTAGTTGACCGTACTGCTTTCCTTAATCGGAATCGACACCATAACCTGATCCCAGGCAATCGACAGGTCGTTGTTGGTTGGGGTAATGGTCATTTTTTCCATGGGCGCTTTCGCCGTTTTCGCCGGAACCTTCACCTCTGCAACGTTCTTGCCCTTATTTTTCTCGTACTCGTAGGCACCCCACTCGCCCAGTTTGCTGTTCAGGATAACGGTCCACTCGTCTTTCGTCGGAATGGTGAAGAGCGTATAGGTACCGGCTTTCACCATCTTATTGCCAAACATGACGTCTTTGGCGAATGTAATTTCGGTGGCCTCGTTCGCTCCCGTACGCCAGACCTGTCCATAGGGAACCAGCGCACCAAAAATCTCCCGTCCGCGCTTGGATGGCTGTCCATACACGACCTTGACGGTTTTGTTCGGACTCTGCACCGTCATTTTCGGGCTGAGGGGCTGCTTGTTGTTCTGGGCCTGCACCAGGGTTGCTGTCGAAGCGACGAGCAACGCCAGCAGAAACATAACTTTTTTCATTGTCAGAATTAGGTATTGGTTTTGAGATTGAATACTAATTAAACGCCACAAAGAACCGAAAAGCTACGCGTTTGTGACAGACGGTCGATCGGTTTTTGCCTTACAGCCTTACCACCCGCACCATCGACCGGGCATTACCGGCCTCAGCCTGAAGCAAATAGATTCCGGCGGGGCCGGTCAGCCGGAGCGGCAGGGTTTGTTCGCCGCCGGACAGTCGCCCGCCGTATAAACGGACACGCTGCCCCCGCACGTCGACCTGATCGACAGTTAGATGCGTTTCGCCGGAAAGGTTTAAACGAAGAAAAATCAGGCCGTCCGTAGTCGGGTTCGGATAAACTGACAGCGGCAGGGCGGGGTCATGGACCGACAGCACATCGTCGGGGCGGCGCAGAACACCCCGCTCTACCTGCTCGAAGCGGCGGCCCAGCACCTGTTTCAGAAAAGCGTCGTCGGCCCCGAACCAGCCGCCGAGCACCTCGTCGTAGACCTGCCGGTAGTTAAACTGATGCTGAAAATCCTGATTGGCGTTCAGCCGGTCGAAGCTCAGTCCCGGCCCGAACAGCGAACCCCGAACCGTATTGCCGAAGACGAACATGACGCTGGCGGCGCCGTGGTCGGTGCCATTGCTGGCGTTTTCTTCGGGTCGGCGGCCAAACTCCGATACGGTCATACCCACTACGCGGTCGGCCAGTTGTTGCCTGCTCAAATCAGCCATGAACGCCGAAATGCCCGTGCTCATCTGCGCCAGCAGACCCGCATGAACGCCGCCCTCGCCACCCTGGTTGGCGTGCGTATCGAATCCGTCCAGACTCAACAGATACACCTTCGTTTTCAGTCCGCCCGAAATCAGCCGGGCCACCAGTTTGAAGCCGTTCGACAGGCCGTTGTCGACGTAATCCGCCGCATTTTTTCCCCGGTCGAAGGCCGTTTTGACCACCGCCGAGTAACGGTTGGACTGGATGCTCAGCCCATGAATGAAATTGTATTCGTCGGCAAAATGGGATGTCTCCGTCAGCGGTTCATCCCCGGACAGGACGTTCTTTCCCTGTTCGTAAAAATCGTTCGGATTTTCGACCGCAATGGACACGTCGCCCGATGTCCCCTGAAACAGCAGCGAAGGCGAAGCGCCGATGCGCATACAGAGCGGATCGGCGGGCAGCGGCCCCGACAGGCGGCGGTCGAAATACCGTCCGATCCAGCCCGAATCGAGACGCTGCTGAGCATTCTGGGGCAAAATGCCGCTCAGCCAGATGTCGGTCGAACGGAAATGCGACAGGTCCGGGTTGTCATACCCAACGCCCTGCACCACGGCCAGTTTGCCTTCGTTGAACAGGCCTGACAGACCGTCTCCGATACCCTGTTTCAGCGACGGATGCAGATACTGACGACTGCCACCCAGCCGAACGGCTTTTTCTTTCGGAATGCGCAGCCGGGTTCGGTAGCGGGCATAACGGTCGTCATCCGCCGGAATGACCGTGTTCAGGCCATCGTTGCCGCCGAATAACTGCACGATCACCAGAACATTGTCGTTCTCATCAGCCAGCGGGTGCAGCAGGGCGGCGGGCTGAGCGGCCACGGTCATCCGTCCGAGCCGGAAGGTGGCAGCGGTGAGGGCGGAGGTCTGAACAAAGCGACGACGATTCATAGTATCTGGAAGGTTAACCACAGAGTACGCAGAGAATTCACAGAGAAAAAAGATGAAATAAAAATTCTCCGTGTACTCTGTGACTCCTCAGTGTCCTCCGTGTTTCAACGTTTAATTCAAATGAAAATCAGGCGCTTTTACCAGCGCAATCAGAAACAGCTTCAGTCGGTAGCCCGCCGGGACGGGGTCGTTCAGGATGTTGGTCCATTCGTAGTCCGGCGCTCCAGCCAGCAAAATGCCCACGTAGCGATCCAGTCGTTTCTGGCTGAAAGGCCGGGCCAGCATCATCGTTCCCACGGCCTGTACGAATTTGCGCACGTCCGTGTAGTCCGGAAACTGTTTGGCCCAGTTTATCAGTACGGCATCTTTTTGCTCAAAAACGAAATAACTGGCCTGCTGCACGGCAAACGGGAACGTGCGGGTCGTCAGCCAGGTTCGATGACCCGGCCAGCCCGCCACCGTCGGCGGATTCAGCAGTTCCTGGCCCATCTGGAGCATGACCCATTCCTGCCAGTCGTATTTGACGTTGAAGTGACGCGTCAGCCCGACAATAAACTCCGACGGCGTTTTGATTTGAACCCCCAGATTGGCTTCATCGAAAAAGTGCGCCGACGACAGCAACTGCTCCACCACGGGCCGGATCTGAAAGCCGCTGCTGCGGAACGTGCGGGCCATACCGTCGATGACGGCGGCATCGGTTTCTGCCGGATGGCTGTAGACGAAAAAACGGTATAGTTTTTCACAGATGAACCGGGCCACGGCTTCGGCCCGCTGTTCGTGAATGATGCCGATGAGCCGCCGCACCACGTTTTCGCGCACAAAATTTTCGCTGTTGTTTTCCGTGGAGGGCATCGATACGCCCAGGTAGGTTTTGGGACCGACGTCGTGCTCGGAGGGCAGAAAAAACGTGGTGAACGGCGGCATGAATGTCCACTCGTCGGAGAAATAATTCGTTCGCCATCCGGTCAGGGCACGGGCCCCTTCCTGCACGTCTTTTTCGGTATAATGCCCCACGCCCGTTGTGTACAGTTCCAGCAGTTCGCGGGAGTAATTTTCGTTGGGTTTCGCTTTGCCGTTGTCCTGTCCATTCAGAAAAATCAGCATGGCCCCGTCCAGCGTCACCGCCTCGACCAGCGCCCGAAAATTGCCCTGGTGGCTGGTTCGGAAGAGTTGATTCTGCCGGTACATTAACGGCGCGGGCATGATGGCGTCGATGCTGAATTTGGTCGTAAAATGCCCGTGCCAGAACAGCGTCAGCTTTTCCCGCAAACTGAACGTGTCGCGCTGCATCTGCTCAATCCACCAGTATTTGAGCGCATAATTTTGTTCGTAAACCTTTTTGAAAATATCGTCGTAGGCCTTCTGCCGCTGGCCGACAGGCAGGCGCTCCGGGTTTTGAAACGCCTGATTGACCCAGTCAGGCGGGGTGGGGGCAGGGCGGCTGAGCGCATTGTCGAGCAGGAGCCGGACGGCATCTTCTGCCTTCATGCCCACCAGCTTCCGGACGTCCTGGAGCGAGGTGCCGAAGGTTGCCCGGCGGAGCAGGTGATAGGCCCGGCGTTCGTCCAGTGGACGTGTATAGGCTTCCAGTCCGGCGGTGACGGACAGCCGGGAAGGAGCAAACTGCTGAAGAAACGCCTGGCGGTTCACGAGTCGGAAAGTCAGAAATGCATCCCTGGGAATGAAACGAAAAATTACCTAAAAATCAGACAGGTAGAAAATTAGAATCGTTAAATTTTTATCTTTACAAAGTATTATGCAAGCATACTAATTATTCCTGAATACTATGGCATCTTACTTCAGCAGACGAAACCTCAACTTTTTGCTCTACGACGTGTTCCGGGCCGACGAACTGACGCAGTATGCGCGTTATAGCGACCACGACCGTGAAACATTCAATATGGTACTGGATTCGGTGACACACATCGCCGACACCATTATGCATCCGAACCTGCGGGACATCGACCGAAACCAGCCTGAATTAAAGGATGGCCGGGTAACGGTACACCCAAAAATCCGGGAATATCTGAAGGCAATGGGCGAAGCGGGGCTGATTGGGGCCGATTTTGATTATGAGTACGGCGGTCAGCAGCTTCCCGAACTCATTAACAACTGCATCGGGTTTGTGCTGATGGCGGCCAACAACGGCATGATGTATACCGGTCTGACGTCCGGCGCAGCCCGACTCATCACCTCGTTCGGCTCGCCCGAACTGAAGGAACAATACGTTGCCAACATGCTCGAAGGCCGGTGGCAGGGCACGATGGCCCTCACCGAACCGCAGGCGGGCAGTTCGCTCTCCGACGTAACGACGACGGGCGAACCCCTGCCGGACGGTTCATACAAAGTCAAAGGGCAGAAAGTGTTCATTTCGGCGGGCGATCACGATGCGACCGACAACATCATTCACCTGATGCTGGTCCGGATCAAGGGCGCTCCGAAAGGGACGAAAGGCATCTCGCTGATGGTGGTGCCCAAAACCCGCCTCGACGGCTCCGACAACGACGTGACCTCGACGGGGGTTTATCACAAAATGGGGCAGAAGGGCGTTCCGGCCATGCACCTGACGATGGGCGAACGCGACGACTGCATTGGGTATCTGGTGGGCGAACCGCACAAGGGGCTGGCCTACATGTTCCAGATGATGAACGAAGCCCGCATCGGCGTCGGCATGACGGCGGCGGCCATCGCCTCGGCGGCCTACCACGCAGCACTGGCCTATGCCAAAGAACGTCCGCAGAGCCGCCGCCTGAACGAGAAGAGCCTGCTGGACTCGCCGCAGACGATGATTATCAACCATCCCGACGTGCGCCGGATGCTGCTGTTTCAGAAGGCGGTCGTAGAAGGGTCGCTGTCGGTGCTGCTGGAATGCTCACGGCTGGCCGATTTGGAGAAGGTGCTGGACGGTGAGGAAAAAGAAGCCGCTAATCTACTGATGGAACTGCTGACGCCGATTGCCAAAACCTATCCGTCGGAAGCGGGGGTGCAGTCGGTGAGCCTGAGTATGCAGACGCTCGGCGGCTACGGCTACACCGAAGACTTTCCCATCGAGCAATTATACCGCGACATTCGGATCACGCCCATCTACGAGGGCACGACCGGTATTCAGTCACAGGATTTGCTGGGCCGGAAGGTGACGATGAAGGGCGGGAAGGCACTTCAGTTGCTGGCCGGTGAAATGGGCAAAACCATGAGTGCCGCCTCGACCTACGACGACCTGAAACCCTATGCCGGACTGCTGGCTGAAGAAGGCAAACGCCTGCGCAGTGTGACTGAGCATCTGATGCAGTTTGCGGCGCAGGGCGATACGGAACGGTTTCTGGCCGATGCTACGCTCTACATGGAATTGTTTAGCCTGAACGTCATTGCCTGGCAGTGGCTCAAGCAGGCCGTGGTGGCGAAGCAGAAACTGGTGACGGAGAACCCAACGGGCGACGAAGGGGCTTTTCTGGAGGGCAAACTGCTGACGATGAAGTATTTTTTCCATTATGAACTGCCCAAAACGCTCGGCCTCGCCAAACGCCTGACCGACACCGAAGTGCTGACCATCGTGACGGAGAAGGAAGTGGTGCTGTAATGCGGAAAGTCTTTCCGCGCAGTCCTGGCGTTCAGCTTCTCAAAAAAACACGGGAGAGCGTAAAACCTTCGGTTCTTAAAACGAACTAAACCGGCTGATGAGGCCGGTTTATTTTTTGAATAAATCCAGTAAATTAGCCTCTTTCCAGCCGCGTTTATATGATTCGTTTCATCGCCCGCCTGCTCTTTGCCGGCATTCTTCTGATTAGCTGTCAGAAAGAGGATGAGCCCTATCCGAACACATCGCAGGGAAACTTCGACGCCCTATGGAACGACTACGACCACAACTACGCCGGGTTTGTCGTCAATGCCGTCAACTGGGATTCGCTGCGGCAGCGGTATCGCCCTGCCGATGGCGCGGCAACGACCGACCGTGAATTGTTCGACAGGTTTCAGCGCATGATTCTGGCCCTGAAAGACGGCCACGCCTCGCTGTCGGCTTCGGGCATTGGAACCGTCAATTACTACCGGCTGGCCGTGGCCCGCAAACCCACCAACTGGCTGGGCTGGCGGGCTACGCTCGACGCTTACGTGACCGATGTTCAGAACGTGGCCCCAAACATCAGCTACGGGCGGATCGGTAATGACGTCGCCTACATGGCAATCGGTAGTTTTGCCGACGACGCCGAAGATTTTCTGCTGATGATGCGCAGTCTGCCCAACGTCCGGCAGGTGGGCGATACGACGCTGGGCGGGGTGGTTACGCGCCCGTCGACGCGCACGCTGCCCAACGGCTGGAGCTACCGCGTCCCGGACGCGCTGAGCCACGACCTTCGCCGACAACCCATTACGGGGGGGATCGTGCCCCACGTGCCCGTCTGGATCAGTCCGGCGGATTCAATCCGGGGCCGCGACCGCATTCTGGAAACCGCTGTGGAACTGCTTCGTTAGTCATTGACTGGTAGATGGGGTGCTATCCCGTCCTGCGAAAGCAATCAATTTGCGGGGAATAGAAGGGCGGAATGTCATTCCGCCCTACCTTTGCGGCGTGAACTGACCCGTGTGCGTATGCCGCTGATTGCTCCGTCCCATTATCGCCCGCCAACGTATCTCTGGAATCGCCACCTGCAAACCATCGTACCGGCCTTGTTCCGGAACGTACCGATTCAGTATCAGCGGGAACGATTGACCACCCCCGACGACGATTTTCTGGATCTGGACTGGAGCTATGCCCAAACCAGCAATGGACAGGCCGTAAAACCTCCGCTCGTCATTCTATCGCACGGTCTCGAAGGCGATTCCTCCCGGCCCTATATCGCCGGTATGGTACGGCACCTCAACCGACATGGCTACGATTGTCTGGCCTGGAACTTCCGGGGGTGCAGCGGCGAAGTCAATCGGCAGCTTCGGTTTTATCACAGCGGTGCCACGGACGATCTGGAGATGGTTGTCCGACACGCCATCAGAGAGGGCTATGAAGACATTTCACTCATTGGCTTCAGTCTGGGCGGCAATCTGACGCTGAAGTTCGTCGGGGAGCAGGGGGCTGATATCATTCCGGAGGTGAAGCGGGCCGTGACATTTTCCGTCCCCATCGACCTGGGAGCCAGCACGGCGGTCATATCCAGCGGTTTCTCGCGGGTATACCTGCGGCGGTTTTTGCAGCACCTGCGGGTGAAGGTCGAGCGGAAGGAAAAACTGTATCCCGACAAGGTTTCGTCGCAGAACTACCGGCAAATCCGTACCTTTGTGGACTTCGACGACCGCTATACGGCTCCGTTGCACGGATTTAAAGACGCCCGGGATTATTACACCCGAAACAGCGCCATCCACTTCATCGACAAAATTCAGATTCCGACCCTGCTGGTCAACGCCAAAAACGACCCGATGCTGGCTCCCGAATGCTTTCCCGAAGAGCTGGCCCGGCGGCTGACATGGGTCTGGATGGAGTTTCCGGAGGAGGGCGGTCACTGCGGATTTGCCCCCGCCAGCGGCGATAGCGACGTATACTGGTCGGAAGAGCGGGCGCTGCGGTTTTTAGAGGAACATAAATGAATCGGTTATGATACCGCAACAGCATCTTGTCAGCCAGTTTTTTCAGACCCAGCCGGTGAAGCGGGCCTGTCTGTTTGGTTCTCAGGCAAGGGGAGAGGCCACATCGGAAAGCGACGTCGATATCCTGGTTGAACTGGAAAAAGGTGTGTCTATTTTTGAAATGGCCGATATGAAAATTGCCTTGGAGAAGCTGATTAGCAAACACGTTGATTTAGTCTCAGAGGGAGGATTGTCGCCATATATTAAACCTTACATTGATAAGGATAAAACATTGATTTATGAAAAGTGAACTTGGCGACAAACGGTATCGATTACGAAACTATCTGGAGTGCCATAAAGAAAGATGTCCCTGCACTTCGTCGGAAACTGGAAGCTGTTTTAAAAGGAATTGATAATGGGACGGAACAACCGTCCGGAATCTGATTATGCTGACCAAACCACTCGAACAGACTTATTTTATCATCGACTTCGACAGCACCTTTACGAAGGTCGAAGGCCTCGACGTGCTGGCCGAAATTTCACTGGCTGGCAACCGCGACCGCGACCGGATCGTCGACGATATCCGAACCATCACTGACCGGGGCATGGCGGGCGAAATCTCGCTGGCGCAGTCGCTGGAATTACGCTTGAAACTGCTACAGGCCCACCGCGACCATATCCCGGCGCTCGTGGAGGTGCTGAAAGACAAAATTTCGGATTCGTTTCAGCGCAATCACGAATTTCTGACCGAACATGCGGATCGGATTTATGTCGTGTCGAGTGGTTTCAAGGAGTTTATCGTCCCCATCGTTACCCGGCTCGGCATCAAGGAAGACCACGTGTTTGCCAATACGTTTCTCTACGACGAAACGGGCAATATCATCGGCTGCGATTGCGACAATCCGCTGGCAACCGACCGGGGCAAGGTCACGCTCATTCGGAACCTAAATCTGGAAGGCGACGTATATGTTATTGGCGATGGCTATACCGACTACGAAATTCGCGAGTCGGGGCTGGCTAACCGTTTTTACGCCTTTACGGAGAATGTAATGAGACCCAGTGTAGTAGAAAAAGCCGACCACATTGCCCCGTCGCTGGACGATTTCCTGTATGACAACCGCCTGAGCCGCAGTCAGTCGTATCCGAAAAGCCGCATCCGGGTGCTGCTGCTGGAAAACGTGCATCCGGTGGCGGTTCACCTTTTTGAGAAAGAAGGATTCAATGTCGAAATTCTGAAAGGGGCGCTGGACGAGGACGAACTGATCGAGAAAATCCGTGACGTGCATATTCTGGGCATTCGCTCAAAAACGCAGGTGACTCGTCGGGTGCTCGAACATGCCAACAAACTGATGTGCGTAGGAGCGTTCTGCATCGGCACCAACCAGATTGACCTGTCTGCCTGCACCGAACGCGGTATCGTCGTCTTCAATGCGCCCTACAGCAATACGCGTTCGGTGGTCGAACTGGCGATTGGCGAGATTATCATGCTCATCCGTAACGTAATTCCGAAAAGCAACCGGATGCACGTCGGCGAGTGGGACAAATCGGCTAAAAACAGTTTTGAAGTACGCGGTAAAAAGCTTGGCCTGATTGGCTACGGAAACATCGGAACGCAGCTTTCGGTGGTGGCCGAAGCGCTGGGGATGGAGGTGTATTTCTACGACGTCGTCGATAAACTGGCGCTCGGAAATGCCCGGAAATGCCGTACGCTGGATGAACTGCTGGCGCTGTCGGACATCGTCAGCCTGCATGTCGACGGTCGGGCAAGCAACAAAAACATCATCGGCGCCCGCGAGTTCGAACGCATGAAGGAAGGCGTTATTTTCCTGAATCTGGCCCGTGGGCACGTTGTGGACGTTCCGGCGCTGGTTGAGGCGATTAAAAGCGGAAAAGTGGCCGGGGCAGGCGTCGACGTGTTTCCCTATGAACCAAAAACCAACAACGAAGAGTTTGTCAACGAACTGCGTAGCCTGCCCAACGTGATTCTGACGCCCCACATTGGCGGCAGCACCGAGGAGGCGCAGGAAAACATCGGCAACTTCGTGCCCGGCAAACTGCTCGAATACATCAACAACGGCAGCACTTACGGCAGCGTCAACTTCCCCGAACTGCAACTGCCGCTACTGAAAGATTCGCACCGGCTGCTGCACATCCACGAGAACGTGCCCGGCATTCTGGCCCGCATCAACGCCATTTTCGCCCAGCACAACATCAACATCAAAGGCCAGTACCTGAAAACGACCGAGCAAATTGGCTACGTTATCACCGACATCGCCAAAGACTATGCCGACGACGTCATTCAGGAACTGCGTAATATCGACAATACGATTAAGTTCAGACTTTTATATTAAGCAGGAAAGGAGGAAGGGAGAAAAGGAAGAAAGGAACACTTATCCTATTTCCTTTCCTCCTTTCCTCCTTTCCTGCTTTCCTCCATCATGCAATACACCTACTTCACCGCTGGCCCCGCCGAGCTTTACCCGACTGTTTATCAGCATCTGCAAACGGCGATGGATGAGCAGATTGGGTCAATTTCGCATCGCAGCCAGAAGTTTCGCAGCATCTACCAGTTTGCGGTCGAGCAGTTGCGGGAGTTGATGAATATTCCCGAAACACACGCCATTCTGTTTACGGGCTCGGCTTCGGAGATCTGGGAAAGGCTGGCGCTCAACTGCGTGGAACACGAGAGCTTTCACCTCGTGAATGGCTCGTTTTCGAAGAAATTCTACGATTACGTCGGGGCGCTGCACAAGTTTGCCCACAAGCTGGAGAAACCGTTGGGCGAAGGCTTCGACTACGGCGAAATCGAGGTGCCCGACTATGCCGAACTCGTGGCCCTGACGCATAATGAAACCAGTGCGGGCGTGCAGATGCGGGTGGTCGACATGCACAAGCTGAAACGCAGCTATGCCAAAAAGCTATTTGCAGTCGATATGGTATCGTCGGCCCCATTTCCGGATCTGGATTACAGCCTGATTGATTCGGCGTATTTTTCGGTGCAGAAAGCCTTTGGTCTGCCCGCCGGTCTGGGCGTCTGGATTGCGGGCGAAAAGCTGCTCGAAAAGGCCGAGAGCCTGAAAAAAAGCGATCAGGTTATCGGAGCACATCACGATCTGCCGACGCTCTGGAAATTTTACAAAACCTACGAAACACCCGCTACGCCCAACGTACTGTTCATCTATCTGCTGGGCAAAGTGGCTGAAGACCTCAACCGCATCGGCATAGAAACCGTCCGCCAGCAAATGGAAGACAAGGCCAGAATGCTCTATCGCTTTCTGGAAAGCCATCCCGACTTTGAACCATTCGTGAAGGAAGAACGCCATCGTTCGCGCACGGTCGTGGTGGCGAATACAAAAGGCCTGGCATCTGAAATTATTACAAAAGCCAAAGCCGAAGGCCTGATTGTCGGCAGCGGCTACGGGACGTTTAAAGACAGACAGATACGGATTGCTAACTTCCCGGCTGTCAATGCCGAACAGATACAAAAACTGATTGACGTTCTGAGTCGGTAATCCGATATGAAATAAAATGCGGGCATGGTTCACCAGACAGGATTGGATCATGCCCGCTTTGTTTTGCAACATTTTGGGCCTTCAGCGGTTTCATAAACTGGATCATTTACTCTCCACAGTTATGAAACAGTTTACCCGGATTAGCAGCATCATGCTGGCTATAGTCGTCTCAGGAACGACGTTTGCCCAGCAGACCACAACTGACACGACACGACGTTCTGAAAGCATATTGAGTGATACGACACGACGCGAACTTCGCGAGGCCGGACAGGAAGTGAAGGAAGCTGCCCGTGAGGTCGGACGCGACGTGCGGGAGGCAACAGGCGAAGTAAAAGAAAAGACGCGGGAAACCGCCCGTGAACTTCGGGAGGAGTCGCGTGAGACAGGCCGCGAATTTCGGGAAACCATCGACCGCGTACGCCGCAACCGGGAACCGGCTTTCGGGCAGGGAGCGGTTCTGATTGGCGCCAATCTGGGGTTTGGAACCGGAGAGCGCAGCTCGTACCTGATATTTAACCCGCGAATTGCGTACTTCATACAGAGCGGCGTGGCCGTTGGCTTCAAGATGGCGCTGGAAAATCGCCTTACCACCAGCTACCGGGCGAACATGGGCGGGGCCTTCATTCGTTATTATCCTATCCGAAATCGGTTTTTTCTGTTTGGAGAAGGTGGTTTCAGCCTGGGGCGCTTCAGAACCTCACTGGTGGGTGATGACCCGCAGGGCTTCGCCAGCATGAACCTGGGTCTGGGTGCCGGCTATCAGATTCTGCCGAATCTCGGTGTCGAATTTATGTACGACCATAATTTCTACGACAAAACCCCGGAGTTTGCCGGGCGTAACCGGGGGCCGCAGGTGAAGGCGGGCATTACCTATAATTTCGTTTCCCGGCGCTGAGGTTAGACCTGACTCCCTGAAGGGCAAACCACCCTTCAGGGAGAAATGATATCACCAAACCCGTGTCTGGTTTACTTCCGGTTTATACATGCGCTGGCCGGGTTTAACCTCGAAGGCCCGGTAAAAAGGCGCAAAGTTGGTCAGCGGTCCGTTGACGCGGAATTTGGCCGGTGAGTGCGGGTCTACTTTGACGTACATCCGCTGGGCTTCATCCCGCAGTTTGATGCGCCATATCTGGGCGAAACTCAGGAAAAATCGCTGATCGGGCGTAAATCCATCTATTTTCTCGTTGCTTTTGCCCTGCTCCGTTAGTTTGAAGGCGTCGTAGGCGATTGCCAGGCCACCCAGGTCGGCCAGATTCTCGCCCAGCGTCAGACGTCCGTTCAGGTTCATGTTATCCAGAACCGTGTATTTGTCGTACTGCTCCACCACCTGATTGGCCTTTTTGGTAAACTGGTCGGCATCGCTCTTCTGCCACCAGTCGCGGAGGTTGCCTTCAGCGTCGTACTGCCGCCCCTGATCATCGAACAGGTGCGTCAGCTCATGTCCGATAACCATGCCGATGCCGCCGTAATTGATGGCATCGTCGGCATCCTTGTCGAAGAACGGGAACTGCAGAATGCCCGCCGGAAAAACGATTTCATTGTACGTCGGGTTGGCGTAGGCGTTCACGGTTGGCGGCGTCATCACCCATTCGGTTTTGTCGACCTCTTTTTCCACTTTTTTCAATGCCTTGTTCCACGCGTGTCGGCGGGCCTGCTGGATGTTGCCGAAATAATCGTCGCGGGCGATGGTAACGTCCGAAAAGTCTTCCCATTTATCGGGATAGCCAATTTTGTTGACAATTTTATCCAGTTTCACCAGCGCCGTTTTCTTTGTTTCCGGCGACATCCAGTCCAGTTTTTCGATTCGGTTGCGGTAGGCTTTCTGAAGATTGTCGACCAGGGTCTGCATCCGTTCTTTCGCTTCCGGCGTGAAATATTCCTTCACCCAGAGCTGTCCGAGCAGTTCGCCCAGGTATTCGTCGGCATTGTTCGATACGCGTTTCCAGCGGTCACTGAGCTGCTGCTGACCGTTCAGCGTTTTTCCGGCAAACTCGAAACGGGCCTGCACGAAGGGCTTGCTCAGGAGCGAGGCATTATCATCGATGTGATAGAAGGCCAGTTTGTCTTTGATGACTTCGATGGGGGTCGTTGCCAGTAGCCTGCCCAGTGTCTGGTAATAGGCGGGCTGGGCCACCAGAACCGTGTCCGTTTTAGCGGTCATACCGCCTAAAAAGCCTTTCCAGTCAATTTCCGGCACCTGTCGACTCAGCTCCGCTACAGTAAGTTTGTTGTAATTTTTAATGGGATCGCGGAGATCGGCGGGCGCTTTGTGGGAGCGGGCCAGCGCCGTTTCAAACGCCAGAATGCCATCGGCCTTCCGACGGGCCGTGGCCGAGTCGATACCCGTGAGGGTAAAGAGTTTCGTAACGTAGTCGACAAAGGCCGTTCGCACCTTTTTCGTCTCTCCGTCGTCCTTGAAATAATAATCTTTTTCGGGCAGACTAAGGCCTGCCTGCGTGAAATTGATGCGGTTGTGCGTACTGCGGCGCTCGTCCGGGCCGATGGTGATGCCGAACAATGGGCCGCCCCGATCGGCTTCGTCGGAGGCCAGATAAGCCAGCACCTGTTTATAGTCGTTGAGGGCTGCGATTCGGGCGAGGCCGGGCTTAAGCGGCTCGTAGCCCTTTTTTTCGATGGTGACGGTGTCCATGCCGCTGGCGTAGAAATCGCCCACCTTCTGTTCTACGCTACCGTTGGCGGCACCGGCAGCCGCCGCTTTTTCCAGAATCGCCCGGGTTTTCTTCTGATTTTCTTCGAAAAGTTCGTAAAACGACCCCCAGCCCGACTGGTCGCCCGGAATGGGTGTCTTCCTCACCCAGTTCCCGTTGGCATACGTGAAAAAATCGTCGCCGGGCGCTACGGTCGTGTCCATGCCCGTCGCATCGAAAAACGAGGAGCGGGTCTGGGTAAGTTCTTTTTTATCCTGACAGGCCGATAGCCAGCACAGGCTGCCAATCAGGACAATCAAAATGGTTTTAGTCATGATGTTGGTCAATTGGGTTTCTGGAAAATACAACGGGCCTCTCTACCGTCCAAGCTGACTGGGACAGACGTTGGTTTTGAGCGGACGAGTGGCTTGCGTGTTCGTCTAAAGAGAGGAGCAGATTTTGCTAAATCTCTAATGGCAAAAATTAATTTTAATTAGCTAATAATCAAACGATTAATAGGGTATTTTTCTCCTATTTTCCGGATTTTATTTCCCTGACACAACGTTAATTATCTGGGCGGCTGATGTGCGATTTGGCCCGATGCAGCGAAGCCGCCCGCTCAACGACATGACAAACGAGACCGTTTCGCAGCCGCCCGCTGCACCTTTTTCCCGATCCACCCGCAACACCCGCCCGGCCCGACTCTGGATGCCCCGGCGTGTCGTTTTCACCCCAGATGCGCTGGATGAACCGTTCGGTCAACAGATATATGAACGCGTTTCCGAACTGAATCTGCCCATTGAAATCAGCCGCAGCAACCGTATCACCGGCCTGCGCGGAGCCGACGAACGCGAAACCTACCGCATTGCCAAAAATACGCTGGCGGTGGTCAACGCTCCGGCGGGCGCTTTCCGGTTACAGCCCATTCCGCCTTCCGCCGACTGGCAGATGAACCTCGCCGAAGGCTGCCCGGCCCACTGTCAGTACTGCTATCTGGCGGGTAGCCTGGCGGGACCGCCCGTCGTTCGGGTCTATGCCAACCTGCCGAAGATGCTGGCGCACACGGCGACATATGAAGGCACCTATCCGCCTAACCGAAGCTGGCAGGGACGGGAGACAGGCCGCCCCACGACGTTTGAAGTGAGTTGCTATACCGACGTCATAGGTATCGAGCACCTGACCGGCTCACTGGCCGAGTGTATCCGTTATTTCGGAACGCGGGAGCAGGGGCAGCTTCGTTTTGTGACCAAATACGACCAGGTCGACAGCCTGCTCGATCTGCCCCATAACGGCCAGACCCGCGCCCGGGTGAGTCTGAATGCGGAATCGGTTGCCCGACGGCTCGAAGGGGGAACGGCCTCCGTTGAGGCCCGCCTCCAGGCGATTCGGAAACTGGCGCTGCCGCGTGAGCAGGGGGGAGGCGGCTACCCCGTCGGCATCGTTATTGCCCCTATCATGCCCATTCCGAATTGGCGGGAAGAATATACGGACCTGCTCGACCGGCTGGCTGCGGCCATCGATTTTCCCTGTGACGTCAACGCCGAGTTTATCAGTCATCGCTTTACACCCGGCTCGAAAGACGTGCTGATGCAGTGGTATCCTAATACGACGCTCGATATGGACGAGGCGAAGCGGACCGGGAAGCGCAACAAGTTTGGCGGAACCAAATATGTCTACACGCCCGACGACATGAAGATACTGAAGGCGTTTTTCTACACCGAGTGGCAAAAACGGTTTCCCGATGCCCCCATTCTCTACTGGACCTGAGACTCAGCTCAGCAGGGGGCGTCCGCCCAGTGCCTGTAGGGTCAGCAGGGCAAAAAGCAGCAGGTAAACGAACCCGATGGCAATGACGATGCCGGTCGACAGACGGGGATTGCGCCGCAGGAGCGCCAACGTGAGCAGAGGGAGGATCTGGACGGCGTGCATACCAAAGAAGTGAGCTACCCGCAGGTCGCCGTAGGCGGTGCTCCAGTTGACGAAAGGCAGCCCGGACCCACCGTCGGCCCCGCCGACGGTGTGCGAGCCGTGTCCTATCATGGCGCAGCCTTCCAGACTGGCAATCAGGAAGATGGTCAGGCCCAACCGGATGCTCCACAGAAAGGCGGGCGATTCCGGCGCAACGGAGCGCTGTCGCCAGAACTGCCAGGCAACGAAGGTAACCACCAGCGTATTGAGGACGATGAAGAAGCCCATGACACCAAACAGGATGCTGTTCAGCACGGACGACTCATTGAAATGGGAGGTCGTGCCCCGGAACGATTGTCCGAAGATGACCGCAATTTCAACCAGCATGGCGAGGGCAATCAGGGCCGAGACAATCTGAACCATCCGGCGACTCATGCTGGAATAAGAAAGCAGCCAGGCGTACGTAAAGGCGTAGAGCGCAATGGAAACAGCAAACTTCAGGGGTTTGATCCAGATGTTGATGCCCAGTGCCTGCCGATTGTCGACCAGCAGACCGACGAGCGCCACCACGACCAGCCCAAGATGAATCATTCCCAGCCACCACAGGATCGGGCTGGCCGTTCGGGCACGAACCAGCGGTGACATAGATGGTCGTGCTGTCATCAGTCCACTTCGACGATCATTTCAATTTCGACGGCGTAGTTTACCGGCAGGGTCATGCCGACGGCGGTGCGGGCGTGTCGGCCCCGTTCGCCAAACACCTCTACGAGCAGGTCGGAGCAGCCGTTCATCACTTTGGGCTGTTCCGTAAAATCGGGCAGGCAGTTGACCATGCCGTTCACCTTGACGATGCGGCGGACGCGGCTCAGTTCGCCCAGTTCGGCTTTCAGCGTCGACAGCAGTGAGATGGCTGTCACGCGGGCGGCTTCGTAGCCCTGCTCCACGGTCAGGTCTTTGCCCACTTTACCGAAAATATTGCTACCGTCTCCGCGTGAAGATACGTGTCCGGCCAGAAAGACCAGGTTGCCCGTCCGAACGGCCTTTACATAATTGGCCGTAGGTTTGGTGGGGGTGAACAGGGTAACACCCAGTTGTTTCAGTTTTTCTTCGGGACTGCCGGTCTGGGCGAAGGCGCTGAACGTTGTCATAAGGATAAGGGTCAGAAGAAATGGTTTCATGCTGGCTTGCAAAAATGCTGTTCTGCGTGTTTTTCGGCACAAAATAACAAGATTATTTCGCCTGTAACAGCGATGGGAAACAATCAGCGGAGAATACGATTATGGCGTATGACGGATGAAAGCGCCCAGCTCTTCCGGCAGTCTGGGTATGATGAGCTGATCCGGATTACCGTAGGTTGCCAGATTGGCCTGCCGGTCGCCATCGGTCTCTTTGAAGATGTGGTTCATCCGGTCAATAACTACGTACTTCGCTTTCGGCTGGGCCTTTGCCAGCGTTTCGCCTTCACTGAGGCCGACCTGAATGTCGTTGGTTCCCTGAACAATCAGCACGGGCATTGTCAATTTCCGGATTTCGAGCGCCGGGTCATGCCGAAACCAGGAAATGAGATACGGCTGGACACTGGGCCGGAACAGGCTGTACAGCAGCGGGTGAACCTGTTTCACCGTATAGCCCATTTTCAGGCTGTCGAGAATGGGATACACCATATCCTGAACGGGTTTGGGCTGGGGTTTCATCTGCTCCCGAATCAGCTTGTCGGCTGACACCCCCGCCCCGGCCAGAGACACGAATCCGGCGGGCCGAGCCTTTTGTGCAGCCAGCATGCCCACCAGCGAACCTTCACTGTGTCCTACGATGAACAGCCGGTTGAAACGGGTGTCGGATCGGATGAGTTGGCTCCACGCCACCGCGTCGTCTGCCGATTGTTCAAACCGTAGATCTTCCTCCTTACCCCCGGCTTCGGCGCTGGCGGCCACGCCGCGCTTGTCGTACCGAACCGAGGCGATTCCCTGTTTTGCCAGCGCCTCGGCCAGCATTTTCAGCGAATTATTTTTCATCATCGGGTTATTGCCGTCGCGGTCGGTGGGGCCGGAACCCGCAATGATAAGCGCCACCGGCACCGCCACCCGCCGGGCCGTGTCGGGCAGCAGCAGCGTACCGTAGAGCTTACCCGTTGGCGTCGACAGCAGCATCGGCAGTTCGGTGAAACTCTGCCCGGATTGGCTTTGGGCTATCTTTTCTCCGAATGATGAGACATTCTCCCAATTGCTCCGGGCTTTAGCCCGGGGATACCGGGAAGCCAGCTTTCTGTCCAGGGGCTTTAGCCCAGTCATTTCCTGGTTGCGTTGGGCTAAAGCCCCCTGAGAATGCAACGGTTGCACGACCCCCGGACTAAAGTCCGGGGCAATGGAATACGCTGAATAAGACCATATTCCTGAGAACAGGAACAGAGAAACAAATGAAAGTTTCATGCGTCCGGTTTAGTCGATGATATGTCCAACAAACTGGGCGGCATTATCGATGACGGCACCGCCCCGCCGGAAGCCCAGTCCGCAGGCCTCCCCGGCAAAGAAGACGCCCGCCTGATAATGATGCCCTGCGCTGTCTTTCAGAAACTCAACGTACTCCTGATATACTTTCGCATAGTCGTCGTAGTCGCCGCCGACGGCCTGCATTTCCCGTCCCGATGCATCCAGAATTCGCACGTTGGCTCCTTCGCGGCCAAACAGAACTTTTTCAACGGAAGGCCGGTCGGTCAGAGGACGCAGGTCGGTCTGCAGCAGCAGCGGGTGATAGGGATACAGCTCCCAGAGTATTTTCAGAATATATTTCGACTGAAACAGCAGCGTGTAGGCCGGATTCAGCACCAGTACCTTCCGGCGACGCACGGCCTCCGTCAGAATGGCCGTCAGTTCGGGCTCTTCGAAGGCGATGTATTCCCAGGGAACCAGTTTGAACCAGAAGTCGAATTTCGCGTAGGTCGACGTTTGGGAGTCGAATTTAAAAACGCCTTCTTCGGGCGAAAACTCGACCTGATCGATGAATTCGTAGTCGACCGTGAAACCTGCCTCGCGGGCGGCCTCGCCCAATACGGCCACGTTGGCGTCGTCTTCCGGAACATCACGCATGGCCGTCAGCAGGAGCGTGGGCGCAAGGTCGCCGTTCTGCTGACGCAGTTCCCGGAACTGGCTGACGAGCGTTTCGTAGACCGCATTGAACTGCAGACTTTCGTCCAGACCGTTGGCCCGCAGATGAGCATACTGCACCACCGCCGTTTCGGGGATGCAGGTGGCCGTATCGGCGTTGTATTCAATAAACTTTATCGCCTGCCCGTCCAGGCCACCCGCCAGATCGAAGCGGCCGTAGAGGTGAATGTGTCGGTCGTCATTCCACGATAGCCGGATGAGTTCGATCAGGTTGTCAGGTATGCCCATGTCGCGGAAGCGGTTGTGGTCGATGACGTGCTGACCGGCCTCGACCAGCATTCCAAATAACTGATTGGCCGCTTCGGCATACGCTTCGGCTTCGTGTTCACGAACCTGAACGACGTCACTGGTGAGATAGGGGAGCGTATCGGTGCCCAGCATCCAGTCCCAGCCGATATTGCGCAACTGTGAGACCGGCGAATGAGGGAGATTTTTTAACGATAGCATAGTGAACGATCTGACTGCGCCGGGAACTCATTCGAGAAGCGTCCGTCAGGAGAATAGGGTGAATATAAATGGCTTGTGGGCCATGAAGTAAATGGTCAGTCCCGCCAGCAGCGCAATCAGCCCCTCGCGGGCGGGCCAGCCGGGGGCGAAAAAAATCTGATTCCGGCGAACCAGCGCCCGCGCTTCGCCTTCCCCGTCGTTCCAGATCCACCGCGTCCGGATCAGATTCGACGACACGAACCGGAACTCCCGCCCGTCGGTGAAACGCAGATTGCGCTGCCCCCACCAGCCCGTCTGCACGGTGGCAATCAGCGAACCGTCGGCATCCGTAACAAACAGATTGGCAAACAGCGACTGACGCCGGAACGTGTAGGTGCCCACCCGCGTTTCGAGCGTGGCGCTGATGGGCCCGTTGATGGTCAGCACGGCCTGCGGAAGCGCCCAGGCCGACTCCGGACCAAAGAGCCGGAAGATCTCGTAACGGGTGGCCGGCGAAGGGCGCACCCACTCCAGAACATTGCGCTGCGGGGCGGAAAGCATCGGAAACGGGCGATTTTGTGCGGAAACTACTTTGTAAGAAATGAAGTTACCGGAAATACTCCGCGATTCCAACGCCCGTTATCCCGTGTATCGTATTCAGTAGGGTAGTTCTGTTGACCAGCGAGGTTTACCCCGAATATCCGCGTGACCGGCTGCCCCCGAAGAAGCCGCTGCGTCCGCCACTTGGGCGCGATACTCGTGGGCTGCGGAAATAATCATCGCGCAGGGGGGCCGACCGCCGGTATACACCCGGATTGGCGTAGAACCGGGTGCTGTACCGATCTTCCCGTTCCCGATAGCCGGGGGCGGTCGACCGGCCAATCATGTAGCCCAGACCACCGAACAGCAGCGCATTCGCCAGACCGCCGCCCAGGGGCGAAAAGCCGCCGGGATTTCTGAAATAACCACTCGTGTTGGGGTCCGACTGCACCAGTCGGCGGGCCGCCTCCACCGTCAGCGTGTCGCGGTGACCGTCGTGATAATTCACGATGGCTCCGGCCCGTGAAGGGTCGACCTGCTGTTCATCCGTAATGCGGAATTCGCCGGGACTCACTTCCGTGATGTAGGTGCGGACGCCCCGGCCCGGCTCCGACTGCTCGTAACTGCTGTCGTAGTCGTTGCGGTTATTGCCGCAGCTCTGAAGCAGCACCGAGCCGTTGAGCAGGGCGATGGAGAGGGTTGTGCCGAGCGTGATGTCTTTTACCCGGCGCAGAATTGCATGTTTTCGTAGAGGTGTCATCGCATGTTAACGACAATGTATCTACGAAACTACCGGAAGAGGCGGGCGGTTGCAAGTTTTTTCGGGACAAAAGGCACCGGGGTTAGGAAAATGGATGCAGGGGCGGAGGAGAGGGGCTTTAGTCCAGCAATCTCCAAATAGTAATTGGGCTAAGGCCCTCTAAGAGACTGAGGTTTTTGCCCGTTACTCCGGGCTGAAGCACCGGGGCAATTGATTTACTAGAAGTTTTGCCATTTTTGATAAATAATGGCTTCAACTCATTCGCAACTTCGTACACTCATCGACCGCATCGCCCAACTACAATCGACAGGCGATGACTATTTTCCCGCCGGGCTGTTTCCTTCATATAGGGGCAATCGTCTACTGGGCTATTATCGCCCCGACAGTAACCTGTTTTTCACCGCCATTACCGTGTTTACGCTGCAATCCATTCGGAATTTTCTTCCAGAAGCGCTTCAGAAACAGGTAGACACCATTCGGGAGAAGGCGACTGCGGCGTATCCGCTGTTTCAGAATAAAGACGGACTGAAAACCTATAATTTCTATCGGACGAAACCCTCCCACCATTTCCCGCACGGACGTCTGCTGCACCGCCTCGACCATTTCCGTCTGCCCGACGACGTGGACGATACGGCAATGGTTTATCTGACGACGCAGCCGGTGGAAGACGAATTGCAGTGGCTGAAACAGAAACTTTCGCAGCACGCCAACGGAGCAACCCGCCGTATCCGCAACACCCACGCCGACTATCGCCATCTGAAGGCCTATTCGACCTGGTTTGGCAAAAATATGTACGTCGAGTTCGACGCCTGCGTATTGAGTAATCTTCTGTATTGTATTTTCCGGTACGACTTGCCGCTGAATCAGCATGACCACGACAGTCTGGCATTCATCCGGTCGGTAGTTGAAACGGATCGGTATCGAACCGGGCCGTTTCGCTGTGCCCATTCCTACCCCCGAACGGCATTGATTCTCTATCACGTCGCCCGGCTGATAGCCGCCTTCCGGCCCGAATCGCTGGAGGGTATCCGTGAAAAACTCATCGGCGATGGATTTGCGTTGCTGAACACCCCGCTGCCCGTCATGGATCGATTGCTGGTCAGCACGTCGCTGCTGCGGCTGGGCGAGACCCCGCCCGCCCTCGACGTGGCCGCCATTCCCAATAAAACCGTTCAGGACTTTTCATTCTTCGTGGCCGGTATGCTGACGGCGTACGAAAATCCGCTTCTGTATCGGCTGGCTCCGTCGCCGCTCGTGCGCATGAACTGGACCTGCGAGGCGCATAGTCTGGCACTGCTAGCCGAGTATGCGGCGCTGCTCACTGCCAAACGGACCGATAATCCTCCGCAAATTGCCGGAAGGTGATGGGCGGGTGGCCCGTCAGGCGGGGCAGCGTGTCGGTCAGACTGGCGGCTTTGCCCAGGCGGGCGACCGAATACAGCGCCGTCATGATGAACACAAAACCCAGCGGCGTTTTCTCCTGCCACCATTTTCGCCAGATGAATGCCGGAATGGACGGGTTTCGGTAGGTTATTTTTCGCCCCAGCGTTTCGCTGAGGATAGCGGCCACTTCATCATAGGTCAGGGCTTCACTGCCGGTCAGTTCGTAAGCCTGATTCCGGTGAGCGTCGGGATGGGCCAGGGCCAGCGCCGCCACTTCGGCAATATCACGGACATCGATAAAACTGGTTCGGCCATGACCCGCCGGAACATAGATTTCGCTGCGCCGGGCAATCTCGTTCCGGTGCGTAGTCGACAGATTCTGCATAAAAAAGCCAGGCCTCAGAAACGTATAATCCAGACCGGAGTTCCGCAGGATAACTTCTAGTTTGTGATGCGGCGTCAATGTATTATTTTCAACTCCCTGCAGCGAAAGAAACACGACGTGTCTGACGCCCGCCTCCTTCATCTGAAGCACCAGCGGGTCAAAATAACGCTTTACGTCGGCTAGTTGGGGCGGACGCACCAGCAGTACCCGGTCGATGTCCTTCAGAGCCTGCCGGGTCGATGCCGGGTCGGCGAAGTCGAACGACCGGAGGGCATCCGTCAGCGGCCCTAATTCGTTCTGATCCTTTTCCGGTATGCGGCTGGCTGCAATCAGGGTGAGTTTGTTCCGCTCCGGGAGGCGGTTCAGCGCCCGAAGCGTTTCCAGTCCGACATTACCGACCGGGGTGGTGATAAGTATTCTGGCCGACATGGTATGGGGTTTTTCGGACGAAAATCCGGCCTCAGACTACGCAAACTTTTGCGATATCTTCGGGTTGTATTATCAGGACGTTTATTTACTCACACAATTTATGAATCATCAACAAGCCATCCATCATTTGCAGAAACAGTACAGTCAGCTAGTCGATGAGTGCGAGCGTTGGGCGAGGTTCACTACCGACCCAATTTTTGCCCGCCAGTTATACGAACAGGCTGCCCTGTACCGGCAGTTTCTGAACGAACTGTCGTCGGCTGCCACGACCTCGTGTCAGGAACTGAAAGCGACCGTGAAACGACTGGCGGCCATCTACCTACAGCGTGATGACGCTATGGTTGCCGGTGAATATTACCGTGCCCTGACGCCTCTGATCACCTATTACCAGGGGCTGCTCAACAACACTGCGCTCCCCGGCAATCTGCGCCAGCTCGTCAGTCGGCAGTATACGCTTCTCAACGAAGAGGCCAGCACACTGCGGCGGATGATGACCTTTTAACCTGACGACAGATGGGGCTAGCCCTGATTAGCAGAAAAGGCCGGACATCCGGCCTTTTCTGATCACTGCTTTTTCATTTCCTGTCTGCGCATAGGCATACTGTCGATAATCCGGAACAGTTCGTTCGGCTCTACCGGTTTGGTGAACGTGTGTTTGATACCGCCGTCCTTGCCGATCAGCCAGCCCTGAAAGTCGTCGCCCGGCACCAGTTTAAAGTCGCTATGGGTCAGATACCAGCGGTCCGGTTCCTGTAGTTCGGAGGCAACGAGCACAAATACGTCGAGATCGCGTTCGGTCATGGCATCGGTGTGCTGATGCAGTGCTTCCTGCTGTTCAATCAGCCAGTGCTGGGCCGTGTCGCGGCCATAGAGCAGCAGAACCCGGCGTTTGTCCTGTTTTTCCTCCAGAAGCGCCTTCAGTGATTTTTTTTGATTCGATATGCTTTCCATACGCGTCGAGGGGTGTTTTTTTCGGGGCGCCGTCTGCTGCGCCTGTGCATCGGTAAACGCCGACAGGCTTAGCCCGCCGCACGTCAGTAGAAACAATAACCCGCCGTAGCGCATAGTGTTCAGGATTTTCGGTATCAGCGATCCAGCAAATCTTCCGACCGTTCCAGCATCAGAATCGACGACTGCGGCACAATGACATACTTCTCGTCCTCATACTCCAGTTCGATGGCGTTGCGCTGCAGATAAATCGCCAGGTCGCCTTCCTGAGCCTGTAGCGGCATGTATTTTACTTTTTCCTCGGTCTCTTTCCAGGGTTCGTCGTCTACCGGAGCCGGAATCGGATAACCCGGTCCCACTTTAATGACATACCCCGTCTGGACCTGCTCCTTCTCTGTAACGGTCGGGGGCAGATATAGACCGCTGCTGGTGCGGTCGCTGGGACTTTTGGGTTTGATAAGCACCCGGTCGCCTACGACAATCAGGCGTTTCAATCGGTTATCAGGAGTAACGTTCAACATTGCTTGTGTGTTTGTCTGTTTGTGTGTTTGTTAGTTTATCTGTTGTTTCGCCAGGCGATGACATAGTATGAACATCAACAAACAGACAAATTAACAAACAAGGTTTACGGAACGGGGTCGTAGCCGCTGCCGCCCCAGGGATGACAGCGACCGATGCGTTTCAGGCCCAGCCAGGTGCCCCGAACCGCTCCGTATCGGCGAATGGCCTCGATCATATACTGCGAACAGGTGGGAGAATACCGACAGGCGTTAGGAAAAAAGGGCGAAATGGCTCCCTGGTAAAACCGCACCAGTCCGATCAGAAGCGTTTTCATTTATTCAGTCTGCGTAGAAATCTTTTTTATCTTTGCTGCCAGCTAAAACGGTCTCCGCGACCGCCGTCTCAACTTCACCCGAATCGAATGCTGTCCTACGTTATCTGGGATGTAAACCCCGAAATATTCTCGATTGGTTCGTTTTCTGTTCGCTGGTACGGGTTGCTGTTTGCCCTCAGTTTCCTGATTGGTCAGCAGATTATGATTCATATCTTCAAAAAAGAAGGGAAACCCCTCAAAGACATCGACGCCCTGACGCTGTATATGGTCATTGCGACGGTTCTGGGTGCCCGAATCGGTCACTTTCTGTTTTATGAGCCTCAGGTGCTGCTGCGCAATCCGCTGGAAGTAATTTTGCCGCCTTACCAGGGACTGGCGAGCCACGGGGCCATCATCGGCATCCTGCTGGGGCTGTTTTTGTATGCCCGATCCCGGCGCAGCACCGGCCAGACGTTCCTGTGGGTAACCGACCGGATTGTCATCCTTGTGGCGCTGGCAGGCTGTTTCATCCGCCTGGGTAATCTGATGAACTCCGAGATTGTCGGCAGACCTACCGACCTGCCCTGGGGTTTTGTTTTCGTCCGGAACACCGAATATCTGCAGATTCCGCGTCACCCGGCCCAACTTTATGAAGCCCTCTCGATGCTGGCGTTATTCTTCGTTCTGCTGGCTATCTGGAATCGAATGAAAGAGAATACGCCACGCGGTTTACTTCTCGGTATCTTCCTGATTTGGTGCTTCACGCTGCGATTCCTCTATGAATTCCTGAAAGAAAATCAGGTTGCTTTTGAAAACGACCTGACGCTGAACATGGGCCAGATTCTTAGTATTCCAGCGGTTCTGTTAGGGGTTTATTTTTTGATAATGAGCCTGAACCGGCGTAGGGCCGACGTCTGAGATCGTCTCCACCGGAAACTATCGTATGAAGCCCCCGCTGTCTGTGGGGGCTTTTGTTTTTAATCCATGTTAAATCAAGGCCACACAGGCCGGAAATACTTGCTATTGAGGGGGGATTCGCTAATTTGCTTTCCGTTTTATCTTAACCTGCAACTACATGAAATTCAGAATTCTACTCTCTGGGGTCGGTCTGCTGTCGACCCTGCTCACTGGCTGCGGCGACAGGGCCGAAAAAACCGGGACAACGGAGGACGACACGTCCGTTTCGGCTTCGGGAGCCGTCGACGCCATGCAGGAAATGGCAAAACAGGCTGAAGAAATGCAGAAAAAGGGCCCCGTTGAAACGGTCGATTTCCGCAAATTGAAGGAAATGCTGCCCACCGACGCCGACGGGCTGGACCGAAAGGAAGCGACCGGCGAGAAATCCGGCATGGCCGGATTTGCGTTCTCCACCGCTAAAGCCGAATACGCCAGCGCCGACGGCAGCCAGCGCATCGAACTGAGCATTGTCGACGCGGGCGGCTCCGGAGCGCTCATGGGGCTGGCCGCCTGGTCGATGGTTGAGGTCGACAAGGAAACGGAAAACGGCTACGAGAAAACGACGAAATACGGCGACTACAAAGCCTACGAAAAATACGACAACGGCAGCCGGGACGGTGAACTGGCCGTTATCGTGAAAAACCGCTTCGTGGTGTCGGCCAAAGGCAGCGGCGTCGACATGAGCCAGATCAAGGCAACATTGGACGAAATTGATCTGGATAAATTATCCGAACTAAAGTAATCAGACGTAAAGCAATTGCTTGTCCAGACCCGTCGGCAACGCTCCCCGACGGGTCAGTTTCTGTTCGGCCAGGGCCGCCCCTGCCCGGGCGCACACGTCGGGTGCTCTGCCGTCGAGCCAGGCTGTCAGAAAGCCCGCCCAGTAGGCGTCTCCGGCTCCCGTGGCATCGATGACCTCGATGCGCCTGCCCGGCACCCGAATCAATTGCCGGCCTTCATCTGCCGAAACGATACTGCCCTCGGCGCCCAGCGTCAGGCAGACCAGTCCGGCCCCCATCTCGTGAAAATCGCCGATGATGCGCTCCGGCTCCTGTGGTTCGCCATATAACCGGGCGGCGTCGTCTTCGCTTAATTTGACGAGTGCTCTGGCCGAACAATATCGCTGTAGAATACGGCGGGCCGCCGCCCGGTCAGGCCAGATAGAGGGCGCATAATTGGCATCGATACTGACCTGACAACCGGCGGCGCAGGCCCGGCGGGCCGCATCGACGATGGTTTCCTGGGCCGGTTCCTGGCTGAGCGCAAAACAGGTCGTATGGAAGAGTTGCGCCTGCCGGAGCAGTTCGTCGGGCAGGTGACCGGGCTGCAGGCATCGGTCGGCCTGACGGTAGGCGATGAAATCGGGCGTGGCCTTTGTGCGGGATACGACCACGAGGCTGGTAGGCTGAAGCTCATCCCGGATGACATACTGCGTGTCCACACCGGCCTCGGCAACGGCCTCGGTCAGAAACGTTCCCAGATTGTCGTTGCCTACACACGATACCAGGGCGGTGCGGTGCCCCAGCCGGGCCATGTTGGCCGCCATGTTGGCCGGGCTGCCGCCCTGAATGCGCCGAAAGTCCTGTGCGTCGAGCAGGCTGTCGGTCAGTTCGTGACCAATGAAGTCGACAAGGAGTTCGCCCACGGAGAGCAGAGCGTATGTGCGAGGTTGGTTATTCATAGCGCAAAAAAAGAAAAAAACGCCATATCGTCAGGACATGGCGTTTTTGATGGACTGGAAATGCATCAGTGCCCACCGGCGCCAACCGGAAACGCGGCGTCTCTGCTCTGACCGCTTTCTTTGACCAGAAAGCAGGAGCCAGCGGCCAGCAGCAGGCAAATGCCGGCCAGCACGAGCGCATTGCGCGGATCGTTGCCGAGCAGGGGTTCATAATAGAGCGGCACGGTGAGCATGCCGATAAACTGGGGCACGCAGATGAAACCATTAAAAATGCCCATATACACGCCCATTCGTTCTTTGGGAACCGCGCTCGCCAGCATCAGATACGGCATGGACATGATCGATCCCCAGGCTAATCCAACGATAATCATACCGATCAGATAAACCATTTTGTCACTGGACGTAAGCGTCAGAAAGAAGCCCATTGCGCCGATAGTCAGGAACGTGGCGTGCGTGGCCCGCGCACTGCCAATGGCTCTGGCTATTCGCGGAAGAAACACGGAAATGACGGCGCACGAGATGCTGAACATCGCAAAGCAAAGCCCGCCCCATTTGGTGCCTTCTTCAAAGCCCGCTCTGTTCGATACCGCGTCGGGCGCATTGAACGCATATCGGGCCGCGGCGAGCGACAGATACTGCCACATGAGCGGCAGGCCGTACCAGGTAAAAAATTTTACCCACCAAAGCTGCTTCATCACGGTCGGCATTGCCGAGAGAGAGGCCAGAATTTCTTTGAAAATAGGCAGCATCAGAAACAGGTAGCCGCCCGCCAGCACCCCGAATCCCCACAACAGCCCCGTTGCCATACCCCCGATACGGGCGGCAAAGAAGAAAGCCAGAATAGCGGCCCCCACAGCCAGGGCCAGGTGCCAGAATGAAATAGATTTTTTTTCTTCAGCCGTAAATTGATGCTGCTCTTTGTAGCTCTCGTCAACGGGCGGATATTCTTTCGTGGTGCGGATGGTCCAGAGCACCGAAATCAGAATGGCCGCCGCGCCAATATAGAAGGGATACCGTACTGAATTAGGGATTCCATTTGCCAGTTGTTCCTCCGACATGATCATCGAAACGCCCAGAATGGGCAGCAGGTAGGGCATCAGGTTAGCCAGCGTTTGTCCAAAACCCACCATAAAGGATTGTACCGCAAAGCCCGTTGGCCGTTGTTTATCATTGAGCATATCGCCCACGAAAGCCCGAAACGGCTCCATGGCTGAATTTAATCCGGCGTCGAGCATCCACATCAGACCCGCAGCCATCCAGACATACGAGGAGTTGGGCATCAATACCATCGCGATGCTGCCCATCAGGGCTCCTACCAGAATAAACGGCTTGCGCCGACCCCAGGTCGGTGACCAGCTTCGGTCCGAAACGGCGCCGATGATAGGCTGAAGCAATAAGCCCGTCAGGGGACCTGCGAGCCAGAGACCCGGAATAGACGCCTCGTCGGCACCCAGGTACCGGTAGATCGGACTCATGTTGGCCTGTTGGAGACCAAAACCGTATTGAATGCCTAAAAACCCGAAACTCATGTTCCAGATTTGCCAGAATGTAAGGTTGGGTTTGGTGATTTCAACGGTTTTTTTTACCTCTTCGCTTTGCATAATTCATCAATCGGTTAGCGCACTGTACTCATCACTCATTCCGACAATAATACAGATTTCATAGCAGGATTTAAGGATAGTTTTTACCTATTTTTTTATCGACGTACTTTTGCACCGTCTGCCAAGCGATATTGCCGCTGTATGTTACGAACCGTCTTATTGTGGTGTCTGTCGGCTGCCGCCTCTCTCGGTCAGACGCTCCCGGTCACCGACCCGGCTCCGTTTGTCCGGGTGCGCTCCGTTTCCCTGCATGGCAACCACCGCACCCGCGATGCCATCATTCTGCGGGAGATGTCCGTACGGGCAGGCGACACCCTGCGCCGGAACGAACTACAGGAGAAACTGAACTGGGACCGCCGCCGTATCGCCAACACCAACCTGTTTATCACCGTCGACCTCGTAACGAAAGAGGTGGATAGTCTGTCCATCGACCTCGAAGTACACCTCAAAGAGCGCTGGTATCTGTTTGCCGTACCGACCTTTTATCTGGCCGACCGCAACTTCAACGAGTGGTGGTATGAGCGAAACCGCGACCTGCGCCGGACCATCTACGGCATCCGGGTGCGCTACAAAAACGTAACGGGCCGGGCCGACCGACTGGCGGCTACCTTCGAGACGGGATTCGTCAATCGGGCCGATCTCTCGTATGCGCTGCCCTATGTCGACCGAAATCAGAAAACGGGTCTCGGCTTCGGATTTTCGTATCTGACCAACAAAGAGATAGCCTATCGGTCGGCTTTCGATAAACTGCTGTTTCTGAAAGATGAAAATCTGCTTCGGGAACGGTTCCAGACGAACGTCGTGCTGACCCGGCGCAACCAGTTTTTTGCGTTTCATCAACTCGAACTGCGCTACGCCCGCATGTGGGTGGCCGACACCATCGCCCGACTCAACCCGGACTACCTCCTCGACGCCCGGACCCGGCAGCGCTACCTGCAACTGGGCTACACCTATACCTTCGACCGACGCGACGACGTGGCCTATCCGCTTCGGGGGCACTTTCTGACCCTGACCGCCAACCAGTACGGACTCCTGCCAACCGACGACGTCAGACTGACGGAACTGCTGGTCAATTACAACCGGTACTGGCCGCTGACGGGAAAGTTTTACCTGAACGCCATGACCGGTGCCAAACTATCATGGCCCGACCGGCAGCCCTACACCCTATTTCGGGGGCTAGGGTATCAGCAGAATTTTGTGCGGGGTTATGACCTGTACGTCATCGACGGCGAACGCTATTTTCTGACAAAAAATACGCTCAGGTATCAGCTCCTGAACGTTCGAAAGCAGTTCAAATGGATACCCGTCCGGCAGTTCAGCACGGTTCCGCTGGCCTTGTATCTGGATCTGTTCGCCGATGCCGGATACGTACACAGCGGCATGGCGGCGCAGTATGAAAGCCGACTGGCAAACACCTGGCTGTTCGGAACGGGCCTCGGCCTCGACGTGGTCACATTTTACAACACGGTTCTTCGGTTCACGTATGCCATCAATCGGCAGGGGCAAACCGGATTTTTCTTTAATTATGTTTATGATTTATAACCAGATAATGAAAACCAATACACTCTTCATTGCGCCGCTCGTAGCGATTAGTCTGTTCAGCGGCGGTTGCCGGGAGAAACGACAGACGGCGCAGGACCAAACTTCCGATGACACGACCCAGGTCGTTGCCACGCCCGCAGAAACGCCGGAAGTAGGGCTGAATCCCCAGCTTCGGCAGGTGCTGGGCGACGGCGAAGGACTGATTCGGGGGACAAATCTGGGCGATGCGCTCACGGACGTGAAGGCCCGCGAAACCGCCGAACAGTTTGAAACCAGCGCCCGTCATGTTGGCTACACCATCGAATTCTCCAGTCTGGAATCCGCCGACATTCTCTATTACCACACGCCGGACGGACGTATCGACAAGATTAACGTAGACCTGTTTTTGAATGATAAGACATCGGTCGAGCAACAAAAGAACGAGTTGAGCGCCTGGCTCACCCGGAAGTATGGCCCATCCGCCAACGACAGCGCCGAATCCCGCTGGACGACGCCCGGCGCCCGCATCACGCTCAGGGACGTGTCGAAGAAAAAAGATTTCGGTCTGAAACTTACTTTCGACGCCGCCGGTGAGACGGTGACCGTGCGGAAGTGAGGTTCTTCAGAAAACAGCAAGGCCCGTAAAACATCGTTCTACGGGCCTTGCTGTTGAATATGAATAATTACGCAACCTTATAGGTCCAGCCGAACGGATCATCGCTGCGGCCCGTACGGAGGTCATTCAGATAATTGTATACCCGCTTGGCAAACGAGTTCTCGTCGGCAATTTCGGGCAGCATGTAATCTTTACCCTCGAAACCAATTAGTGAATACGGCGATACGACCACGGCTGTTCCGGCCCCGAACGCCTCGGTCAGCCGACCGTTTTCGATGCCCTGAATCACCTCGTCGACCGAAACCTTCCGTTCTTCGACTTCCACGCCCCAGCTACGGGCAATCTGTACGATGCTGTCGCGGGTGACTCCCCGCAGAATGGAATCCGAGACGGCGGGCGTTACCAGTTTGCCGTCGATGACGAACATGATGTTCATCGTGCCCGATTCTTCAATGTATTTGTGCTCGATGGCGTCGGTCCAGATCAACTGGTCGTAACCCGCTTTCTGGGCCAGCATGGTCGGATACATCGAACCGCCGTAATTACCGGCGCATTTGGCAAAGCCCACGCCGCCCGGAGCCGAACGAATGTACTCGGTTTCGACTTTCAGTTTCGGCGGTTTGGCATAATAGGTCCCGACCGGGCAGGTGAAAATACAGAAGCGATACGTTTTCGACGGGGCCACGCCCAGAAACGTGTCGGTCGCAAACATGTACGGACGAATGTAGAGCGAACTGCCGGGCGTGTTGGGCACCCAGTCGGCGTCGACCCGCAGCAGGGCTTCCAGGCCACCCATAAAGACCTCTTCGGGCAGGGTTGCCATACACATGCGCTCTGCTGATTCATTCATCCGGCGGAAATTATCGAGCGGACGGAACAGAAGCACCTCACCGGCTTCGCTCTGGAAGGCCTTCATCCCTTCAAAAATCGACTGACCGTAGTGCAGGGACGAGAGCGCCGGGCTTAGCGTAAAATCATCAAACGGCACCACCTGCAGGTTCTGCCACTGACCATCTACGAAATCCGCCACAAACATGTGGTCGGAGAAATGCCGTCCGAAGGGCAGATTACTGAAATCCACCTCGTTGATGCGGGAATTTTCGGCCTTCCGCAGTTCGATGCTCAATAAATCCGTTGTCATGATAAAAATCGGTAAGGTCCACCTAAATGGGTCACAATCAGATGGCAAGGTTGATAGTGGCAAATGTACGTTTTTTCTGACGTAACTATCTACCGAGCACTATTTTATTTGTTTTAACAACTATTTTTTTGTCTACACTCTGGGCTTCCACGCTATCTCTTCGGCCTGAAGTTCATGAGCCATTTTCCGGCTCAGAACGAACAGATAGTCCGATAGCCGGTTGAGGTACTGAATCAGCAGCGGGTCGAGCGGTGCCCCCGCCGTCGAGCTTTCTTCATTCAGGGCGATGATCAGTCGTTCGGCCCGGCGGCAGACGGTGCGGGCTACGTGGCAGAACGACACCGACTGATGGCCGCCGGGCAGCACAAACGCCCGGAGTTCGGGCAGTTCCGCATCCATCGCATCCATCGCTTTTTCCAGCCGCTCGATGTCGGGCGGAATAATGGCGGGCATGGGCTTTTTAACTTCTCTGCTGGGGTCGGTAGCCAGTTCGGCCCCGACGGTAAACAACCGGTCCTGTACTTCCTTCAGTAAATCGCGGCGGGATTCATTTACGGGCTGGTCGCGTACGAGGCCGATCCAGGCGTTGAGTTCGTCGACGGTGCCGTAGGTGTCGATGCGGCTGTCGGCCTTGCTCACCCGCCGTCCGCTGATGAGCGAAGTTTGGCCTTTATCGCCGGTTTTGGTGTAAATCTTCATGAGTTTGAGTTGTTACGCAGAGACAATCAGAGACCATCAGAGCTTAGCAGAGAGTGTCAAAGGTAATTAGATAAATCACTGATTATCTCCGATAGTCTCTGATTATCTCTGTGTAACAACGTGCGCCGCAACGCTTTCCCCCGTAACTTTGCAGTCCCGTAACTCAAACGAAAACGGGAGTCATATTTAACTTCATGAAAATCAGCACATTCAGTATAATTCTGTGGCGCTGGGTCTCCATGCTCGGATTTGCCGCCATGCTGGCAAGCGCCTATAGCTCATTCGAACAAACCGTTGCGGTAGGGTTCACGCCGGATGGCCGCCCCGATCAGTTTATGGAACGCAACACGCTGTTCTATCTGTGCGTGGCTATTTTCCTCATCAACAACACGCTGGTCAGTCTGCTGGCAAAATTGTTTCCGCGTGTGCCGGATGCGGCCCTGCCTGTTCCCAATCAGGCCGCCTGGGCTGAACATCGGGCTCAGTTGAATGAACTGACCAAAAACTGGTTCTACGCCCTCATGGCAACTGTCAACACCGTCATGATTCTGGCGCTCTGGGTGCTGAGCCAGCTTAATAAACAACTGGGTGCCGAGCCGCTGACGGGCTTCGGCTGGCTGCTGCCGGTCAGCGTACTGCTGATAGCGATTGCCATCATCGCCCTGCCCGTTCGGTTGCTGTTCAAACCCGACCGGGAAGACTGACTCTGCGGCAACGACGACCTGCAGCCCGTCTTCTCTCTTTCCCGCTAATTTCGTTTCTCTACTCATTTTTCTCTGAAAGTAATGATCCTGGAGGAGTTTCAATACAACCTGCCCGACGAGCGAATTGCCCGGTTTCCGCTGTCCCGACGCGACCACTCCAGATTATTGATCTATCGCGGCGGGTCAATCTCGCACCGGCATTTCTACAACCTGCCCGACTGTCTGCCGCCGGAGAGCCTGCTGGTGTTCAACGATACGAAGGTGATTCCGGCCCGGCTGCATTTCCAGAAACCGACCGGAGCGCTGATTGAACTGTTTCTGCTCAATCCCATTCCCTCCGACCGGCTCATCACCGAAGCGATGGACGATCGGGGTTCTGCCGTCTGGGCGTGTATGGTCGGTAACCGCAAACGGTGGAAACCCGGCGAAATACTCCTGCAGCGCTTTCGTATGGGGGACCAGGAAATTATGCTTGAAGCCTCCTGGGCTGACCCGGATCAGGCCCACGTTCGTTTCCATTGGACACCAGCCGACGAACCCTTCGCCGCCATACTTCACGAAGCGGGAAAAATTCCGCTGCCGCCTTACCTGAAACGGGAGGCCGAAGCCTCGGACAGCGAAACATACCAGACGGTTTACAGCAGGCACGAAGGGGCCGTAGCCGCCCCGACGGCAGGATTGCATTTTACGCCGGAGGTGCTGGCCGAACTGGCTGAAAAAGGCTTTCAGACCGATTACCTGACGCTGCACGTCGGGGCCGGAACGTTTCAACCTATCAAATCCACGGACGTCCGGCAGCACCACATGCACACGGAACAGGTGGTTTACAGTCGGCAGAATCTGGAGCGGCTGCTGGCGCATGGAGGCCCCATCATTCCCGTCGGCACCACGTCCATGCGGTCGCTGGAGAGCCTTTACTGGTTTGGTGTGCGTCTCCTGAAAAAAGAGCCGGACCCCCTTCATCTGGACCAGCAGTATGCCTACCAGTTTCGGGAAGATGAACTGCCTTCGGTGAAAGAAGCCCTGTCGGCTGTTCTGGACGAGATGCGGGCGTCGGGTCAGGACCAGGCCGTGCGTCATACCGGTATATATATTGTACCCGGCTATCGATTCCGACTGTGTGCTGGCATCGTGACCAATTTTCATCAGCCCGGCTCGACACTCATCGTGCTGATTGCTGCACTTCTGGGCGACAACTGGCGCAGGGTATATCAGGAAGCCCTGATCAACGATTACCGCTTTCTGAGTTACGGTGACTCATCACTGCTAATTCCGTAAAGAAGTATCTTTGTGAAAAAAGGAGGAAAGGGAGGAAAGGAGGAAAGGAGAAAGGACAACTGCTGTCTTTTTCCTTTTCGCCCTTCTTCCTTTCCTCCCTTCTCCTTTATTATTTATGAATTTTATCGAAGAACTGCGTTGGCGGGGCATGTTGCAGGACATGATGCCCGGAATGGAAGAACAATTACAGCGGGAAATGACGGTTGGCTATATCGGTTTCGATCCAACAGCGGCCTCCCTTCATATCGGCAATCTGGCAACGATCATGCTGCTGGTGCATTTTCAGCGGGCCGGTCACAAGCCCCTGGCGCTGGTTGGGGGCGCAACCGGTATGATTGGTGACCCCTCCGGCAAATCGGCTGAACGTGAATTTCTGTCAGAGGAGACGCTGCGTCACAATCAGGAATGCATCAGAAAGCAGTTGCAGAAATTTCTGGATTTCGACTGCGGTGCCAACTCCGCCGAAATGGTCAACAATTACGACTGGTTTAAAGACTTCTCTTTTCTGGGATTTCTGCGGGAGGCCGGCAAGCACATTACCGTCAACTACATGATGGCGAAAGATTCGGTAAAGAAGCGGCTGGAAACCGGACTTTCCTTTACCGAATTCTCGTATCAGCTTCTACAGGGATATGACTTTTACTGGCTGTATAAAAACAAAGGTGTGCGGGTCCAGATGGGTGGCTCCGACCAGTGGGGCAACATCACCACCGGAACGGAACTGATTCGTCGGAAAGAAGCCGGACGCATGGATGCATCAGCGGAAGAAAACGAGGAAAGCCCGGCCTTTGCCCTGACAACGCCCCTACTGACCAAAGCTGACGGCAGTAAATTCGGCAAGAGCGAAGGAGGTAATGTCTGGCTGGACCCCGCCATGACTTCGCCCTACCAGTTTTATCAGTTCTGGATCAATGCGGCCGACGACGATTGTCATCGGTTACTCAGAGTATATACATTATATAGTAGAGAGGAGATCGAACAACTGGAGCGTGAACACGCCGGGGCGCCTCATCTTCGCATCATGCAGAAAGCGCTGGCGAAGGATGTCACTATACGGGTGCATTCGCGGCAGGGGTACGAACTGGCCGTCAAAGCTTCCGAAGTGCTTTTTGGGAAAGCGACCATCGAAACACTGAGATCTATCCAGCCTGATGAGTTTGCGGTTATTTTCGACGGCGTGCCGCAAACGGAGGTGACTGAGGAAGAGATAGCAGCCAGCCGGGACATCGTCGATTTACTATCGGTAGCCAGCCGGTGCGAAATATACCCTTCGAAAGGAGAAGCAAGGCGGGCCATCACTCAAAATGGGGTTAGTGTCAATAAACAAAAAATAAATCTGACCACTGAGCTGACGGATTTGGAGTGGCTGCAAGACCAGTATTTATTGATTGGCAAAGGGCGGAAGAACCATCTTCTGCATCGCTCAAATTAATTTTCATTTTTTTCAATGAGCAATGGGGTGGTCTTCAGGGTCTTGGGCGGGGGAGCGGGGTCGG
>ERZ1066118.140-NODE-140-length-77105-cov-16.861570_pt1 | contig 77105 bp, 83 predicted proteins | sample MGYA00382765_ERZ1066118 | MGnify/ENA primary metagenome ERZ1066118 (study PRJEB33369, sample SAMEA5778348) | biofilm metagenome | biome: Industrial cooling water; feature: Water cooling tower basin; material: Biofilm | place: United Arab Emirates | collected...
CCCGGCCGAAGGCGCGAGGGGCCGGGATGCGGCTGGCGGACGAGGCCGCTGGTGCTGCGAGAGAGGATTGAACTCTCGACCTCACCCTTACCAAGAAGCGGGCCGCCAGTTTCCCCGGGTATCCGCAGGGCTCCGCGCGTAGCATAAAGCCGTTTACTTACAGGAACTTGGGCGCTATAGTCGGCTCCGGTGGTATAGGCCCGTAAAGCCGAATAGCCCACAATTCCGTTACCCCGCCGTTACCCCGGAGCGTGCCATGAAGAAGAAGCTGACCGAGATTGCCGTCCAGAAGCTGAACCCCGAGGCGGGCAAGCGGCTTGAGGTTTTCGACACGCTGACCCCGGGCCTTGCCCTGCGCATCACCGAGGGCGGCAAGAAAAGCTGGTCGGTGATGTATCGTGTCGCGGGCCGGGGCGACGGCGGCAACCGGGGCGCGCTGCGCCGGATGACCCTCGGGGCATATCCCTTGATCGACCTGAAAGCGGCGCGCGAGAAGGCGGCGGCGGCGCTTGAGCTTGCCGACCGGGGCGACGACCCCAGCGACAAGCGGCGCGACGACCTTGAGGAAAAGCGCGACAGCACCGTTGACAATATCGCTGCGCGCTACGTCGCGCTGCACCTGAAACCCAGCGTGAAAAAGTGGCACGATGCCGACCGGCTCTTGCGGCTGCATGTCCTGCCCGACTGGGGCAACACGCCCATCGGTGACATCATCCGGCGGCGCGACGGCCAGAAGCTGCTGGACAAGGTGCTGATGGCGCACGGGGTGGGCATCGCGCGGGAGGTTCGGAAGCACGTCGTCGCCATGTTCAACTGGGCGCACGACCGCGACGAGGTAGGCGTGAACGTGCTGGCCGGGATGAAGCGCAAAGACCTCGCCTACGGGCACCGCGAGCGGGTGCTGACGATGGACGAGCTGAAGGCCGTCTGGGCAGCCGCCGACAAGATGGGCTACCCCTTCGGCCCGATGGTCCGACTGCTGATCCTGACGGCCCAGCGGCGGGCGGAAATTGCCGGCCTCGAGCGGGGGTGGCTGTTGCCCGACCAGCAGGCGTTCGAGGTGCCTGCCAGCCACTATAAGACCGACCGCACGCAGGTGGTGCCCCTGTCGGCCCCGGCGCTGGCCATCGTAGAAGGTCTGCCGAAATGGAACGGCGGCGACTTCCTGCTATCGACCACGGGGGGAACGCGGCCCGTGTCGGGTTTCTCGAAGGCCAAGGCGCGCATAGACACCCTGTCCAAGGTCGAGGGCTGGACCCTGCACGACCTGCGCAGGTCTGCCGCCACGCACATGGCCCGGCTGGGCGTCGCGCCCAAGCACGTCGAGATGGTGCTGGGCCACGTGACCGAGGGCGTGGCGGGCATCTACAACCGCTACGAGTATCTGGCCGAAAAGCGGGCGGCGCTGGACACGTGGGGGGCGCTTTGGAAGTGACTGAGGCGCTGCCCGCCACCGATGAAGAGGTCGCCCGAGTGCGGCGGGCCTATGACCGTGCAAGCGAGACCCTGCCGGACGAAATGTTTGCAGCGATGGAAGGGGCTGGCCTGATTCCCGACGCCAAGCCCCTGCGCAAGTTCGCCAAGGTCTGGGAGGCTATGCGCCCCGCCGACCGGCAGGCCGTGATGCTGGAACTGGCGAGGCTGGTCGGATTTCAGGTCGAGGCCGAAGAACTGGACGTAGGCCTTGCTGCGCGGGCGGCGGCGGACAACGTTGACCCTGACCTGCGCAAGGTGGTGCGCGAACCGGGTTTCGACCATGCCGTGACGGTCGCGGCGAGGATATGGGTCGAGCGGGGCAATCGCTACTACGTCGGGAACTTCCACCGGCCCGAAAAGCCCCACCAGACCTACCCCATGCAAGTGTTCATCGCGGACCTGATCGCGCGGGCGCTGCCTGTCGCCGCGATTGCGGTTCGGGCTGCAATCGTGGTTCAGGACGGCACACCTAAGGTCATACCTGATCGTCATGACCACCTGAAGCTGGTTGACAGCAGCCTGCGCCTGCACGACGGAAAACTGCTCGACGCCAGCGGACGGACGAAGAAACGGCGCAAGCCTTAGCGGCGAATCCGGGGCTTTTCGGCCTAAGCTACCGCAACGGCGCTTCGACGCAGGCCCCCGTAAGCTCTCCCCAGATGTAACCGTATTTGGGGATAAGCCGATGCAGGCCAGAGACACGCTGTTGACTATCGAGGAGGTCGGGTCGCGCATCCGCCTCTCCAAGCCCACCATCTACAAGCTGATCCGGGAGGGCAAGTTCCCGCTGCAACTCCACCTGTGCGCCAACAAGGTGGCGTGGATCGAGCGCGAGGTTGACGACTGGCTGGCCTCGCGGGCGGCGGAGCGGGTGGCGGAATGAAAGCGGCCCCGACCGGGGCCGGGGCCGAAATAGATGGTGACTTGCTGAACACCACTATTTTACCCGACGACTGCCCCCCGACAAACCAGAAAGTGTTGATAGACACCGCGCGCGGCTACCTCGCCCGAGGGCTGGTGCCTATCCGGCTTGGCCCGAGGTCGAAGGTGCCACTGGGCAAGCACGACGACAACACCGTGACGGCAGACAACGCCGGGGCGTTGATCGACCGGGGAGGGCTGAACCTTGGCCTTCGCCTCGGTGCCGAGGGCGGCGGGCTGGTGGACTTCGACCTTGACTGGCCCGAGGCACGGCGCGTCGGCGCGAAGGTGCTCTTCGCCCTGCCGAGGTTCGGGCGCGCAGGTGCCCCGGGGTCGCACCACGTTTTCCTGTGCCCCGGCTTCGCCAAGACTGTGAAGTTCGACATCCCAGAGTTGAAGGGGGTCGATGGCCTGCCCGACGAACACGCAACCTGCGTCCTTGAGGTTCGGGGCAAGGGGCACACGATGGCCCCGCCGTCCGTGCACCCCGAAGGTGAGGCGGTGGTTTGGGAGCGCGACTCTGCCCTGCCGGACCTGAGTGCGGCGGATGCGTTGAAGCGGGCGGGCCTGATCGCGTTCCTGTCGGTCGTCGCGCGGTTTTACCCGGCGCAGGGAGGCCGCGACGACTTCTGTTTGGCGCTTTCCGGCGCTCTGCTTTCGGCCAAGCTGTCGGTCGAGGAGGCTGACCACTCGGTGGTTCTGGTCGCAGAAATCGCGGGGGATGAAGAGGCGACTAAGCGCGGCAAGGCGGGCCAGACGGCGGCGAAGATCGGTGACGGCGCGCCTGTGACGGGCATCCCGCGCGTGGTGGAGTTGCTGGGGCTGCCCGAGGCCGTCGCGGGCCGGTTCCGCAGGTGGCTTGGCATCGCCGAAGGGCGGGCCGACAGTCGGCCAGAGGTTGTGTATTCCGAGAACCGACTGCCTGAAACTCTGGACGCCGCAGAGGCCGCTTTGCTGGCATCGGGGGTGCCGATCTACCAGAGCGCGGGGCGGCTGGTGCAGCCGATCCGGCTGGACAATTCCGAGTGCGACGAAGGCGTGAACCGCAAGGCCGGGGCGCTGCTGATCCGCGAACTGAAACCGCACCGGCTGCGTGAACTGATGATCGGCACGGCTAATTTCGTGAAAGTGGTGACGATCAAAGAGGGCACCGAAACCGTGCCTACCGCACCGCCAATGTCGTTCGCGTTTAGCTACGCGGCGCGGGAGGGCTTCTGGCGGCTGCCGGTTCTGCGCGGGGTGATCGAATGCCCGACGCTTCGGCCCGATGGAACCGTTCTGGCCGACGACGGGTATGATCCGGCTTCTGGCCTGATCCTGAACGCCGGGGGCGCGACCTTCGGATCGGTCCTTGAAAGCCCGACGCGGGCAGATGCCGTCTCGGCCCTCGGCACTCTGAAAGAGCTTCTTGAGGGGTTTCCCTTTGTTGACATGCCGTCGCGGTCTGTCGTCTTGTCGGCAATGCTGACGGCAGTTTGCCGGAAGTCCCTGCGGACGGCCCCGCTGCATGGCTTCTCGGCCCCGACGATGGGCAGTGGCAAATCGCTTCTGGCCGATGTGATCTCGATGATCGCAACCGGGCGGGATGCGCCGGTGATGACGCAGGGCGCGACCGACGAGGAAGATGAAAAACGGCTGCTATCGGTCCTGCTGCAGGGCGACCCGGTGGTGGTGATCGACAACGTGATCCGACCCGTGACGGGCGATGCGCTATGCTCGGTGCTGACCTCGGAAACGTGGCAGGGTCGCCCGCTCGGCCAGACCGGCCTCGTGCGGGTTCCGACCCGGACCCTTTTTATCGCCAACGGCAACAACCTCCAATTCCGTGAGGATATGTCGACCCGCGCGATCCTTTGCACGATAGATGCCGGGGTCGAGAAGCCGGAAGCGCGGACGTTCGACGTGGACCTGCGGGTCGAGGTGCCGAGGCGGCGCGGCGAACTAGTGGCGGCGGCGCTGACCGTCCTTCGGGCCTATGTCGTCGCTGGCAGGCCGGGCGCGCGCGACCTCGAACCTTTCGGGCGTTTCGAAGAATGGTCAAACCTAGTGCGCGGTGCGCTGGTATGGGTGGGCGAGGCCGACCCCTGCGCCACGCGTGCCAAGGTGGCGGTGGGTGACTCCGCCCGCGAAGAGCTGGCCACGCTGATGGATGCTTGGGAGTCGGTGATCGGCTTTGGAACGGTGCTGACGGCGGCAGAGATCGAACGCCAGGCCGACACTTTCCAAGGCCAGTCGGGTGCCGAGGCGCTGGCCGTGGCCCTTCGCGGCTGTTGCCCGAGGGGGGTGAACGCCAAGTCGATTGGCATCTATCTGTCGAATAAGGCAGACCGGATCGTGGCCGGGCGGCGGATCGTGCGGCGTCCGAACGAGAAACTGGCTTCGACCTTCTGGCTCGAGTTGGTGAAGCCGGACGGGGGGTCTCGGGGGTCTTAGGGGGTCCTTTCGGGTCGGCAAGAACCGCGCAGGTTTTCGAGGCGTAAAGGCCGGCAAGCGGGCATTGCCGGGATACCGGGGCATACGCTTAACCGCTGCCTTTCTCGGCAATTCTCCCGGATAACAACCCAAGACCCCCGAGACCCCGTAAGCCAATGCAGGCGTGGGGAAATTTGTGGGGGGTCTTACTGCGGTTAACTCCCTCTAACTACCCTGAGACCCCTTTGGTGGCGGTCTGGCGGCTATTTGGGCAAGGGAAAGGGCAAACCGCGCTTTCCGCCGCAAGAAAAAGGCATCGGCGCAAAACGACCCACCCCGAATGGGCCTGCGAAAACTGGTGGTGCGAGTCCAAAGTAAACAAGGACTTATCCCCGCTGTCTTTTCCACCCGTTTGGCGAACCCCTCGGGGTTTACGGAGTCACCGTGTTCACGTATCGTTCTACCTGTGGTTGTGCTAACTGGAGGCCGTGAAGTGAGCGACAAGATGAACGATTTCGTGCGATCTGAGGGAGGCCACGCAGTTTCTCGCCGCGCCGCGATCTACGCCCGTGTTTCGACCGGCGAGCAGACCCCGGAAAACCAGCTTATCCGGCTGCGAGAACTGGCCGTTCGGGCAGGATATGAGGTTGTGGGGGAGTATGTGGAGACGGTTTCCGGTGCCAGCCCCGCGCGCCCCGAACTGGACCGGATGATGCGGGACGCCGCCCGCCGCCGGTTCGACGTGCTGCTTGCATGGGATGTGTCGCGCCTCGGGCGCAGCCTGACTCAACTGGTCGGCCTGTTCGAGGCCCTGCGTGCTCTCGGGGTTGACCTGATCCTCGACCGGCAGGGTTTCGATACCCAGACACCAGCGGGCTGGATGATGATGCAGATGTGCGCGGTCTTTGCCGAGTTCGAGCGGGCAATGATCGTTGACCGGACCAAGGCCGGGATGGCGCGGGCGAGGGCGCGCGGTGCGCAGATCGGTCGCGCGCCGGTAGGTGACGGAACGGTGGCTGCGATCCGTAGCCTGCGCGCGCAGGGGCTTTCGATGGACCGCATCGCCCGTGACCTTCGGATCGGCAAGGGCGTGTCGCAAAGGGTGTGCCAGGCCTTCGACCGGGAACGGGCGGGGGTAGCGCAATGAAACGTCCTGACCGACCGTCCCGCCGCCGGGTGAATGCCCTCGGCAAGAGCGAAATCGTCGTGACCCCGACCGGCCTTGCACTTGTCGAACAGCTTGCCGAGCGCGGCTGTTCGGTGGTGACGATCTCCGCCGCCCTCGGGGTGAACAAGGAAACCTTCCTGCACATCCGTCGCCGCGACCAAGCGGTTGACGATGCTTTCGAGCGGGGGCGGGCACGCGAACACGACCGGCTTGTGGGAAACCTGACCACTGCCGCCGAAAGCGGAAACGTCGTCGCGTCGATCTTCCTCTTGAAGGCCCGGCATGGATACCGCGAGGGCGAGCCAATGGAAGTGAACGTGGAGGTGAACACCGGCGGGGTTCTTGTGGTCCCGGCTGAGGTGACGGTCGAACAGTATCTTGAGATGAAGCGGGCCGAAGGCGAGATGATCGACGTGACGCCCCAGCCCGTGCCCGCGCTCTACCCCGGCCATGCCGCCCCATTGGCCGACCGTGCGCCGGTGCCTGTCGCACCAGAACCGGCCCCCATTCGCCTCGTGCCGTCCGGCTCCACCATCGCGCCTTTCCCCGGTCCCCGCACCCGCCGGAGCGACTGACGCGCCGTGATCCGCGATAGGGCCTGCCCTGCGCCAAATCCGGGGGTCTGCGGCACTATCCGTTGAACAACAACGGACGGCACTCTGCCCCGCAGACAGTATCCGGTATCTTACCGGGGATGGGTCCCGATGGCGTGGCCCCGATGCTGCGAGGATCGCACCAATGCCGGAACCGGCGCAAATCCCCCTGAATGAAATCCCGATTGTCCCGATTGCCCAGATCGGGGGCAAGCTGCTGAACGGCGGCGAACTGGTGAATCTGGCCGAGTATGCCAGCCGCCGCGCCGACAAGTTCGCGGCCACCATCGCCACTCTTGAGGCGGGCATCGCCACCCGCGCCGCAGAGGCCGCCGAAAGCCTCGCCAAGGCCGACTTCCCGCGAGAGGCCCAGAAGCAGGCCGCAGCCAAGATGGGCGCCAAGGCCCGGGCCGAGGTGACTGCCGCATCAGACGCCGCGCGCTGGGAAACCCTGAAAGAACTGAATGCGGCGGCTGAAAGCCTCGCCCTGACCGCCGCGCTCTATGCATCGCCCGTGGTCGTGCTGTCGCGGCAGGGCCTCGGCAGCGCCGAACGGTCGGCCTACCAGATGCAGGTCGCATCGGCTGGCCCCACCGAACTCGCCAACCTCGCCACCTTCGCCATCGCCACGCAGAACCGCGCCCTCGGGGCGGCGCTGCTTTCGGCGCTAGACGCGATGCCCGCCCGGTCCCGCCCGTTTTCGGCGCAGGAACTGGCGGACAAGCTCTGCGGCGAAGAAACCCGGGCCATCCTGGCATCGGTCGAAGCCGTCCGCACCGCGAACCAGCGGGCGCTCAACGCCAACAGGGGTTTCGAACGTGGCCGTGCCGATCCGGTGGCCGCCGTGAAGCTCGCCCTGCGCAACAAGAAGGAAGCCTGACCAATGCCGCTCTACCGCATTTCGCGCCCCGCAAACCCCGCCCTTGCCGAGACGCTGGGCACGTCCTCGGGCATCCGGGGGGCGCTGGTGTCGGCCGCATCGCCCGCCGCCGCCATCACCGTGGCGAACGCGCTGGCGACAGCGCGCGGCTATAACGATGTGTCCTCGCCCTCGGGCTGGGTCATCACGGACGTGGCGACCACGCCCGGGGGACTGCACACCGACACCCTCGTGGACGGCGACTTTTCGACCGTTCGCGGCATCTGGCCGGGCAAGTGATGGCCACCGCCGAATCCGACGCCCGGATCGTCGAGGGCTACCACATCCTTCTGTCGGAGAACCTGCGACTCGCCCACGCGGCGGTCCTTGAATACGCGAATGCCCACAATGACGACTATTGGCCGAAGTGGCGCGACGTGATCCGCTTTGCACGGTTCTACGGCGTGTCGCGGTCGGCGCTGGGCGGGCTGGTCGGCCTGCTGCCCTATCGGCTGGGGCGGCGCACCGTTTGGGTTGATGCGGCGCGCACCCCCGACGTGGCGCGCCGGGTTCGGATGGAAACGTTCGCGCGCGAGGCGCTGGTGTCGTTCGGCATCTTCTGCGCCGCTGCCGCCACCCTCGACCGTGAGTCGGCTACGTTGCATTGACAGGGTTCCCGCGCCGATAGGGATTCCCTGAACAACAACCTCCTGCTACTGCTTGGGAAACATCCGGCGGTAGTGGGGCGGGCAATGGATCTTTCGACGCTGGAAACCTTTGCGGACGCGCTGAAAGCCAAATTCGCGCTGCCGGGTTCGGCGTCGCCAGAAGACCAATTGAAGCCGGTTGTCGCCGACCTCTTTGTGGCAGCCGGAGCGCACTACGGGTTGAAGGTCGAAACCCGGACGGAAACACATCTCTCCACGCACAAGGTCCGGCCTGACATTGCGATCTATGTCGGTGGGCTGATCTGCGGCTACGTCGAATTGAAACAGCCCGGCCTTGGCGCGGATGCGCCGCGCCTGACCGGAAAGCACAACAAGGAACAGTGGGAAAAGCTGAAAGGGCTTCCCAACCTGATCTATACGGACGGGCGCGAATGGGCGCTGTATCGCTCTGGCGACAGGCCGGACGGCCAGCCAATTGTCCGACTTCACGACGATCCGACGACCAAGGGCAAGGCGGCGACGGCCAAGGCCGATGCCGAGGCGCTGGAACGGTTGTTGCGCGACTTCCTCGGCTGGCAGCCCAGCGTTCCGCACAACCCATCCGGCCTTGCCCGATACCTGGCCCCGTTGACCCGCTTCCTGCGGTCGGAGGTCGAGAACGCCCTTTCAGTCGCTGGGTCTGCGGTGGGCCTGCTGGCTAACGAATGGCGGCAGTTCTTCTTCCCCGATTCCGACAACGCCAAGTTCGCCGACGCCTACGCCCAGACCGTGACTTACGCGATGTTGCTGGCACGGCTATCCGGTGCGGCAAAACTCGATCCGGTTGAAGCGGCAAAGACACTGGACAAGAACAATGGCCTTCTGGCCCGCACCTTGGAGCTCCTTGGCCAGAAAGCGGCGCGCGACGAACTGTCGGTCGGCTTTGAGATGTTGCAGCGGTCGCTAGAGGCACTGGACCCGCACGACTTCCTGAAATCGAAGCCCGACCTCTGGCTCTACTTTTACGAGGACTTCCTCGCCGCCTACGACCCCAAGCTGCGTAAAGACTATGGGGTCTACTATACCCCGCGTGAGGTTGTCGAATTGCAGGTGCGGTTGGCCAGTGAACTGCTGGAAAAGCGGTTCGGCAAGAAGTTGGGCTTTGCCGATGATGGCGTGGTCTTCCTCGACCCTGCCGTGGGCACTGGCACCTATCCGGTCGCAGCGGTGAAGCACGGGCTGGAGAAGGTCCGCGCCCGATCCGGCCCCGGTGCGGTGCCCGCCCGCGCCCGCCAGATGGCCCAGAACATGCACGGGTTCGAGGTGCTGGTTGGCCCCTATGCCGTTGCTCACTTGCGCCTGACGCAGGCCCTGGAAGGCGCGATGAACGAAGCCAAGGCGGCGGGCGACCCCGAAGAGAAACTCGGCCAGCGGCTGAACATCTATCTGGCCGACACGCTGGAAAGCCCGAACGCTGCGCCGCCGGGCGGTTTCGACCTGACCCACAAGATGCTGACAGACGAACACGAAGCGGCGCGAAAAGTGAAACGGGGTGGCGAGATACTCGTCTGCCTCGGCAACCCGCCGTATGACCGAGGCAAGCGAGCGGATGACGGAACCAAGATCGACAAGGGAGGTTGGGTTCGGTTCGGCGATAAGGGGCAGGGCAAGATCGACCTTAAGACCGCAACGGTTGTGGAAGGCGAAAAGAAGGAACGCCCGATCTTCGAGGACTTCCTTGAACCGGCACGAGAGGCCGGAAAGGGTCTCAACCTCCAAGTCGTCTTCAATGATTATGTCTACTTCTGGAGATGGGCGCTTTGGCGGTTATTCGAGAAACAGAAGAATGGTGGTATTGTCAGCTTCATAACAGCAGCAAGCTATATCTCTGGTCCCGGTTTCGCGGGAATGCGGGAAGTATTGCGAAGAACCTTCGAGGAGCTTTGGATTCTTGACCTTGGTGGAGACAACCTTGGTGCCCGAAAGACTCCGAATGTATTCGCCATCCAAATACCTGTTGCTATTGCGATGGGATATCGGAAGTCGTCCGCCGCGCCAGAAATGCCAGCAAAGGTATGGTATGCTAAGGTCGAGGGCGCAACGAGAGGCGACAAGCTCGCGTCGATTGCGGGCCTTTCCGACCTCGCAGCATTTAATTGGACGGCTTGCCAAAGTGACTGGCAGGCACCTTTGCTACCAAAGGGGCACGGTGCCTATTTTGATTGGCCTCAATTGACCGACCTGTTCCCATTCCACACCGCTGGGTCGGTATTCTATCGGTCTTGGCCGATAGCGGAAACCGTCGATACTCTTGCTGCGCGCTGGGAGCGGCTGCGGAACACCAAGGCCGAACAGCGCAAGCCGCTCTTTAAGGAGTCCCGTGATCGGAAGGTGACTTATCTGCCAACACAGTCTGGAATGCCGGGATATGGCCAGCCGTCCATCTACTCGTTGGTGCCAACGTCGCCGTTGGTAAACGTTCGAGCATATGGATACCGGACCCTTGATCGACAGCACTGCATCCTCGATGTGAGGTGCGGTGACTACCTGCGTCCTTCCCTGATCGAGATTGCTTCTGATAGCCAACTCTTCCTCGTTGCACCTGATGCCATTGCAACCGGAGAAGGTCCGGGTATGAGCGCATCGGCGCACATTCCCGACCAGCACTTCTTCTGTGGGCGCGGCGGCAAGGACGTGATCCCCCTCTACCGCGACGCCGCCGGGACCGACCCGAACGTGACCGGCGGGCTGCTGGCAATGCTGGGCAAGGCCTATGGCATCGACCCCTCGGCAGAAGACCTTGCGGCCTATGTCTATGCCGTCCTTGGCGGCCAGTCCTATACCCGGCGCTTCTGGAACGAACTTGAAACCCCCGGCCCCCGCGTCCCCGTGACTAAAGACGGTGCGATCTTCGCAAAGGCCGCAAAGCTCGGCCGCAAGCTGATCTGGCTGCACACCTATGCCGAACGCTTCCGGGGCGATGATGGGCGCGGCGACGAGATTGCGCCCGGTGCCGCAAAGATCGTAAAAGGCGTGTCCGACAGCCCGGCGAACTATCCCGAGGCATACGCCTTTGACCCCGCCAAGGGCGAGATCACGGTCGGCGATGGCCGCTTCGGACCCGTTGCGCCGCAGGTCTGGGAGTTCGAGGTATCCGGCCTTAAGGTCGTGCAGTCGTGGCTGGGCTATCGGATGAAAAAGCGGGCGGGCAAGAAATCGTCGCCGCTGGACGAAATCCGCCCTGAACGCTGGACGGCCCGGACGAGCGATGAATTTCTGGAACTGCTTTGGGTTCTTGAGGCGACGCTGGCGATGGAGCCTGATCTGGAAAAGGTTCTGGACAGCGTCGTGGCCGGACCCTGCTTTGCCGCCGCTGACCTGCCGACCCCGACAGCGGACGAAAGAAAAGCCCCCGGCACGGTTTCCGCCGCCGGGGGCCTTCTGGAGATGATGGGCGTCGAAGACGACGACGCCGGGGATGATGACGACGACTGACTATTCCGCCGCGATCGCCATCGGCACCCGGGGCCGCTCGGGCACCGGCAGGGGCCATTCGGCCCAGCACCGCACCAGCCCGCCGCCTTCGGCGTGGCGGTGGAAGAAGTAGTAGATGCGGTTGCGCAGCCGGTGCTGGAACCACGCCTCCCAGGTCTCGAACCGCTTGCCCCTCGGGCTGTCGCGATTGTAGCGCATGTGCGCATCGGGGATGCGCGACTTGAGCGTGGCGACCACGTTTTCGGCGGTGATGCCGAGGTCGGTGAGGCTGCACCGCCGCTCGACATAGTCGTGGAGCGACCATCCCCGGAACGCCGCCTGTTCGACCAGCCAGCGCGCGACCGTCTGGATGACCTCTTTGCCGTCGCCGGTGCGGAAGTAGTTGGGCATCTCTGTTCCCCCTTTAGAACGGTGCGGCGTTGGCCGAGGCGGGGAAAGGCGGGAACCGCACTTCCTCGAAATCCTCGGGGTCGAGCACGATGTAGTCGCGGTCGTCGGGGTGGTGGTCGTTCGGCAGGTCTTCCAGTGGGGCGAGCCGGTCGAAGCCGGTCGTCTGGTTGATCGCACGGATGAACCGCCCGCCCTTCTGGTCGTCGAGCCAGTGCAGGGCGTCCTTGTTGATGGCCACACCGCCGCCGGGCAGCCGCCCGCGCGCCAATAGGCAGATGTTGCCGTCTGCGTCGGCGAATGCCGCGTGCGGGCTGCCTGCCACGTTCTTCTTGATGCGCTTCGCCGTCGCGGCGTCGAAGCGGCTGGTCGTCGTTTCCATAATCGTCTCCTCTGACAAGACAGGCACAGCGCCTGTCTGACAGCAGGTGTGACAGATCGGACGTGGCCCGGCTGTCGCGGCAATCGGGGGCCGAATCCGCGTTGATTGCCGCTACGCCAGCACGGTTGACGAAGGCGGGCGGGTGGCTCCACAGGCACTGTGACCGCGCGGCACCTTGACCTTTTCGCAACAGATTGCCACTTTACTCGACAGGCAAGTTAAGGCTTACCTTAACTCATGTGTGGAACTGTGGATGAAGATCGAGGGTTACAGACCACACGGTGAACGCCATGAGACGGACGAACTGCACATGTTGCTATCCATCAAGGTCGACGATTTCTTGAAGGAGCAGCGACGGGGCAACAACAAGAAGCACGCGGAGAAACTTGTCTTGATCCTTGCGAACATCCGCCGGAACGGACTGCCCGATGTGAACAACAACACCATGTTTGTTCGCGAAGGTCGGTTTCCTGCCGGTCGGGCGGGCGTTGCAGACATGGCGGTCTATGCTGCGAAAGCGTTCCAGCTTCGCATCTACGGCGGGCTGGTGAGGATAGGCGGGCAGTCGGTCTTCCTGTGCCCCGAGGCGGCAGTGAAGAAGCGCGACCTTGCAGACAGAGCGCAACTCGAACGGGTTGCCAAGATTTTGGGAGAACATCATGAACGCTGACTGGGACTTTCTGGGGCCGATGGACGAAGCCGAGCGCATCGACCTGGTTGCTGGTGGTCTGGCCGTGTCGGTTCAACTCGCCCTGCAAAAGGCGATGGTGCGGGGCGGCGTGTCGCAAAAGGAACTGGCTGAACGGATGGGCGTGTCGCCTGCCCGTGTGTCGCAGTATCTGTCTGCACACGGTCGGAACCTGACCCTGCAAGTGTTGGGGAGGATCGCTCATGCGCTGGGGGAAGACTTCGAGTTTGTCGCCCTGCACGATCTGCGAGAGTTGAAAGCGCAAGCGAAGGGGAAAGAGCGTCAGGTCCTGCATCGTCTTGCGGTTGCCTATGATGACGACTGGAACCCGTGGACCGACTTGACGGCGAACACCAATAAGTTCCCGGAGAAGATGGCAGCATGATGAAGGAGGTTGCGGCGCAGACTAGCGAGTTCAGCTTCGCCAGCGACGATTACGATGCTGGCAAGTATGAAGCCGTCACCCGCGCCGCCCGCCTGCGCGAAGTCCGCCTCGTGAACAGTGCCTACAGCGCTAAAGTCATGAGTTTCATGGCCGTAGAACTGGGGGACGGAACGGAGTTGAAGCAGTCCTATACTGGTGCCCCCTCTGGACACTCCTTTGTGCCGGAGCGGGGCATCGCCGTTGGGAGCTACCTTTGGTCTGCCGAGGTGCGGGCCGGGCGAACGAAGGCCATGAAGCTGTCCACTGAATACATGGTAGCCTACAGCGGCCTGAAAGACGCTCCCGAGGAGTATGTAGGGCTCTACTTCAAGAAACTTGCGCGATTCACGACCTACCCCTACTTCCGCGCACACTTTGCGATGCACGTTGCCGCATCGGGTTTGATGTTGGCGCCTCTGCCATCGCTTACCGACCGCGTTGACTAATCGCCAAAGCAACCTGACGTCGCTGATCTCATGGCAACGTGGCCCTTTGGGCGCCTGCGCTCAGAGGGTCAGAGGGATAGCGTCTTTCGGCCCGATCCAGTCTGGGGTAGCGCAGGGTAACGGACAAGAGCCATCAAATCACCTGACTAACCGATTGATTTGCTTGGGAGAGATGGTGCTGCCAGAGAGGATTGAACTCTCGACCTCTCCCTTACCAAGGGAGTGCTCTACCACTGAGCTACGGCAGCCTACCGTCTCGTCTCGTTTTCCAGATAGCTACCCCGGGCGTTACCCCGGGTCAAGCGGGCTCTGGAAAAGCCCTTTAGTTTCCGTCGCCTAGCGCCCTAGAGCTTCCCCTTACCAAGGGTGTGCTCTACCACTGAGCTACCGCAGCGACGGGCGAGGGGATAGACGCAATCCCGGAACCGCGCAAGCGCATTCTCGGCCGCGCGCGGGCCGGCCGGCTGGACCGCCTGCGGCGGCTGCGCTAAGGGGGGCGTCATGCAGGACAGGGGTGACAGCGCCCGAGCGGCGCGGCTGAAGGCGGCCTTGAAGGCGAACGTGGCGCGCCGCAAGGCGCAGGCCCGCGCGCGCGCGCAGCCCGACGCGCCGCACGACGCGCCGCACGGCGCCGCGCCGCGCGAGCGGGGCCCGGACCCGGCCGGCGACACGAGGGAGGACGGCTGAGCCATGGACCAGATCATCGTGCGCGGGGGTGCGGCGCTGCGCGGCGCGATCCCGATCGCAGGCGCCAAGAACGCCTGCCTCACGCTGATGCCCGCGACGCTGCTCACGGACGCGCCGCTGACGCTGACCAACGCGCCGCGCCTGTCCGACATCCGCACGATGACGCAGCTTCTGCAGTCGCTCGGGGCCGAGGTCGCGAGCCTCCAGGGCGGACGGGTGCTGGCGCTGTCGTCCCACGCGATCGCCAGCCACACCGCCGACTACGACATCGTGCGCAAGATGCGCGCCTCGATCCTGGTGCTCGGGCCGATGCTGGCGCGGGACGGGCACGCGGTCGTCTCGCTGCCCGGCGGCTGCGCGATCGGGGCGCGGCCCGTCGACCTGCACCTGAAGGCGCTGGAGGCGATGGGGGCCGACCTCGACCTGCGCGACGGCTACGTCCATGCAAAGGCCCCCGGCGGGCGGCTGCGGGGGGCCGTGATCGAGTTCCCCTTCGTCTCGGTCGGCGCCACCGAGAACGCGCTGATGGCCGCCACCCTGGCGCGCGGCACCACCGTCCTGCGCAACGCCGCGCGCGAGCCCGAGATCGTCGACCTCGCGCAGTGCCTGCGGCGCATGGGCGCGCGGATCGACGGGGAGGGGACGGCGACCATCACCGTCGAGGGCGTCGAGAGCTTGGGCGGGGCCACGCATCCCGTGGTCGCCGACCGGATCGAGCTTGGCACCTACATGCTCGCCCCCGCGCTCTGCGGCGGCGAGGTGGAGCTGCTGGGCGGCCGGATCGACCTCGTCGGGGCGTTCTGCGAGCGGCTGGACGCGGCCGGCGTGTCGGTGAGCGAAACGCCGCGCGGGCTGACCGTGGCGCGGCGGAACGGGCGCGTGGATGCCGTGGACGTCGTGACCGCGCCGTTCCCCGGCTTCCCCACCGACCTTCAGGCGCAGATGATGGCGCTGCTGTGCACCGCCGAGGGAACCTCGGTGCTGGAGGAGCGTATCTTCGAGAACCGCTTCATGCACGCGCCCGAGCTGGCGCGGATGGGCGCACGGATCGAGGTGCACGGCGGCACCGCGACCGTCACCGGCGTCGACCGCCTGAAGGGGGCCCCCGTCATGGCGACCGACCTGCGCGCGAGCGTGAGCCTGATCCTCGCCGGCCTCGCGGCCGAGGGCGAGACCGTGGTGAGCCGCGTCTACCACCTCGACCGCGGCTACGAGCACGTCGAGGAGAAGCTGTCGGCCGTCGGCGCCTCGATCGAGCGGGTGCGGGGATGACCGACGCCCGCTTCGAGGACGCGGACGAGGGGCCGCTGAGCCTGATGGCCGCCGACGTCGCGGATCTGCGGGTGATCTCGGCGCTGGTGCAGGACGCGGTCTTCCCCGCCACCGAGATGCGGTACGAGCCGCGCCGCCGCGACTTCGCGCTGCTCCTGAACCGCTTCCGATGGGAGGACCGCGCGGCGGCGGAGGCGGCGGGGCGCGCCTACGAGCGGGTGCGGGCGGTGCTGTCCTTCGGCGACGTGCTGGCGGTGCGCACGCAGGGCATCCGGCGCGGCGATCCCGACCTGATCCTGTCGCTGCTGGCGGTGGACTTCGCGCCGGCTGCAGACGGGGCCGGCACCGTCACGCTGACGCTGGCGGGCGACGGCGCGATCGCGCTCGAGGTGGAGGCGCTGAACGCCGCCCTGCGTGACGTGACGCGGCCGTACCGCGCCCCGTCGGGCCGGGTGCCCGACCACGGCCCCTGACGCCGCTTGAGCCGCGGCCTTCGGCGCGCTATCGGGGACCGCGCGGCCCTGCGCCCCCGGAGTGTGCGATGCCCCAGTTCCTGTCGAGTGCCGAGCCCGGCTTCGAGGCGGCCTTCGCGCGCCTTCTGGAGATGAAGCGCGCGGACGCGCCCGACGTCGGCGCGGCGGTCGACGCGATCATCGCCGCCGTTCGCGCGCGGGGGGACGCCGCGCTGGTCGAGCTGACCGCGCGCTTCGACCGCTTCGACCTGTCGCCCGCGACCCTTGCGTTCGCGCCGGCCGAGATCGACGCGGCCTGCGCCGCCGTGGGCGCCGAGGACCGCGCCGCGCTGGAACTGGCCGCCGGCCGCATCCGCGCCTTCCACGAACGCCAGATGCCCGAAGGCGCTCTGTGGGTCGACGACGCCGGGGCGACGCTCGGCTGGCGCTGGGGCCCCGTGGCCTCGGCGGGGCTCTACGTGCCGGGGGGACAGGCGTCGTATCCGTCCTCGGTGCTGATGAACGCGATCCCCGCGCGGGTCGCGGGCGTGGAGCGGCTGGTGATCTGCTGCCCCACGCCCGACGGCGTCGTCAACCCGCTGGTCCTTCTGGCCGCGCGGATCGCGGGTGTGACCGAGATCTACCGCGTCGGCGGCGCGCAGGCGATCGCGGCGCTCGCCTACGGCACGGCGACGATCCCGCCGGTTGACAAGATCACCGGCCCCGGCAACGCCTGGGTCGCCGCCGCCAAGGCCCGCGTCTTCGGCCGCGTCGGCATCGACATGATCGCCGGCCCGTCCGAGATCGTGGTGATCGCCGACGCGGACAACGACCCCGACTGGATCGCGCTCGACCTCCTGAGCCAGGCCGAGCACGACGAGGGCGCGCAGGCGATCCTGCTCACGCCCGACGGGCGGTTCGCGCGCCGTGTGGCCGAGGCGGCGGCGGCACGGCTCACGTCGCTCGACCGCCGGGCGATCGCGGGGAGAAGCTGGGCCGACCACGGCGCGGTCATCGTCACCCGCGACCTGGAGGAGGCCGCGGCCCTGTCCGACCGCCTGGCACCCGAGCACCTCGAGCTCTGCGTCGCCGACCCCGAGGGCCTGGCCGCCCGGATCCGCCATGCCGGCGCGATCTTCCTTGGTGCCTGGACGCCCGAGGCCATCGGCGACTACGTCGGCGGCCCGAACCACGTCCTGCCCACCGCGCGGTCCGCGCGGTTCTCCAGCGGCCTCGGCGTGATGGACTTCCTGAAGCGCACCACCCTCGCCCGGATGACCCCCGGGGCGCTCGAGGCCGTCGGCCCCGCCGCCGTCCGCCTCGCCGCGTCCGAGGGCCTGCAGGCGCACGGCCTGTCGGTGCGGGCCCGGCTCGACCGGCTGGACGGGGGGGCGTGATGGGGTTCGGGCGGTCGCTGGAGCTGTACTTCGTCGACGGCCGGCCCGAGGGGCTGCTGACCGCGCGGGTCTTCAACTGGACGGGTCAGGTGCTGAAGGCCCCGCGCACCCAGCTGCGCGAGGCGCTGTTGCGGCCCGAGGCCCGGTTCACCGGCGTCTACGTCCTGCTGGGGGAGCGCGACGGCCGCCCGCTCGCCTACATCGGCGAGGGCGAGGAGGTCGGCGCGCGCATCCGGGACCACGACGGGCGCAAGGACTGGTGGACGACCGCGCTGATCGTCACGACCTCGGGCGACGACCTGAACAAGGCGCATGTGAAGTATCTGGAGTCGCGGCTGGTCGAACGGGCGATGGCCGTCGGCGCGATGCCGCTGGACAACGGCAACGTGCCGCCCCGGTCCAGCCTGTCGGAGGCAGGCGTCGCGAACATGGAGGAGTTCCTCGACACGCTCCACATCGTGTTCCCGGCGCTGGGGGTGGATCTGTTCGCGACGAGCAAGCGGCCCGATCCGGTCACGGCATCCGCCGTGCCGTCGCCCGAACCGCGTTTTGTTCTGGCGAACCGCCGCCATGGCCTGCACGCGACGGCGATCCTGCGCGACGGCGAGTTCGTCGTGCTGAAGGACAGCACGGCGCGGAACGCCTGGCAGGGCGTCGGCAACCATGACGCGGGGTATGCCGCGCTGCACGCGAAGCTCGTCGCGGGTGGCGTGATCCGGCGCGGCACCGAGATCGCGGCCTTCACCGAGAACACGGCCTTCGGCAGCCCCTCGGCCGCAGCTGCCGTAGTCAACGGGCGCGCGGCGAACGGGCGGCTCGAATGGAAGCTCGAAGGCACCGCCACCAGCTACGGCGACTGGGAGGCCGCGCGCTTGGCCCAAGTGCCGCTGTGACCGACCGCCTCTGCCACATCGAGATCGACGGGCAGGGTCCGGGGCGGGTGACGCCCGAGATCGAGCAGGAGCGGGCCGTCGCGATCCACGACCTGCTGGCGGGCAACAGCTTCGCGCTGCCCGCGCGGGAAGGGCGGGCGGTGCCGCCGGGGCCCTACCGGCTCGCGCTGTCGATCCGGCAGGGGCGGATCGTCTTCGACGTCGCCTCGGAAAAGGGGCAGCGGGTGGCGGAGTTCCACCTGTCGCTCGGCCCCTTCCGGCAGGTGGTCAAGGACTACTTCCAGATCTGCGAGAGCTACTTCGAGGCGGTGCGCACCATGCCCCCCAGCCGGATCGAGGCGATCGACATGGCGCGGCGCGGCATCCACAACGAGGGCGCGCGCGTTCTGGCCGAACGGCTGGAGGGCAAGGCCACGGTCGATCCCGACACGGCGCGCAGGCTCTTCACGCTGATCTGCGTGCTGCACTGGGGATGACGATGCCCGATGTCCCCGCCCCCGACGCCGCCGCCCCCGGCTTCCCGGCTTCGGTGCTCTTCTGCTGCGACCACAACGCGGTGCGCTCGCCCATGGCCGAGGGGCTGATGAAGCGGCTCTACGGCCAGCGCGCCTACGTCCAGTCGGCCGGGGTGCGCAACGACATGGAGATCGACGGCTTCTCGATCGCGGTCTGCGCCGAGATCGGGGTGGAGCTCGCGCGCCACCGCAGCCGCAGCTTCGAGGAGATGGAGCGGCTGGGCGAGGATCCCGACCAGTTCGACCTGATCGTGGCGCTGTCGCCCGCAAGCCGGGACGCCGCGCTGGCGCTGACACGGCACAGCCACGTCACCGTCGAGTTCTGGCCGATCGCCGATCCCTCCGCGCTCGGCGAGGGGCGCGAGGCGAGGCTGTCGGCCTACCGCAGGGCGCGCGACGACATCCGGGGGCGGATGCTCGACCGCTTCGGCCCCGCCACCGCAGGAGACGCCCATGGGCCGTGACACGATCCGCCGCTACTACGCGGCCTTCAACGCCGGAGACGCCGAGGGGATGCTCGCCTGCGTCACCGACGACGTGGAGCACCGCGTCAACGAGGGCGGCATCCGCCGGGGCCGCGCGCTCTTCGCGGACTTCTGCGCCCACATGGGCGGGAGCTACCGCGAGGAGCTGCGCGACCTCGTGGTGTTCGTGACCGACGACGGCACGCGCGCCGCCGCCGAGTTCACGGTGCACGGCGAGTATCTCCGCACCGACCCCGGCCTGCCGCCCGCGCGCGGCCAGCGCTACGTCCTGCCCGCCGGGGCCTTCTTCGACCTGCGCGAGGGCAGGATTTCCCGCATCACCACCTTCTATAACCTCGCCGACTGGATCCGGCAGGTCTCCGCATGATCGAGGTGCGCGCCCTGACGGGGGCGGCGCTGGAAGCCGCGCTGGACGACGTGGCCGCCCTGCGCATCGCGGTGTTCCGCGACTGGCCCTATCTCTACGACGGCACGCTCGACTACGAGCGGCGGTATCTTTCGACCTACCGCGACAGCCCCGCGGCGCTTCTGGTCGGGGCCTTCGACGGCGGGCGGCTGGTCGGGGCCTCCACCTCCACGCCGATGGAGGACCACGCGGCCGAGTTCGCCGGGCCCCTGCGCGACCTCGGCCTGCCGCTGGAGCGTATCCTCTACGGCGCGGAGTCGGTCCTGCTGCCCGAATACCGGGGGCGGGGGCTGGGCCACCGCTTCATCGACCTGCGCGAGGACCATGCCCGCGCGCTGGGGTGCAGCCACGTCGCCTTCTGCGCGGTCCTGCGGCCCGACGACCACCCGGCGCGGCCCGCCGGCGCGCGGACCAACGACGCCTTCTGGCGCGGCCGGGGCTACGCGCCGCTGCCGGGCGTGGTGGCCGCGTTCGCCTGGCGCGATCTGGGCGACGCGGCGGAGACGGTGAAGCCCCTTCAGTTCTGGATGCGCGCCTTGTGACGCGGAGGCCAGTTTTCCCTTGAATCGGGCGGGTTTCGGGCGCATGTCCCGCCCGTGCCTGCGCCGAGTCGCGGGCGGAACCTCATTGGAGAGACCATGGCCAAGGAAGAATTGCTCGAATTCCCCGGCGTCGTGAAGGAACTCCTGCCCAACGCGACGTTCAAGGTGGAACTCGACAATGGCCATGAACTCATCGCGGTGATGGCGGGCAAGATGCGCAAGAACCGCATCCGCGTGCTGGCAGGCGACAAGGTGCAGGTGGAGATGACTCCCTACGACCTGTCGAAGGGCCGCATCAACTACCGCTTCAAGTAAGCCCCGGCGATGCGCCTGATCCTCGGGTCGGCCAGCCCGCGCCGGCTGGAGCTGCTGGCGCAGATCGGCGTCGTGCCCGACGCGGTGGCGCCCCCCGACATAGACGAGACGCCCCGGAGGGGCGAGCGGCCCCAGCCCTACGCCGCCCGCATCGCGCGCGAGAAGGCGATGGCGGTGGCGGCCGAGGCGGACGACATCGTGCTCTGCGCCGACACCACGGTGGCGCTGGGCCGCCGGATCCTCGGCAAGCCCGCCGACGCGGGCGAGGCGGCGGCCTTCCTTCTGGCGCTGGCCGGTCGGCGGCACCAGGTCATCACCGCCGTGGCGCTCCGGCGCGGCGGCCGGATGTGGACGCGCGAGAGCGTCAGCGCGGTGAAGATGAAGCGCCTGTCGGACGTGGAGCTCAACGCCTACCTCGCGCAGGGCGACTGGCGCGGCAAGGCGGGGGGCTATGGCATCCAGGGCGCGGCGGGGGCCTTCATCCCGTGGATCCAGGGGTCGTATACCGGGATCGTGGGGCTGCCCGTCGCCGAGACGGCGGCGCTGCTGACGGCGGCGGGCTGGCCGGTCTGGAGGGTCGCATGAAGGGCCGCGCCGTCGTGCTGGACGACTGGAAGGGCCAGCCGGCGGCCGCGCTGCTGGTCGATGGGCGGCTCGAGGATCTTCTGGTCGACCCCGCGGACGACACGCCGCTGCCGGGCGCGATCTACCGCGCCGTGGCCGACCGGCCGGTCAAGGGGCAGGGCGGGATCTTCGTCCGGCTTCCGCAGGGCACGGGCTTCCTGCGGCAGGCGTCGGGCGTGGCACCGGGCCAGCGCCGGCTGGTGCAGGTGACCGGCCCGGCCGAGGGCGGCAAGGCGGTGCCGGTCACGGCGCGGGTGCTCTTCAAGTCGCGCTACGTCATCGTGACGCCCGAGGCGCCGGGCCTCAATGTCTCGCGCCGCATCCGCGACGAGGACCGGCGGGCGGCGCTGTCCGCGATCGCCGCGGCGGGCATGGAGGGGGCGGCGGCGGGCCTCGGCCTGATCCTGCGGTCGGCCTGCGAGGCGGCCGGGGACGAGGCCGTGGCCGAGGACCTCGCCGCGATGCGCGCGCTGGCCGAGGCGGTGCTGGCCGACCTCGACGGCCCGCCCGAGCTTCTGGTCGAAGGGGCCGCCGCGCAGGACGTGGCCTGGCGCGACTGGCTCGACCCCGCGCCCGACACGGTGGCGGCCGAGGCCGGGGCCTTCGCCGACCACGGGGTCGACGCCCTGATCGAGGCGCTGCGCGGGGCCGAGGTCCCGTTGCCCGGCGGCGGGCACATGGCGATCGAGCCCACCCGCGCGCTGGTCGCGGTGGACGTGAACACCGGGCCCGACACCAGCCCCGCCGCCGGGCTGAAGGCCAACATCGCCGCCGCGCGCGACCTGCCGCGCCAGCTGCGGCTTCGCGGCCTCGGCGGGCAGGTCGCCGTCGACTTCGCGCCGATGCCCAAGCGCGACCGGACCGTGGTGGAGCAGGTGCTGCGCGCCGCCTTCAAGGGCGAGGCGGCCGAGACGAGCCTTGCGGGATGGACCCCGCTCGGCCTCTACGAGTTGGTGAGGAAGCGCGACCGCCTGCCGCTCGCCCCGCTTCTGGACTGACGCCATGGCCTGCCCGATCTGCAACCGCCCGACCGAGGCCGCCTGGCGCCCCTTCTGCTCGCGCCGCTGCGCCGACGTGGACCTCGGGCGCTGGCTCACCGGCGGCTACGCCATCCCCGCGCGCGACGACGACGGATCCCCGCCGGCCGGGGATGGCCGCGGATCCCCGACGGACCCGCCGCATCGCCACTGACGCCGCTTTTCCGCCGAACCCACTGGACAGCCGCCGACGCCTGTCCTACACGGTGCCGACCCGGCCGGCACGGCCGCCTGGGCCCAGATAGCTCAGTTGGTAGAGCAGCGGATTGAAAATCCGCGTGTCGCTGGTTCGATTCCGGCTCTGGGCACCATACCCCTTCCCCCGATCCCGCCCGTCCCGCGCGCGCGCCGACCGCGCGGCCCCCGCGTCCGGCGGCGGCGCGGCCCTTCGGCCCGGCCCGTCACCGAAACGTCACGCGCCCATAGTCCGCCTGTCACACGGCTGCTCCATGCACGCGGCACCGGTGGCGGGGGTTCCATGCTGGACGTGAAGGGTGTGACGCGGATGTTCGGTGCCAAGGCCGCCGTCGACGACGTCAGCTTCCGCGTCGACCGTCCGGCCTTCGTCGGGATCATCGGGCGGTCCGGCGCGGGCAAGTCGACCCTCCTGCGGCTGATGAACCGGCTGGTCGACGCCACCTCGGGCGCGATCCTCGTCGAGGGGCGCGACGTCCTCGCGCTGCGCGGGGCCGAGGCGCGGGCCTGGCAGTCGCAGTGCGCGATGATCTTCCAGCAATTCAACCTCGTGCCGCGGATGGACGTCGCCTCGAACGTCCTGCACGGCATCCTGAACCGGCGGTCGACGCTGCAGGCGATGTTCAACCTCTGGCCGCGGGCCGACATCCTGCGCGCGCTGGAGATCCTCGACCGCCTCGGCATCGGCGAGCAGGCGATGAAGCGCGCCGAGGCGCTGTCGGGCGGCCAGCAGCAGCGCGTGGCGATCGCGCGGGCGCTGATGCAGGACCCCCGGATCATCCTCGCCGACGAGCCGATCGCCAGCCTCGATCCGATGAACGCGCAGGTGGTGATGGACACGCTGCGCCGCATCAACCTCGAGGACGGCCGGATGGTGATCGCGAACCTGCATACGCTCGACACCGCGCGGCGCTACTGCGACCGGGTGATCGGGATGCGCGACGGCCGCATCGTCTTCGACGGCCTGCCGGACCAGCTGTCGACCGGCGCCGCGCGCGAGATCTACGGCGCCGACGACAGCTTCAACGAAGCCGCGACCTCGACGGCGATCCCCGCCGACGACCGGGCCGACCGCCGCTACGCCGACGCCATGCTGTCGTGACGCCGGACCCTTTCGACCACAGCCCCCTGCCAGGGGCCGCAACCACGGGAAGACCATGCAAAAGCTGCTGACCGCCACCGCTCTCGCCGCCGTCCTCGCCACGCAGGCCGCCGCGCAGGGCATCACCGAGTTCAACATCGGCATCCTCGGCGGCGAGAACGCCCAGGACCGCCTGAACTCCAACGAGTGCTTCCGCGCCATGGTCGAGGAGGCGCTGGGGGTTCCCGTCCGCCTGTTCACCCCGGCCGACTACGACGGCGTGATCCAGGGGCTGCTCGGCGGCACCATCGACTACGCCTGGCTCGGGCCCAGCTCGTACGCCAAGATCTACCTGACCGACCCCGAGGCGGTCGACCTGATGCTGACCAAGCAGAACGCCGACGGCTCGACCGGCTACTACTCTATCGGCTTCGCCCGCGTCGACAGCGGCATCGAGACGATCGAGGACGCGCGCGGCAAGGTCTTCGCCTTCGCCGACGTGAACTCCACCTCGGGCTACCTCGTCCCGGGTGCCGAGCTGATGGCGAAGCTCGGCCCGCTCGAGGACTACTTCGGCGAGGTGCGGATGTCGGGCGGGCACGAGCAGACGATCGTCGGCGTGATGAACGGCGACTTCGACGCGGGCGTGACCTGGGCCGACGGGCTCGGCAACTGGGAGGACGGCTTCAACTCGGGCGCGCTGCGCCGCGCCGCGGACGCGGGGCTGGTCGACATGAGCCAGATCCGCGAGATCTGGCGCTCGGCCCTCATCCCGGAAGGGCCGATGGTGCTGCGCTCGGCGCTGCCGCAGGACGTGAAGGACACCGTGACCCGGCTGACCGCCGACCTGTGGGAGACGGACCCCGAGTGCGCCTACAACGTCGCCGCGGGCGACGCCAAGGACTTCGTCCCGGTCGACATCTCGGCCTACGAGGGCATCTTCGCCGCCCGCCGCCTTCAGGACGGCATGTAGGGCCCGGGGGGCGGGGCCTGCCGGCCCCGCCCGCGTCCGCCGGCGGCGGCGCGGCCGCGACCCCTCCTGCCGTTCGAGTCCCCTGCGGGGTCCGGGGCGCGTGAAGCCCCCGGTCTTCCCGCCGGGCCAGCCGCCTCAAGCCGGGATAACGCCCATGGCCGACGTCACCCTCGGACCCGACGCGCGGCCCCCCGCGGCGACCGCCACCCGCGCGCCGCGCGAGGCCTATCTCGAGATGGTCCGCCGCAAGCGGATGTACGGCGGCATCCTCGTCGTCCTCTTCATCGCCCTGATGACCTCGGGCTTCATGCTGGCCGACTTCCGCAATGCGGGCGGCTTCTGGGACGGGATCGGCAACGTCTTCGACTTCCCGTCCGAGGTGCTGTCCGAGGCGTGGCGGAACCGCGCCAATCTTCCCGGCTACCTGCTCGAGCACCTGCCCGCGCTGGTCGAGACGGTCAACATCGCGCTGGTCGCGACGATTCTCGGCGTGCTCGCCGGGGCGTTCCTCGCCCTGCTGACGACCCGCGGCCTCGCCCGCTTCCCCCGGCTGATCGCCCCCATCCGCCGCGCCTGCGACACGCTGCGCGCCATTCCCGACGTCGTGGTGGCGCTGGTGCTGATCTACATCCTCGGCGGCGGGCCGATCCCGGCGGTCCTCGCCATCGCGCTGCACACCGCAGGCGCGATGGCCAAGCTCTTCTCCGAGGTGGCCGAGAACGCCGACCTGAAGCCGGTCGAGGGGCTGGCCTCGGTCGGCGCGTCGTGGGGGCAGCGGATGTGGCTCGGCGTCATCCCGCAGGTGGCACCCAACTGGCTGAGCTACGCGATGCTGCGCTTCGAGATCAACGTGCGCGCCAGCGCCATCCTCGGCTTCGTGGGCGAGGGCGGGATCGGCGCCGACCTGCGCGCCGCGATCGGCTGGGGGCAGGGCCGCTACGACCAGGTGGTGGCGATCTTCCTTCTGCTGTTCGTGACCATCGTCATCATCGACCGGATCTCCGACCACTACCGCACCCGGCTCGTGAAGGGGGCCCTGACATGACCGATGCCGCCGCCGGGACGACCGCCGCACCCAACCGCAACGCCGCCGTGCTCGCGGCCTATGCCAGGCGCCGGCTCCTCGCCTTCGCGGTGCCGGGCGTGGTCCTTCTCTACCTGATCTACACCGCCTTCGCCTTCGACCTCGCCGGCCTCGCGCAGCGGGCGCGGTGGGACAACGCGGCGATCCTCCTGTCGGACTTCTGGTCCTACAAGACCCATGTCAGCCGCGACAACCGCTCGGGCGAGGTCGAGATCTCGATCGAGGGCGAGAACAAGGGAACCTATCCGGAGGGGATGCGCCCCGACTGGGTGACGGTCGACGGCGGCCTGACCCGCATCGACCTCGGCGGCGGGCACGTCGTGACCTACGACGCGGCGGGGGCGAGCTACGTCATCCCGGGCTACGGCACGGTGAGGGTGGTGCCGGACGGCGACCGGCTGATCCTCGATGCGCCGCAGCCGGTGCCCGACTGGATCAGCGTCGCCGACAACAAGGTCACGGTCACGACCGACGCGGGCCGCTTCAACTACACCCGCGCGCGGGTCGAGACCTTCAGGTACCAGCCGGGGTGGGAGCTGTTCTTCTTCACCCTCGACAGCCCCTTCTACGGGCGCGGCCCGCTGGAGCTGGCCGGCCTCGCGCTCGGCGGCGAACGGATCGACCCCGCACGTCCGAACCTCGCCTACATGGCCGAGGAGTTCTGGACCAACCGCATGTGGCGGCACGGCGACGTGGCCTGGGCGATCTTCGAGACGATCCTGATGGCCTTCCTCGGCACCATCGGGGCCTTCCTCGTGGCGCTGCCGCTCGGCTTCCTCGCCGCGCGGAACATGATGCCGGTCGCGCCCTTCCGCTTCGGCCTGCGGCGGATCTTCGACTTCATCCGAGGGGTGGACGGGCTGATCTGGACGATCATCCTCTCCCGCGCCTTCGGGCCGGGACCGCTGACCGGCACGCTCGCGATCCTCATCACCGACACCGGCAGCTTCGGCAAGATGTTCTCCGAGGCGCTCGAGAACATCGACGAGAAGCAGACCGAGGGCATCCGGTCGACCGGCGCGAACGCGCTGCAGCGCGCGCGCTTCGGGGTGATCCCGCAGGTGACCCCGGTGCTGCTGAGCCAGCTTCTCTACTACCTCGAATCGAACACGCGCAGCGCGACGGTGATCGGCGCGATCGTCGGCGGCGGGATCGGCCTGCTCCTGACGCAGGCGATCCAGACGCAGAGGGACTGGGAAGAGGTCGCCTACTACATCGTGCTGATCGTGCTGATGGTCATGGCGATGGACAGCCTGTCCGGGTGGCTGCGGCGAAAGCTCATCAAGGGCGCGTGATGCCGAAGCTGTCGGCGGAGGTGCCGTTCGTCCATCCGGGCTGCGAGATCGTGCGTGCCACCTTCGGGGCCTTCTGCGAGGTGGGGCAGGGGTCGCGCATCGTGAACAGCGACTTCGGCGACTACGCCTATTGCGACCGGCTGGCCGACATCGCCAACACCAGCGTCGGCAAGTTCGCCAACATCGCCGCGATGACGCGGATCGGGCCGACCGACCACCCGATGCAGAGCGCATCGCTGCACCACTTCCTCTACCGCTCCCGCTACTACTGGCCGGAGGAGGCGGACGATCCCGCCTTCTTCGCCGCCCGCGCGGCGCGGCGCTGCGTGATCGGGCCGGACACCTGGATCGGGCATGGTGCCATCGTGAAGCCCGAGGTGACGGTCGGCGCGGGTGCCGTCGTCGCGGCGGGGGCGGTGGTGACGAAGGACGTCGGCCCCTACGAGATCGTGGCGGGTGTGCCCGCCGTCCGGCTGCGCCGCCGCTTTCCGCCGCAGGTCGCCGAGCGGATGCAGGCGCTCGCCTCGTGGGACTGGCCGCACGACCGGCTTCGCGCCGCGCTGGACGACTTCCGCGCGCTGGAGGCCGAGGCCTTCCTCGACCGCTACGGCGCCTGATCCCCGGCCAGCGTCAGCGTCACGCGGTCGCCCGCGAACCAGGTCGTGCCGTACTCGACCGGCCGGCCCGCCGCGTCGGTGTTGACGCCCACCGACCGCAGCAGCGGCGCGCCCTCGGCCAGCCCCATGTGCCGCGCCTGGATCGCATCGGCCGCCACCGCCGTCAGCCGGGTGGAGGCGCGGATGTGGTCGGCGACCCCGCAGGCCGCGAGCGCGCGGGTGACCGAGTCGGTTGCGCGCAGGGCCTCGGGCAGGTCCGGGAGCCGGGTGGCCGGGAAGACCGACCGGAAGGCCGCGATGGGCCGGCCGTCGGCGAGCGACACGCCGGTCGCGACATGCACCGGTTCGCCGGGGGCAAGGCCCAGCGCCCGCGCCTCGGCCGCGTCGGCGGCGCGCGTCTCGACCGAGGCAAGGCGGCGCGACGGCGTCTGTCCCGAGGCGAGCACATTGCGGTGGAACCGCACGCGCCGCCCGAGGGGATAGTCGGTGGGCACGGTCGCGACATACACCCCCGAGCCGCGCCGCGCCACGACCGCGCCCGCCCCGGCAAGGCTCGCCAGCGCGCGGCGGACGGTGTGGCGGTTCACGTCGAAGCGCGCCGAAAGCTGCGCCTCGGTCGGCAGCCGGTCGCCGGGGCGCCAGCCGCCCGCCGCGATCTCGGCCCCCAGCGTGTCGGCGATGGACCGCCAGATCGCCGTGCGCGCCATGGCCCCCCCTCCCGCCGTCACCGAACCTTCACGCGACCGCCGCTTGCGCCCGGCCCGCGGTGCGGCTATGATTTGTCTAGTTGTATAGTATCTTGGACAACTCGGCAAGATGTCGGATTCCGATCCATCGGCGCGGCGCGACTGGATGGGCCTTCTGGCCCGGGCCGCGCCCGAACGGCTTGCGGCGCTGCTGCCCGACCTGCCGCCGCACGGCACGCTGCGCGCGCCCGAGACGGGGGCGGTGATGGTGCGGGGCCGAATCGGCGGCACCGGCGCGCCCTTCAACCTGGGCGAGATGACGGTGACGCGCTGCGCGGTGGCCCTGGCGGACGGGACGGTGGGCCATGCGCATGTGCAGGGGCGCGACCGGGGCCACGCCCGCCGCGCGGCGGTGATCGACGCGCTGATGCAGGGCGCGGGGGCGGCGGAGCTGCGCGCGCGCGTGCTCGACCCCCTGCGCGCGGACGAGGCCGCCCGGCGCGCGGCCCGCGCGGCCCGAGCCGCCACGACGAAGGTCGACTTCTTCACTCTGGTCCGGGGGGAGGACGCATGACAGCCACCGCGCTTTCGGGCGGCTTTGCCGATGCCGCGGTCGAGGGCGCGCGGGCCTTCCGCGCGGTGCTCGACGCGCTGGCGCGGCCGGGGCGGATCGTCGCCGTGGCGGGGGCGCGGCCCCCCGCGCCGCTCTCGGCGGCGGCGGGGGTGGTGCTGCTCGCGCTCTGCGACGGGACGACGCCGCTGCATCTGGCGGGCGCGCATGATGCGCCCGAGGTGCGCCGCTGGATCGCCTTCCACACCGGCGCGCCGCTGGTCGGGGCAGGGGAAGCCGCCTTCGCGCTGGGATCCTGGGAAGCGCTGCAACCCGCATCGCGGTTCGCCGCCGGCACCCCCGCCTACCCCGACCGGTCGGCCACGCTGATCGTGGAGGTGCCCGCCCTGGCGAACGACGGCCCGCGCCTGACCGGCCCCGGCATCGAGCGATCGGCGCGCCTGTCGCTGCCGGAGGTCGCGGCCTTCCGCGCGAACCGCGCGCGCTTCCCGCTCGGGTTCGACGCGATCCTGACCTGCGGCGACCGGCTCGCCGGCCTGCCCCGGTCGACCCGCGTGGAGGATGCCTGATGTACGTCGCGGTCAAGGGGGGCGAACGGGCGATCGACGCTGCGCACGACTGGCTGGCGCAGGCGCGGCGGGGCGACCGGGCGGTGCCCGAACTGTCGGTCGCGCAGATCCGCGGGCAGATGGCGCTGGCCGTGAACCGGGTGATGGCGGAAGGCTCGCTCTACGACCCCGACCTCGCGGCGCTCGCGATCAAGCAGGCGCGGGGCGACCTGATCGAGGCCACGTTCCTGATCCGCGCGTACCGGACCACGCTGCCGCGCCTCGGGGCGTCGCTGCCCCTCGACACCGGCCGGATGGACGCGATCCGGCGCATCTCGGCCACGTTCAAGGACCTGCCGGGCGGGCAGGTGCTGGGGCCCACGTTCGACTACACGCATAGGCTTTTGGACTTCGCGCTGATGGCGGAGGGGGGGGATGCGGTCGCGCCGCCCCCCGCCCCCGTCCCCTCCCCGCGAGGGGGTGGGGAGGCACCCGTGACCGCCACGGGCGCGACTGATGCGGACGAGGCACCCCCCTCCCCCCTCGTCGGGGAGGGATGGGGTGGGGGGGCCTGCCCCCCGATTCCCCGCGTCGCCGAAATCCTGAACCGCGACGGCCTCATCCAGCCCGAGCCGCCCGGCGACGCGGCCCCCCCGGATCTCACGCGCGAGCCGATGGAACTGCCCGCCCCCCGTCCCCTGCGCCTTCAGGCGCTGGCGCGGGGGGACGAGGGGTTCCTCCTGTCGATGGCCTATTCCACCCAGCGCGGCTTCGGACGCACCCACGCCTTCGTGGGCGAGCTGCGGATCGGCGACGTCGCGGTCGAGATGGAGATCCCCGAGCTGGGCTTCGCCGTGGAGATCGGCACCGTCGAGGTGACCGAATGCGAGACGGTGAACCAGTTCGCCGGATCGCGCACCGAGCCCGCGCAGTTCACCCGCGGCTACGGCCTCGTCTTCGGCCAGACCGAGCGCAAGGCCATCGCCATGAGCCTTGTCGACCGCGCCCTGCGCTGGGAGGAGCTGGGCGAGGACGCGACGGGCGCTCCTGCGCAGGACCAGGAATTCGTGCTGATGCACGCCGACAACGTACAGGCGACGGGGTTCCTCGAGCACATCAAGCTGCCCCACTACGTCGACTTCCAGTCGGAGACGGAACTGGTGCGCCGCCTGCGGGCCGAGGCGCTGGCCGAAGCCGATCCCGTGGCGGAGGCTGCCCAATGACCCGCGATCCCGCCTACAACTTCGCCTACCTCGACGAATCGACCAAGCGGATGATCCGCCGGGCGATCCTGAAGGCGGTGGCGGTGCCGGGCTACCAGGTGCCCTTCGCCAGCCGCGAGATGCCGATGCCCTACGGCTGGGGCACCGGCGGGGTGCAGGTGACGGCGGCCTGCCTGACCCCGGACGATACGCTGAAGGTGATCGACCAGGGCGCGGACGACACCACCAATGCCGTGTCGATCCGCCGGTTCTTCCAGCGCACCGCCGGCATCGCCACGACCACCGCCACCGCCGAGGCCACGATCATCCAGACCCGCCACCGCATCCCCGAGACGCCGCTGCGCGAGGGCCAGATTCTCGTCTACCAGGTGCCTATCCCGGAACCCCTGCGGTTCCTCGAACCCCGCGAGACCGAGACGCGCACGATGCACGCGCTGGAGGACTACGGGCTGATGCACGTCAAGCTCTACGAGGACATCGCACGGCATGGCGCCATCGCCACCGCCTACGCCTACCCGGTGCGCGTCGAGGGGCGCTACGTCATGGACCCCTCGCCCATCCCCCGCTTCGACAACCCGAAGCTGTCCATGAACCCTGCGCTCCAGCTGTTCGGCGCGGGGCGCGAGCAGCGGATCCATGCGCTGCCGCCCTACACCGGGGTCGTCAGCCTCGATTTCGAGGATCATCCGTTCGAGCCGTCGAAGGCCCCCGGGGCCTGCGCGCTCTGCGGGTCGGGGACGAGCTATCTGGACGAGGTGGTGACGGACGACGATGGGGGGCGGATGTTCGTGTGCTCGGACACGGATTTCTGCGCAGCGCGGGTGGCTGCAGGGGCAGCGGACGACAGCGGGGCCGCCCCCCCGCCCCATCCTTCCCCCACGAGGGGGGAGGGGGGCGCTTTGGGCGAGGCGGGCGCTTCGACTGCCGGCCCGGGCGCGACGGCCGGATCGCTCGCCTCCCCTCTCCCGCGCGGGGAGGGGATGGGGGTAGGGGGCCTGGCGGTGGAGGACGGCGCATGACCGCGCATCCGGCACCCGCCGACGACGCGCCGCTCCTGTCGGTGCGGGGCCTCACCAGGCGCTACGGCGCGCGGGTGGGCTGCGAGGGCGTGGCCTTCGACCTCTGGCCCGGCGAGGTGCTGGGGATCGTGGGCGAGAGCGGGTCGGGCAAGTCGACGCTGCTGTCGTGCCTTGCGGGCCACATGGCGCCCGATGCGGGGCAGGTGGTCTTCGACGGCCGGGACACCGTGACCATGGCCGAGCCCGAGCGGCGCCGCCTCGCGCGCACCGACTGGGCCTTCGTCCACCAGAACCCGCGCGACGGCCTCCGGATGGGCGTCAGCGCCGGGGGCAACGTCGGCGAGCGGCTGATGGCGATCGGGGCGCGGCACTACGGCGCCATCCGCGCGCAGGCCGTCGACTGGATGGGCCGGGTGGAGATCGCGGCGGACCGGGTGGATGACCGGCCCGCGCGGTTCTCGGGCGGGATGCAGCAGCGGCTCCAGATCGCGCGCAACCTCGTGACGGGCCCGCGGCTCGTGTTCATGGACGAGCCGACGGGCGGCCTCGACGTCAGCGTGCAGGCGCGGCTGCTGGACCTGCTGCGCGGCCTCGTGCGCGAGATGGGGCTTTCGGCGGTGATCGTGACGCACGACCTCGCGGTGGTGCGGCTGCTCGCCGACCGGCTGATGGTGATGAAGGACGGCCGCGTGGTGGAGCAGGGGCTGACCGACCAGGTGCTCGACGACCCGCAGCACGCCTACACGCAGCTTCTGGTCAGCTCGGTGCTTCAGGCATGACCGCGATGATCGAGATCACGGGCCTCGCGAAGGCCTTCACGCTGCACAACCAGGGGGGCGCGGTGATCCCGGTGATGGCCGGGGGGGCGCTGGAGGTGCATCCGGGCGAATGCGTGGGGCTGGTGGGGGCCTCGGGCGCGGGGAAGTCCACGCTGATGCGGATGGTCTGGGGCAACTATCTGGCGCAGGCCGGGTCGATCCGCGTGGGCACGCTCGACGTGGCACGGGCGCAGCCGCGCGAGATCATGGCGCTGCGCCGGGGCACGCTCGGCTACGTGAGCCAGTTCCTGCGCGTGGTGCCCCGCGTGCCGACGCGCGACGTGGTGGCCGAGCCCCTGCGCGCGCTGGGGGTGGCCGAAGGCGTCGCGCAGGCCCGTGTGGCCGAACTGCTGGCGGCGCTGAACATCCCCGAGCGGCTCTGGGGCCTGTCGCCCACGACCTTCTCCGGCGGCGAGCAGCAGCGCGTGAACATCGCGCGGGGCTTCGCGCATCCCTATCCCGTCCTGCTGCTCGACGAGCCGACCGCGAGCCTCGATCCCGCGAACCGCGCGGTGGTCCTGGGGCTGATCGAGGCGGCGAAGGCGCGGGGGGCCGCGATCCTCGGGATCTTCCACGACGAGGGTGCGCGGATGCGCGTCTGCGACCGCACGGTGGACGTGCGCGCCTTCGCGCCCCCCGCCACCGCCCCGGCCCCCGCATGACCGGCGCGCTGTTCGCCGTGGTCGGCCCCTCGGGGTCGGGGAAGGACACGCTGATCCGCGGCGCGGTGGCGGCGGACCCGCGCCTGCACTGGGCGCGGCGCGTCATCACCCGGCCCGAGGTGCCGGGCGGCGAGCCCTGGGAGGGCGTGACCCCGGCCGAGTTCGACCGGCGCGCGGCGGCGGGCGACTTCGCCCTTCACTGGCGGGCGCATGGCCTCGGCTATGGCATCGCGCACGGGGAACTGGCCCCGCTGGCGCAGGGGCGCGACGTGGTGTTCAACGGCTCGCGCGCGGCGCTTCCCGAGGCGATGGCGGCCTTTCCGGATCTCGTCGTGCTCTGCGTGACGGCCCCCGCGGCGGCGCTGGCCGACCGGCTGGCCCGGCGCGGGCGCGAGGAGGAGGCCGCGATCCTCGACCGGCTGGACCGGCCCGTGCCGGCCCTTCCCGCCGGCGCGCGCGTGCGGGAGGTCGCGAACGACGCGACCCCGGCCGAGGGCATCGCGCGGCTGGTCGCGGCGCTTCAGGCCGGGAGGGGGATGCGGTGAAGGCGGTGGAACGACCCTCGCGCGTCCTCGCCGAACAGCCACAGCGCGTCGATGCGGAAGGGGCGCGGCAGGACGGGCGCGAGCCAGGCCCGCGCCGCCTCCCGCGCCGCCGGGGCCTCGTCGGGCGACAGCGGACCGGTCAGCGTGAGGTGGAAGCGGAACTCCTCCATGACGAACGGATAGCCCCAGCGGTCCAGCAGGTCGCGCTGGCGGGGGGTCAGCCGCTCGGGGCGGCGGCGGGCGACCTCGGCCGGCGTCAGGGGCGCGCGCAGGGGATCGGTCGCGCGGACCACCTCGGCCGCCAGTGTCCGCAGCGGTCCCTCGCCGCCCTCGGGCACGAGCGCGAGGAAGCCGTCGAGGTCGTGCAGGGCAAGGCCCGGCATCGCCACCGCGCGCAACCCTCCGGCCATCGCGGCGCAGGCGCGGCGAAGCGCGGCCTCGTCCACGCCCGCCGCCGGGCGGAACGGCGCCCGGATCGTTCCGTGGAACCCGTACTTGCGGGGTTCGGCGGTCAGGTCCGCGAGCGGCCGCGGCAGGCCCGGGATCGCGGGCTGGGGCACGGGCCGACCGGTCGCCGCATCCCAGCCGAGCCAGGCCGCCGTCCGGTCGGCGAAGGGGCCGTCGTCCGCGGCCCAGTAGACGGCAAAGCGTTCCATGCCCTTCCCCTTGCCGGCCGGATGTCACATGACGGTGACGCGGCCGTGCCACCCGGCACGCCCGGCCCCCTGCAATCAACACCGAATCCGAGTCCCGCGCCATGACCGAGACGATCCTTGCCAACGCGACCCTGGTGCTGCCCGACCGGACGGCGCGCGGGGCGCTGCACCTTGCGGACGGGGTCGTCGCCGACATCCGCGAGGGGGGCGCGGTGCCGCCGGGCGCGATCGACTGCGCCGGCGACCTGGTGATGCCCGGGCTGGTGGAGTTGCACACCGACAACCTGGAGCGGCACATGGCCCCGCGCCCCTCGGTCGACTGGCCGCACGACGCGGCGATCCTCGCCCATGACGCGGAGCTGGCGGGGGTGGGGATCACCACCGTCTTCGATGCGCTGCGGGTGGGGTCGGTCGTCAGCCGCGCCACGCTCGACATGGGCCGCTACGCGCGCGCGGTCGCGGACGAGATCATCGCCCTCCGCCGGGCGGGGGCGCTGAGGATCAGCCACGGGCTGCACCTGCGCGCCGAGATCTGCTCCGAGACGCTGGTGGAGGAGATGGCGGCCTTCGGGCCCGAGGACGGGATCGGCATCGTCAGCCTGATGGACCACACGCCCGGCCAGCGCCAGTTCCGCGACATCGACAAGCTGCGCGTCTACCACGTCGGCAAGAACCGCACCGACGAAGAGGGCTTCCAGGCGCATGTCGAGGGGCTGCGCGCCATGCACCGGCAGTACGGCGCCCTGCACGAGGCCGCCGCGGTGGCCGAGGCGCGGCGCTACGGCGCGGTCCTCGCCAGCCACGACGACACGACCGGGGGGCAGGTCGCGGTGTCGGCCGGCCACGGCACGGCCTTCGCCGAGTTCCCCACCACCGAGGAGGCGGCGGCGGCCTGCCGCGACCACGGCATCGCGATCATGATGGGGGCCCCGAACCTGATCCGGGGCGGGTCGCATTCCGGCAACGTCGCGGCGCGCACGCTGGCCGAGGCGGGGCTTCTCGACATCGTGTCGTCCGACTACGTGCCCGCGGCCCTGCTGACCGGCGCGCTGATGCTGGCCGACCTGTGGGGCGACCTGCCGCGCGGCGTGGCGACCGTGACGCGCGCGCCCGCGCGCGCGGCGGGGCTGGCGGACCGGGGCGCGCTCGTGCCCGGGCTGCGCGCCGACGTGATCCGCGTCCGCCGGCTGGAGCGGGCGGCCGCCGTGCGCGGCGTCTGGGTCGCGGGCGAGCGGGTCGGCTGACCGCGGCGGGCGCCGCGCCCGCGCCGCGTCTTCGGGTTTGCCCGGATGCCGATGCCGGGCTATGCAGGGGCATGGCCGCAGCGCCCGCAAGAGGCGCCGGACCACGCGCAACGCCCAGGGAGGATCCAGATGGCAACCCTTCGTCGACTCGCCGGCCTGTCCGCCGGCGCGGCCCTCGCCGCCACCGCGGCCATGGCCCAGACCTATCCCGACCGCACCATCACCATGGTCGTGCCCTTCGCGGCCGGCGGGCCGACCGACACCGTCGGCCGCCTGATCGCCGAGCGCATGTCGGCCGACCTCGGCCAGCCGATCGTCATCGAGAACGTGGGCGGCGCGGGCGGCACGCTGGGTGCCGCGCAGGTGGCCGGGGCCGAGCCCGACGGCTACACGATCCTCCTGCACCACATCGGCATGGCCACCTCGGCCACGCTCTACCGCGAGCTGCCCTACGACCCGCTGACCGCCTTCGACTACGTGGGCCTCGTGACCGAGGTGCCGATGACGCTGGTGGCGCGGAAGGACTTCGAGCCGACCGACATGGCGTCCTTCGTGACCTACGTGAAGGAGAACGCCGACACGATCACGATGGCCAACGCCGGCATCGGCGCGGCCTCGCACCTGTGCGGGATGCTCTTCATGCAGGCGGTGGACGCGCCGATCGTGACCGTCCCCTACAAGGGCACCGGCCCCGCCATGACCGAGCTGGTGGGCGGGCAGATCGACATCATGTGCGACCAGACCACCAACACCGCCGAGCAGATCCGCGGCGGCACGATCAAGGGCTACGCGGTCACCTCGCCCGCGCGGCTGGACATCTTCCCCGACATGCCGACCGTCGCCGAGGCCGGGCTCCCGGGAATGGAGATCTCGGTCTGGCACGGGATCTACACCCCCCGGGGCACCCCCCCCGAGGCGGTGGCGCGCCTGTCCGCCGCGCTCCAGACCGCGCTGGCCGACCCCGCGATCGCGGAGAAGTTCGCCGAGCTCGGCACCGCGCCGTCGCCCGCCGCCGACGCGACGCCCGAGGCGCTGAAGGCGCGGCTCGAGACCGAGATCGCGCGCTGGCGGCCGGTCATCGAGGCGGCGGGGGTCTACGCCGACTGACCCCCGGGCCCCGGCGGGCAGGCTGCCGGGGCACCCCCCCTTTCGCTGCGAGGCGCGCATGGCCAAGGGCATCAACCGGGCGGACGCGGCCGCCGGCGTCCTCCTCACGCTGGCGGGGAGCGTCTTCGGCGCGCAGTCGCTGGGGCTGGAGATCGGCACGGCGCTGCGGATGGGGCCGGGCTATTTCCCGCTGGTCCTTGCCGTCATCCTGATGCTGCTGGGGCTCCTGATCCTGGCCGCCGCCCTTCGCACGCCGGGCGAGCCGACGGGGGCCACCGCCTGGCGCGGGATGATGTTCATCCTGCCCGCGCCCATCGTCTTCGGGCTGACGGTGCGGGGCCTCGGCTTCGTGCCGTCGGTCTTCCTGACGACGCTGGTCGCGGCGATGGCCTCGGCGCGGATGCGGATCCTTCCGGCGCTGGCCCTCGCGCTGGCCGTCACCGTCTTCTGCACGCTCGTCTTCAGCTACGGGCTCGGGCTGCCGTTCCAGCGGTTCGGCCCCTGGGTCCGGTTCTAGGGGGCGGCCATGGACCTTCTGTCGAACCTCGCGCTCGGCTTCGCCACCGCGGCCTCGCCCGAGAACCTGCTGTTCTGCCTGATCGGCGTGATCCTCGGCACGCTGATCGGCGTGCTGCCCGGGATCGGCGCGACCGCGACCATCGCGATGCTGCTGCCCATCACCTTCCAGCTCGAGCCGGTGTCGTCGCTGATCATGCTGGCGGGGATCTACTACGGCGCGCAGTACGGCGGATCGACCACCGCGATCCTGATCAACATGCCGGGCGAGTCCTCGTCGGCGGTGACGGCGATCGACGGCTACCAGATGGCCCGGCAGGGCCGGGCGGGCACGGCGCTCGCGGTCGCGGCGCTGGGGTCGTTCTTCGCGGGCACGGTCGCCACGCTGCTGGTCGCGATCTTCGCGCCGCCCCTGACCGCGATCGCGCTGCGGTTCGGCGCGGCGGAGTACTTCTCGCTGATGCTTCTGGGGCTCGTCTCGGCGGTGGCGCTGGCGCACGGGTCGGTCCTGAAGGCGCTGGGCATGGTGGTGCTGGGCCTGCTGCTGGGCCTGGTGGGGACCGACATCTACACCGGGACGCCGCGCTTCACCTTCGGCATCCCGGCCTACGCCGACGGGCTGAACTTCGTGGCGCTGGCGGTCGGGGTCTTCGGCATCGCCGAGATCCTGCGCAACCTCGAGGGCCAGCAGGACCGGACGATCCTCGGCGCGAGTCTCGGCGCGCTCTGGCCCACGCGGGCGGAGTTCCGGCGCATGGTGCCGCCCGTCCTGCGCGGCACGGCGCTGGGGTCGGCGCTGGGCATCCTGCCGGGCGGGGGGGCGATCCTCGCCTCCTTCGCGTCCTACACGGTGGAGAAGCGGCTCTCGAAGACCCCCGAGGCGTTCGGCAAGGGCGCGATCGAGGGGGTCGCGGGGCCGGAGTCGGCCAACAACGCGGGCGCGCAGACCTCGTTCATCCCGCTGCTGACGCTGGGGATCCCGGCGAACCCGGTGATGGCGCTGATGGTGGGCGCGATGATCATCCAGGGGATCGTCCCCGGCCCCAACGTCGCGACCGAGCAGCCGGCGCTGTTCTGGGGCATCATCGCCAGCATGTGGATCGGCAACCTGATGCTGATCGTGCTCAACCTGCCGCTGATCGGGCTGTGGGTCCGGCTGCTCAAGGTGCCCTACAACATCCTGTTCCCTGTGATCATGGCCTTCTGCTCGATCGGCGTCTACTCGGTCAACTCGAACGTCTACGACCTCTACGCCGTCGCGGCCTTCGGACTGATGGGCTACGTCCTCGTGAAGCTGCGGTGCGAGCCCGCGCCGCTGCTGCTGGGCTTCGTCCTCGGCCCCATGCTGGAGGAGAACCTGCGTCGCGCGATGATCCTCGGCCGGGGGGATCCCGCGACCTTCGTCACCCGTCCGATCAGCGCCACGCTCCTCGGGCTGACGCTGATCGTTCTGGTGGTCGTGCTGCTGCCGGCGGTGCGGCGCAAGCGCGCCGAGGTCTTCGTCGAGGAGGGCTGACCGGCCGGCCGGCCGCGCCCCCGCGCGCATCCGCCGCGCGGGGCGGGCCGGAACATCGGCGGCGGGCAACGGGTTTGCGAGGGCGACAGCAACCGGCGCGCCGGCCCCGCCCGGGCCGGCGCGCCCAGCCCGAAGGTGATCGCATGACCCACACGACCCGTCCCCTCGCCGTCGTCACGGGGGCCTCGTCCGGCATCGGCTACGAACTGGCCCGGATCTGCGCCGAGAACGGACACGACCTGATCATCGCCGCCGACCGGCCCGAGATCCACGAGGCGGCCGGGGCCTTCCGCGCGCTGGGATCGTCGGTCGAGGCGCTGGAGGTCGACCTCTCCACCGAGGACGGGGTCGGCCGCCTCGTCGACGCCGTGGGCGGCCGCCCCGTCGCGGTGCTCATGGCCAACGCCGGGCACGGGCTGGGCGACGCCTTCCTCGAGCAGGACTTCGCGCAGGTGCGCAAGACGGTCGACACCAACATCACCGGCACGATCGACCTGATCCACCGCCTCGGCCGCCCGATGGTCGGACGCGGGGCCGGGCGCATCCTCGTGACCGGCTCGATCGCGGGCTTCACCCCCGGGGCCTACAACGCGGTCTACAACGCGACGAAGGCCTTCATCAACAGCTTCTGCCTCGCCGTCCGCAGCGAGATCGCGGAGTCGGGGGTGACCCTGACCTGCCTCATGCCGGGGGCCACCGACACCGGCTTCTTCGAGCGCGCCGAGATGGAGGACACCAGGCTGGGCCAGGCACCGAAGGACGATCCGGCGAAGGTCGCGCAGACGGGCTACGACGCGATGATGCGCGGCGACGGCGACATCGTCTACGGGCTGAAGAACAAGATCGCGAGCGCGCTGGCCAACGTCACGCCCGCCGCCTTCGCCGCCGACCAGCACGGCAAGCTGGCCAAGCCCGGGTCCGCCGCCGGCTGACGGGCGCCGGGGACGAGCGGCGGTCGCGGCGCGACCGACCGGGACCGACGGCCCGGTCAGGCGCGGGTTCCGGCGAAGCGCGCCTGCCAGCCCTCGCGCTGCTCGTAGGTGATCTTGGCGAAGAGGTTCGCGGGGATCGCGAAGGGATGGCCCGCCGGCAGGCGGGTCAGCGCCGCCCGCGCGTCATCCGGCCAGGCCCAGTCGTCGCAGCCGAGCGCCCCCATCATCGCCTCGGCCGCGTCGGGGATGAAGGGGCGCGACAGGACCGCATAGAGCCGGATCAGGTTCATCGCCATCCGGATGATCGAGGCCGCCTGCGCGGGGTCGGCCTTGATGACGCTCCAGGGGGCTGCGGCCTGCAGGAACTCGTTCCCCGTGACCCAGATCGCGCGCAGCTCGGCGGCGGCCTTGCGGACCTCCATCGCCTCCATCTGCGCGGCATAGGACGCGATCCTCGCGCCCAGGTCGGCCACGAAGGCGTCGTCCACGGGCAGGTCGGGGCCGCCCCCGGGGATGGCCTCGCCGAACTTCGAGGCCGCGAACTTCGTCACCCGGCTGACGAGGTTGCCCAGCACGTCCGCGAGGTCCTTGTTCACCGAGGCCTGGAAGTTCTCCCAGGTGAACTCGGAATCCGAGGATTCGGGCGCGTGCGACAGCAGCCACCAGCGCCAGCAGTCCGCTGGAAGGATGGACAGCGCCTGGTCCATGAAGATGCCGCGCCCCTGCGAGGTGCTGAACTGTCCGCCGTCGTAGTTGAGGTAGTTGAACGACTTGATGTAGTCGACGAGCTTCCACGGCTCGCCCGACCCCATGATCGTCGCGGGGAACGACAGGGTGTGGAAGGGCACGTTGTCCTTGCCCATGAACTGCACGTAGCGCACGTCCTCCGCCCCTTCGTCGGTGCGCCACCAGCGCCGCCAGGCGGCCTCGGGCAGGCCCCGCGCGTCGGCCCATTCGGCGGTGGCCGCGATGTATTCGATGGGGGCGTCGAACCAGACGTAGAAGACCTTCCCCTCCATCCCCGGCCAGGGCTTGTCGCCCCGCATCACGGGCACCCCCCAGTGCAGGTCGCGGGTGATGCCCCGGTCCTGCAGCCCGTCGCCGTCGCTGAGCCACTTCTTCGCGATGCTGGTGGTCAGCACCGGCCAGTCGGTCTTGGCGTCGATCCAGGCCTCGATCCGGTCGCGAAGCGCGCGCTGGCGCAGGAACAGGTGCGTCGTCTTGCGCACCTCGAGGTTGGTCGACCCCGAGATCGCGCTGCGCGGGTTGATGAGGTCGGTCGGATCGAGCTGCTTCGTGCAGTTCTCGCACTGGTCGCCGCGCGCCTTGTCGTAGCCGCAGTTCGGGCAGATCCCCTCGATGTAGCGGTCGGGCAGGAAGCGGCCGTCGTCGATCGAGAAAACCTGCTCCTCCTCCACCTCCTCGATGAAGCCGTTGTCGGCAAGCCGGGCCGCGAAGTGCTGCGTCAGCGCGCGGTTGCGGGCGCTGGAGGACCGCCCGAAGTGGTCGAAGGACAGGCGGAACCCCTCGGCCAGCTCCTTCTGGACGCGGTGCATCCGCGCGCAGAACGCCTCCACCGGCTCGCCGGCCTTGGCGGCGGCCAGCTCCGCCGGAGTGCCGTGCTCGTCGGTTGCGCAGATGAACATCACCTCGTGCCCCCGGCCCCGGCAGTAGCGGGCGTAGAGGTCGGCCGGAAGCTGGCTGCCCACGAGGTTGCCGAGGTGCTTGATCCCGTTGATGTAGGGGATGGCCGAGGTGATGAGGATCCGTGCCATGGCGCGCCTTTCTGTCCGACCGCGCGGGTGTAGCGTGCGCGCCGCGGGCTGGCCAGAGGCCTTCCCGGACTAGCCGGGCAGGGGCGTCAGGTCCACCCGCCCCGCCGCGTCGCCGACGGCGGACCAGCGCGCCGGGGGCCCGTCGGGCGCGTGCAGCCGGTCGAGCCGCCAGTGCGGGTCGGGCTGCCCCGCCCCCGCGGCCAGCGCCATGTCGGGACCGGGCGCGGGAACGGGGGCGAGGCGCCAGGCGCTGTCGGGCGCGCCCGTCCCGTCCGGCGCATGGGCGGCGAGGACCAGGCCCAGCGGGGCGGGGCGGGCGGTCGCCGCCGCCAGCCCGAGGTCGGCCCAGTCCACCGCCGGCGGCCGGTCGGGCAGGTCGGCCACGACCAGCGGGGCCGCCCCCGACCGCAGCGCCGCCTTCAGCGCCCAGAGCAGCGCCGCCCCGTCCCCGGCCTCGGCCAGGACCAGGCGGCCCGGATCGGCGAAGGACCGCAGGCCCGCCGCGTGCAGCCGGTCGCGCGCGGCCTCGGCGCCGATCCAGACCACCGCGCCCGCCGACCGGGCCATCAGCAGCCCCGCGAAGGCATGGCGCGACGGCCCGAGCGCGAGGTGCGCGCGACCGCGCCGCAGCGCCAGGCCGCCCGCCAGCGGCAGGCGGTCGGTCTGGCCCTGCGCGGGCCGGGGGCTGTGGCGCTGCGACATCGCGCCATGGTGGCATGTTCCTGAAATGTTCTCAACCGTCATTTGGCGGTGCGCCCCCGGGTGTCCGGCCCTTGCCACCGCGCGCCCGCCGGATAGGCTGCGCGCCGACCCCGCCCGGAAGGATGCCCCATGACCCCGATCCCGCTCGGCCGCACCGGCCTGACCGTGTCCCCCCTGTGCCTCGGCACGATGACCTGGGGGACGCAGAACACGCTCGACGAGGCGCACGCGCAGATCGCGCTGGCGCTCGACCACGGGGTGACCTTCTGGGACACGGCCGAGATGTATCCCACCAACCCGATCGCGGCCGAGACCGTGGGCGATACCGAGGCGATCATCGGCGCCTGGTTCGCCCGGGGCGGCCGCGACCGCGTGGTCCTGGCCACCAAGGTCACGGGCGCGGGGCAGGGGGCCGTGCGCGGCGGCGCGCCGATCGACGGGGCGTCGATGCGCGCCGCGCTGGAAGGCTCGCTGCGCCGTCTGCGGACCGATTACGTGGACCTCTACCAGCTGCACTGGCCGAACCGGGGATCCTACCACTTCCGCCAGATCTGGGACTATGCGCCGGGGACCGACCGCGCCGGCACGCTCGCGCACATCGAGGAGGTGCTGGCGACCGCCGCGGATCTCGTGGCCGAGGGGAAGGTGCGCGCCTTCGGCCTGTCGAACGAGAGCGTCTGGGGGGCTGCGCAGTGGCTGCGGCTGGCCGATGCGCGCGGGCTGCCGCGCATGGCCACGGTGCAGAACGAATACTCGCTGCTCTGCCGCGAGTTCGACGGCGACTGGTCCGAGCTGTCGGCGATGGAGGTCATGCCGCTGCTCGCGTTCTCGCCGCTGGCCTGCGGGCTGCTGTCGGGCAAGTACGCGGGCGACGCGGTGCCGCCGGGCAGCCGTCGCGCGCGCACCCCGAACCTCGGGGGCCGGATCACGCCGCAGGCCTTCGCGGCGGTGGACGCCTACCTGCGGCTGGCCGCCGACCACGGGCTCGATCCCGCGGCGATGGCGCTGGCCTTCTGCCGGCAGCGGCCCTTCCCCTGCATCCCGATCATCGGGGCCACGACGATGGACCAGCTTGCCGCGAACCTCTCGGCGGCGGCGCTCACTCTCTCGGACGCGGTGCTGGCGGGCATCGCGCGGATCTACCGCGCCTATCCCCGCCCCTACTGACGGGGCGGGCTTGTGCCCGGGCGGGGTTTCGGCGCATCTGTCGGCGCGGCCCTCCTTTCAGACGGAGCCTGTCCGATGCGACCCTGGCGGCCCCTGGTCCTGTGCCTCGCGCTCGCGGCCTGCGCCGCGCCCCTGGCGGATGCCCCGCGCACGGGGCCCGCGGGCGAGGCGATCGGGGCGACGTCGCCCGACGCGCCCGAGGCCCCGGCCATCGACGTGCCGATCGAGGCGATCGCCGCCCTCCCCGGACCCGCGCCGCTGGCCGGCGAGGCGGATGGGCCGGCCCCGGCGGAGCCGGCGGCCCCGGCGGAGGCGGCCGCCGAGCGCCGCCCCGTCGGGGCGGACGGGGCGGAACCGGCCCCGGCGGAGGCCCCGGCCCCGGCGGAGGCCCCGGCCGGGGAGACGCCCGCCCTTTCGGCGGCCGAGGTCGCCTGCGTCGCGAGGGGCGGGGTTTACGCGGCGCCCCCCGAGGGCGGGCCAAGGGCCTGCGTGCGCCGCACGCGCGACGCGGGCCGCCTGTGCCGAACGGGCCGCGACTGCGAGGGCCAGTGCCTTGCGCGGTCGGGCACCTGCGCGCCGATCGAGCCGCTTCTCGGCTGCAACGACATCCTTCAGGACGACGGGGTGAGGACGACGCTGTGCCTCGACTGATCCGGCTCTGGCCGCTGCTGGCGCTCGCGGCCTGTGCGGCCCCCGTCCCGCCCGCCCCGTTCCGCGACCCGGGCGGGCCCATCTACTCGAACGCCGTGCTCGACCCCGCGGCACTCGCGGGCGACTGGGTGCAGGTCGCGGGCTTCGGCCCGCTCCCCGGGGGCTGCGCGGGCGGGACGGCGCGTCTGGGCCGCGCGTCGGGGGGGACGATCGCCGTCGCGTCCGATCTGTGCCTCGGCGGGGAACGGGTCCGCTTCGACGGCGCGGCGCGGGTGCTGGCGGCGGGCCGCTTCGCCCCCGTCGGCGCCCCCCCGCCTCTCGACCGTCCCTGGTGGGTGATCTGGGCGGACGCCGACGCGCGGACGCTGGTGGTCGGCACGCCCTCGGGAGAGTTCGGCTTCATCCTGGACCGGGGCGGGGCGCTGCCCCCCGACCGCCTCGCCGCGGCGCGCGAGGTCCTCGCGTTCAACGGCTACGACCTCGCGCGCCTGCGCGTCTACTGAACGCGCCCGCGCAGGTCCCGCAGGTGCCCTTCGAAGGCGCGGGCGCTGACGGCCGCCTCGCGCACCAGCCAGTCGAAATGCTGGCTGATGCTGGCCACGCGGGCGCTGTCGCGGAAGGCGAGGTAGTGCCGGCCGAGGTAGATGACCGCGAGCAGCGGCCCGAACACCGTCACCGGCGACGAGAACACCCGCCGCGCGTCGAACAGATAGATCCGCAGGCTGGGGTAGAGCTGGGCGCTGAGCGCGATCAGCCGGTCGATCTGCTCGCGCCGGATCTCGGCCGCGAGCCCGGCATAGTAGCCCGCGCCCGCGGCGAAGGCATCGAGCTCGTGCAGCGGCATGGCGATCTCGTAGTCGGACCGGGCCGTGCGCATCCACGACAGCTGGTCCTGGAACGCGCCGATCGCCTGCTCGGCGGTGCGGCCCAGCTGGGGCCGGTACTCCCACTCCGCAAGCGCGGGCGTCTTCAGCATGTCGGGCAGGGTCGCGGGGACATGGCGCACCTTGTAGCCCGCGGCCTCGCGGTGCCAGGCGAAGATCGTCTCGTCGAACAGCGCCCGCGGCGCCTCGGTGATCGAGAGCGAGGTGGCGAGCAGGTCGGCCAGCGGCTCCGGCCGGTCGGTGAGGCCCAGAAGCCAGTCCGCGCTGATCCCCAGCGCCTGCGCGCAGTCGGCGGCGAGCTGCGCGCCGGGCAGCCGCGTGCCCTGTGCCAGAATCTGCGAAATCGTCGAGCGGTCGACCCCCGCCGCGCGGGCAAGGCCGCTCTGCGTCTGCCCGCGCTGCGCCATGGCCTGCGCGAGCCGCGCCCGGAACAGGGCGGCGCGGTTCCGTCTGTCGATCATCGGCAACAGGTGTGCATCGGCGTCACCATAGGTGATTTCCTGTTGCGCATCCACCGAATTCCCTTCCCCGGGTGACATGGATTAAGCTGCGTGCACACAACAGAAAAAAGCGGGCAGTTCATGAGCGGGCGGAGCGGGCGGGGCGGGGTCGAGTGGCCGACGCTCCTGGTCATGGCGGGCACCTACGCGCTCTGGGCCGTGGCGACGACCGCTCTCTGGGCCTGGTCGCCGGCGCTCGGTCTCGTGGCCACGGGGATCGCGATCGCGCAGTTCTCGTCGCTGCAGCACGAGGTCCTGCACGGCCATCCGTTCCGGTCGCGGATCCTCAACGAGGCGCTGGTCTTTCCGGCGCTGACGCTCACCGTGCCCTACCGCCGGTTCCGCGACACGCACCTTGCGCATCACTACGACCCGAACCTGACCGACCCCTACGACGACCCCGAGTCGAACTACCTCGACCCGCAGGTCTGGGCGCGGCTTCCGGCGGCGCTGCGGCTCATGCTGCGCGCGAACAACACGCTCCTCGGCCGGGTGGTGATCGGGCCGCTTCACGGCGCGGCGGTCTGGCTGTGGTCCGAGGCGCGGCTGGTCGGGTCGGGCGACCGGCCCGCGCGGAAGGCCTGGGCGCTGCACCTTCTGGGCCTCGTGCCGGTGCTCGTCTGGGTCTGGGCCGCGCCGGTCGGCGGCTGGGGCCTTCTCGGCGCGGTCTGGATCGGGCACGGGCTGCTGAAGATCCGCACCTTCCTCGAGCACCGCGCCCACGAGGCGGCGCGCGCCCGGACCGTCATCATCGAGGACCGGGGGCCGCTTGCGCTGCTGTTCCTGAACAACAACCTGCACGCGGTGCACCACATGCACCCGCAGCTTCCCTGGTACCGGCTGCCCTCGACCTATGCCCGCGACCGGGACCACTACCTGCGCCGCAACGAGGGCTACCGCTACGCCACCTACGCCGAGGTGCTGCGCGCGCACCTGCTGCGGGCCAAGGATCCGGTCCCGCACCCGGCCTGGCCCGAGGCGCAGGGAACGGCCGGGGCCGCCGCGCCGCTGCCCGTCGCCGCCGAGTAGGCGCGCCTAGCGCGCCGGCGCGCCGAATCCGTGCATCCGCTTGGCCCACTGAAGCGCCACCATCGCGCCCTTGAGGCGGGGCAGAAGGTAGAGCGACAGCGCCACCGTCCCCACGATGAAGATGGTGGCGAGCGTCGCCGGATCCGGCCGCCAGGTCACGAAGGCCCAGAGGATCAGGGGCGCCATGAGGTGCCCGACGATCAGGATGGTCAGGTAGGCCGGCCCGTCGTCGGCGCGGTGATGATGCAGCGTCTCGCCGCAGACCGGGCATTCGTCGCGGACCTTGAGGTAGCTCGCCATCATCGGCCCCGCACCGCAGTGGGGGCACCGGCGCCGCCAGCCGCGCCGCAGCGCGGGCGCAAGGGGACGTTCCCCCTCCGCCGGTGCGGACCCGGCGGTCGTCCTGTCGTCGCGCATGATGGTTGGTCCGTGCTGTGCGTCGCCCGAGTCGGGCCCCCGGCGGCAGTATAGGACGGGGACGCCTCGAAGTTGAGGGAGGGCGCGCGCCTTGCGTCCCGATGTCGCGAAGGGCCGCGCGCTAGGCCGCCGACCGTCCGAGCGTGACCTGGTTGCGCCCGCCCGCCTTGGCCAGGCGGAGCGCGCGGTCGGCCCGGTCGAGCACGGCCGCCACGGGTTCGCCGGCCATGCCCTCGCGCGGTTCGCTGACCGCGAGCCCGATGGAGCAGGTGACGTGCAGCGACCGGCCCGCCGGAAGCCGGATCGGCCGGGCCTGCACCACCTCGCAGAGGCGGTCGGCGATGGCGCGCGCGGCGGCGGGCCCGGTGTCGGGCAGGCCCACGAGGAACTCCTCGCCGCCGATGCGGGCCAGAAGGTCGCCGCTGCGCAGGTTGTCCGCCAGCCGGCGCGCCACCTCGACCAGCACGGCGTCGCCCGCCGCGTGGCCCCAGCGGTCGTTGACCGCCTTGAACCGGTCGAGGTCGACCACCATCACCGCGTAGCCGAGGCCCGCCAGCCCGGCGCGGTCCGAGATGCCCGCCAGATGCGGCATGGCGTAGCGGCGGTTGTGCAGTCCGGTCAGCGGATCGACCAGCGCGAGGCGGAGACCGTCCTCGATGCTCGCGCGCATCCGGTCGGCCGCGCGCTTGCGGCGAAGGAGCTTGCGCAACCGCAGCGCCAGTTCGCCCGGCTCGGGTGCCGCGGGCAGGACGTCGCCTGCCCCGAGGTCGAAGGCCATCGCCGCGCCGTCGGGCCTGTCGTCGAGGCCCACCACGCAGAAGGCCGCGTGGCGCGAGGCGGGCCGGCTGCGCAGTTCGGACATGAGCCGGAGGCCGCCGCCCGGCCCGCCCGTGTCGGCGGCGATGACGAAGATGTCGGGTGCGGCGTCCTGCGGCACGGTGCCGGCGGCCAGCGCCGCCTCGCGCGCGAGGATCTCCACCCGGTCGTGCAGCAGCCCCGCCAGCCCGCGCCGCAGGGCCAGCGCCTCCTCCGGCCGCTCGGTCACGAGCGCGACGAGCCCCGGTCCCTCGAACGGCGGCGCGGCCTCGGCAAGGCCCAGCACCTCGAGCGTGCCGCCCTGCGCCGCGAGATCCGACGCGGTGCCCCGCGCGCGCAAGAGGTTGCGCAGGCGCGCCAGCAGCATCAGCCCGTCGACGGGCTTGGCCATGAAGTCGTCGGCCCCCGCGCGAAGCGCCTCGATCCGCGTCTCCGCCCGGTCGTCGGTCGACAGCAGGATCACCGGGATGTCGCGCGTCGCGGGGTCGGCGCGCAGCCGGCGCAGCACCTCGACCCCCGGGATGTCGCGCAGCGAACGGTCGAGCAGGATGGCGTCCGGCATCTCGGACCGGGCAAGCCGCAGGCACCCGTCGCCGTCCGACGCGAGAAGCGACCGGTAGCAGGCTTCCGCCAGCTTGCCCTTGAGGCCGATGCGATTGGTCGACAGGTCGTCCGCGATAAGGATCTTGCCCGACATTCGGGAACACTCGCTTTACCCGGCTTCCGATGCCAACGAGCCTGCGGGCCGAGTGGTTAACATTTCCTTTCCACCCTTGCCACCGCAAGGCATGGAGTCGAGGATCGCCCCCAGGGATCGGAGGGACGTGGCATGATTGGGCAGGAAGCCGCCGAGACGGCGGCGCTGCGGGTCCTCGCCTGGCTGATGGGCGACGACGAGGCGCGCGACGGGTTCCTCGGCGCCTCGGGCGCGGCCCCGGGCGACCTCGCGGCCCTCGCGGGCGAGCCGGCGTTCCTGGGCGCGGTGCTCGACTTCGTCCTGGAGCGCGATGCCTGGGTGGTCGAGGCGGCGGCGGCCGCGGGTCTTGCGCCGGAGCGGATGGCCGAGGTGCGCGCGGCGCTTCCGGGCGGCGCCGTGCCCGACTGGACCTGAGGCGAGGCCGATGATCGACGGGATCGTCTTCGACAAGGACGGCACGCTCTTCGACTTCCGCGCCGCCTGGACGCCCTGGGCGCGGCAGGTCGTCGACGAGCTGTCGACCGGCCCCGGCCATGCCCGGGCGCTGGGGCGGGCGCTGGGCTTCGACCCCGCCACCGGGCGCTTCGCGCGCGACAGCCTCGTGATCGCCGCCACCGTGGGCGACAGCGCGCGCGCCCTGCTGCCGCTGCTGCCCGGCTGGACGGAGACCGCGCTGACCGACCGTCTGAACGCGCTGTCGATGGCGGTGCCGCTGGCCGAGGTGGTGCCGCTGCGGGCCTTCCTGACGGGCCTGCGCAACCGCGGCCTGAGGCTCGGGCTCGCCACCAACGACGCCGAGGCGCCGGCGCGGGCGCATCTCGCGGCCTGCGGGATCGAGGACCGCTTCGACTTCGTCGCGGGCAGCGACAGCGGGCACGGCGGCAAGCCCGGCCCGGGGATGCTGCTCGCCTTCCTCTGCGCCACCGGGCTGCCGCCCGAGCGGGCCGTCATGGTGGGCGACAGCCTGCACGACCTCGCGGCGGCCCGCGCCGCGGGGATGCGCCGCGTCGCCGTGCTGACGGGGATCGCCGGGCCCGCGGAACTCGCCCCCCACGCCGAGGCGGTGCTCGGCGACATCGGCGCGCTGCCCGCCTGGATCGACGGCCTCTCCGCCGCGCCCTGACGGTTGCTGCGAAAACGACGCGGACGGGTCGCGGGCGGTGCGGTGCGGCGGCCGCGCTTGCGGCATTCCTGTCAGCGGACCGAGGGGGGATGCGCCATGAACCAGGAACCGGCCCGCAAGCGCCGCGCGGGGGGCCGCGCCGGCAACAAGGAACGCGCGGGCACGACCGCGATCGACCAGATGCCCTGGCGCATCCCCCTGAACCCCGACCGCCCGACCGAGCCCATCGACATGGACGGGGTCATGGCGATCCACCGCGGCGCCATGCGCATCCTGTCCGAGATCGGGATCGAGTTCCTGAACCCCGACGCGGTCGCGATCCTGAAGCGCGCCGGCTGCCGGATCGAGGGCACGAACGTCCGCATGGACGAGCCCTTCGTGATGGAGATGGTGGGCAGGGCCCCGCCGCAGTTCGCCATCATCCCCCGCAATCCCGACCGCGCGATCACCGTGGGCGGGCGGCACATGGTGTTCATCAACGTCTCCTCGCCCCCCAACGCCTGGGACCTGGAGCGGGGGAAGCGCTCGGGCGACTTCGCGACGTTCAGCGAGTTCATGAAGCTGACGCAGTATTTCAACTGCATCCACGTCTCGGGCGGCTATCCGGTGGAGCCGGTCGACATCCATGCGAGCGTGCGGCACCTCGACTGCCTGCTCGAGCAGCTGACGACCACCGACAAGGTCGTCCATGCCTACAGCCTCGGGGCCGAGCGGGTCGAGGACGTGATGGAGATGGCGCGGATCGCGGCCGGGCTGTCGCCGTCGGACTTCGCGGCCCGGCCGCGGATGTACACCAACATCAACTCCGTCAGCCCGCTGAAGCACGACCACCCGATGCTGGACGGCGCGATGCGGCTCGCGCGGAACGGGCAGCCCGTGATCGTGACGCCCTTCACGCTCGCGGGGGCCATGGCCCCGGTGACGATGGCGGGCGCGGTCGCGCTCAGCCTGGCCGAGGGGCTCGCGGCGATCGCGCTGCTGCAATACATCGCTCCGGGCTGCCCGGTCGCGCTCGGCACCTTCACCTCCAACGTCGACATGAGGTCGGGGGCGCCCGCCTTCGGCACGCCGGAATACATGCGGGCGACGCAGATGACGGGGCAGATGGCCCGCTTCTACGGGCTGCCGCTGCGGTCGTCCGGCGTCTGCGCGGCCAACGTCCCCGACGGCCAGGCCATGTGGGAGACGTCGAACAGCCTCTGGGCGGCGGTCCAGTCCGGCTCCAACATGGTCTATCACGCGGCCGGCTGGCTCGAGGGCGGGCTGATCGCCTCGCCCGAGAAGTTCGTGATGGACTGCGAGGTCCTGCAGATGATCCAGCGGTACTTCGAGGGAACGGTGACCGCGACGACCGAGGAGGACATCGCCATCGACGCGATCCGCGAGGTGGGGCCGGGCGGTCACTACTTCGGCGCCCGGCACACGCAGGACCGCTACGCCACCGCGTTCCACGCCCCCTTCGTCAGCGACTGGCGCAACTACGAGGCCTGGGAGCAGGACGGCGCGCACTGGACGCCCGAGCGCGCGCACCGCATCTACAAGGCCATCCTCGCGGAGTTCGAGCCGCCGCCGATGGACGGCGCCGCGCGCGAGGCGCTGGAGCGCTTCGTCGCCCGCCGGAAGGCGGAGGGCGGCGCTCCGACGGACTTCTGACCCCCACCGGCGGTCCGTCCGGCGTAGCACTTCGTTAACGCCTTCGCCCTACCGTGCCCGAAGGCGGGGGTGCGCGATGCATGGTCTGATCAACACGGCGATCCAGTGCTTCGTGCGCGACACCTACGGGGCCGCCACTTGGGCCGCCGTGATGCGCAAGACCCGGCTGGGCATCGAGTCCTTCGAGGCGATGCTCGGCTACGATCCCGCCGTCACGGACCGCGTCGTGGCCGCCGCGGCGTTCGTGCTCAGGCGCCCGGCCGGCATGGTGCTCGAGGATCTGGGGACGTTCCTCGTCTGCAGCCCCGCGACGCAGGCGCTGCGCCGGCTGCTGCGGTTCGGCGGCGTCGGGTTCGTGGACTTCCTCCATTCACTCGACGACCTGCCGGACCGGGCCCGGCTCGCCCTGCCGCAGTTCCACCTGCCGCTGATGGAGCTGACCGAGCACGATGCCCAGCGCTACAGCCTGCGGTGCCGCACGCCGGTCGGCGGGGGCGGGCACATCATGCTGGGCCTGCTCCGCGCGATGGCCGACGACTACGGCGCGCTCGCGACCTTCGAGATCCGGCCCGGTGCCGGGGGGGAGGACGTCATCGCGATCCACCTCGCCGAGGAGGGCTTTGCCGAGGGGCGGCGGTTCGACCTGGCGGCGGCGGTCGCCTGATGGACGGGTCCGACCATCCGGCGGGCGTCGCGCTCGACCCTCAGGCGATCGACCGGCTGATGCCGATGCACCTGTGCCTCGCCCCCGACGGGACGATCACCGGCTGCGGGCCGACGCTGCGCAAGCTGGGGGGGGACGGGCTCGCGGGCCGCCCCTTCTTCGATCTGTTCGAGGTGCGGCGGCCCGGCGGGATCGCGGGCATGGCGGACCTTTCGCGGCGGGCGGGCCAGCGGCTCTACCTCGCGCTGAAGGGGCAGGGCGCGGCCGGCCTGCGCGGGCTGGCCGTGCCGCTGGCAGGCGGGCGCGGGCTGATCCTGAACCTGTCCTTCGGCGTGGCGCTGCTCGACGCCGTCCGTGCCTTCCAGCTCACCGACAGCGATTTCGCGCCCACCGACCTCGCGGTGGAGCTTCTCTATCTCGTCGAGGCGAAGTCGGCGGTGATGGAGGAACTGCGGCAGCTCAACCTGCGCCTGCAGGACGCGACGCTCGCGGCCGAGCAACGGGCGCTGACCGACACGCTGACCGGCCTCCGGAACCGCCGCGCGCTGGACGAGGCCCTGGCCGAGGCGATCGCCCGGCGCGGGCCCTTCGCGCTCATGCACATGGACCTCGACTTCTTCAAGGCGGTCAACGACACGCTGGGCCACGCGGCGGGCGACCATGTGCTGCGGACCGTGGCCCGCGTCCTGACCGCCGAGATGCGGCAGGGCGACACCGTGGCGCGCGTGGGCGGCGACGAGTTCGTGCTGCTGCTGCCGGGCCCCGCGACGCCGCCGCAGCTGCGGGCCGTCGCCGATCGCATCATCGGCGGCCTGACCGAGCCCATCGCCTTCGAGGGGCGGCCGTGCCGCATCTCGGCGAGCATCGGCATCACCGTCGCGACCGGCGCCGGCCGCCCGGATGCCGCGACGCTTCAGGCCGAGGCCGACGCGGCGCTCTACGCCTCGAAGCGGGCGGGCCGGGGGCGGGCGACGATGTTCGGCGCCTGACGCCCCCGTCAGCCGTCGATCCGCGCGGCCATGAGCGCGATGGCCTGCTGGTAGACGTGCGCCGCGTTCCATTCCTGCAGCACGGCGAAGTTGGGCTCGCCGGGCTGGTAGCCGAGACCGGGCCGCCAGCCCTTCTGCGCAAGGAAGTTCGCGGTCGAGGCCAGCGCATCGGTCTGCCCCGACAGGTCCACCCGGCCGTCGCCGTCGCCGTCGATCCCGTAGCGAAGGACGTTGCCCGGCAGGAACTGCGTGTGCCCGATCTCGCCGTGCTTGGCCCCGAGCGTGGCGGGGGTGATCGTGCCCTCGTCCACCAGCCGCAGCGCGGCGACCAGATGGCCGGTGAAGAAATCCGACCGCCGGCAGTCGTAGGCCAGCGTCGCGACCGCCGAGACCACGTTCGACTCGCCCATGTAGGTGCCGAAGGCCGTCTCCATCCCGTGGATGGCGAGGATCACGCCCGCCGGCACGCCGAACCGCCGCTCGAGGCTCGCGTAGGCATCGGCGTTGCGCGCCTTGCGCCTGCGCGCCTGCGCCACGATCGTGTCGGCGCCGCGCACGGCCATGAACCGGTCGAGCGAAAAGCGGAAGCCCGACTGGTTCCGGTCGGCCGCGATGGTGGCCTCCGCGTAGCGCGCATCCATGAGCGCCTCGATCCCGCGCGGGCCGATGCCGGCGGCCGCCGCCTCCTGCGCCATGAGGGGCTTCCAGGCCTCGAACCCGGCGGCGGTGTCGCCGCAGGGCGCGGCGACCGCGGGCAGGGCGCCCCACAGAAGGGCCACGGCGGACAGGGCGAAACGCGGCACGGCGATCCTCTCGAAGCCCGCCGCAGTCTAGGCAGGCCCGCGTCCGAGGCAAGTCACGAGATCGCGGGGCCACCGGCGTCGGCGCGCCCGGGGGCGGTCCTCCGGCCCGACCTCAGGCCGTGCCGCCGATGCGCCCGGCGGCGCGGCGGGCGCGTATCCGGAAGGGGCCCCGGAACGGCTTGACCGGACGAGCCGCCGGGATGCATGCGGATGGCGGATCTGGCAGCCCGTAGGGGAGTCGAACCCCTCTTCCCAGGTTGAAAACCTGGTGTCCTAACCGATAGACGAACGGGCCAAGGCCAAGCCCGGGTTGTCTATTGCGGGGACGCCTGATCCGCAAGGGGGAATCTGCGGGGGCGCCTCAGGCGCGGGCGGCGTCCTCGAGGCGCAGCTCGACGCGGGTGCGCCCCTGCCACGTGCTGAGTTCGAGCCGCCCCGCCAGGTGGAAGCGCTGGTGCCCGCCGCCGATGAGCAGCGGCCCCAGCGGGCCGTCGAAGGCCCCGAAGCAGACCGCCTCGAGCCGCGCGCCGTCGCCGAAGGACAGGCGCAGGTGCGACTCGCCCATGCGGCGGGCATGGATCGCTTGGTCGGCGAAGGCGAAGCGGGGCGAGGGGGCGGAGGCGCCGAAGGGCCCTGCCTGCTCGATCATCTCGATCAGCGGCTGCGTTGCGGCGGCGGGGGCCAGCAGCGCGTCCACGGGCAGGTCGGCGGGGCCGCCCGCGCCCGCGCCCTGCCGCGCCAGAAGCTCGGCCAGCCGCGCCATCGCCGGCTCCAGCCGGTCGCGCGCGACGGTCAGCCCCGCGGCCATCCTGTGCCCGCCGCCCTTCAGGAGCAGTCCCTCGGCGCAGACGCGGTGGATCGCGGCCCCGAGATCGACCCCGGGCACCGACCGCGCCGAGCCCTTGCCGATCGCGCCATCGAGGCCGATGACCACCGCGGGCCGCCCCGTCGCCTCCTTGAGGCGGGCGGCGACGATGCCGACGACACCGGGGTGCCAGCCCTCGGCGGCAGCCCAGACGAGCGGTCCGTCCGTCCCCCGCGCCTCGGCCTGGGCGAGGGCGGCCTGCCGGACTGCCGCCTCGATCGCCCGGCGCTCGGTGTTGAGCGCGTCGAGCCGCTGGGCGAGGGCCACGGCCTCGTGCGGGTCGTCGGTCGCCAGAAGGCGCGCGCCGAGGTCGGCCTTGCCGATGCGGCCCCCGGCATTCACCCGCGGACCGAGCACGAAGCCCAGCGCATAGCAGGTGGGGGCCTGGTCCATCCGCGCGACGTCCGCAAGCGCGCGAAGCCCCGGCCGCTCGCGACGCGCCATGACCTTCAGGCCCTGCCGCACCAGCGCGCGGTTGACGCCGACGAGCGGGGCCACGTCCGCCACCGTCGCCAGCGCCACGAGATCGAGCATCGCCATGAGGTCGGGCCCCTGCCGCCCCGCCTCGCGCAGCCGCCGGTTGGCCTCCACCAGCATGAGGAACACGACGCCCGCCGCGCAGAGATGGCCGAGCGCCCCGTCCTCGTCCTGACGGTTGGGGTTCACGACGGCCAGCGCGGGCGGCAGCGTCTCGTCGCCGAGGTGGTGGTCGAGCACGATCACGTCGCAGCCCGCGGCCGCGATGGGCCCATGGCTCAGCGTGCCGCAGTCGACGCAGACGATGAGGTCGTGCGCCGCCCCGAGCGCGGCCATCGCCGTCTCGTTCGGCCCGTAGCCCTCGTCGATGCGGTCGGGGATGTAGAGCGTGGCCGCCCGGCCCATCTGCCGCAGCCAGGTGAGCAGCAGCGCGGCCGAGGCGCCGCCGTCCACGTCGTAGTCCGCGAAGATCGCGATCCGCTCTCCCCGGTCGAGGGCGCGCAGGATGCGCCCGGCCGCGGCATCCATGTCGCGCAGGCTGCGCGGGTCGGGAAGCAGGTCGCGCAGCGCGGGCGTGAGGTAGGCCTGCGCATCGCAGGATTCGACCCCCCGTACCGACAGCACCTGGCACAGCGGCAGGGGCAGCCGCGTGTCCTGCGCCATGGCCTGCGCGCGCCGCACGAAGTCGTCGCCCGGGCCGATCCAGCGTCGCCCGGTCGCCGAGGCCTCCACGCCGAGGAACGGCTGCTGCCCGCTCATCGGGCCGGGCTTCGGTAGGTCATCCGGCGGACCGATCCCGTCTTCGACCGCATCAGCAGGGTCTCGGTCTCGACCCAGCCCGGCTCCTGCCGGATGCCGCGCAGGATCGACCCCGAGGTGACGCCGGTGGCCGCGAAGATCACGTCCGCCGTCACGAGGTCGTCGCGGGTGTAGACGCGGTGCAGGTCGGTGACGCCCGCCCGCCGCGCCCGCGCCCGTTCGTCGTCGTTGCGGAACAGCAGCTGCGCCATGATCTGCCCGCCCATGCACTTCAGCGCGGCGGCGGCCAGCACCCCCTCGGGCGCGCCGCCCGATCCCATGTACATGTCGATCCCCGTCACCTCCGGCTCCGCGCAGTGGATGACGCCCGCGACGTCGCCGTCGGTGATGAGCCGGATCGCGGCCCCCGTGCCCCGCACCGCGGCGATCATCGCCTCGTGGCGGGGGCGCTCCAGCATGCAGACGGTGATGTCGGCCGGCGCGCAGCCCTTGGCGCGGGCGAGCGCGCGGACCCGTTCGGCCGGCTCCATCGCCAGGGTCACCGTGCCCTCGGGGTAGCCCGGGCCGATCGCGAGCTTCTCCATGTAGACGTCGGGGGCGTGGAGCAGCGTGCCGCGCGGGGCCATGGCGATCACGGTCAGGGCGTTGGGCATGTCCTTCGCGGTCAGGGTCGTCCCCTCGAGCGGGTCGAGCGCGATGTCGACGGCGGGGCCGCGCCCGGTGCCCACCTCCTCGCCGATGTAGAGCATCGGGGCCTCGTCGCGCTCCCCCTCGCCGATCACGACGACGCCCGCGATGTCGAGCAGGTTGAGCTGTTCCCTCATCGCGTTGACGGCGGCCTGGTCGGCGGCCTTCTCGTCGCCGCGCCCGATCAGCCGGGCCGAGGCGAGCGCCGCCGCCTCGGACACGCGGGCGAGGCCCAGCGAGAGGAGGCGATCCTGGAAATCGGCGGCGGTGGTCATGATCCGTTCCCCTGTGGTCGCGTCAGGGTTAGCGGGCGCGCGCCGGCCGGGCAAGGCCGGTTGCGCGAACGGCGCGTCAGACCTCCTCGATCCGCAGCGCCACGGGCGCGCCGACCAGCACCCCCGTCGCGGCGAAGCGCGCGACCGCGTCGGCGACGTCGGCCTGGGTCGCCTTGTGGGTCACGATCAGCACGGGCGCCTGCGCGCCCTGGTGGCCGTACTGCCGCATCCGGTCGATCGAGATCCCCGATTCCCCCAGCGCCGCCGCGATCTTCGCGAGCGCCCCGGGCTTGTCGAGCAGCGTCATCCGCAGGTACCACGGCGCCGGCGCGGCGGCCTGCGCCGCCACCGGAACCGCGAGCGTCGCCGCAGGCTGGCCGAAGGTCGGCACCCGGACGCCGCGCGCAAGGTCGATCACGTCGGCCATCACCGCGCTGGCGGTGGGGCCGGCCCCGGCGCCCGGGCCGCGCAGGACGACCTGGCCCACCGCGTCGCCCTCGAGCACGACCATGTTGGTGCCGCCCTGCAGCTGGCCGAGCGGGTGGTCGGCGGGCACGAGGCAGGGGGTCATCCGCTGCTCGAGCCCGCGCCCGGTCATCCGCGCCACCCCCAGGAGCTTGATGCGGTAGCCCATGTCGGCGGCGTGGCGGATGTCGTCGATCGAGACCGCGCCGATCCCCTCCAGCTCCACCGCCGGAAAGCTGACCCGCGTGCCGAAGGCGATCGCGGCCAGCAGCGACAGCTTGTGGCCCGCGTCGATCCCGCCGACGTCGAGGTCGGGGTCGGCCTCGAGGTAGCCGAGCTGGCGCGCCTCCTCGAAGACCTCGGCGTAGGGAAGGCCCGCGCTTTCCATCCGCGTCAGGATGTAGTTGCAGGTGCCGTTCATCACGCCCATCACGCGGCGCATCCCGTTGCCCGCGAGCCCCTCGGTCAGCGCCTTGACGACCGGGATGCCGCCGGCCACCGCCGCCTCGAACCGGATGGCGCGGCCCGCGTGCTCCGCCATCAGCGCGAGGGCGTGGCCATGGTGCGCGAGCAGCGCCTTGTTCGCGGTGACGACGTCGCGGCCCGCCGCGATCGCGGCTTCCGTCGCCGCCTTCGCGGGGCCGTCGTGGCCGCCCATCACCTCGACGAAGACGTCAAGTCCGGGCCGGCGGGCCAGCGCGACGGGATCGGACTCCCAGGCGTAGGCGGAAAGGTCCGCACCGCGTGCGCGGCCCGCGTCGCGCGCCGAGACGGCGACGAGTTCCACCGGTCGGCCCGCACGCGCGGCGATCAGCCCGGCGTGGTCCTGAAGGATCCGGACGACCCCGATGCCCACGGTGCCGAGGCCGGCCAGGCCGAGACGAAGCGGGGCGGGCATGAGGGGTCCTTTCCGAAGCGGGGCAGGGGGGTGTTAGCCGAGCCGCCGGTGACGCGCAACGCGTCAGGGCCGGGCGGCCGCACCCCGCAGGCCCGCCGCCCGGGCCCGCAGCGCGGCCGCGCGGGCGTCGAGCGCCCCGGCATCCGGCGCGGCCGCGACGGCCGCGTCCGCGAGAAGGTCGTCGAGCGGCAGGATCACGGGGGCCGGCCCCGCGGCCGGTGGGGGGGCCGTCAGGTCGGGGGCGGGGTCGCACCCCGACAGCACGATGGTCGTCACGATCGGCAGAAGCCTGACGCGCATGGATGCACCCGCCTGTTCGGGCGCATCATGCGCGCAGGCCACCGGCGGATCAACCGCCCCTCAGGTGCAGGCCGGTCCCTCGAACGGCATGCGGACCCCGCTCCGGATCGGCATCAGCTCGTAGTCGCGGAAGACTCGCTGGCCGACCCCGATCTCGGTGCCCCCGACCGAGTCGATCCCCAGGGGCGGCTCGTAGGTGACCTGCGTCTCGACCAGAAGGATCGACTGGTTGGCCTCAAGCGTCGGCAGCTTCGCCTTGATGCCGTTGATGTTGGCGTTCGTCAGAAGCGGCAGCGCCTTGCTGGGCGAGCAGGACCAGTCGACGGTGTAAAGCTTCTTCGTGTCGTCCCAGCCGACGCTGGTGAAGCGAAGCGCGGGCGACTGGTCCGCGTCGATCAGGAAATCCATCAGCTTCTGCAGGCCGTCGAGGTCGGCCTTGCGGACGGCGCCCGGGAAGCGCCCCAGGTGGTCCGCCACGGTGTAGGTGGCCTTCTCGACCCGGCCGAGCGAGCGGTAGACGTCCCAGTACGAGAAGGTCGCGATCATGGTCCAGACGAGCGCCGGGACGACGATCACGAACTCGGCCAGGACCGAGCCGCGCTCCTCGCGGGCGAAGGCCGCGAGGGCGCGGGCGTGTCGGCGGAGCGGAAGGCGGCGCATGATCGTCATCCCTTCGGTTCGTTCGTGAAGGCCGACGTGGTGATGATGTCGTAGCCGTCGTCGCCCGACTTCTTCAGCCGGAGGCCGATGCCGGTGGTCGGGAACATCGCGTCCATCGTGACGCAGGCGCGGATCAGCATCGTCTGGTTCGAGCTGCCGATTTGCGCCTGCTCGGCGTCGGTCAGGGGATCGATGGGCTGCGACCGGTTCACGCACTGGACCTTCGAGGTGGGGAAGGTCCAGGTCGAGCTATTCACGGGCATCAGCTCGAGCTTCAGTTCGGTCATGCAGTTCGGCACCACGATCGTGCGGGCGCAGACCCTCTCCTTCAGCCCCTTGAAGGTCGTGTCCGTGAGCTTCCCGAGCCGCAGGTCGCGCACCATCTGGTCGACCGCGCTGTCGATCATCACGTAGCGGGTCATGAACATCCCGCCCTCGAACACCGCGAAGAACGAGTAGAGCACGAAGGGCAGGGCCAGCGCGAACTCGATCGAGGAGTTCCCGTCCTCGGCGCGCAGGCGGCCCAGAAGCCGGCGGACCACTCGTTTCATTGCGTCAACCGGAGCTGGCGGATGCTGCGCGCGATGCTCTGGAAGGCGTCGCGGATCTGCTTCTGGGTTCCGTCCACCTGGAAGAAGTAGCCCGGGTGGCTGGCGCAGGCGCGCATCTGGTCGGCGGCGTTGGCCCCGGCGTTGAAGGCGATCGTGTAGACGATGATGCCGTTCTGCTTGGCGAGGTTGCACTGGTCGGTGAACATCTGCACGTTCGACGCCCGGCTCGTGAAGTCGCCGGTCCGGTTGCTGGAGGGCTGGTTCTGCAGCTCGGTGCCCCGGTACGGGATGTCGTTCCCCTTCTTGTCCTTCTCGATGCTCAGGTTCGGGTCGATCTTCTGGCCGTTCCAGATGTCGTAGTCGGTCCCGTCGATGAGGTCCGGATCCTTGACGCCGTTGTACACTTCGTTGTCCTTGTCGTCGGCGTCGCGGTCGATCCAGCCGGTGAACCTGGGCCGGACCTGCTCGGTGATCTCGCCGTCGGTCATCACGATCAGGTACTTCGACACGTCGGCGTTCCGCTCCGTCGGCCAGTTCAGCGGCCGGTTGCGGAACTGCGTCGGCACCTCGGCCCCGCCCATCGCCTGGAAGTGGGGGCGCATCGCCGGGTTGAGAAGCATCAGCCCGTACTTGACGCCGGTTTGGGTGCCCGTGCCGTCGTGCAGGCGGATGCCGTCGATGAAGCCGTTCAGCTTGGCGAGGTCGTTCTGCGCGATGAGGATCTGGCTGTTGTCGGTCGGGCACCAGCCCCAGTTCATCGTCGGCCGGTCGATCGTCCAGTTCATGAACTTCGCCGTCTGCGGGCGGCCGCTGGCCGGCGGGTTCGCATTGGCGTAATCGGCCGCCGTCATGTCGAGGCAGCTCGCGCGGACGTCGTCGGGCGCGCCCGCGTCGCCGTTGCGGCGCACCCCGCCGAAGCGGCTGAACAGCGTCGGGCCGACGCTGACCTGGCCCGCGTAGGGGACCACGTTGATCGACGTCGTGCTCGCCGATTCCCCCGACAGGATGGTGGTGAAGAACTCCTTCGCCGCGACGCGCAGCTTGCCGATCTGGTCGCCGAAGCGCATCGAGCCCGAGATGTCGAGCACGAGCGAGATCTCGACGTTGCCCACGCTTTCCTCGGCGCGTCCGCGCGCCGCGTACTTCAGCGTGTTGACGTCGAGCATGTGCATGAAGACGGTCGGCACCTCCGCCTCGGCGTTGGCCCAGACGGACTTGCCGTTCAGGTCGACGTCGGCGCCGCGCGACTGCAGCATGTCGGCCTTGCCCGACCTCAGCCAGAAGTCGTCCACGACCTCCTCCGGCGGAAGCGTCCGGCGCAGGCTGGCTGCCGCGAGGAGCGAGCTGTCCATCGTCTGCTGCATCGCGGCGCGCTGCCGCTCGCCGTTCATGAAGTCGACGGCCATGCCGCCCACCATGAGCATCAGGACGAGCAGGAACAGCCCGAAGATGACCATGGCCCCCGATTCGTCCCCTGCGAACCGGCCGAGGCGCGACCGGGATCCCCCTTCGGCCCCGGGTTCCCGGACCGCGACGTCATCACCGACTTCAATCGTCATTGCACCACTCCATCCAACGCCCGTGGCAGCGGGCCTGGCCATCCGTTGCCCGGCGGTCTGCGTTCCATCGTCCATGGGCATGGCGACGAACCGCGCACTGTCCGGTTCCATCGCCCTTCCTAACCGACGGCATTGGGCGGAAATATGGCGGCCGCCCGCGCCCCGGGGCGAAATCGGACGGTGCCGGAAACACTGCCGCGGCGATGGTTCGAATTGTCCAGATCGGCGGGACGGACCCACACGCCCCGGTTGCATGCAGCGCCCGATCCGCGCGCGCCCCACGGGTATGGCGGACGCAGCGTCAATGATTCGCGGGCGGGTCCGGGCCGGCTGCGCGATGCCGGAAAATTGGGCGATGCCAAGGGACCGGACGCCCGCTAGAGTGCCCCCGACTCGTGCCGGGCCGGCACTCTGGGGGACCAACCGCATGCAGCACGCCGGCGAGCCGAGCTTCCGCGAGAGCGTCGACCTGATGTTCAACCGCGCGGTCGCGCACATGGACCTGTCGCCGGGGCTGGAGCAGAAGATCCGCGTCTGCAACTCCACCTACACCGTGCGCTTCGGGGTCCGCCTGCGCGGGAAGATCGAGACCTTCACCGGCTACCGGAGCGTCCACAGCGAACACATGGAGCCCGTGAAGGGCGGCATCCGCTATGCCCTGTCGGTCAACCAGGACGAGGTGGAGGCGCTGGCCGCGCTGATGACCTACAAGTGCGCGCTGGTCGAGACGCCCTTCGGCGGCTCGAAGGGGGGGCTGCGGATCGACCCGCGCGCCTGGGAGCCGCACGAGCTGGAGCAGATCACCCGGCGGTTCGCCTACGAGCTGATCAAGCGCGACCTGATCCACCCGGCGCAGAACGTCCCCGCCCCCGACATGGGCACGGGCGAGCGCGAGATGGCCTGGATCGCCGACCAGTACGCGCGGATGAACACCACCGACATCAACGCCAAGGCCTGCGTCACTGGCAAGCCCCCGCACGCGGGCGGCATCCAGGGGCGGGTGGAGGCGACGGGGCGCGGCATCCAGTATGCGCTGCGCGAGTTCTTCCGCCACCCCGAGGACGTGGCGAAGGCGCGCCTCTCGGGCGATCTGGAGGGCAAGCGCGTGATCGTGCAGGGCCTCGGCAACGTGGGCTACCACGCCGCGAAGTTCCTGTCGGAGGAGGACGGCGCCCGGGTGATCGCCATCATCGAGCGCGACGGCGCGCTGGTGGAGGAGGCCGGCCTCGACGTGGAGGCGGTGCGCCAGCACCTGAGCGCGAGCCAGGGCAGCCTGCAGGGCTTCGCGGGCGGAACCTACGTGGCGGACGGCGCGGCGGTGCTGGAGCGCGACTGCGACATCCTGATCCCCGCGGCGCTGGAGGGGGTGATCCACAAGGGCAACGCCGCCGGCATCAGGGCCCCCCTGATCGTCGAGGCGGCCAACGGACCCGTCACCTTCGGCGGCGACGAGATCCTGCGGCAGAAGGGCTGCGTCATCATCCCCGACATGTACGCGAACGCCGGCGGGGTCACGGTCAGCTACTTCGAATGGGTGAAGAACCTCAGCCACATCCGCTTCGGCCGGATGCAGCGCCGGCAGGAGGAGGCGCGCCACGACCTTCTGGTCGACGAGCTGGAGCGGCTGAGCGCCGACCAGGGGCTGGGCTGGACGCTGTCGCCCGGCTTCAAGGAGAAGTACCTGCGCGGCGCGGGCGAGCTGGAGCTGGTGCGCTCGGGCCTCGACGACACGATGCGGGGCGCCTACCAGGCCATGCGCGAGATCTGGCACGGCCGGCCCGACGTCGAGGACCTGCGGGTGGCGGCCTACATCGTGTCGATCGGCCGCGTGGCCCTGACGTACCAGTCGAAGGGGCTGTGACGGGGCGGCTTGCATCGGGCCGGGGAATGCGGTCTCTGCGGCCCGACCTGCCCGCCCGGGGATGCCCATGACGAAGCTGATGGCCGATCTGTTCCGCAGCCTGTTCGCCACCGTGGTGGCGGTGCTGCTGGCGGGATGCGCCGCGCTGGGATGGCGCGTCTACGCGGACGGCGGCAGCCTTGCGGGCGCGGCCGCGGCGGTCGCCGTGTCGGTCGCCGGGGTCGTGCTCGTCTCGGGGGCGATCGCGCTCCAGATCGAGAACAACCGGCATCTGCGCCGGATCGCCGGGACGCTGGAGCGGGGCGGGACCGCCGGCCGGCACGGCGGGCCGGGATCGGCGCCGGGCGGGCGGGTCGAGCCCGTCCTGAGGCGCTGAGCGCCATCGCGTCGCACGCGGCGCGGCCACGGCCGGGCCGGCCCATTCCCCGCGCCGCTTGAGAAAACGTGACCCCGCGTGATCGGGGCCCGGTGAACCGCCGCAGGCGGGGCGCCGTAGATGCGCCACGATCACCGGCGTCCCAAGGAGAGTTTCATGGCCAGCACCTTCGACGTCCTCGACCGCACCGCCCGCGCGCTGCCCCGCGCCTCGTTCGCGCACTGGCTCGTGCGCCTGCCGCTCGCCGGCGTGCTGCTGCAATACGGTCTTGACAAGTTCCCGCTGTCCCCCGAGTCGGCCGAGGGGTTCGGCGTGCCCTACCCGCTCTGGATCCTGGCTGCGGTCGGCGAGGTCGCCGTCGCCGTCCTGCTGGTCGCGGGGGGCCTTCTGCGCGGCGGCCTCGGCGACCTCGCGACCCGGTTGGCGGGGGCCGGGGCCGCGGTCATCGTCGCCGGGGTGCTCTACGTCGTCTACTGGGCGCCCCCGCTCGATCTGCTGCTCTACAACCAGTTCCACATGATGCTGCTGGCTGCGGGCCTCTACTTCGCGCTGGCGGGCAACGGCGCGCCCGCTTCCGCCGGGCGACGCGACTGACCGCCCCGACCCGCCCGCGCCGGCCGATTCCGACCCGGTCTGTCGCCCCCGGTCCTTGCGGGTTCGGGGGCGACTTGATTTGATCGCGACGACGGGACGGGATGGAATGCGGTATTCGGGGTTCAGGGTCATCGCCGAGGGACTGTTCGGCAACCGGGGCTGGCGTCCCGTCTGGCGCGAGCCGGACCCGCGCCCCGCCTACGACGCGGTGATCATCGGCGGCGGCGGGCACGGGCTGTCCACCGCCTACTACCTCGCGAGGAACCACGGGCTGACCAACGTCGCGGTGCTGGAGAAGGGCTGGATCGGCCAGGGCAACATCGGGCGGAACACGACGATCGTGCGCGCCAACTACGTCCTGCCCGGCAATTCGGAGTTCTACAGCCATTCCCTGAGGCTGTGGGAGACGATGGAGACCGAGCTCAACTACAACGCGATGCACTCGCAGCGGGGGCTCATCAACCTCTTCCACTCGGACGGCCAGCGCGACGCCTTCGTCCGGCGCGGCAATGCGATGATCAACCAGGGCGACGACGCGATCCTGCTGGACCGCGAGGGGGTGCGCGCGCATCTGCCCTACCTCGACTTCGAGCAGACGCGGTTCCCGATCTACGGCGGCCTGCTGCATCCGCGCGGCGGCACGGCGCGGCACGACGCGGTGGCCTGGGGCTATGCGCGCGCGGCCGATACGCGAGGGGTCGACCTAATCCAGAACTGCGAGGTGACGGGGATCGACGTCCGGAACGGCCGGGTCACGGGCGTGCAGACCACGCGCGGCCCGATCCGTGCCGGGAAGGTCGGCATCGTCGTGGCCGGGCGGTCGGGGCAGGTGGCCGCGATGGCCGGGATGCGCCTGCCGGTCGAGAGCCACGTCCTGCAGGCCTTCGTGACCGAGGGGCTGAAGCCCGTGATCGACCATGTCATCAGCTTCGGGATGGGCCACTTCTACATGAGCCAGTCGGACAAGGGCGGGCTGGTGTTCGGCGGCGACCTCGACTTCTACGCCAGCTACGCCGCGCGGGGGAACCTGCCGATGGTGGAGCACGTGATGGAGGCGGGGATGACGCTGATGCCGATGATCGGGCGCGCGAGGGTGCTGCGGTCCTGGGGCGGGATCATGGACATGACGCCCGACGGATCGCCCGTCATCGACCGCACGCCGGTCGACGACCTCTTCATCGACTGCGGCTGGAACTACGGCGGCTTCAAGGCCGTGCCGGCCTCGGGCTGGTGCATGGCGCACCTGATGGCCACCGGGGACAGCCACCCGGTCGCCGCCCGCTTCCGCCTGAACCGCTTCGCGACCGGCCACGTCCTCGACGAGGAAGGCACGGGGTCGCAGCACAACCTGCATTGAGGCGTCCGCACATGCGTTGCGCATACCTGCCAGCCCCCCGCCCCCATCCCCTCCCCCCCTGTGGCAGAGGGGCGGGGTGGGGGGGCCTCCTGCCCGAGAGACGATCGCCATGCGCCTGACCTGCCCCCTCTGCGGGACGCGCGACCGGCGCGAGTTCTACTACTACGGCGCCGACGCCTACCTCGACCGGCCCGCGCCCGAGGCGGAGCCCGCGGCCTGGGACGACTACCTGCACCTGCGCGACAATCCGGCCGGCGTCACGCGCGACCTGTGGTATCACGAGACGGGCTGCGGGGCCTGGCTGGTGGTGACGCGCAACACCGTCACGCACGAAATCCTGGGCTCGGAGCTCGTCGCCCGGCGAAAGGCCTCGGCATGAGGGTGGAGGGGCGGGGCCTGATCGACCGCAGCGCGCCTGTGGGCTTCCGGTTCGACGGGCGCGACTACATCGGCTTCCAGGGCGACACGCTCGCCTCGGCGCTGATGGCGAACGGCGTTCGGGTGGTCGGGCGCAGCTTCAAGTATCACCGCCCCCGCGGCGTGATGACCGCCGGTTCGGAGGAGCCGAACGCGCTGGTCGAGGTGCTGGAGGATGGTGGCCAGCGGACCCCGAACGTGCGCGCCACGATGCAGGAGGTCTTCGGCGGGCTGAACGCGCGCAGCCAGAACCGGTGGCCCTCGGTGCGCTTCGACCTGATGGCGGTCAACGACCTCGCGGCGCCGGTCCTGTCGGCGGGGTTCTACTACAAGACCTTCATGTGGCCGCGGTCCTTCTGGGAACGGCTCTACGAGCCCGCGATCCGCCGCGCGGCGGGTCTGGGACGGCTGTCGGGCCGGCACGACGAGGCCCCCTACGAGAAGGCCTTCGCCTTCTGCGACCTGCTCGTGGTCGGCGCGGGGCCTGCGGGCCTGATGGCGGCGCTGACGGCCGGGCGGGCGGGGGCGGACGTCATCCTTGCCGACGAGGGCGCACGGATGGGCGGGCGGCTCCTGTCCGAGACGGGGCTGGTCGACGGCCGGCCGGGCGCGGACTGGGCCTCCGGGGTCCTTTCGGAACTGGCCGCGATGCCCAACGTCCGGCTGATGCCGCGCACCACGGTGACGGGGGCCTACGACCAGGGCACCTACGGCGCGCTGGAGCGGGTGGGGCTGCACATGGCCCCGCAGCCGCACCTGCCGCGCGAATGCTTCTGGCGGATCGTCGCGGGGCGCGCGATCCTCGCCTCGGGGGCGCTCGAACGCGGGATCGCCTTTCCCTCGAACGACCGGCCCGGCGTGATGCTGGCCGGCGCGGTGCGGACCTACCTCAACCGCTACGGCGCGGCGCCGGGCCGCCGCGTCGCCGTCTTCACGAACAACGACGACGGCCGCCGCACCGCGCGTGACCTGATGGCCGCAGGGGTGGAGGTCGCGGCGGTGATCGACAGCCGCGCCGATGCCTCGGCGCTGGAGGACTGCCCCGTGCATCTCGGCGCGCGGGTGGTCGACACGCGCGGACGGCTGGGCCTCTCGGAGATCGTGGTGGCCCGCGCGGGCGGCGAGATGCGGCTGGCGGTGGACTGCCTCGCGGTGTCCGGCGGCTGGAACCCCACGCTCGCGCTCGCCTGCCACATGAACGGCCGGCCGCGCTGGGACGAGGGCATCGCCGCCTTCGTGCCGGTGGAGGGCGCGGTGCCCGGCCTCGTCGCGGCGGGGGCCGCGAACGGCGCCGTCTCGACCGCCGCGTGCCTCGCCGCCGGGGACGCCGCCGCGCGCCGCGCGCTGGCGGACCTGGGGCGCGCCGCCCCCGACGCGGCCCCCATGCCCGAGGCCGAGGACGAGCCCTGCCGCCTGACCCCGCTCTGGCAGGTGCCGGGGACGGGCGGGCGCTGGTCGCGGTCCTGGATCGATCTCGCCAACGACGTGACGGTGAAGGACGTGGCGCTTTCCGCGCAGGAGGGGTTCCGCAGCGTCGAGCACATGAAGCGCTACACGACGCAGGGCATGGCCCCCGACCAGGGCCGCAACTCGAACGTCGTGGCGCTGGCGGTGCTGGCCGACGCGACGGGACGCGGCATCCCCGAGACGGGAACCACAACGTTCCGCCCGCCCTACACGCCGGTGTCGATCGCGGCCTACGGCGCGGGCGGGCGGGCCGAGGGGTTCCAGCCGCAGCGGTTCCTGACCTCGGATCGGGCGAGCGTGGAACGCGGCGCGCCGATGATCGAGGCGGGGCTCTGGTACCGGCCCAGCTACTTCCCGAAACCCGGCGAGACGACCTGGCGGCAGGCCTGCGACCGCGAGGTGGGGATGGTCCGCACCGCGGTGGGCGTCACGGACGTCTCGACCCTCGGCAAGATCGACATCCAGGGCGCGGATGCGGGCGCCTTCCTCGACCTCGTCTACACGAACACGATGTCCACGCTGCCGGTGGGGCGCGTGCGCTACGGCCTGATGCTGCGCGAGGACGGGCACGTCATGGACGACGGCACCTGCGCGCGGCTGGGCGAGCACCACTTCCTCGTGACGACGACCACCGCCGCCGCGGGGCAGGTCATGCGGCATCTCGACTTCGTGCGGCAGGCGTTCTTCGCGGGCCGGGACGTGCATGGCCTGTCCGTCACCGAGCAGTGGGCGCAGTTCGCGATCGCCGGCCCCGGGGCGCGCGCGCTGCTCGACACGCTTCTCGACGAAGCCCTGCCGCCCGACGCGTTCCCCTTCATGGCCTGCGGGCCGGTCACCGTGCAGGGCGTGGCCGCGCGCCTGTTCCGGATCAGCTTCTCGGGCGAGGCGGGCTACGAGATCGCGGTGCCCGCGCGCTACGGCGAGGCGCTGTTCCGCGACCTTCTGGCGCGCGCCGAGACGCTGGGCGGCGGCCCCTACGGGATGGAGGCGCTCAACGTCCTGCGGATCGAGAAGGGCTTCATCACCCACGCCGAGATCCACGGTCGCACCACCGCGTTCGACATCGGGATGGCGAAGATGGTCAGTCCGAGGAAGGAGTGCATCGGCAAGGCCGCGGCCCGGCGGCCCGGCCTGACCGGCCCCGAGCGCGAGCAGCTCGTGGGTCTGCGCGCCTTGGGCGACGCGCCGCTCACCGCGGGCGCGCATCTCTTCCGGCAGGGCGAGGACGCGGTGCGCGTGAACGGCCAGGGCTACGTCACCAGCGCCTGCTGGTCGCCGACGCTGGGCGCGCATGTCGCGCTCGGCTTCCTGCGCGACGGGCGCGCGCGGCACGGCGAGACGGTCCGCGTCGTCGACCACCTGCGGGACATCGACGCGCCGGCCCGGGTGTCCGACCCCGTCTTCCTCGATGCCGAAGGGACGCGCCTCCGTGCCTAGCCTGATCGCCCGGTCGCCCCTCGAGGGGCAGGAGCCCGTTGTCCTGGCCGGACTGACGCTGTCCGAGGCGCCGATCGGCCGCATGGTCGCGGTGCGGCCCCGGCGCGGGCAGCAGAAGGCGCTCGCGCGCGTGCTGAGGGCCGCGAAGCTGGCCTTCCCCGCGCCGAACCGCACCAGCGTCGCGGGCGGCCGCGCGCTGGTCTGGACGGCGCAGGACCAGGCCTTCCTGATCGGCGAGCCGCCCGAGGGGCTGGACGAGGCGGCGCTGCTCGCCGACCAGTCGGATGGCTGGGCGCGCCTCGTCCTCGAAGGGCCGGGTGCCGACGTGGCGCTGATGCGGCTGGTGCCGCTCGACCTGCGGCCGTCGGGCTTCGCGGCGGGGCAGGCGGCGCGCGCGCCGCTCAATCACATGCCGGCGGTGCTGATGCGGCCCGCCGCCGACCGGTTCGAGATCCTCGTGTTCCGGTCGATGGCGCGCACGGCATGGCATGAGATCGAGCGCGTCCTGCGGGCGCTGGCCGCCCGGCGGGCCGCCGGGGTCTGATCCCCGGCCGTTGCGCGCCCGGGGGCGTCGGCGCGCGGTGCGCGCTGGACTCGGGGCCTCGCCGCACCGATATGATCGGCCATGAGCCTGCCGCCCGGATTCCTCGACGACCTGCGCGCCCGGACCTCGCTGTCGGCGGTGGTCGCCCGCAAGGTCGCGTGGGACCTGAAGAAGTCGAACCAGGGCCGGGGGGACATGTGGGCCCCGTGCCCCTTCCACCAGGAGAAGTCGGCCTCGTTCCACGTCGACGACCGGAAGGGCTTCTACTACTGCTTCGGCTGCCATGCGAAGGGCGACGCGGTCAGCTTCGTCAAGGAGACCGAGAACGTCGGCTTCCTCGAGGCCGTGGAGATCCTCGCGCGCGAGGCGGGGATGGCGATGCCCGCGCGCGACCCGGTGGCGCGCGAGCGCGCCGACCGCCGCGGCCAGCTCGCCGGGGTGCTCGAGGAGGCGGAGAAGTGGTTCCGCCTGCAGCTCAGGACGGGTGCCGCGGCCGAGGCGCGCGCCTACCTCGACAAGCGCCGCCTGCCCGAGCCCGCGCAGGAGCGGTGGGGGATCGGCTGGGCCCCGGACCAGGGGCAGGCGCTGTTCCGGGCGCTGACCGGCCGGGGCATCGCCGCCGACCTCGTCATCGACGCGGGGCTCTGCGCCCGGCCCGACGACGGCCGCGCGCCCTACGACCGCTTCCGCGGCCGCATCATCTTCCCCATCCGCGACGCGCGGGGGCGCGTCGTCAGCTTCGGCGGCCGCGCGCTCGACCCGAAGGCCCCGGCCAAGTACCTGAACGGACCCGAGACCGAGGTCTTCGACAAGGGCCGCACGCTCTTCAACCTCGGGCCGGCGCGCGAGGCGGCGGGCAAGGGCGCGCCGCTGATCCTCGCCGAGGGCTACATGGACGTGATCGCGCTGTCCGAGGCGGGGTTCCCCGGGGCCGTGGCGCCGATGGGGACGGCGATCACCGAGGACCAGCTGCGCCTTGCCTGGCGCGCGCACCCCGAGCCGGTGGTGGCGCTCGACGGCGATGCGGCGGGGTTCCGCGCGGCGCTGCGGATCGTCGACCTCGCGCTGCCGCTGCTCGAGGCGGGGCGCGCGCTGCGCTTCGCGACCCTGCCGGCGGGCCTCGACCCGGACGACCTGATCCGCTCGCAGGGTCCGGCGGCGATGCAGGCCGTGCTCGACGAGGCGCAGCCGATGGTCGCGGTCCTGTGGCGGCGCGAGATCGAGGGACGCGTCTTCGACAGCCCGGAACGGAAGGCCGCGCTCGACCGCGCGCTGCGCCTGGCGCTCGACCGGATCCGGGATCCCGGCATCCGCGCGCATTACGCCGAGGACCTGCGGCGGCTGCGCCACGACCTGTTCGGCGACCCCCGCCGCCGGGCGCGCCGCCCGGCCGATCCGCGGCAGTCCGGCGCGTTCGAGGCGGGGCGCGGCCGGCGCTTCGAGCGTCCCGCGCCGCCGCCGGGGCCGAGCCTCCGGCTGTCGGCGCTGGCCGGGCCCGCGACCGAGGCGGAGGCGGTGCTGGAGGCGGTGCTTCTGGGCACCCTCCTGACCCATCCCACGCTCGTCGCCGCCTTCGAGGCCGATCTCGAGGAGGTCGACTTCGTCCGCCCCGACCACGACGCCCTGCGCCGCGCGATCCTGCGCCATGCCGAGGATCCGGCACGCCTGCCGGGCAAGGTGGCGGCAGAGGCGGGACCCGCCGTCGACAGGCTGATGGCCGAGCGCCACGTGCAGGCGGCGCCCTGCGTCCGCAACGCGGCCGACACGGGCCTTGCGCGGATGTGCCTCGCCGAGGGTCTGGCCAAGCTCGAGGCCCGCCGGAGCGTCCGGCAGGAGATCGCGGACGCGATCGAGGACGTCGCGGGCCTGCCCGACGAGGGGCTGACCTGGCGCCTGTCGCAGGCCGCCGAGGCGCTGGAGAGGGCGGGGCGCACCCCGCTCGACGCGATGAACGACACGGGCGAGGACCCCGCAGCCCTGTCGCGGCACTTGCAGGCCCTGATCGACGGACGCATCTGGGTCAAGAAACGGACCTGACCACTTCCCCCCCCCTCGATTCGCGCTATTGATTCGAGCCGAATATGCCGATTCGCCCCCGGCGCCGCAGGAGCTTCCATGGCCTTGAAAGACACCGACGACGCGAAGCCCGAGGATCAGGACGCGGACGGCTCGCTCGACATGAGCCAGGCCGCCGTCAAGCGGATGATCGCCGAGGCGCGCGAGCGGGGCTACATCACCTACGACCAGCTCAACGCCGTCCTGCCGCCCGAGCAGGTGTCGTCCGAGCAGATCGAGGACGTGATGTCGATGCTGTCGGAGATGGGCATCAACGTCATCGAGAACGACGAGGCCGAGGAGGGCGAGGCCGGGGGCGAGCTGGTCGCCGCCGCCGCGTCCACCTCGCGCGAGATCACGGTCTCGACCACCTCGGCGGAGGCGCTGGACCGCACCGACGACCCTGTGCGGATGTACCTGCGCGAGATGGGCTCGGTGGAGCTGCTGTCCCGCGAGGGCGAGATCGCGATCGCCAAGCGCATCGAGGCGGGCCGCAACACGATGATCGCGGGACTCTGCGAAAGCCCGCTGACCTTCCAGGCGATCACCATCTGGCGGGACGAGCTTTTGTCCGAGGAGATCCTTCTCCGCGACGTGATCGACCTCGAGGCGACCTTCGGCCGCTCGCTCGACGGCGACGAGGAGATCGTGGGGGCGGGGCTCGAGGGCGTGGCGGTCGACCCGGAGGCGCGCCGCGCGCCGGGCGCGGAGCCCGAGCTCGACGCGGACGGCGTTCCGATCGAGAAGCCCGAGACCGACGACGACGAGGACGACGAGGCTTCGGCGATGTCGCTCGCCGCGATGGAGGCCGCGCTGAAGCCCCGCGTGCTCGAGACGCTCGACCTGATCGCGCGCGACTACGCGAGGCTCGCCGCGATGCAGGACAAGCGGATGCACGCGACGATGAACGCCGCCGCCCGCCATTCCGCCGCCGACGAGGCCGCCTACCAGACGCTGCGGTCCGAGATCGTGCTGCTGGTCAACGAGCTTCACCTTCACAACAACCGGATCGAGGCGCTGATCGACCAGCTCTACGGGATCAACCGCAAGATCATGGCGATCAACTCCGGCATGGTGAAGCTGGCCGACGCCGCCCGCATCAACCGGCGCGAGTTCATCGACGAGTACCAGGGCTGCGAGCTCGATCCCGGCTGGGCCGACCGCATGGCGGCCAAGGCCGGCCGCGGCTGGCAGGCGCTGATGGAGCGGTCGCGCGACAAGGTCGACGAGCTTCGCGCCGAGATGATGCAGGTCGGCAGCTACGTCGGCGTCGACATCAGCGAGTTCCGCCGCATCGTCAACCAGGTCCAGAAGGGCGAGAAGGAGGCGCGGCAGGCCAAGAAGGAGATGGTCGAGGCCAACCTGCGCCTCGTGATCTCGATCGCGAAGAAGTACACGAACCGCGGCCTGCAGTTCCTCGACCTGATCCAGGAGGGCAACATCGGCCTGATGAAGGCCGTCGACAAGTTCGAGTACCGCCGCGGCTACAAGTTCTCGACCTACGCGACCTGGTGGATCCGCCAGGCCATCACGCGATCCATCGCCGACCAGGCGCGCACGATCCGCATCCCCGTGCACATGATCGAGACGATCAACAAGCTGGTGCGCACGGGGCGCCAGATGCTCCACGAGATCGGGCGCGAGCCCACGCCCGAGGAGCTCGCCGAGAAGCTCCAGATGCCCCTGGAGAAGGTCCGCAAGGTGATGAAGATCGCCAAGGAGCCCATCTCCCTGGAGACGCCCATCGGCGACGAGGAGGACAGCCAGCTCGGCGACTTCATCGAGGACAAGAACGCGATCCTGCCGCTGGAGTCGGCGATCCAGGAGAACCTCAAGGAGACGACGACGCGGGTGCTGGCGTCGCTGACCCCGCGCGAGGAGCGGGTGCTGCGGATGCGCTTCGGGATCGGGATGAACACGGATCACACGTTGGAGGAGGTGGGCCAGCAGTTCAGCGTGACGCGCGAGCGCATCCGGCAGATCGAGGCCAAGGCGCTGCGGAAGCTGAAGCATCCGTCGAGGAGCAGGAAGCTGCGGAGTTTCCTGGATCAGTGAGATAAAGGGGCTGTCTAGGGTGGACCAACATAATGGTTGAGAAAGACTCGCAGTTTCATTGGTCGGAGGGCATGAAGTATGCAATTGAAGGAATCAGGTCTTCCTTCATTTTGAATGGTGTAGCCGCAATTTCTGTTCTGACTTTTCTTGGAAACGCCAAGTCTAGTGACGATCGGCTAGTGTATGCTATGATTTGTTTTGCGGTCGGTGGATTGCTTGGGCCTATTACTTTGTGGCTCGCATATCTGACACAGTTGTTTTATGGCAATAACAGCTATCGTATTGCAAACAGATGGCATAATGTGACCTACATTTTTGCGTTTTTAGGGATCGTGTGTTTTGGGATTGGTATTGAAAAGGCGCTGAGGCATTTTTGGCCGTGTAGTTTTTGTGGGTAAGTTAGAATAGTCAGTTAGTCTTGACAATCTGTACGCGATCATGTACATTTTTTCCATGCGCACTCTATCCTCCACCGAACTCCGCTCCAACCTGTCCGCTGTCATGGACCAGGTGAACGACGACCATGAGCCGGTCATCGTCACCCGGGCCGGCGGCAAGCCTGTCGTGCTCGTCTCGCTGGAGGACTACGACGCGATGGACGAGACCGCGTATCTGCTGGCCAGCCCCCGCAATGCCGAGCGGCTGCTGGAAGCCGTGGCCGATCTTCGCGATGATCGCACCATCATCAGGACGATGGCCGAATTGAAAGCCATGGAAGCGGAGTGAACGTCAGCTTCAGGCCGCCCGCTTGGGATCAGTACCTCTGGTGGCAGGCTAATGACAAGGCGACGTTCCGCAAGATCAACTGCCTCATCGAGGAGTGCCTGCGCCATCCCTTCGAGGGGACCGGCAAGCCCGAGCCTTTGCGGGGCGACTTGTCCGGCTTCTGGTCCCGTCGCATCGACCGCCAGCATCGGCTCGTCTATGCTGTCGAGCCGGGATCGATCCTGATCGTCCAATGCCGGTTTCATTATTGACGCGCGTCTGCCTCACCCAACCGTGACGCGCCCCCCGCCCTTCGCGCCCTACTTCCTGTCGCACCTCAGTGCCGGAGCCACCCCATGCGCCTCGCCCCCCTCGCCCTCGCGGCGGCCGTCCTCGCCGCCCCCGCCGCTGCCTTCACCGCCTCCAACGGCCTGCCCGTCCAGGCCACCGGGCCCGACAGCTTCGTCGTCGGCTGGAACGGCCGGTCGGGGCCCGCGCAGTTCTGGTGCGCGGCGGGCGACTTCACGGTCCGGGCGCTGGGGCTGCCGTCGAACACGCGGGTCTACCGCACCTCGCCCGCGCCCCGCGCGCCGGGAGAGGGGATCGCCTTCTCGCTCGATCCGTCACGGGCGGTCGATTCCGGCCTTACGCGGTTCGGCGCGCGCGACGCCGGCCTCTCGGCCGCCGCGGCGCGGGGCCTGTGCGAGCCGCTGATCCTCATCGACCGCTTCGGGCGCCGCTGACGGCTGCGCCCGGCGCGCCACAGGCACGGCCGCTTCATCTGGTGTCGTCCGCGGGGGCTTGTGCGAATTCTGGACCGCCGCCTATGGTCTTGCGGGCCGGTCTTGGGGCGGCCCACGGTCGTGCAGGCCGTTCGGATCACAGGGAACCCGCCATGCGCTGCCCCTTCTGCGGCAACATCGACACCCAGGTGAAGGACAGCCGCCCGGCGGAGGACCACGTCTCGATCCGCAGGCGCCGCTTCTGCCCCGCCTGCGGCGGGCGCTTCACCACCTACGAGCGGGTGCAGCTGCGCGACCTCGTGGTCATCAAGTCGAGCGGAAAGCGCGAGGACTTCGACCGCTCGAAGCTCGAGCGCTCCATCCGCATCGCGATGCAGAAGCGCCCGATCGAGCCGGAGCGGATCGACCAGATGATCTCGGGCATCGTGCGGCGGCTGGAATCGCTGGGCGACACCGACATCCCCTCGAAGGTGATCGGCGAGATCGTGATGGAAAGCCTCGCGCGGATCGACACCGTGGCCTACGTGCGCTTCGCCAGCGTCTACAAGAACTTCCAGGCGGCGGGCGACTTCGACCGCTTCGTGAGCGAGCTGCGCCCGACCGCCCCCGCCGAGGAATGACCGACGACGACGCGATGCGCCACGCCCTCTCGCTCGCGGCGCGGGGGCTGGGCCGGACATGGCCGAACCCGGCGGTGGGCTGCGTGATCGTCCAGGGCGCGCGGGTGGTGGGGCGGGGGTGGACGCAGCCGGGCGGGCGGCCCCATGCCGAGGCGGTGGCCCTGGCGCAGGCCGGGGATGCCGCGCGCGGGGCCACGGCTTACGTGACGCTCGAGCCTTGCGCGCACCACGGGGCCACGCCCCCCTGCGCCGACGCCCTCGTCGCGGCGGGGGTCGCGTGCGTGGCGACCGCGCTGACCGACCCCGACCCGCGCGTGTCGGGACGGGGCCATGCCGCCCTGCGCGCGGCGGGTGTCGCCGTGAGGGAGGGGGTCTGCGAGGCCGAGGCCCGCGCGCTCAACGCGGGCTTCCTCAAGCGCGTGACGCGGGGCCTGCCGCTGGTCACGCTGAAGCTCGCCGCCAGCCTCGACGGGCGAACGGCCACCGCCTCGGGGGCAAGCCGCTGGATCACCGGGACCGAGGCGCGCCGCGCGGTCCATGCGATGCGGATGGCGCATGACGCGGTGATGGTGGGGGCGGGCACCGCGCGCGCCGACGACCCCGACCTGACGGCGCGCGCGATGGGTGCGGCGCATCAGCCCGTGCGGATCGTGATCGACGCGCGCCTGTCCCATGCGCCCGGCAGCCGGCTCGGGCGCACCGCGCGCGACACGCCGGTCTGGCTGTGCCACACCGAAGACGCGCCCGCCGCCGCCCGCGCGGCCTGGGCCGCCACGGGCGCCGCGCTGGTCGAGACCCCGGGGCAGGGCGGCCGCGTCGACCTTCCCGCCGCGCTCGCGGCGCTCGCGGCGCGGGGCCTCACGCGCATCCTTTGCGAGGGCGGCCCGACCCTGGCGGCGGCGCTGGTGCGCGCGGGCCTCGTCGACCGGATCGCGCTGTTCACGGGGGGCGCGCTGATCGGGGCCGAGGGCGCGCCCGCGCTCGGCCCCCTCGGGCTCGTGTCGCTGGCGGATGCACTCCGTCCCCGGCGGACCGGGATAGAGGCCGTCGGCCCCGACACGCTCACCCTCTGGTCGCTGGACTAGAGGACCGTCGCCTCCGTCGCGGCGCGCAGGTCGGCCTCGGTCACGCCGGGGGCGAGCTCGACGATCCGCAGGCCCCCCGGCACCACGTCGAGGACGCCGAGGTTGGTGATGATCCGGTCCACCACGCCCTTGCCCGTCAGGGGCAGCGTGCAGTCCCGCAGCACCTTCGACGCGCCGTCCTTCGACGTGTGGTCCATCACCACCACCACGCGGCCCACCCCGGCCACGAGGTCCATGGCCCCGCCCATCCCCTTCACGAGCTTGCCCGGGATCATCCAGTTCGCGAGGTCGCCGTTCTCGGCCACCTCCATCGCGCCGAGGATCGCCATCGCGATCTTGCCGCCGCGGATCATCGCGAAGGACGTGGCGCTGTCGAAATACGCGGTCTGCGGCAGCTCGGTGATCGTCTGCTTGCCCGCGTTGATGAGGTCGGCGTCCTCCTCGCCCTCCCAGGGAAAGGGCCCCATGCCCAGCATCCCGTTCTCGGACTGCAGCGTGACGTTGACCCCCGCGGGGATATGGTTCGCCACCAGCGTGGGGATGCCGATGCCGAGGTTCACGTACATCCCGTCGCGCAGTTCCTGCGCGGCGCGGGCGGCCATCTGGTTGCGG